>Ga0315336_1006910_pt1 | contig 11269 bp, 12 predicted proteins | sample ASW5metaG_FD_204512 | JGI IMG/M metagenome (GOLD analysis project Ga0315336, IMG submission 204512) | Ammonia-oxidizing marine archaeal communities from Monterey Bay, California, United States - ASW #5 | ecosystem: Environmental > Aquatic > Marine > Intertidal zone | place: USA: California... | reverse complement strand
AAATTGGCTTAGCCTTCGAATGAAGGTGATGAGTTAGCGACGGCAGCCAAAAATTCGCGGCGGGTTTTGGGATCTTCGCGCAGACCACCAAGCATTTGACTGGTGACCATGGTCACGCCGGCCTTATGAACTCCGCGCGTAGTCATGCACTGATGTGTGGCTTCCACCATAACTGCAACACCCTTCGGATCGAGCACATCTTGGATACAGTGAGCAATTTGTGCGGTCATTTTTTCTTGAACTTGAAGCCGGCGAGCATAGGCCTCGACCACGCGGGCGAGCTTGCTGATGCCGACCACGCGCCGGTTCGGCAGATAGCCCACATGGGCGCGGCCGATTATCGGCAACATGTGGTGTTCGCAATGTGACTCGAACCGGATATCCTTCAGGACGACCATTTCATCGTAGCCATCAACTTCTTCAAATGTGCGCTGCAAGTAGGTCACCGGATCCTGCGTGTATCCGTCAAAAAATTCTTCATACGCGCGGACCACGCGCGCGGGGGTGTCCAGCAAACCTTCTCGCTCGGGGTCGTCACCGGACCACCGGATCAAAGTTTCAACAGCACGCTCCGCCTCTTCCCGCGAAGGGCGCCCGTCGATGGATTTCAAGTTTGCCTTGGATTCTGCTGTCACATGCTCTCTCCTGAGAGTGCCCCAACCAGCCCGGGCACAGCGTAATAGTCAATGCTTAGAAGTCCTTATGGTACTCCACATAAGAATTCTAACCAAATGGGGCAATGTCTTCGCCTTCAAATTACATTGAATTGACGGCGCTGCTGGGCCGGAGATCAGTTGTGGGCGCGTTCGTCGTAGGGACTGTCCAGCGAAAATGCCGGAATGACCACATCAAAGGATGCGCCTTCGTCGGTTTCCATTTGATAACTGCCAAGCATAATACCTGAAGGGGCCGCCAACGGTGTGCCGCTGGTGTATTCGAACGCCTCACCGGGTGCCAGCACGGGTTGTTCACCCACGACGCCCTCACCCACGACCACTTGAACGCGGCCAAGGGCATCCGTGATTTGCCACCTGCGGCGGCGCAATTGTACGGTTTCACCACCCTGGTTCTCGATATAAACCCGGTAGGCCCAAACGAAGTAGTCTTCATCGGGGTCGGATTTCTCATCCAAATAGCAAGGCTCCACTTGGACGGATATGGATCTTGTAACAGCTTCGTACATAAACGGTTTGAGGTACCTAGATGGTTTGGGCACAGGCCCCGCTAAATCGAATAAGAGCCGCAGAAATATCTAGATTACGGCCTGGCTTGTCCAGCGTTTAGACGGCCGAGGCGATCAGGGCTTGGCCTAAATCATCGGTCAAATCGTCCCCATCCTCGAGGCCAACAGACAAGCGCACAAGACCTTCGCTAATCCCTTGCGCCATGCGGTCTTCGGCGCTGAGCCGCTGATGTGTGGTGCTGGAAGGATGCGTAATCAGACTCTTAGTATCGCCCAAGTTGTTGGAAATATCGATCAGGCGCAGGTTTCTCAAAAACTCAAACGCGCGCGCGCGCCCTCCGGCCAATTCGAACGAGACCAGGGTACCACCCGCGCTCATCTGGCGCATGGCGAGCTCATGCTGAGGGTGATCTTTGCGTCCCGGGTACAGGACTTTCTCGATGCCCGGCTGCTCGGCCAGGAAATCAGCCACTTGCTGTGCGTTCCGGCAGGCGGCGTCGACTCTCAGTTCCAGTGTTTCAATACCCTTCAGCAATACCCAGGCATTGAACGGGCTGAGAGCAGGTCCCGTGTGACGCAGAAACGGGTCCAGGTAATCGTCGAGGAATGCCTGATCCGACAATATGCAGCCGCCCAGACAGCGGCCCTGGCCATCGATGTGCTTGGTCGCCGAGTACACTGTGATGTCGACACCGAATTCGACCGGACGTTGTAAAAGTGGAGTCGCGAACACATTGTCCAGGATAACTTTTGCACCCGCATTATGAGCCAGATCAGCGACGACTTGGAGGTCAGTTATTCCTAAAGTTGGATTGGAAGGCGACTCCAGAAAAAACAAAGTGGTCTCTGGCCGGATCGCCCGTTTCCATTCCTCCAGGTCAGTATTCTTGACCATGGTGACGTCGACACCGAATCGGGGTAGTACGTCTTCCAGTATGGCCCGGCACGACCCAAACAGGGCTTCGCCCGCAACCACATGGTCTCCCGCTTTCACTTGGGCGAGAAACGACGACGTTACAGCAGCCATGCCGCTCGCGGTCGCGCGGGCCACTTCCGTGCCACCGACCAAGGCCATGCGATTTTCGAACATGGCGACCGTCGGGTTCCTTAATCGTGAATAGGTATAGCCGTCGGCATCACCACTAAATCGGGCCGCCGCCACTTCCGGATCGTCGTAAACGAAGCCCGAGGTGAGAAATAGAGCTTCCGAAGTTTCGCCCAAAGGCGAGCGCTCAAGCCCGCCGCGAATCAACGCCGTGCGGGGCCGGAAACTTGATGGTTGCTTGCTTTCTGATGACGATGACATGGCATCGGCTCCAAAATATTTGCCCAAAAAAAATCCCGACCGGGGAGGTCGGGTGGGCTGGATGCCGTCTCGACCTTTTAGCCGCTTATTTAACGTGGCCGCAAGCCGGTCGGCTCAAATCACCACGGAGGACGATTCCTATACCCTTCAACTCCGCCGGTCAAGCCATTGCCCAGCTACTCAAGCTGCCGGCTTAATCGGCCACGCTGCAGGCACCCCCGCCCAGCACGCAAAACTTGGCGCAGTGAGGATGATTAAGGACGACAGGTTCGGTGATGGCCGCGCGAAGCGTCGTACCAAGCGCGAAACGCGGGTCATAGGGTAATAAGGTACAGGCCTGAACCGATGTCCCATCCGCCCCTTTGTGTTTCACTACCATACGCGAGTTGGCGCACATCAGAGTGTTCGGATCTACGTTCAGCAGCGACCAGCACCCGGTTGTGATCTCGGGCACAGGGGCAGCCTCGTCCATTTCCGGAAAAAGCAACAAGGCGACCGGGTCGTGGGCATCAATATCCACACCAAGTTCGGAGAATAATCTGGCGTAACCTTCGCGGGCTGAGTTTTCACCTTCGCCCCATACCGTGCGTCCGGCCACATGAACTTGGAAACCTTCTTGGGCTAGCCATTTCAGGCCTTGGGTCGTATGGGTCCATGTGCGCGGCCCGCGCAATTCCTCGTGCCGGTTTTCGGTGTAATGATCGAGAGACACACGCAGTGTGAGCTTCTGTCCGAACCTTTGATGAAGCCGGAGTAACGATGCGTCCAATTTCATCATCGGCCGCATGCCGTTGGTCAGCACCAGCACCTCAAACCCGCGGTCGAGGCAATCCGTCATCATCTCGATGATTTGCGGGTTCATAAACGGCTCGCCACCAGTGAAACCGATCTCTCGTGTGACAAATCCCTCGCGTTTGATCTCGTCCAGATAGACCCTCACTTCGTCCGCAGTCAGGTAGGCAAGCCGGTCGTTCTTGGGGCTCGATTCTATATAGCAGCCCTTGCATTCTAAATTGCACAGGGTGCCGGTGTTGAACCATAGGGTTTCCAGCCGATCCAATGCGACCGAGGCACGCGGGCTGCCGTCAACAGTCGTTGTGGGGTCTAGGATTTTTGATGGCTGATGCAGGTTCATAAATGGGTCCGGCAATAAGGGTGGTCATCGAAAATAATTGGCGCACACGGATTTGCAAGCACTGCCGAGCCAAACTCACCAAAGCGTGATTATCTTTGAGCCAAAAAAAGGACCTTACGAGAGGTAGGTCCGTTCAATTTTGCGATGACCGAATTACTCGGCGGCGACTGTCAAGGGCGTACCCAAGCCACCAATCGCTTCGCCCACGTCTTGTGCTTTTAAGCGTGGCAAGACCTTTTCCGCGAACAAACTGAGGTTCGCCTTGGCCATATCATGAGGCATACCGCCATAGCTGAAAATGCCGATCGATGCGCCGCTATCGACCATGCCTTGATGCTCCATCATCTGCTCGAATACCTGATCAGGTGTGCCCCAGATTTGTAGGTCGGCCAAGAAATTCACGAACGTATCAATGCCGTGTTTGTTGATGTTTTTTGCAAGTCCGCCGTAATACTCATAGCCCTTAATGTTAGCGAGATCTGCATTGTCAAATTCGTAATGTTGGACAGCCGAAAGACAATAGCGGCGAATATATTTTTCAAGCATCTCGCGGGCGATGCTTTCGTCTTCATGACAGCCGATAAAGCCGGCGATGATTGGCTTCGGCGGTTCGGCGCCGTTATTCTCTTCGCGAAAAATCTCCCGATACATTTCCACTTCTTGTTTGGTGGTCTCCCACGGCTTCTGCGGGATGATCAAAATACCAATACCGAGGCGCGCCATGATGCGTGCAGATTCAGGCGACACGGCGGCGGCATAGCTGCGGTCGCGGAATGACTTAAACGGCGCTGGCCGGATGCCGGCCTTGGGTTGCTTGTAATGCTTGCCGTCATATTCGATATAGCCGGTCTCGAGCGACTTCAGGATGGCATCCGTGTATTCAACAAAGCGCTCCCTGCTCTCACCCATATTGAGGCGGAAGGCGTCAAACTCGACCCGACCCAATCCACGCCCAAAGCCCAAAATGGCGCGACCGTCAGACACGTTGTCCAAGACCGAAATTTCCTCAGCCAACCGGACCGGATCGTGCCACGGTACGATATAGGCCATGGCGCCCAGTTTTGCGTTTTGCGTGCGCCCGGCCATGTATGTGAGGAACTGGGCAACGTTGGGGCACATGGTGTATTCGGTAAAATGATGCTCGGCCGCCCAGATCGATTCGAACCCCAAAGGTTCGGCCATGTCGGCCAATTCGATGGCGTTCTGATAGATCTGGTGGTCGGTCAAATTCTCACTCAAGTTCTGAAAAAATGTGCTGTATCCGACGTGCATGAGTGTGCCTCGTTCCAGTTTCAAACTTGCCTAATAATGATGCGCATATCCTAACAAATGTTCGGTAAGGATGGTAGCTGTTCGGCACATGGCAGTGCTGCCCATGGACATTTAGCGGCCAAGGGCTTATCGGTTTTGGCATGTCCGGGTCACCGCAAAACGAGTTGGTCGCGCAACTGACCGCCGAATTTTCGAGTCGCAAACCGATTCGCGCTGGTTCTTTGATCACAACGGTGTTTGGGGATGCGGTCGCGCCACGCGGTGGCACCCTGTGGCTCGGCAGTCTGTTGCCATTGCTGCATGCCCTGGGCATAAACGACAGTCAGGCGCGCACAGCCATGTCGCGATTGACCGACGACGAATGGTTTTGCGCAGCGCGTGTCGGGCGCAAAAGCTACTACACCCTGACGAATTCCGGACGCACGCGGTTTGATGCTGCTACTCGACGCATCTACTCGGGCCCGCCCCATGCCTGGTCAGGCGTGTTTTGTTTGGTCATCGCCCCAGGAGGCGCCAGTGTCTGGCGCGATCAATTGCGGAAAGAGTTGAGTTGGATCGGCTTTGGCACTTTGTCGCCGGGTGTTTTCATCCACCCGGACCCGGATGAGCCAGGACTGCAAGCAGTGCTGGCTCGGGTAGCGCCGCCTGAACAGCGTCCCGTACTAATCCGGGGCGTTGGAGAGCCGGCAACGTCAGCGAGCTCGCTTGCACAAATGGTTGATGATTGCTGGGACTTAAAAGAACTTGCGACTGCCTACCAGGGGTTTGTCACCAAATTCGGCGCCCTTGGCGGAGCGCTCGCGGATGGCGCTGAACTCACCGATTGGGACTGCCTGCTTGCCCGCATGATGCTGATCCATGAATACCGACGGATCATTTTGCGGGACCCGCTCTTGCCCACAGAGCTGTTGCCGCCTGATTGGGCCGGAACCCAGGCCCGGCGACTTACGCGTGACATATACGAGCGTATTGTTGAGCCTTCAGAGCAATGGGTTTCCACCCATTTCGAGCGGGAGGACGGTGCTTTACCTTCCCCTAACCGCAAGTTTTGGCAACGATTTGGCGGGTTAGCGCGCTAATTCCTAATATGTCACATAATTGAGTTGTAATAATTGTATTTTGTGATATGTTATTGTGGCAGCAGGCCTAAAGGCTTGTGTTTCAGCATGGGTCAGGGGGAATAATGTACACCCAAAGCTTGAACGAAAATGCCGCGGGCGATGGCCCATCCGGTGAAGATCCAAAAGCGCTAGAACGCTTTCAGGCCCGCATTGATCGGGACGAAAAGATTGAGCCCAATGACTGGATGCCGGCGGCCTACCGCAAAACCCTGGTGCGGCAAATCTCCCAGCATGCACATTCAGAAGTGATTGGCATGCAGCCCGAGGGTAATTGGCTGTCTCGTTCGCCGACCTTGAAGCGCAAAGCCGTCGTGATGGCCAAAATCCAGGACGAGGCCGGACACGGCCTGTACCTATATAGCGCGGCCGAGACGCTCGGCGTGGCGCGCAGCGAATTGTACGATCAATTGCTCTCAGGTCAGGCCAAGTACTCGAGTATTTTCAACTACCCGAGCCTCAATTGGGCGGATGTTGGTGCGATTGGCTGGCTGGTCGATGGTGCAGCGATTATGAACCAAATCCCCTTGTGCCGGTGTTCCTATGGTCCTTACGCGCGCGCCATGATCCGCATCTGCAAAGAAGAAAGTTTTCATCAACGCCAAGGTTACGAACTGATTTCAACAATGGCCAACGGCAATTCCGCGCAGAAGCAGATGGCACAGGATGCGCTTAATCGCTGGTGGTGGCCGGCGTTGATGATGTTCGGACCATCGGACAAAGATTCTGCCCACTCTGGCCTCTCCATGAAGTGGAAGATCAAACGCTTTACCAATGACGAACTGCGGCAAAAGTTTATCGACGCAACCGTGCCGCAGGCAGATTACATCGGTCTCAAAATGCCGGATGTTGACCTCAAATGGAACGAAGCTGAAGGCCATTACGATTATGGCGAGATCGATTGGGACGAGTTTAAGCGTGTGCTGAATGGCAACGGTCCATGCAACGTGCAACGTATGAAAGTGCGCACAGAGGCACAAGAGAATGGCGCTTGGGTGCGGGAAGCTGCTGCGGCACATGCTGAAAAGCAGCGGCGACGCACACTGGCCGCGGCCGAGTAGGGCCAAGCCCGCGCATCCTTTTTAAGGGAAAACGAAATGTCACAGACAGATTGGCCTCTTTACGAGGTGTTTATCCGCAGCCGAAATGGCCTTAGCCATAAGCACGCGGGCAGCCTTCATGCGACCGACGCCAAAATGGCTTTGGAAAATGCACGCGACGTCTATACCCGCCGAGCGGAAGGTACCAGTATTTGGGTGGTGCCGTCGGCGGCGATCACGGCGTCGGACCCCGCCGACAAAGAAGCGTTCTTCGAGCCCACCGCCGACAAGATCTATCGTCATCCGACCTTTTACGAGGTGCCGGATGAAGTCGAGAACATGTAAGGGCAGGGGCATCGGTCATGACTTCAACCGACATTAGTAAAGGCGCGTTGTTCGAGTATTTGCTGCGCCTGGGCGACAATTGTTTGGTTCTTGGCCACCGGCTGGGCGAATGGTGCGCCCACGGTCCCGAACTTGAAACCGAAATCGCGCTCCTGAACATCGGCCTTGATTTGACCGGGCAGACCCGGTTGTTGCTCAGCTGCGCGGGCGAAGTGGAAGGCGAAGGGCGGGACGAAGATGCACTCGCGTATTTGCGTGACGCCCATCAGTTCAGAAACTTGCTTCTGGTCGAACAGCCCAATGGCGATTTTGCCATGACCGTGGTTCGTCAGTTTTTATACGACGCCTTCCATCTTGAATTTTACACCCGACTTCAGCAATCAAGTGATGCGCGGCTGGCGGCCATCGCCGCCAAGTCAGTGAAAGAGATCACTTATCATCTTCGTTACAGCGCTGGTTGGATGGTGCGCCTCGGTGACGGTACCGAAGAAAGCCAAGGCCGCATGCAAGTAGCGCTCGATGAATTGTGGCGCTACACGGGCGAGATGTTTGAGGTCGACGAAATCGACCAATCCATAGTCGCCGCAGGGATTGGCGTGGATCGGGCGGCACTAAAACCCCTGTGGGACCAGCGAGTAGACGCGGTACTGACCGAAGCCACCCTAACGCGCCCTGATGACAACGGAGCCGCCATTGGTGGCATAAGCGGTATCCACAGCGAAAATCTAGGTCACATTTTGACTGAGATGCAGTTTCTTCAGCGGGCATATCCGGGGGCCACATGGTAGCTGCCTCCGCGCATTTAACTGATCAGAAGGATACTTCCGCGCGGGTGTGGCAGGTGCTGAAAACTGTGGCCGACCCGGAAATCCCAGTGCTGACCATCGTTGATCTGGGCATGGCGCGCGATGTGCGTGTGGACGGGGACGAAGTCGTGGTTGCGATCACGCCGTCTTACACAGGTTGCCCCGCGATGGACACAATTGAAGCCGATATTCTTTCGGCACTGCGCGATCAAGGTTTCGATCACGCACGTGTGGAGACGGTTTTGTCGCCAGCCTGGACCACTGATTGGATGAGTGCTGATGGCCGCCGTAAACTGAAAGAATATGGCATCGCGCCCCCGCCCGAAGCGGGTGCGGCTAAAAAATCGCTTACCGGACAGGCTACTGTCGTGCGTTGCCCCCAGTGTGGAGCATCTGAGACCGAATGTATAAGCGAGTTCGGCTCAACCGCCTGCAAGGCTCTGTACCGGTGCACGGTATGTCGCGAACCCTTTGATCATTTCAAGTGTATCTAGAGCATCAACCATGGCCCGATTTCATGAACTAACCATTGCTGACGTGCGGCCCGAAACCGATGACGCAATTTCGGTGGCATTCGAGTTACCGGATGATATGGCCGACGCGTATAAGTTCGACGCCGGACAGCATGTTACGCTTCGAGCCGATATCGATGGCGAAGATGTGCGCCGCTGCTACTCCATATGCAGCGCACCCACTGATGGTGAACTGCGGGTCGCGATCAAAAAGGTACCCGATGGTGCTTTCTCGAACTTCGCTCACGAAAGCTTACATGTGGGCAGCCGTGTTCAGGTAATGACCCCCACCGGCAATTTTCGGGTTGTGCCCAATGGTAGTGCCGGCAAGACTTATGTGGCCTTTGCGGCTGGGAGTGGCATTACCCCAGTGATCTCGATTGTCGCGACGGTATTAGACGCAGAACCAGACGCCCAAGTGTTTTTGTTTTATGGCAACCGCAATACGGCCTCCGTCATTTTCCGGGACAAAATAGACGATCTCAAAAACTGCTATATGGGACGGCTTAGCGTTTTTCATATCCTGAGCAGTGAAGATCAAGAATCGGAATTACTCAACGGGCGCATTGACGCGGCCAAGGTGGCCGACCTCATGAATGCGGCCTGCCCTACAGTGGAAGTGGACGGCTATTTTATTTGCGGACCCGGCACCATGATCCCCGATGTGATCGGCGCTTTGAAACAGCTGGACGTTTCAGATGCCTGTGTTCACTTCGAGCGCTTTGCGACCGAAGAGGGTGATTTGCCGATTGCCAAGGACAAGCCCACCGCCAAAGTGGAAGCGGCTGGGGATGAGGCGCGGGTATCCGTGGTGGTCGATGGGGTGCGATCCGAGTTCGCGGTGTCGGTCAAAGACGGCAACATCTTAGACAGCGCGATCGACGATGGTGTCGATATTCCCTATTCCTGTAAGGGCGGCATGTGCACGTCTTGCCGTGCCAAAGTCACAAGTGGCAAGGTCGATATGGCGGTTAACTATGGGCTCGAGCCCTGGGAAGTGGACGCCGGATTTGTGCTTACCTGTCAGGCTCGGCCATTGACCGACAGGGTCGAGCTGGACTTCGACGAAATGTAGACCCTGCCGGGGGTCTACTCCCGGGCCTCCCAACCGGCTATGCTGCGCCGGTCACAAGGGAGGACAATCATGGATTTCGGCAAATACGCCGTCATGGTGTTTACGGACGGCCTCAGCCCCGCGCAAATGGCTGAGCTCGGCCAGCGCACCGAGCAACTTGGCTACAAAACATTGTGGTACCCGGAAGTATTCGACTACGAGGCCATGGCTCAGGGCGCCTTTTTGCTGAGTCAAACCAGCTCATTGATCGTCGCCAATGGCATCGCGAACATTTACGCACGCGACCCCATGGCCGCAGCTCAGGGCTATAACTCGCTCAATAAACTTTACGGCGATCGTTTCGTTCTAGGCCTGGGCGTATCGCATCCTGGCATGCTTGACCTGCGCGGCGGCGGGCATTCCTTCGGCAAGCCTCTGCCGACCATGCGCAAGTATTTGGACGATATGGACCAGGCCTGGGAAGTTTTGGGCGGTGCCTATAATGGTGAGAAGCGGCTGGTGTTGGCGGCACTGGGACCGGCACTACAGAAATTGGCGGCCGAGCGTACATTGGGCGCCATGCCCTATAACAACACGCCTGAGTTGACGGCCCGCGCGCGGCAGCGAATTGGCGCCGATGCGATGCTGATTGCAGAACAAAAGGTCTGTTTCACGACAAATGCCGATGAGGCGCGGGCCGCCGCCCGTCGCTCGCTTGGGTTTTATCTAGAATTTCCCCGTTATCACGATATTTGGTCCAGCGTCGGTTTCAACGAAGATGACTGGAGCAATGGCGGCAGTGACCGGCTGATGGACGCCTTAGTTGCCTGGGGAGCGGAAGCGGATATTCAAACGCGTTTGAATGCTCATTTGGATGCGGGCGCTGATCAGGTCGGCATTCAATCCCTGCGGCCGGACGGCGGTATTGGCGCGGACTGGAACGTATTGGAAGCACTTGCGCCCGACTGAGGGCGTCTCAAAAAAAATTACTCAATCAAGGGAGAGAGAATATGGAGTTGGGAAAATACGGCGTTTTCACATTTACCGATGTGATGGGACCTGACGATCTAGCGAAGCTCGCCAGTGGCGTCGAGAAACTTGGCTATTCGACCCTGTGGTATCCGGAGGCGTTTAATTACGAAACCTTTGCCTTGGGCGGTTATCTGCTTAGCCATTCAGAAAATCTGATTGTCGCCAGCGGCATTGCCAATATTTATGGCCGCGACGCCGCTGCGTCCGTGATGGGCTGTAATTCTTTGAACACCCTTTATAACAATCGCTTTATTCTGGGGATGGGTGTTTCCCATTCGCCCTTGGTTGCCGATGTGCGCGGGCACGAATACAGCGGAAAGCCGGTGTCGACCATGCGCGCTTATCTGGACGCCATGGATCAGGCATGGGAAGCCTTTGGCGGGGCGCCTGCAGAAAAGCACATTATGCTGGCTGCCTTAGGTCCCAATATGCTGAAGCTCGCGGGTGAGCGCACCTTGGGCGCATA
>Ga0315336_1006909_pt1 | contig 11276 bp, 10 predicted proteins | sample ASW5metaG_FD_204512 | JGI IMG/M metagenome (GOLD analysis project Ga0315336, IMG submission 204512) | Ammonia-oxidizing marine archaeal communities from Monterey Bay, California, United States - ASW #5 | ecosystem: Environmental > Aquatic > Marine > Intertidal zone | place: USA: California... | reverse complement strand
TATATGTGTGATGATAAGAACTCATATCAAATCAAATCAAATTTATTCTTGATCAGATAATTCTTGATCAGATAATTCTTGATCAGATAATTCTTGATCAGATAATTCTTGATCAGATAATTCTTGAATGATTTCTTTTTTGAGGATCTCTTTAATAATTAAATATTTCTCGTATAATTTATCAACATCTTTAATAAATAATTTATCAATTTTGATATATCCACATGTATTTGATGAAATAGATTCTTCTTCCATAATTTGTTATATTTCAGAAAGTTTTTAAGTCAAATTTATATTATATTTAATAGTAAATATAAAGATGGTTTCAATGGAGGAACAACAAAAATGTTTTTATTTAGATAGTGATTTTCAGCCCGCATCTGATATGTTACGAAAATGTGTCGGTGATAATAACAGTCCGTATCGTTTCAATTGTGAAGAAGATCCCATGAGGCAGGTTTTACCGAACGATGTCAAGGAAACAGCTAGAACGAATGATATTTCAATTCAGCGTGGTTTTTCATTTTACAATATAGATAATTCTAATGTGAATCATTTCTCAAAGGAGGTAGTCACCAAAAAACCAGATAAATCGCTTTCTATTCTGGGCATGGAAGGATTTCAAAATTCAGATAATATTTTCATAACTGATAATGGTCCCGGTAAATCTTCTATTCCTGATGGGGAATGTCCCGAAGGTTATAGTCGTTGTGAAAAATCGGGTAAGTGTATTCAGAAGTGTATTGGTTGTGTTTATCGTGATAATATGAAAAGTCGCTCTTTCAATGAGGCTGACCCGTGTTTCCCAGAAGGAACTTACAATGGAGTTACAAACGAGGGATATGTTAAGTGTACATGTGGATCTAATAATCAATATTGTTCTAAAGATTTCGTAAAAAATATGTATACTACGGATGGGATGATGATCGCTGGACAAAAAATAATAATGAATGCTGGACTAACTAAAACGATAGATGAATTATTTAATTTTTCATATCTCTAATCTGAATCTCCATCAAAGCCAAGACACTCGTTGATTTCGTCCATTTGCTCTTCATCTTGTGAAATAATCTGCTGAACTCTTTCCGTGATAACTCCGCTAAGACGCTCAATATAGAGTTGTTGGTCAGTAAATGACTTCGCATTTCGGTCAAAAGTCAGTGTGAGAGTGATATACTGCTCATACTCATCGTCTTGCGATGGAGGCCAACCGAGGAAGGAACGATTGGGTCGCTGCTCAACGTACTCAATGATGTTCTTGCTACAGCCCTGATCGTCCTTACCGACGCCGAGTTGACTAACGCGAAGGCGAGCGGTTCTCGCTGTCTCAACATCATCCCTGTGAATCACAATCTTCTTGTCTTGGTAGATTGTTTCCTTCAGAATGCGATTGAGACCTGCTCCCTTCGCTCCGATCAGCATACCGAGAAGTCTTTCGGGGTACTCCACGATGAACTCCTTTGATCCGAGCGACTTCTTCTTTATACACGATTCAACGTGCTTGTCAAGAGAGCGCTGGGCGAACTTGCGCATCGTTTCCGATTCAGAATTGATCTCGGCGGTAACTCCTTCCTCGTGATCCTTGAGGAGAATACGGATCTTGGGTTTTTCTTCTTCAATGCGCTTCTCCGATGCCTGGACACGATCATACATGGCCCAGGCTCCCTTAATCACCCCCTTCAGGCCCTGAGCTCCCTTACCGATGATGCCACCGATGTCTTCCTTGAGGACGGTGTGACCGTTGCGACCGTTGAGTTCGTAAGAGAGAGACATATTGTTCTGTTGATTGTTCTGTTGATTGTTTGTTGTTCTGTTTAAGAATATCTTAACACAAATCAAATTTTTGAGAATTTAACTTCTTAGAGAACATAATAAGTTCATTTCCTGAAAATAAGTTATTTAAAGATACTATTAGAATTAGTATTGTAGTAGAGAATGAAGAATCATTCTTAAAATCTAATCAAATTGAGTTGTTCCATTAGCTCAGTTGGTTAGAGTGTGGGTCTTATGAGCCCAAGGTCGCGGGTTCGAGCCCCGCATGGAACATCCGTCTAATAGTGAAGGACATTAGTCACGGTAGCTCAGTCGGTTTAGAGCGCACGGCTTTTAACCGTGTGGTCGGGGGTTCGAATCCCCCTCGTGATACTTTCCTCCGTAGCTCAGCTGGCAGAGCGCCCGGCTGTTAACCGGTAGGTCACAGGTTCGAACCCTGTCGGAGGAGAAGATTGATTCACTTAATGGATCCGGTTTGAAAAAGTATCAAATCGTTATCGTTGCGATAGGCGTGGGTTCCCGAGTCTGGTCAAAGGGGACAGACTTAAGATCTGTTGCGACACGCTTCGGGGGTTCAAATCCCCCCTCACGCATCAAAGCCTTATTTAGGAGATAAGCAAATGCCTCATTGGCGCAATAGGATAGCGCATCCGACTTCTAATCGGGAGGTTGTGGGTTCAAGTCCCACATGGGGTAAATTAAGATAGTGTTCCCGAGCGGTCAAAGGGGAGCGACTCAAGATCGCTTGCATATGCTTCGTGGGTTCGAATCCCATCACTATCAATAATGTCATTAGCTTAAACGGTAAAGCGATTAATCCAATGGGTTAATAGATCTGGGGTTCAAATCCCTAGATGAACGCTTGGTCTTGTGGTGTAATGGTCAGCACTTTGGACTTTGAATCCAACGATCCGGGTTCAAATCCCGGCAAGACCTACTTTATTTGTATTTTGTATATTAAATTTTTTTGTATATTATTATAAAACATGGAGTCGCGACTTTTTACTTATATGATAATGATATTTGTCTTGGCTTCTATATTTTACAATGATATGGTCAATCTTGATGGGAATATGTACATACTTTTAGCTACATCTATTTTATTATTAGGAACATTAGGAGTTTACATATATGATCCATCCAATGAAAAAGCCAATAATCTTCAGAAATTTACATTAGGGATATATATCATATCCGTGATAGGATATACAATTTATCAATGGAAAAAATTAGTAGAAAAGAAAGAAGCTGATTGTGGTTTTTTTCTCCCTCATACAGATTTATTTAATACCTCTCAATATTATTTATATCGCATCTTGTATTTGATGACGATCATTGTAATTGTATCATTATTACAGTTTAAAATTGAAGATAAATTATTCACAATACCCTGGGTACCAGACAGTATTTTAAAATATTTTGTATTCATGATACCTGTCATTATACCATTATTAACCGAGCTATTAGATACCTTTATTAATGATTTACCTTTCATAGAAGATAAAGAAGTAAGTAATCCGGAATCATTATTGGCAAATTTTGTTATAGGGGATGCAAAAAATTCGGTATTCAGTTTACGCACAATCGCTCCGTTATGTCTATATGGTTTATTGATGTTTGTCATGATTGATAGTTCATATGGATTTAGCTTCTCATCATTCTGGCCGACCAAAGGAAATACAGCAATTTATATTGCTCTTTTCTTCGTGATATTTTTCTCATTCATAATGAGGACAATTTTTGTACAAGATTGTAGCTTATCAGATAATATTTCTAAAATAGACAAAGAAGATTATGCCAACAGATTTGATTGTGTATTTGAAAAATACGGTGGATTACAGAGTATGTTATGTACTAGTTTAATCATTGTTTTAATTTACAATATCAAGAATCCTATTTACAAAATAATGTTTTTCCTAATTATCTGTTTGGCAAGTTGGGGATTATCCACGACATATATGTTAACTCTCAAATAAATTAAACGTGAATTGCCTGTAATAATATTTCTTCCATTGTAGCTTTATCAATTTCTTTTTTCTTAGTCAAATCATATTGATCTATTAACTCAACGATATGTTTTTCATGATATGATTTCAATCTTGTAAATAATACCTTTTTAATTTTTTCGACATCAACGAATATTTTCTCAGTTGATTTCTCAGTTGATTTCTCAGTTGATTTCTCAGTTGATTTCTCAGTAGATTTTAATTCAGTTAATTGATTCTTGAGTAAATCATTTTCATCTTTCAAGGATTCAAACACAGATAGTTGTGATTTGAGATGGTTATTTTGATTTAATAAAAATTGATAATCATTTTTAATTTTCTTATAATCTTCTACTTCTTTTTGAAGGGTTTCGCATTCAGCTCTTAACGAGCTGATAAGATCATCTTTTTCATAGACTAATTTAAGTTTCCCTTTCAAATCTCTGATTTCTTCATTTAATGAATTGATACGTGAATTATTGCTTTCAAATGATTCTTTATGATTAATAAATGTATCAGACTCAAATCTATCTGTCATTGAATTATTTCGTATGGGAATATCTGAACTTTTATTTTGATAAGCCATTCTTGCTAAGTCATTTCTATCATTCAATGATACTATTTCTTCTTTAACAGAATCGAGAAAGAAATTAGACATTAATTAAGATAAAATCATAAAATAATTATCACTTTTAAACAATCACAATAAATTTGTGATTTTATTTTCTATGATATTAAATCAAAGGTATGTCTCAGATTGATATGAAAGAATTATATTCAACGATCAATCAAAAAACGTTAAAAAGAATGGAGTTATATGATTCAATCCTTAAAAAATGTCATAGTCGTATTTTATATAATTCTGGATTACAAAGAACATATTGTTTTTATCAGATACCAGAATTTGTAATTGGAACCCCACTTTATGATATCATTGAATTAAGAAATTATGTTATGAATAGTCTCAAGACAAACGGCTTTGATATTCTCTATGTTGAACCGAATTGGTTATTCATCTATTGGAACGTAAAAGGAGCGAAATCCCTAACAAAAAATACAGATGTTAGTAAACAAGTAAATAATCAGTATAAATCCACTGATACTTATAAACCATCGGGTAATTTAATTTATGATGATTCATCATTAATGAATATGGCAGATAAATTTAAGAGTTAATAATTTATTCTTTGTTAACTTGTATTGTTCAGGAATTATATAGTTAATGATTGACCGACCTCAGTGCTTCGTCAGCTACGTACGTACAGCATATACGCATCTAGGATAGGTCTATCTACCGGTACAGGGTAATTATATCCCCACACTTGCTACATCTGTAGACCTCCTCACTTGTATGCGAGTTTCCGCTAGTATACAGGAAATCATGATTGCCCTCGTTGTTCGCAGAGCACGGTGATCGGATGTTCAGGTGGCGATGGTATGGAGACGCGTCTATCCCGGCGGACGGCTCTGGGCTCCAGTTCCAGCACCAGCAGCACCAGCAGCACCAGCAGCACCAGCAGCACCAGCAGCACCAGCAGCACCAGCAGCACCAGCGCCGGGATAGACGCGTCTCCATACCATCGCCACCATATCATTTACCTTCCCGTCGGTTTTGCCCGGTTGCCATGTCCGCGTGATTGTTCTTCGGTTCCGTTGCTGCTCTATCAAAACAAAGAACCTTTCTCGGTTACCACTGTTCTTCCACACCCCACACGAATTATTGTTAGCCCGTGATGCTTCCTGGGCTTCCTGAAGGCTTTCGTATGGATTAAACATATTACCATCTTTTACAAGAAGAGGGGGGTCTCCTTCTTCCATAGGCTGAAAATCGCGCTTCCATACCCTCAACACTGTATGATTGGGTCGCCCGTCTGTGAGAAGCGGAGACCAGAGCCGTCCACCAATCCCATCCCCGCCCCTCCAGTCCAAAACATAGAAGCGACCTCGGTCGTTCTCCCACACCCCTCGAGAATTATTGTTAGCCCGTGATGCTTCCTGGGCTTCCCGAAGAGTCCTGTATTCGACGTTTCCCTCGCGACTGGCTGGCATACCGTTATCTCGCACATTAAGAGGGGTCTCTCCTGCTACCATCTCAATAAAATCATGACCATGAGCAGGAGCAGGAGCGGCACGAGCAGGAGCAGGAGCGACAGGAGCGGCAGGAGCAGGAGCGGCTGCAGGAGCAGGAGCGGCTGCAGGAGCAGGAGCGGCTGCAGGAGCAGGAGCGGCTGCAGGAGCAGGAGCAGGAGCGGCACGAGCAGGAGCGGCACGAGCAGGAGCGGCATGAGCATGAGCGGCACGAGCGGCACGAGCAGCACCACCAGCAGCTGTAGCAGCAGGAGCAGCAGGAGCAGCAGGAGCAGGGGCAACAGGGTGAGCTACCCCATTTTCCGTGCACCACTCTAGGATCTCATTTCTAAGATTAACAATGCCATTGAGCCAGTCGGCTGTCATAGGATCGCGGGTCATAGGGGATGTGGCGTTCTTGGACAGCCACTCCTCAATTGCGTACCTCTCATATATGTGTCCATCGGGGGCTGATACAGGGTCTGCCATCAGTTGTTGAGTGATCGGACATTGATACTTTATTGGCGGTTCTGGTTCCTCGTCACCACCGCCTCTCTTTCTCCTTGTTCTTTTCCTAGGTATTTTCCTAGTTTTTCTTCTGGATTTCTTTCTAAAGTTTCCTCGCATTGATTTTTTAAGAGTTCTTCTCCGTTTATTTTTCATATATATATATATATATATAAATTTAGTAATAATGAATATGGTAGATAAATTTAAGATTTAATAATTTATTGGCTATTTTTTTATTTTAGATTTTCAGGAGCGGGGGCGTTGGTGGGGTGTTTCATTGCTATATCTATCTTTGATGTATCTACCATTACATCCGGCGTCGTTGTATCAACGTTTTTCCCGTTGAAATAGTAATCCCGAATAAGTTGTCTTGAAGCCGTAGTCCATTGTGGTTTATAATGACCACTGCCATTACTGATAGTATATTTTTTACCTTCACTGTCTTCTGACACCTCTATTTCACCCGCCATAACTACAGGTCTATCATTTACAAGACAATTATGGTGAAAGGGCCTGTACTTGATTTTATTTCTATGATGGTACTTTTCGACTGATTCAGCGTTTGGATCTATTTCATAACGAACTGGGTGTGTATGATAGAGCACATCCATTTCCGACGAGGCATAACATTTCATTTTATCTCCAGATTTAGAATAATATAATTTTGGCCACATGCCTTCTTCACATACAGGGATAGCGTACATGTATTTTGAACCAGGCATTAGATCAATATCGGGATCCCATTTAGTTCGGTCCGGCTTGTGGGGGATCGGCCAGCTGCCGACCCTGACTTGGTGTAGATACACTTCATTAATAACGCAATTTACTCTGTTATTGTCTATAATTTCATCGATATCGGGTTGATCATGATAACGGCCTCCTGTTATAACTGCTAATAAGTAATCTTGCGGATACCACGTAGCGTCCCGGGAATGACTACCGATATCATCAATAGTGACGTGACATGTTTCCATTTTCCCCATAGGTGTCTGATATTGATTAGGAAAGGATAAGTAATCGGACTCATCACGTGAGCCACCATATTTCTTCTTATTAGATTTCCTTTTTGTTTTCTTCACCTTCCTCTTCTTGGTGCGACCGTGTAAATGAACATGATAAGCTACAGAGCTCTTTAAATTATATGTTTTCCATTCTTTCCAGAATTCATTATAAACTTTCATGAATTTAGATTCTGTTGAAATATCATGAAATGTTTTAATACCCTGTGTCTTCTTCCATAATTTATCAAACTCTTTGTGAAAGATACTTTCAATAAAATTTTTAGTCTTGCCTTTGTGATAATATTCATGAATCTTATCCATCATCCAATCTCTCTTTGATAGGAAAATTCTTTCTGACCAGCCCCAACTCTTCAGTAAATTCTTATCTTTCGTAATCTTCATGATCGGAAACCAATGAGTTTTAGGAGGTTTATCTTCTTTAAAATGATGGGTCGCTATAATATTCCAGGGTAAATCTGTCCTTAAACATTCATTGATAGGAAATATTCCTTCTAAACTAATATCGTGTTGTAACAGAAAGAAATGTTTGGTTTTACAATGATTCAGAGCGTTATGAAAGGTTCCTATGAAGTGTCCATGTTTATTTAATTCAAGGTGTTTAAATTGGGGATATTTAGATTTCATAGCTTTCTTATAAGTCTTGTATCCTGAAGTATTCTTTCTATCTTTATCATAGGAAATTATCATTTCTGAGAATGGATATTTCATTTTAAGGACTGATGAAATAGCCTGATCAATCAATGATGTTGATGGATGACTAGGAATAGGCGAAGTTACAACGATCAGCGTTACACCTTTATTAGTGTTATTGTTATTTCTTTCTTCAAACGGATATGTTTTCATTACTAATATTATCTAGATAATATTATAGAATGAATCGGACACGAACGGTTAAAAGAATGAGTCGGACACGAAAGGTTAAAAGAATGAATCGGACACGAAAGGTTCAAAAAACGAATCGTAAGAAATCTAGAAAGAAGAAAGGAGGAGCCTTTTTATCTTCCTTTTCTTTATCGTCTAGAAATGACCCCGATGAAATAACGATAAAAGATAGAAATATCGATTACCTTCAATTATTACCGGGGGAAACTGAAACACAAAAGCCTTCTCCTAATTGGGTATATAAAGTGATTGGTTCGCATCGTAAAGGGGCGAATAGAAACAAATATCTAAAAGTACAAAAAGAAAGTACCGATGATATGCCGATTTATGAGATTTTGAAAAGCAACGCGATAGAACATAAACGATCCCATGCGGTCGCCCCTATCAGTTGGCGTGCGGGTGGAGAAGATTATAATTAACTTTTTAAATTTGTTTACGAATTTAAAGAATTTTTAAAAATTTGATTATTTAAAAATAATCGTTGAATTAAAATAAATAAACTACTATAATGAGTGATTCAGTAAAATTCACACCTAAGTTTTCGGATATCCGTGTTGAGAATAGTGAATTAAGATTTGTCTTATCTGGTGATAATGAATATGGTTTTGATAAGTCATTGGCCAATGCGATTCGTCGTGTTTTGCTTACGGATATTCCGACGGTCGGATTTAAACTCGCAGAAACGGGTGTAAACAATGATTTAGTAATGCCTACGAATAATTCTTCATTACATAATGAAATGTTATTACATCGTATTTCATTCATGCCTTTATACATTGATCCTGTAAATTATATGAGAAATCATCTCTTTGAATGTAAGATGACACACGACGGTAAAGAACCTTTTAAATTTGTAACCATGAATGATGTTCAAATTTACCCTCTGAAATCTGGATTCATAGAGCGTTTAGAAAAATTACACGATGAATCCTATGATTTATCTCATGAAGATGAAAGAATATTAAGGGATCAATTAGATGAAGTTAATATTGAGAACTATGATCTAAGTAAACCTTTATCGCAGAAAGAAAAAGATAAAATTTACAGACCCTTTCATTTTCGCGGTTCAGACCATTACTGTTTGATCACCGAATTGAAAACAACTCATACGGAAGAAACGCATCAAGGAATTCATTTCTATGGGTCGCCATCGGTAGGCTATGGATACGAAGATGCTAAGTTCCAGGGTGTTTCTCAGGCGACATATTCATTTAAAATTGATGATAAATTAGTTGATAGTGTTCTAAAAGAAAAGCTTAAGCTTGATGAAGTTGAAAAAGATGATATTGAATCTTATTCTCGTAAATTTAAATTAAGAGAAGAAGAAAGATATTTTCACAGAGACATAGATGATGAACCAAATTCATATAATTTAGCAATTAAGAGTAATCATTATTATGATTCTTCACGAATTTTAAAAGTGAGCCTTAGGATCCTAATTGAAAAATGTGAAAATATCAAGCTAGAGATGATTGAATTTTTAAAAGAAAATCCATCAAGAGTCTCTGTTTCAGAGACTAAAGAAAATATTTATCATATTGAAGTTGAGAATGAATCGCACACCTTAGGGAATCTCTTACAAAGTCATCTCATGAGACGATTAATTAATGAGAAAACAATTATAAATCTGTTTGGATATAAGAAACCTCATCCCTTAGAAGATAAGATTTTATTCATCGTAGCATTGAATCCGACACATAAATTAGTTATTGGTGATGAAATCACTAAAATACAGAATATGTTTACTTATCTGTTAGATGGTATTGATGATTTAACGAATGATCTAAGAATTTTATCAAAGCTCACGGATAAAACTTTCTAAAAATTATATTAGTTAGTAGTAAATGAGCGAAACAATAAGTAAATGTAATTTTTGCCGAGTAGCAGATGAATTAAATACTGAAGAAATTTCTTTTTGGTCTAAGAAGTCCGAAAATTATTCACCTTATCCAAAGATGATAACATGTGATCCTAATTATAGTTTACAGAATGAAGACCTCAAAGAAAAAAATCCTGAATTAGGCGAGAATGCAGTAGAGGCAAAGCTAACATTATCAAAAGATAATAGTGATAAATATGTTTACTTCTGGGCTCCAAATGAACAGAAAGAAATTCATAAAATAATGATGGCCGAGAGTGCGTATGGGGAATATGAAAACCATGGCCTTAAAAAGTGCAATGATAAAGGTGAAGTCACATTGAAATTCAACGCCCCCCAGCCTTATAAAGATGAAGAACAGACATATTGTCGTCATTTTCATTATTTACTTGAAAGCAATGATAAGACATGGTTACCATTGAAAACAGTCCGTATAATTTGCTCTATTCCATTAACATACTTAGATAAGAGAGTTAAAGCCAAGGATACACTTCTTATCAATGCCTCGCCTAAGAAATATTATGATAAAGATCATATTTCAAATTCATATTCTTTGCCAACCGAAACACTTGATAAATTAACAAGTGAAAGCAAAATGAGAAAAGTCACGAATTTTGTTAAATCTATCCTGAAAAATTATCCAGTAGTAGAAGAATTAGTAAGAGACAAGAAATTAAATATAAAAGATGTTCCTATCATTACTTACTGTGCCAAGAAAGAATGTGATGCTTCTGAGAAATTAATAGATCATCTTTTTGAATGTAAATTCAATAATGTTTATGAATGGAAAGATGGAATGGACGGATGGAATAAAGAAAGATCTTTTTTTGCTAGCGATGATAATGAATCAACTGATGTAGAAGAAGATGTAGAGGATGAGCTTGACGATGAATACGATGAATACGATGAATACGATGAATACGAGGAATATGAAGATGGAGATAACGATGATGATGATGAAGATGATGAAGATGATGAAGACGAAGAATATATTGATATCATTCACGAGGGCGTTCAATACGCCTTCCTAGATGGAACATTATATGATGAAAATTTAAATTCAATCGGTATTGCAAAAGTTAAGAATAATAAGATCATTGAAATGAATGATGAGTGTAAAAAGTATCACGTAAAAATGAAAAAAATAAATTCTGATGA
>Ga0315336_1006908_pt1 | contig 11280 bp, 9 predicted proteins | sample ASW5metaG_FD_204512 | JGI IMG/M metagenome (GOLD analysis project Ga0315336, IMG submission 204512) | Ammonia-oxidizing marine archaeal communities from Monterey Bay, California, United States - ASW #5 | ecosystem: Environmental > Aquatic > Marine > Intertidal zone | place: USA: California... | reverse complement strand
CATTGAACCTTTGTTCTTGAGATCGGTCATTCCTCGATCAACAATTTTCTCCGAGTGATCCACGAATACGCGTGTCATCTCTGAAATATGAACTTTGCCTGCGTCGCCACTACTCTCCATGCGGGCTGCGATATTCACAGTATTTCCCCAAACGTCAAAAGAGTCACCTGAGTATCCAGCAATGACCGGGCCAGTATGGATACCGACTCTGATCGGCCAGTCCGGCTTGCCCAGCGCTTGGTGCTGCATGTTTGTCCCTTCCACAAACCGAACGAGATAAATACCAGCTGAACAGATATCCTGTGGATGGGAATTCCGCCCTTCCGGTACGCCGCCAACACACATATAAGCATCTCCGATGGTTTTTACTTTCTTCAATCCGTGCTTGGTTATGATCTGATCAACCCGACGAAAAACCTATTCAATGTCTCAAGCAGTTCACCTGGCTGAATCTCCTCGACAAGTCGCGTAAACCCAACAAATCCGCAATCAAAATCGTAGCTGATGAATAATATTCACCTTTCCAGCCCTCTGTGGGTTCCAGTACATCGACTTTTTCTTCGAGGCCATAGTCAGTAATTCGAGTGTCCTGCTCAAGCAGTGTAGTGACCTGGTCTGATAACAGCCGCAGCACCTCTTTCTGACTATGATTTAGCGTGGTCGGTTCGAGTGCGGCAACACATAGGGTACCCAACGCATACCCCTGACTGCTGACTAGCGGTGAACCTGCATAGAATTTGATACCAGAACTCCCTGGCATGTTCTTGAAATTTCGAGTTCTTTCATCTTCATCGATGTTCTCTATGATCAGCTGCTCCTCGGGTGCGGCCAAAACGTATTGGCAGATGCTGACATCTCTCGGTATTTCTTGCTGAAGCAGCAGATTGGCAATCGGTACACCACTACTCAACTTACAATATTGACTATCTTTCCCCAGAATGTTCACGACACTGAACGGGCAATCAGTAAGGTATCTGGCAATTTGAGTAAAGTTATTGAACCGCCGATCGCTTTCAAAATCTTTGTCTAGGATGCCAAGTCTCTCGAGCTCCTTGAGACGCTTTTCTTCGTCTGGCGGCGTTGGTACTGGAACGATACCGGCTTTCAGCCCCTGTTCCTTGCGAAGCGCGAAATACTCTTTGTTCATCGTATTCATGGACGTCACATTAATCCCTTAGCCAGTAACCGTAAAGAGGAAAACAGTGCTGAAACCCAGAGACTTGAACGGTCAATTTTTTATTCTCACCGATTGATATAATGACAATCAATACGACTTATGCTATCGCCCTATCTTATAAATTCGAAAACAGAAAGACGTTTTAGAAAAGCGGTTCAAATTGTCTTGGTGACCCCTTTTGACACTATTGAGTCTGATAATCTAGAAGACTACTAGCCGACACTTAAATGACTAGAAGCCCGTTATTGTTGTTAACGCCTGAGCAATGGGAGTCTCTCTGTGATGGATGTGGGCGCTGCTGCCTGGTTAAGCTCGAAGACGAAGATACCGGTGAACTTCACTATACCAATGCCTCCTGCCGTTACCTCGATACCGAAACCTGTCGCTGTACTGACTACGAGAATAGAACCGCAATCAATCCCCAATGTATGAAACTTTCCTCGGAGAATTTAGAAATTCTCAAGCTGATGCCGACCACCTGTGCCTATCGTCTTGTCCATGAAGGCAAGGAATCGATTGCAAACCTCGATGCGCTATCCGTACGTACCCGCGTGTTTTGTGAAGACATTGTTCACGAAGATACGCTACCAGAGCATATTGTCGACTGGGTCAATACCTGAATTCGACCGAGTTGTCTACAAGACTAGGTTGTAACACATGTTTAATAACAAGTTCTCCTCTATCTCTTTAGTTGAATCCTTGGGCAATATGGGGCATTCCAAAATTCTGTGTCCACGAACAGAACCCAAGTTGGTATGATGTCTATCTTGGAGTTCACTTAGTCATTCGGTCGTTAGATAGACCATCTAAACCTTTGGAGGCAACATCATGGATCTAGGCATAAACGGACGTAAAGCCATTGTCTGTGCCTCAAGCAGAGGCCTGGGTAAGGCCTGCGCCATTTCACTGGCGAGAAACGGCGTACACGTGACGCTAAACGGCCGTGACAAAAGCGTACTAGCAACCACGGCAGAAGAGATCCGGCGCTTGGCGCCGGATGTTAATGTAATCACCGTTGCCGGTAATATCTCCGATCCACTATGCCAGCAGGCACTGCTCGACGCAACGCCGGGTGCAGATATTCTGATCAACAACAACGGCGGGCCTCCTTTTCGTGATTTCCGTGAACTCGACCGCGAGACAATGACCGAGGGAGTGACAATGAATATGATCACACCAATAGAAATGATCAACAGTGTCATCGACGACATGTCAGCGCGAGGCTTTGGGCGGATTGTGAATATCACATCGATCTCAGTCAAAAAGCCAATACTTGGACTTGACCTCTCCAGTGGTGCACGAGCTGGACTAACGGCATTTCTGGCTGGTGTCTGTCGATCGGTTGCACACAACAACGTTACGATCAACAACATTCTGCCGGGGTTTTTTAACACGGATCGACTGCAGGGTAGTTTTAAGGCGAGCGCTTCGGCGTTGGGCATCACAGTCGAAGAAGCGGCTGAACAGCGCTCTGCGCAGATTCCCGCAAAACGCTTCGGAGAACCCGACGAGTTTGGTGAAGCCTGCGCCTTTTTATGCAGCAACCAGGCCGGTTACATCACCGGTCAGAACCTCTTGCTCGATGGTGGGGTGTTCGAAAGCGCGTTCTGAATTGATTCGACCACTAACCGTAGACCGTGCAACATCCCTAAAATGAATCCCCCTCACGCTAATCTCAATGAAAAATACGAACTGGCATCAGGTCTAGATCATGATAACCGCGCACTGTCGACCGAGATCCTCGCGTAATTGCCGTCGAAACTGGTGTTTGAGAGAAAATCTAAATACACTAAAATTACTGTCACTTATTCTCCATATGTCGTTTCTGCAACGGGTATACTGGATTTCTAAATCCCGTGGCGCTACTTACCATTTAACTCGTACAATGTCGCATAATTCCCCATTTAGCCGTAAAATGCATAACTAATTGAGTATTCAGCCTCGGAGAAGCTAATGGCACATATACTATTTGCCCAAGAGATGTACTTTCCACTTCAAAGTACACAATGTCTTTCTGCGTATCTTAAAAAATCTGGTCATACAACAGATGTCGCAATTGGCTCAGCTGAAGAGATTGTTCAAGAAATAAAGAGCTCAAGCCCGGACCTGATCGCTTTCTCCGTTTTGACGGCTTATCGCAATCACATGCTGGACGTGAGCGAGAAGATAAAATCCGAAGGCATCAAAACGCCAATTATAGCTGGCGGTTACGACATTACATTTATGCCACAAATTTTGGAGAACAGTAGCCTGGACATGATATGTGTAGGAGAAGGTGGAGATCCTATCGTTGAATTGGCAAATGCCTTAGATAGGGGCGAGAACTTTAGGGACTTAGATATAGGGAATTTACATATAAAGCAGCAGGATCACTCTATTAGAAAGAGTCCGATGCGGTATTGGCTTATGGACTTTGAATCAGTCCCATTTGATGATCGTGAAATATATTATCAGAAAGATTCATACTTCCATACAGTGCCCTTTATGCAGATTCTTGCAGGACGAGGCTGTCCTTATCCATGCACTTATTGTTTTAATCATGGATATAAGAAAATTCACACTGAAGAAGGTATGAAGGGACGAGAATATACTAGTTTTCGCAGCGTGGATCATGTGATTGAAGAACTGATAATTTTGGCTAAAGAATATAAGTTCCTAGACTTCTTTTTTAATGATAGTACGCTCACCTATAACAAAAAATGGATTATAGAATTCTGCGAAAAATACAAAAAAGCGGGGATAAAACATACATTCTCTATTAACGGCGTAATACCCGAGCTGACAGAGGAAGTCTGTGAAGCCCTTGCATCTACAAAGAAATGTCGTCTAATTCGATTTGGACTTGAAACTGGAAATGAAGAATTCCGTATAAAAACCCTACGTAAGAATGTCAAAAACCGACAGTTGGTTGAGGTTACTGAGCGGCTCGACAAATATAATCTTAGATATTCAATGCAAATGATGCTCGGTTTGCCAGCAGAATCGATTGAATATGCCTGGGAAACCATTGATGTGGCTCGCAGTATAAGCAACCCTACCGCTGTTCATGGTATAAATATCTTTAAACCTTTCCCAGGCCTTGAAATCAATAACGTTGGATTAGAGTTGGGCGAATACCAAGCATCTGACGTCGTCGCACCAGGGAGCGTACCACCCCCTACTTGGAAAACGGATGTTTTGCACGATAGTCCAGAGCAGACTGCCGTGCTACCAGCTGATGAGGCTTATCTTACAAGTAGAACTAAGATGCATAAAGCCACGAGTAAAACGCAAAATATGGAGAAAGACCAAGAGATCGGTGCCTATTCCAGATTTGGAACAAGATCAATGGTCTTTTATGATAATTATCGAAGAGATGCAATGGGTCTAAAAATTCTAACTTTGTCTCGATACTCGCACCTAGCGATCCGTTACCCAGGACTAAAAAGCATTATCAATCGGATTATTGAACTACCAGACAATGAGTTCAATCGTATGATTTGGAAAGCGACTGAAGGTGCTCTCAACATACGGGTACATGCTGCCGCGCCATGGTCATATTTTGTGAAATATTTCCTTTTCCATCGTACCAAACAAGTCCGATGACACAGTTTTGGTTCTTCGTTATATTGACAGTCGCTCTGCTCATTAGTTTTGGAGTATTTGCGTTTGTCAAGGTAACTAAAGCCCATTCCCGTTGGAGGACCCGTTAGTTGAGGCACTATGGTGGACTAGGGCACAATATTACTACCGTAGTTTTAAAAGCCTGCCTTTGGTTAGCGTACATTGTCCTAAGAATTCTACTTCCCAAAAACAATACGATACCGCAATCCGATTCCATCGGAGTCGAACCGATTCCAGAAAAGCCGATCTCATCCCTTGCGCTCGCTACAGCCTTAGACCCAAAGTCACCCGTCAAAAAACTGGTCGACCTAGTCGATAATGAGAGCTACGTTATTAGAAGAGCACTCGTCCGTAATCCGTCGTTACCTCGAGAGCACCTAGAAACACTAAGAGAGGATCCTGACAACAGGGTTCGTCAAGAAATCGGAAAAATCTATCCTGAATTAGACCCCCTAAACAAAAATTAGAAGTATTTTGTATAGTGCATTTAAATAGTCTTGGTGAAGACTTCTAAACACCAACTTTATTGCAAAGGTATCTCTTTAGGTTCATTAGCAAAAGCTATCCTAACCACGAGGAACTAGTAAATTCACTGCTACATAGGTTACTGGGATAGCCAAAGACAAATAATCAAACAACAACCAGATAACAATCTAGATTGACAAATTCAAGCTTCTGAATTGGACGAACCACATTAGTACCTCCACTTCTATATTCTCTGCTCAAGTTAGCCGTTTTCTAATCGTCGGTGGTGCAAGTTTCTTAATAGATTTATTGGTTTATCGTGTCCTACTTTTACTGGATTTAGGCATACCAATTTCAAAAGGCCTTGGGTTCATAATCGCTTCAATCTTTGCATATTACTCAAACAAAAACTGGACATTTCAATCATCGGTTAGTGGTCCAACCACATTCACAAAGTTTTGCCTTGTCTACATCACAAATTTTAGTGCCAATATTGGAATTAATAGTGGACTATTAATCCTTATTGGCTACGATCGACTCGATTTTATAATAGCATTTCTAGCAGCATCATTTTGCTCAGCAACATTGAACTTCTTCGGAATGAAATTATTTGTTTTTAGAGATCCGACCTAGGTATTTTAACTCTCTTCTCGCTTACTTTATTTGTTCAACTATCGATATTTAATAGAGCGAACTAAGAAAGTTAAACACAGCGCCAAATTACCAAATTATTCTTGGGCAACACTCTATGGTGAAATTTTCTTTAATTATTCCTTGCTACAACGAGGCCAGTGGCATTCCAGCTCTTTTCGAACGGTGTCAGGAAGTATTCCAGTCTCCTGAGTATGAAGTCATACTAGTAGATAATGGATCTACGGACCATACGCAGACATTATTAGCGGAACTATTGTTTAAACAGCCTATCATCCGAACCATTTGCCTAAATACGAATATCGGATATGGGAAAGGTATTCTGGCGGGGCTAGAATCGGCCCAAGGTGACGTGCTTGCGTGGACACATGCCGATCTACAAACAGATCCGCAAGATGTGTTAGAAGGGTTCAAGCTGTTCTCCCAAACACGGAATCTCCAGAAGTCATACATTAAGGGGTTGCGTTATGGTAGGTCGATCCCGGATTTCTTCTTTGCTGTTTGTATGAGCTGTTTTGAAACTCTCTTATTTCGCAAGTTATTATGGGATATTAATGCACAACCTAACGTATTCTCTCGAGAATTTTATGACACCTGGGTTGATCCACCTCATGATTTTTCCTTAGATTTGTTTGTTTACTTCCAAGCCAAAAAACAAGGACTTAATATAATTCGATTTCCTGTATTCTTCGGACTTAGGGAACATGGTGTCTCGCATTGGAATATCAGTTGGAAAGACAAAATGATGTTTATCTACCGAACATTCAAATACAGTTTGAAACTAAAACGAGAAAGTTGATTAACCTAGCCTTCTAGAGGTAGCACCAAACAAATATGGTTCTTATTCAACATCGCTGTAACACAAAACAGCAATTGTACGATCTACCCTCTAGTTTAGGAGTCGAGGTCGATATCCGTTCCGAAGGATCCAGATTAATTGTTCATCATGATGCTTTTCAGAAAGGTGAGGGTTTTGATCAATGGCTTGAGGGATACAATCATAAATTTCTGATCTTAAATGTAAAAGAAGATGGATTGGAATCTAGCTTACTTTCTCTAATGAGAAAGAACCACATCGAAAACTTCTTTTTCCTCGATCAAACATTCCCATCTATCGTTAAGATGATAGAACTTGGAGAAAGACGATGCGCAGTTCGCATATCTGAATTCGAGTCTATTGAGACAGCATTAAAACTAGCTGGAAAAATAGATTGGGTTTGGGTAGATTATTTCACTCATTTCCCCTTGTCGTCTTCTGGCGCCAAGCAGCTTACAAGTGCGGGATTTAAGCTCTGCCTAGTTTCACCAGAGTTACAAGGTTTTTCTAGTCCATCAACCGCAATTAGTCTTCTTGAAGAGATAAGAACATTAGACATAGAAGTATCAGCGATCTGTACAAAATTCCCTGATCTATGGGCACCATATTAAAATTTATTAACTTGTTAATACTAAATTGACACCTTAAGCCGCCTAAAACTTCGACAAGGACAACCATCAATTGGTGAGTACGGTTAATCGGCGTCGCTTAGGACACAATCATGATCGATAAGAGAAGCTCTCTCTACAACATAACAAAACCCTCAAAAGAGGTTCTGCTAACTCTCCGGATCTTATCGACGTACCCTATGTTCTGGATTGGTATGACGATTCGCTTAGCAGCTCTCTTCTTTGCCTTACCCTGGATGGTAGACGTTTGGTTTCTACCTTTCGTTAGCTCGTATTTAGAAAATTGGACACTCGATCCCTGGAGTCAATTCCTTAACCAGGGCGGGAACCCTGTTTCCTATCCCTATGGTCCAGTTATGCTGTTAGTCCACAGTTTTGGAACTAGTATTGGGTACCTCGTAGATAAAGTTGCAGGTACGACAATATTTTATAGCGTCGGTTTTAAGTCATCGCTCTTGTTCGCTGACCTATCTTGTCTGTTGCTACTTGATCGCCTATTTCCCGGAAACATCCGAAAGATAGTTTTATATTATTGGCTTTCACCAATTGTTCTTTTCACTGTCTATTGGGTAGGCCAGAACGACCTTATTCCTGTTGCTCTATTTCTGTTTGGATTGTATTGGGCGAAACACCAACGATTCTATAAAGCGAGTATATGTCTTGCTCTCGCGGTCGGAGCCAAATTCAGCATGGCGGTTGGCCTACCGTTGTATATCATTTACTTATTGCGAAACAAAAAATATAGAGAGTTCGTCGTTCCCGCGATACAAACCCTCATAGGAGTCATCATTGTCGTACAAGTGATTCCATTATTCTCTCTGGGATTCAAATTGATGGTTACGAGTACCCCAGAGATCTCAAGAATTTTTGACTTTGCATTTTCCATCGGCCAAGGAGTTAAAATTTATGTAGCACCGTTACTGTACCTATTAGTGCTGTATTTTGTTTGGAGATTATCCCGATTTAGTTACGACCTCTTGCTGGCAATGATAGGACTGTCTTTCTTCTTAATATTATTAGTTACCCCTGCCCCAATCGGATGGTACCTTTGGCTACTACCATTCTTAGTTTTCCATCAACTGACTGCAGACCGCCTTCAGGCGTTTCTTGTATTTGCATTTTCTTTGCTGGTCACTCTAAACCACGTGCTATTTACAGAGGGACCAAGATTCCCGATTTTCGATCTAACCGTAATGCCCATCGAAGACTATTTTTCTTTTCCTGATTTACTTCTTGATCGTTCATTATGGATTACCGGAATTATTATTATAGGTTCGATCATAATGTTGCAGATGTTACGACTAAACGTCCAGCGGAATGACTACTTTAGGATAAGTCGAAGGCCACTCTTAATAGGCGTCTGTGGAGACTCGGGTACCGGAAAGGACATTCTTGCAACTTCAATTGAAGATATTTTTGGACGACCCTCTGTATTACAGATCTCTGGTGATGACTACCACTCCTGGGATCGACATGCGCCTATGTGGAAAGCCCTTACACATCTGAGTCCTCGAGCAAATGATCTTTTCAAAATGTCTCGTGACATTATCTCTCTTCTGGCCGGCCATAGTACTGCTCAGCAAAGTTATGATCATAGTTCAGGACGGTTTGTTGCCGCCACACCAAACCAAGGTAACGATGTTGTTATAGTTTCAGGACTTCACGCTTTGTTCGACCCAGATTTAGTTCGTCGTTACGATGTAACAATCTATCTTGATCCGTCCGACGATTTGAAACGGTACTGGAAGATTCAGCGTGATTTACAAAGTCGAAACTGGGATGAACAGAGTATCGTTGAGACTATGGAACGTCGTACCAAAGATGCTGAACGATTCATACAACCCCAAAAAGAACGAGCTGATCTAATTTTTCGTATGATGCCAGCTAACGAGAGTGATCTAAAACACGCATTTGAGAACAACGATTACTCTAAGAACATTAGATGCAAGCTTGAAGTTAGGCTGAAAAGTGGGCTCTACTGGGAGGCTTTGGTAAGAGATTTGGTAGGGATCTGCGGCCTACATGTAGATACTGAATTTCCTCCAGAACCTGGAGTTGTAGACATTCATGTTGAAGGAGATTTAGCTCCAGAGGATATTGCACTATCCGCTACAAAACTACCCAATGCCATGCTCGAACTAATGGACATGGCTCCCCAATGGCATTCCGATATGCTAGGTGTTATGCAGTTGATAGTAATTACACAAATTGAACTGGCTTTGAGGAACAGACTCTAGTATGGCTTTAAATATTAACCGCCGTGATCAGTTCACTAAAAAGCCCTCTGCCATCATTTTTGATACAGATAATACTCTCTATCCGTATGATTATCCCCACAAAATGGCAACAAAAGCAGTTGAAGATAAGGCCGTCAAGCTTCTTGATGTAGACAGAAAAACTTTTAGTGAATGTTTTGCCACGGCCCGCCAGTCAGTAAAAAAACAACTGAAATCGACTGCGAGTTCCCACAGCCGATTGTTGTATTTCCAAAAAACAGTCGAAGCTCTTGGCTTGAAAACTCAAGTACTCCTGACTCTCGATTTAGAACAGACCTATTGGCGCACGTTTCTTAGCCACACACAATTATTTCCAGGCATCCGCGAGTTGATTCTCAGTGTACGTCGAAATGATATCAATACCGCAGTGGTTACCGATCTCACAGCCCAGATTCAATTCAGAAAACTTTCATATTTTGGACTAGATGACGGGTTCGATTTTGTCGTCACGAGTGAAGAAGCCGGTGAAGATAAGCCAGGACGAGATCCGTTCGAACTGGCCTTGCTCAAATTAGGTGTGGCACCAAGCGCGTGCTGGATGATAGGCGATAATGCAAGTACAGATATTGCTGGCGCTAGTGCACTAGGTATTACATCGATACAGAAGCGTCACGATGGTGTCGTCGTTTATGATGGCAAAGCAGGACCAGACATGATCATAGACTCCTTTGAAGACCTTCATACTGAACTGGTCAGTTGGGGATGGATTGATAAGTAAGATTATTATTAACTAACAACAATATTTCAATATCTAACCTACCACACCATATGGATGGTGTTCCCAATTTTCGAAACATTTTTCCCAATAATGATAGGTATTCAAATCGTTTGGCGTTCCCCAGCATAAATAGTAGTCGACTAGAAACAATACACAATTCAGCCCAAGAGCTAGTGAATCATTGACAGCAGTATCAACATAATATTCACCATTTATATGTGCACCACGTGCCTTCATACGTGAAACCGCGATAGTAAAGTCAGATATTCTCTTAAATGTAAAAGTACCTACAACAATAGGGTCAGTTCTCGGATTCTTCAATGGCGCCTTAACTGACACCCTAGAAATTTTTCCGTCCTGAGTATTCCAGTCTATCCATCCGTACATTTCGGGGTTATAAATAGCCCCAGGGTACCCGACTACTCCCCACACTATCACATCTACGTTGGTATCACGGAGCAGTTTTTCAAGACAATCACCGTCATATAAGATACCGTGATCACAGGCGGAAATAGTTACACAGGTGTCTCCATGAACCGACTTTATTCCTTCCATACAGGTCGATGCTTGGCCATCGGTTGGAGAATCGATATTCACGAATTTGGGGTTCAGTGAAGAATTTGACAAAGAATTTACTAGCTTTGTTTTACATTTAATGTCCTCACGCAATACAAATATTTGCTCATCGGTCTTCGGCAGGCTCCTTAAAGCTCTTTCCGCCATTGGTACTCCTGATACTTCAATCAGAGGTTTTGGTATTTTGTAGCCAGCTTTTTCAAACCGGCTCCCAAAGCCTGCCATTGGCATCAACAAAATCCCAGATGTTTTGATCGTCTCCTTTTTTTTATTCAAGCGCCGGAATGCACCTGACCAATAGACATAATCCTCGAGATCATTTGGAGTTCCCCACTGCATAAAATGATTTAACTCATACACAAAAATTC
>Ga0315336_1006907_pt1 | contig 11280 bp, 11 predicted proteins | sample ASW5metaG_FD_204512 | JGI IMG/M metagenome (GOLD analysis project Ga0315336, IMG submission 204512) | Ammonia-oxidizing marine archaeal communities from Monterey Bay, California, United States - ASW #5 | ecosystem: Environmental > Aquatic > Marine > Intertidal zone | place: USA: California... | reverse complement strand
CGCGCTTGAACTCAGAACTAAACCGTTTGTATCGACGCTTCGGCTTCGGTTTCACATTGGTCATCTGACACCTCCAAGCGCTCTCAGCGCTTCAGTTTAGGTGTCCACCAAACAAGGGCAAAACCACTACCCGGCCGAACCCGCATCGAGCGCCCACGGCGGTAATACCCCCGAGAGCGACCGTAGGTGCTGCTGGCGGTTAGAACAGGCAGAAATCAGGGGTACAACTGCCGTGCTCCGTCAGGCTGAGTTCGGCGGTGGGTGACCCCTTTCAGACGTTCGAGAAACAGGATCTGCGGTTGATTTCTGCCCTGTTCAGATCGATCAATTGTCATAGTGCATTGAAGTATCAGAAAAGCGCTATAGGGTGCGCATTCATCCTTTCATGAAAGTTACGAAAGGATGATATCCATTGTCATTACGTGAAGAACTTATGAACCTGAAAAAGAACTTCGTATCAGTTTCAGCAACTCGTTTCGCACTGTTCTCCGCCTTGGTTCGTGTGGTTCGAAACGGCTCCGCATGTATGGGATTCGGTTGGTCGCCATGCCAACTGCATCCCGTCAGTGCGAGCAAACTCTTTGTCCATATATTCGTTTTGGCAGCCATTGCAGTGGGCCTTGCCGCTTGCAACTCAAGCAAACGTTCAGTGGACTATTATGATAAACAGGCAACCGACCCATATGTAATAAAAGTGTGTGAACCCGACGAAAACAACTTTTATTACAGTCGAATACCAGGGCCAGCCGTGTTGCATGCGGTGGGCGTGGCGCCCGATAAATTGGCCGACGGCTGGACCGTATCGACGCTTGAAAAAGAAGGCATTGATCCAGAAGTGATCGACGAGCTGTTGCAGGCTGCTGAAAATGGCGAATTCCCCAATGTCGACAGCATTCTCATCGCACGGAATGGCAAGCTAGTACTGGAAGCTTATTTCAACGGCTTCGACCGGGAGAAAAAGCACCGAATATATTCTGCCACCAAGAGTTTCGCCTCCGCTCTGGTCGGCATCGCGATCGACAAGGGATTAATCACAGATATCAACCAGCCGGTTTCGTCGTATTTTCCAGACTACTGGCCCGAAATTGAAAATGGCGGTGCACTTAAAAACAGCCTTACCTTAGCCCATCTCCTGACGATGACAGCCGGTGTCGACTTGAAGCCAGTTTGGAAGAATGATGATCAACGCAATAACGTCATCAAATATTCATCGGATTGGGTAAAGACTAAACTCGATTTTCCGATCACGCGACAGCCCGGAACACAATTTGACTACGATTCTTCGAACACATTCTTGATCGGTCAAATTGTCGCTCGCGTAGCGGAAGAGCCTCTACTTGCATTCTCGAAAAAACATCTGTTCGACCCTCTGGGCATTTCACACTATTGCAATTTGGAAAATCTGAATGGGCAAGCGATACCCAATAATGGCCTTATACTGCGCTCGCGGGACATGTTGAAGTTCGGTCAATTGTATTTGGATGACGGCGTCTGGAACGGGCGAAGAATCATTTCAGAACAATGGGTGGCTGACTCGACGCGTCGTCACATAAGTACTGCAGCTATAAGTCAGAAGAAGGATGGGCCGCAGGGCTATGGTTACCAATGGTGGACCGGCAAGAAGAATGACGATGGACAGCATTATTATTATGCCGTCGGCCACGGTTCCCAAATCATCATGATTTTGCCTTTTTGGAATATGGTTGTTGTCTTCACCAGCAACGAATGGGCCGATCTAGTTTTAAATGACGAACACATCACCAAAATTCTGGAGGACCACATCCCACGTGCTGTATTAAAAAGGAGAAAGGCGGCCGGCGTGAGCGGATGACCCGGATTCGGCACTGTCAGAGATCCTCGAGCGCCTGGAGTGCAGCGGCGAATACTAGCTGCCAGATTGCGCAGCGTTTCTTCGATTATCAGGTGCGCTTAACGGCATCGCTTGGTGAAAATCTATGAGACCGTTAATGCCCGTTCCTGGCACATCGCGTCAAAATCGACCGACATGCGAACTGTCGGCGATCGAGGTCATAGCCGACGTCAAATCTGATTTTCAGGATTTTCGTGATTTGGGTCCGCTTGACCCCCGATAGCGACCGTTCGGCTGATCAACCCAAACTGTAGCGATGTGCCAATAACGGACTCTTGCCTAGCGGACAGAAGTGGAACTCTGGCCGCCGACGACACTGCGGGATAAGCTCGTCAAGATCGGTGCTAAGATCGTGCGCCATGGGCGCTAAGTCACTTTCCAGATGGCGGAGTTCGCCATTCCAAGATCTCTGTTCGTCGAGATCTTTCATCTGATCGACGGGCTGCGGCCAGCCCCTTTGCCACCATGTCGGCCTTGGTACAGACACATATAGTTCGCCCGACAGGAAAAGTACGCCCCGCGCAAATCAAAATGCGCCCTTACAGCGCAAAATGGTCACGGGGCCAAGTTTCTCGTCGCGAAATCAGCCCAATCAAAGGAATACGACAGCCTATCGTGACAGCTCAGGGCCGGACTCGTGGCCCCCCCCCCAATGTGCTACCGTTGTCGGTGATCGGGATGAGCCATTTGGGAAATTTCAGTTGATGCTAGTTTTGGGCTACCTCGCGTTGTCGCGGAAGCCATGAGTCGGTAGCGCTTGGAAGCTATGAAGGCTACTATGAAGGCTACCTACGCAGACGTGCGAGCGGCTTATCCTGCGTCAGACGTCGAGAGACACAAAGTTATTTCGCCTTATTCGTACTATGTGTTGGGCGTGCTTTCTTTGCGGCTGACTCCGCTGTTCATAAATTTGGGACTGAGGGCAAACACGGTAACCGCCTTGGGTTTTGTCGTCGCCCTCTTGATCCAGCCCGTAATTGTCCTCGGTGCCCTGGACCCGCTCTACTTCGTCGTTGCCAGCCTGCTGGTGCACGTGTTCTACCTGCTGGACAACATAGACGGCCACATAGCGCGGTTTCATCGCAATTCCAGCTACGTGGGGAGCCTGCTGGACCCTTTGGCCAGCTGGGTCCAGCGTACGTTGTTTCCAGTGAGTCTGGGCCTCGCCTTGTATTTCAGCCCTTCTTATTCGATTTACGCGTTTGGGTTGACAGTGCCCGCTTGGGCATGGATCGCGGTTGGCATTACGCGAATGTATGCCTACCTTTTGACGATCGCGATCGGGAGCAAGACGGATGCGTTGCTTGCAACGGAAGCCCTCACTGTCGGATCGAAAGGCGGGCGATTTACGATCGTAGCCAAAGGCATAGTGGAGCTCGAGCCGGTTTTCTTGATAGCAGCCGTGCCGGTCGGCGCGGTATGGGGTACTACACCTGCATTGCGGCAGGCTGCAACCGTCCCGTCAGGCGAGGCATCGTCGACCACAACGATTTCGTCGGCGCGGAACCCGGCCGCCAACAAACGCGCAATGCTGTCGCCGATGATCCAGGCCGCATTGAAGGCGGGCACGATCACGGTGATAGCGGGCGACGCCGCGCTCATCCAAACGCCTGCGGCGCCGTGATCCATCGGTCCGCCTCCCGCAGGTCGGCCTCCAGCTGGGCGCGCCATTGCCGGTTGCGGTCGTCTCTCTGCCTTTCTGTCTGGGGCCGAAACTCCACGTCCCCGATGGCTGGATCAAGGAAGTTAATAATTCGCTTAAAGACTTCGTCGGGTGCTTTGACGAGGTCCTCATAGGCAATCCGCATCGTAATACTCGCGGGTTGCCCATCGAAATACCGCTGCCACGCAAGGTTCTGGGCGCGGACTTCGTTCGCAGCGCGGATGATTCGCCGGTATCCGTACCGGGCGCCCCCTACTGGCGCTTGGCTGCTGGACCATTGCCGCGTCTGTCGTGCGATGGCGAGCGAGATTGCCTGGGCGGACATATCGCGGCGGTAGAGCCAGATCGCCCGGTCGATTCGCAGCGCCGGAAAGGCGCCGGACCGGTCGACATAAGGCCTAAGATGTTCCCAATGCGCCTTCACCCCGAACCAGCCGCCGGGCGTGGTCCTTAGACGCCGCATCCCGGCCAAGAGATCGGCGAGGTTCCGCGTCCCGAGCCGCCGGCTCCAGAGCCACAGCGCTGTAGGATGAAGATACTCGTTGGGCACGCCGAGGGCGCCTGTGACAGCCAGCGCGCTGCACAGCAGCCCACTACCGCTCCGCGGCGTCGCAGCGACAAGATAAGTCTTCGTTGGCCCGTCGTCCCACGGGGGCAGGTCGAAAGCCGGGTCGACATGCTGGATCCGCTGCGGGCTCCGCAGGGCCCGCAACCGGACCCGGGCGAGGTCGATAGCGCGGATGCGAAGATCGTCAGCAGCCATGGCCGTCACCACACTTGCCTGGCCAAGGCTCGCCCAGTATATGCCAGAAGGCCTGCGACGGCGCCACGCACTGCCTGAGCAAAACATAACGCGTGGCGATCGTACAGGATGGCTAGGACCGCGGCCAGGCACACCACGCCGGTGGTCACAACTGGCGGAACCACACCAACCGCCCCGGCGCAGAGCACCGCAGTCGCCACGACCACGGCCCCCAAGGACCAGGGCGCAAGGCCCGCGCCAACACGGCGGCCTTGACGGTGTGTTGGAATGCATTCAGAGATCATGTCGCGAGTAGTAACTCAGAGATCACCGAAATCAGGCGCTCAGCAAGTGCTTCCTTAGTAAATTCAGGGCGTTGGGAATGATTCAGTGCGAGATCGGAAATTCTGTCGTACTCCGCGGGGTCATCCCAAAGGCGCGCCAGTGCCGACGCCCATGTACCAATGTCAGAACTAGGATCAACTAATATTCCGCCGTCGCCGACGGCCTCCGGCAAACCGCCGACATTGCTGGCTAATACGGGGATGGCGCTTACTTGAGCTTCACTAGCCACGCGCCCCCAGCCTTCGAATGACGGGCTGGGGATGAGAGCCACCTTGGCCTCGCGATAGACTGTCCGCATGTCCTGTGTCTGGCTACGCAATACCACGTTCTCGTATTGGCGAATCTGCAGATAACGCACGAAGCGTCGGGCCATGTTAATCGGCCAACTTTCTTGAAAAACAAAAGGAACGTCTGGTCTTTGGGTCGCCAGCTTCAAGGCTATATCCAACCCCTTCGCCGGTACCGGACATACGAACGTGACATTCCGTCGAGTAGGCTCGACTTGGTAGAGTTCCGGCACGATGATTGGCGGAATACAAATGGGCCGAACTCCGAATTTCTGCTCTACGCGTTGTGCCAGAGCTTGTGACGTAGTCACGAATTGAAGGTTGGAACTTTGGCGAACAGGACCGCCCAGGTCTTGGAAAAGAGTATCCCGGAAGTAGACGATGGTCGGAACACCAAGCGAGGTAAACTGCTGCGCCAATCGCATTGGCTGACCGGAGTTCACCACGGCGATGTCGGGGCCCAGGTCGTTGACTAGTTCGGTGATTGCCGTCGCCGGATCACGCGCGCGATAGACGGGATAGCCAAATGGATCGTCTCGCACTAACCGGAAATGTGGCTGGCCGGCCGCGCTACGGAAATAGGTCCAAGCCGATGGCTGCCGTACTGACCATTTGGCCAGAACTGCAACGTCAAAACCCTGCTTGCATAACGCCACGCAGATGCCATGCATACTCGATTCCGATCCGCCGACACGCTGAGGCGGATAGGTATGGTTGGTCGCGATGACGATCTTCATGCTCGAGAACGGCGCCTTGCTCGTGACTTCGCAATGCTGGTCTGGAGACGCAAAAGAACAGCCCGGCCCACGGCGGTCTGTTCCACGACTTTGGTCAGGCTTCGTACGATCATCAGCATACCGGGGATCAGGATTCCGTATCTTAGTTTCTTGACGTAGAACGCGGCGATCGCGTAGCCGGGCGGCCACATCCCTATAATCAACACGACATTTGGCGTCTCACAATAGAGGTGTCGCTTTGAATATGACACCACCGTCACCGGTGTCGGATCGTCGATCGGATCGGGTGGGGGCAAGACCCTGCACAAGAAATGAAACGCTTGCGCATTCCAGTTCGGGGTCGGGAGGGCGTCTTCCCAGCAAGTCACGCCAGTGCCCGAGCGGGCAGCGCTATTGTCGAGGTGGTCATAACCGATAAAATTGCGAATCGCGCCGTTATCATACTTGTGGCGCAGCAATAAATCGATCAGGTTTGTCGCGTCGAACGCCTCGCCGGTCACCTCAGCGGCATCGAGCATTCCATTGCAAATCATGCCGGAACCTGCCACGAAAAACGGGTAGCGGCTCACACGGTCGGCCCCTAACTTGTGCAACCAGAAGCCTGTCTCCGCATCGCGGGCCCGGTCCAAAAAAGCAGCCGCGTTCTTCGCGACTTCCACCCACCTCGCATTATCTTGTAGAGCCGCCAGCGCCAGTATTCCACGGATAGCGAGGGCGGTGTAAAGCGGAATGTGGACATCCGGTTCCAGATCCGAATAGGGAAAGCTGCCACGGCACGGTCCGTCGCGCGTCTGTAATTCCAGGATTCGCTCCCCGACGCTCTGCACCATGCCCTGATGGTGCGTCGTTCTGCGCTGTTGGTCGAGCTTTATCAAGGCCTCCAGCGCGACGCTGTTCATATTGACGACGAACCGATCCTGCCCCTCATAGTAATCCACCGGGTTCATCGCGAACCCGCTTAATTTCGGTCGGTAGAGCACGTCCAGGACATAGTTTTCGAGATTACTTTCGGCAACGCGCAGGTAACGCTCGCGGCGTCGATCGTCTTTTTCCGCAAACGTCAAAGCCGCTGCGACGTCCAATAAGGCGCAATCTGCGAGGGCGTTGTGGACCAACGAGGAAAATCGATCGTCCTCGTGTCCAGCCCAGCGGAACCTACCGTCCGCTTCAACGCGTGTGCATTGTGCGTCGGCAAGTTTAAGCGCGTTGTCGAGCCAATAGCTCCGGCCCGACCGTCGGTACAGTTGCAGCAAACCGGCAATTACAGCGTGCTGGGTCCAGGGTGTATCGTGGATCGCGAACATACGCTTCAGATCGCCGCGATGCACGACGGGCCCGTTCACGCCGCCGTCCGAGGACAGCCAAGACGACAGATACGACCATAGCGCGGCAATCGGAACGCCGGCGCCGTCGTTATCCGCCGCCAAGGAAGATGCTGACGCTCGGGTCGTTACCATGATCAAGATTGTCTCTGGAAGGGAGTTTCGTTGACAGCGTCGGCGCCGTCGGCGTCATTCGTCGACTGGTCCGACCAAACAAAATCTTGATATTCCTGCACGCGCTTCACAGCGTCGTCATGGCCAGCGCCATTGCTGAAAGCCAATTCCAGGCACTTCACTCGCATTTCTCGATCGTGCATCTGCGTACCCCAAATTGATGTTGATGTTTCGCAAAGCGGGCCACTCTGGTTGCCTGGCCTGGGAGCAGGATCGACGCGGTTGCTAGTCGCCGTAATATACTACCGTTGGGCCTGGCTAGCGATCTATTTTCAACGTCGCGATCGTGGCGGAATGTCGGGGAATATGGCCCGGCTCCTATAGCCTGACCTCGGACGCAGCATTCTGCTCAAACGGCGACCCTGTCGCTTACCCCGGCAGCTTTCGCATTACTCCGTGTTTGAGAAACAAAGTCTGAATTGATGTCCAGGGCGTGAACATGACCGTCGACTCCAACCCACTTAGCGATCTCGATTGCTGTATGGCCTGGTCCGCAGCCGAAGTCACCAACAATAGGCCCAGGGCTGATGTCTGCAGGTTCATAAAGAAGGGTTGAAGCTGGATTCCACTGGAACATCTGCTGATATCGGTCCAGCCTGTCCTGGTCGATATTGACCCAATGGTCCTTGTAAAACGGGTCACCAGCCATAGCTTCGTCGCCTCCAATTCATGCGACCAAAAAGAAAATGGTACAGAGTTTCCACCGTCGCTGTCGACCACGCCACTTCCGAGTTGGGTCACGACCTGCCGGTTTCGGCCCGAAAGACCACGACCGTTCCACACCTAACTTCTGCCGGTTCCGGCTGTCGGTCGCGCGTACGGCGGCTTTCAGGGGTATCGCCGCCGTCGGCGCTCGGTGCGTTTTCGACTTGGTAGTGCCAACAGCCGACATCCCTGCGCCTGCCAACTCTGGATATTTGAGCTAAATCTCCGTGAAAAGCGAGATCTCATTCGTAAAGCGCCGTTCAGCCCCTGATTCTGTGAATCCATTCAGTATCATTAACGAGGATCAGGCTGGTACGTTGGCGGCCTTGCGCCGAATGCGGTTTGAGTTGTAGGGGTCAATTGTCGAAGGCAGAGTGCAGTTATGATCAAGTGCCGGATTTGAAGCGACAGTTGGAGTGAGCTTGGCGCCATCCGCATTCGCCAAATGGCTTTATAGGCCGACGTCGGAACTTAAACATCGGGATTATTGAAATGACAAACTTCGAAACCGACTATCTCGTCGTTGGCGCCGGTGCCTCATCGATGTCCTTCGTGGACAGCATGCTGATCTCGTCGGACGCGACATTTACAATTGTTGACCGTCGGATGGCGCCGGGCGGGCATTGGATCGACGCATACCCCTTTGTTCGATTGCATCAGCCGTCCGCATTTTATGGCGTCCCCTCAAGGGAACTGGGTCTCGGGCAAATCGAAACTGATGGCTTCAACAAAGGCCTGTACGAACTAGCGACCGGCCCCGAAGTGGCCGCCTATTTCAGTGCAGTTATGCGGGAGACCTTCCTGCCGAGTGGCCGTGTCCGATACTTCCCGATGTCCGAATACCAAGGTGATGGCCGGTTCGCTAATCTGCTGTCCGGTGAGAGCTTTGACGTGGAAATCCGAAAGAAGTTGGTCGACGGCACCATATTGCAGACGGAAATTCCCCTGACGCACAGGCCGAATTTCCAGGTCGCCCCGGAAGTCGCCATTACGCCGCCAAACCACTTGCCTCGGATCGCCCCCGGCCATGGGCACTACGCGGTTCTGGGAGGCGGTAAAACCGCCATCGACGCGATATTGTGGTTGCTGGAAAATGGTGTCGCGCCGGACAGCGTCAGCTGGGTGCTGCCCCGGGATTCGTGGTTCTTGAACCGGGCCAAGATCCAACCTGGCATGGCGTTCTTCGAGGCGACGATCGGCGGCACCGCAAATCAGTTCGAAATCTGCGCGACGGCGAAAACGGTCGAGGAATTGTGTCTTCGAATGGAAGCGCAGAAAATCTGGCTACGGCTTGACGACACAATTTGGCCGACGATGTTTCACGCCGCCACCATCACGGAACCGGAACTGAACGCTCTACAATCCCTGCCGAACAAGATACGGCAAGGCCGGATCCAGGAGATCGCGCCGGAAAGAATGGTCCTGGATGGCGGCGTGGTGAAGACCGGGCCGGGCACATTGTTTGTCGACTGCACGGCTCGGGCCTTGGCGCACAACGTGATGAACGACACGCCGATTTTCTCCGACGGTCGGATCACGCTGCAGATGCTGCGGGCTTACCAGCCGACCTTCAGCGCCGCCATGATCGGCCGCATCGAAGCGACGATCTCGAGCGAGGCGGAAAAGGCCGCCTATATGCTACCCACGCCGATGACCGATAGGATGGAAGACTGGCTACAGGTTTATGCCAACACTTTGAAGAATGGCGGAGCCTGGGGGCAAAATGCGGAACTGCAAGTTTGGGCTTCCTCAAGCCGTCTCAACGCTATTGGCCGGGCCATCGCCAAGGTCAATCCGGGCGATTCCGCCAAAATGGCTATCGTCGATCGCCTTGGCGAATTTAGCTTCCCGGCCGTTGCAAATCTGACTCGTCTGATCGGTCAACATTGACGAGATCTGAACAAATGGCTGCTGGGAAGATCGCATCGCGGCTATCGGAGGCACAACGGACATGAGGACGAACCGTGCCGAAGCCCGAGTAGTGGTCTTGCCCCGTTGACTTCGAACTACAGTCAACCGGATCTTTTTGAACCGTCCATTAAAACGGGGCAAGACCAATGTGCCAATAGTTGCCATTCAGCATAGGTCAAGGATATACTCGTCAGACACATGGCGCCATGACATGCCGCTTGTATGAAACTGAGCAACATTATGCGAGCGAGGCAATGAAGCACCGCTGAGTCGTACTTGAACCTTCCGATCAATGCACTCAACGGAGATTTTCATGTCTTCCGAACCATTTGGTCTGGCATCTGGCCAAACCACCATATCGATTCCCCGCACCGCTGAAGCAATCACGCCATCCTGGCTCACCGAAGTACTGCGACGAGAAGCGGATTTCGCCACCTGTACGGTGACAAGTGTGACCCCACAGGTGGCACCCAAATGGCACATTGCGGAGACCGCCCTTCTAAAGGTGGAGTACGAAGAGGGTGCGAGCTCGGCTCTCCCGGCGCATTTGTTCACCAAGATCAACCATGTAGTTGATACCTACGCTGATTCGTTCCCGGGCGAGCAGGTGTTCTATCGGGACCTACGCACAGAAGAACTGCCCCTTGCACGCTGCTTCGCAGCGCTCAGCGATGACGAGACCGGTGCAACCTGTATTCTGCTTGAGGATCTGAGCCGAACGCATATGGCGTCACGCTGGCCACTACCACCGACGCTCGACATGTGCAGGCGCGCCGTCGAAGCCATTGCTATCGTCCATGCCCACTGGTGGGGTGCACCGTCGCAGCAATTGGCACAGCGGGAAGATAAGCTCGCGGCCCATCTCTTGGATATGCTGCCTGGCTTTTTCGACCGATTGGGGGACCGACTACCAACAGAGCGGCGAGCCTTGCTGACAACGGCCTGCGCGCGCATCGCCGGGTTGAAGCGGGCACGCTTCGAATCCGGAAAACCCGTTTCTCGCATCCATGGAGATGCGCATTTCTGGAACGTGCTCTACCCACGCAATCCAGAAACGCACGCCTGCATTCTTATCGATTGGGAAGATTGGCGCATCGACACCGTCGCATCCGATCTCGCCATGATGATCGCACTTCACTGGTATCCCGACCGGCGAGAGCGATTCGAGGAAACTCTGCTACGAAACTACTGGGACATGTTGAATGGTGCCGTCGAGACTTCGCTGACTTGGGACGATTTTATGCTGGATTATCGAATAGGCCATATCTGGAATGCCATTGTCCCCATCTATCAGGAACAAATGGAGTCTTCGCATGGGAGCTGGTGGGGACATCTGGAGCGGTGGTTCATGGCGTTCGATGACCTCGGCTGCCGGGAGCTGATTGAATGACCGTTCAGGGTCAACGAACTAAACCGCTATCGCGGTAGAACGATGCTGCGGCGGGCTCGTTGAATGGATTAACGTGCGGGTCTGCCCTGTGTTGAGATTTGAGGGAATGCCAAACCTTCAACTCCAACACAGGG
>Ga0315336_1006906_pt1 | contig 11281 bp, 9 predicted proteins | sample ASW5metaG_FD_204512 | JGI IMG/M metagenome (GOLD analysis project Ga0315336, IMG submission 204512) | Ammonia-oxidizing marine archaeal communities from Monterey Bay, California, United States - ASW #5 | ecosystem: Environmental > Aquatic > Marine > Intertidal zone | place: USA: California... | reverse complement strand
ACCGGCACACGAGAGCCAAAACACCATATACCAACCGGGTCGTCGCGGGATGGTCCACGTAGCGGCCCTTGATATGTGTTGAAGGACAACATTCTCTTTCACTTGCCGTCCTCAATGTAACGGTGCTTTCTTGAAAGACTACGGTCGACGGTTGACCACGTCAAAGTTACAATGTGTACTTTGTGCGGTGAATATCTGAAATCCTCCCAGGCCGAGCGATTGTTTGTTTTCGATCGACTGGGCCGTCAACAGACCAACTCGTAAAGGCACTTGGATTTATGCGGAAAAGTAAAACCCTAGAGCGGATTCACAAGGGGCAAGTTGTTCGGATGGCAGCACTTGGCCATTACATTCCCGCCTACATATTTCATGCGGCGAAAAACAACTTCGACTGTATTTGGCTGGACTTGGAACACCGCGAGATGTCGACCAAGGAAACACAGTCGCTACTTGCCTTTTCACATCTATGTGACATCGATTTAATGGTTCGTCCGCCAACCAAAGAAAAAACTCCCATCTGTCGGTACCTGGAGGATGGGGCTGCTGGGGTGATGATTCCCCAGGTTGCGAACGCCGAACAAGCCAAAGAGTTGGTTATGGCAACCAAGTTTCCTCCGCTGGGTGACCGCGGTATTGATAATGCCGGTCTCGATTCGGACTATAGCACTCACGATCCAGATGAATATGTAGCATGGGCTAACCGAGAAACCTTTCTCATGGTACAAATTGAAACCCCCGAGGCAGTCGGCAACGCCGAAGCAATTGTTGCGGTTGAAGGGGTCGATGCGATCTTTGTGGGGCCTGGTGATCTGGGACTTCGGCTACGCCAATCAGATGAGATGTCTCTGGATGATGCTATTGAAATCGTTATGGCAGCGTGTGCCAAATACAACAAACCTTGGGGATGTCCGCTACTTGATCCCGCCGTGTATCGACAACGAATTGCCCAAGGGGCGCAAATGGCAGTCGTAGCAGGAGAGTTTTTCGGATGGCTGACCAACTTGCGAAATGCCGTGGATTGCAACTAATCATTGGGGCACGCGTATCTTGCGTTCTGGCGGGAATCGCCTGTTTCACGATCCTGGTGTGCGCGTCCAGTGCTTGGGGTGAAGTCCCAACTTCTGCGGCCGGCACTACAAATGAGCCTGCTCCACGGGTGGGTTTGCAGATACTCGACTGGATATTGATTGGACTGTACGCAAGTACCACCATTGCCATCGGCTGGTACTTCGGCCGCAAACAAACCACCACGAAAGACTACTTCATTGGCAGCGGTAACATGAATCCCGCTCTGGTTGGCATTTCACTTTTCGCCACCTTGCTCAGTACGATCTCCTATTTGTCGATGCCAGGGGAAATTGTCGGGAAGGGGCCGATGACCCTTGCCGGGCTGGCCTGCTACCCTTTGGTCTACCTTGTCGTAGCGTATGGCCTTTTGCCCGTGTACATGAGGCACCGTGTGACCAGCGCTTATGAACTGCTGGAATTAAAACTAGGAATTAGTGTCCGGCTGCTTGGCGCCACCATGTTTCTTTTGCTACGGCTTGTCTGGATGTCACTGTTGGTCTACCTGGCGGCTAAGGCGATGTCGGTCATGATGGGTGTCGGCGAAGAGTGGATTCCTCTAATCGTATTGTTTACCGGTTTTGTCGCGGTGGTTTATACGTCGATTGGTGGCCTTCGTGCAGTCGTGGTGACCGATGCCTTGCAGACCGCCCTGCTTTTTGGTGGCGCACTGCTGGTGATTGCCACGGTCACCTATGACTTTGGGGGCTTTGGCTGGTTTCCCACCCAGTGGCAATCCAACTGGGACACGCAGCCGATAGTCAGCTTTGATCCCAGGACCAGGGTAACCGTCCTGGGAACGGTTCTTTCGGTGATGGTCTGGTATACTTGTACGGCGGGGGGCGACCAAACATCTGTTCAGCGTTTCATGGCAACGCGCGATGTGGGGGCGGCTCGGTGGGCTAGCGCGATACAACTCATGGTCGGTTCGGCCGTCGGAATCACGTTAGGACTTGTGGGAATGGCTCTGCTCGGATATTTCAAAGCCCACCCACAAGAATTGCCCCCGGGAATGAGCATCGCCGCAAATGCCGACCAGGTCTTTCCCCGCTTTATTGCCTACCACCTCCCGGTAGGTGTGTCGGGGCTGGTCGTCTCGGCCATGTTCGCTGCAGCCATGTCAAGCATTGATTCCGGAGTCAATTCTATCACGGCAGTCGTCTCAACCGACTACCTCGATCGGTTCGGGCTACGTGCCAAAACCGAGCGTGGGCACCTCCTGTTCGCCAGGGTGTTGGCGTTTTCAATCGGTGCAGTGGTGGTCTTCGGAAGTACTTTTATGGGATGGATTCCAGGAAACATCACGGCCGTCACCAACAAAACGGTTAACCTGCTGACCGCACCCATCTTTGGGCTGTTTTTCTTTGCCCTGTTTGTTCCCTTTGCGCGACCCGCGGGAGTCTGGGCAGGAACCATTTGTGGGACCATTGTGGCCGGAATGATTGCGTTTTCGGGGCCCTTGGTCACACTGTTGGATCTGAAGTTTGGAATTCCAGTGGAGACTTTTGGCGTCGAGTTGCACACCACGATCGATGCCGCTACGGGCGCAAAGCAGGTGATGGCGAACGACCCTGTCAGCTTCCAGTGGATCAGCCCGGCTGGCCTGTTGGTTGATCTGGTGATCGGATTACTGGTAAGTTGGCTCATCGTCCAGCAAAGAAATAGGAGCGCAAAAGGCCTCACTTCGTGAACGATTTCCGAAGAATGGATTCTGGCAGCAAGCAGCAAGGCTTGTTCCGCAAGGTTTGTAAATTAATAATGCATGAACGTCCACCAGTTTTGAAATCCAGAAACCTTGAACCTTTTATAATCGCAGGAGCCTTCAGACATGCATTCCATGATTCGTACCAATTTGATCATCGTGGTGGGAATCCTCAGCCTGCTCCCTACCTGTTGCTTTGCGAAAGACAACACGCCTCCGAAGGGCTTTGTGGCTCTCTTCAACGGAAAAAACCTGAATGGCTGGCAGGGACTGGTTGCTAATCCCCCCAAGCGGGCCGCGATGTCGCCCGAGGAGCTCAAGGCAGCCCAGCAGAAAGCTGACCAGCAGATGCGAGACCACTGGTCTGTGGTGGACGGCGCATTGCGCTTTGATGGGGATGGACATGGTGGGAATCTTTGCACCGTTAAAGACTATGGCAACTTCGAACTCTACATCGACTGGAAAATCCTCCCAGGGGGCGACAGCGGAATTTATCTCCGCGGGACACCGCAGGTGCAGATCTGGGATCCCGATCACGAACCATACTGGGAGAATGGAGCGGACAAAGGATCAGGTGCCCTGTGGAACAACCAAAAACACGCACGATTTCCGCTGGGTAAAGCAGACCACACCGCCGGGCAGTGGAATACGTTTCACATTAAGATGGTCGGTGAGGACCTTTCGGTTACACTGAATGATCAGCTGGTTGTTGACGAGGTTGTCATGGAAAACTACTGGGAGCGGGATAAGCCGATTTATGCAACCGGCCCAATTGAGTTGCAGAATCATGGCGCGGAACTTTGGTTCAAAAACATTTATTTACGGGAACTACCATGAGCAACATCACACGATCTTCACATACGGAACTCCATCAAAGCCGGCGCAGTTTTCTGCGCCGCGCCGCGCTTGCCGGTACAGCCACAGCCGTGGCCCAGTCGTGGACTCTTCCGATTACGGTTGCCAAGGAGCGCTCACCCAACGAGAAGCTCAACATCGGATGTATCGGTGTGGCAGCAAGGGGAGCCTCCAATGTGTCTGGAGTCGCGACCGAGAACATTGTGGCTTTGTGTGACATCGATGCCAAACGGCTTGATGGGGCGGCGGCGAAGTATCCCAAGGCTGACAAATATCGCGACTTCCGCCGCCTGCTGGAGCGGACCGATCTGGATGCGGTGGTGGTTTCGACACCCGATCACACCCACGCTTTGCCCGTGCTTGGTGCGATTGGACAAGGACTTGATGTCTACTGTGAGAAACCGTTGGCCCACTCGGTTTATGAAGTGCGCAAAATTCGTGACGCAGCCAAACAGCATGGGACGGTCACACAAATGGGGACTCAAATCCACGCGCTCGACAACTACCGCCGAGTGGTGGAAATCATCCAATCGGGCATGCTGGGACCGGTTACCCGAGTCCACGTCTGGCTAGGAGGAGGGTCGATTCCTGCAGGAAAGCGCGTTGCCCAGGGAACCCCACCGGCTCACGTTGATTATGATTTGTGGACCGGGCCTGCCCCGATGCGCCCCTTCCACGAGTCGCACTTTCATTTCCAGTGGCGTTACTGGTGGGACTTTGGAGGCGGCACCCTGGCCGATTTTGGTTGCCACTACATGGATCTTCCTTTTTGGGCGCTGGAGCTTGAAGCTCCCACCACGGTTGTGAGCCAGGGAGAGAAAACATATCAAGGTGAGAACGAAGTTCCCGATCGCCTGCAGGTCGACTATGCGTTTGCCGGTCGATCTGGCCAACCACCAGTACACCTCACCTGGTACCACGGAGATATGCGGCCTGACTGGGTCCGCGAATACAAGAAAGATGGTGCAGGCGTGTTGTTTGAAGGCGAGCGGGGACGGTTGCTGGCGGACTATACAACCCGCAAGGTGTTCCTCGATGATGGCACCGAACCACAACTGCCACTTGGCTGGATCCCCAATTCGGCGGGGCACCATCAGGAATGGATCCAGGCCTGCAAGACCCGCGGCGGAACCACTTGCAACTTCGACTACAGCGGAAACCTGGCCGAAGCGGTCCTGCTGGGCAATGTTTCGTATCGCGCCGGACAAAAAAAACTCGAGTGGGATGCGCAGCGATTGGTCGCTACCAATTGCCCCGAAGCGGCTAAGTTCATCAAGCGTCAGTACCGTGCGGGCTGGGAGGTATGACGGGGTGCCGCAGCCGTAAGCCCGATGCTGCTAGAGAAACTGGCCCCCATGTTGGCGGACCCGCGCGCCATGCTGCTGCAACTGGGCGTACTCGTCGGGAGTGAAGCCTCTCCAATCTTCCAATAGCTGTAAATTTCGGTCCAATTCGTCGCGCCCATTCGGAGCCATCAGGGCGACGGTCACGGCGGGATGACACAAGGCAAACCGATACCATTCGACCGCTGGGGGTGCGACAAACCCTTCGGGGTCGTCGGAGGTGTTTTGCATCAAAGCACCCCAGCGGAGACAAGTGAAAACCACCACTGGTAATTGGAGGCTGGTCGTGGTTGGAAAAATGTCCTGCTCGGCACCACGATGGGCCGCATTGTACCGAATCATGAGCATGTCGAGCCTGCCCGTCTTGGCACAAGCGGCCGCCAACTTCCGCTGATGGCTTGTCAAACCAATGGCGCGCACCGTGCCGGCATCTCGGGCCGATTCCAAAACTTCAGCTGCTCCCCCTGGTGCTGTGATTTCATCCCACTCGTGTTGGCGTTCGACGTAATAGTACGTCGCGACATCGATGTAGTCGGTCGACAATGCGGCCAGCGCCTCTCCCAATTCCTGCCGTGCTGCTTTGGCGGTCCTGGCGGAGAACTGGATCGCCACAAACAGATCGCGCCGCTGCGGCCCGAGTTGGCGGATTGCTTCTTGTATCCCGTCCGGATGGCCACACCAATTGAGGTAATTCACACCTTGCTCGACGGCAAACAAAACGTCGTCACATTCCAAACTCGTGTTACCACGGGTAGCCAGCCCCAGGCGTAAAGTACGCCCCAGATTCGGAAAGTCAGCGAATTGAGGAAATTCTTCGTGCAACATCTGGCACCGGTGGCGCGCAAGTATGTGAAATCAATAGGAAAACACTTACGACTTAAAGTGTTCAATGGTTGCCCGCAGCGGATCGAGCTCCATTTTGTCAAGTAGTTGTATGCCTCTTTTGAATTGGCAAACTCTTTTGCGGAACAACTCGACTTGAGGACAATCACTGGGGGCAATCATCAACGGCACAACTCTGGACTTTTCCATCGAGGACGATTCGTGTTCTTGTCATGAAATCCCATTCTAGTTGGCCGTACCGGCAATGTGGAACCCACATTCGCACTCGCCCGCTACTGGATTATCGTCCCCGAGTTTGACCGCCGAATTGTTGACATGCCGTTTCTGGACAACTACAACTACTGTTAGCAGTTTCCAATTGCTACCGGTTTCCCTGCGGAAAGAAAGAACCATCGCACTGGCAGGGCGGTCAAGGTGCTACGGAGTGGTTTGAAGTTGATTATCTCCTCCCAGTGCGAACCCAAGAACGCCAGGCCTGGCTGTTTGAGGATTCTCTTCGCTAGTGGTTGGTGACACCTTTACCGAATCGAAGATTGATGGGAGGTGAATCGCGATGATCAGTCACACTAGTAAACAACAGTTTGCAATCGGGATTACCCTTGCCCTGTTCACGGGTGTTGCGTGGAGTGCAGACCGCACCTGGACCGATGCTACCGGAGAGTTCAGCGTAATCGCCGAGCTGGTCGCCGTCCGAGGGGACAAGGTGGTGCTTCGCCGTCCGGATGGAAAACAGATTGCGGTGCCGCTGGCGAGGCTCAGTGAGAAAGACCAAAGGTTCCTCAAACAAAGCAAGTCAGACACTTCTGTGGCAGAAGGAGAAGCGTCGGCAAAAGACATCGCCGAGGCAGCCGAGAAATTTTTCAGCGACCTGCGGAACTCAGATCGCACCGAAGCCCAGCAGTTGCTTACGAAAAAAGCAATGCCGCTCATGGAGGGGCCACGGTCGCCCCTGGCCCAGCTTCCCCAACCATCCGTGGAAGAAAATGCGATCAAGGTTGGCGAGGTCAAGATTGATGGAAAGGTGGCCGAGATTCCGATCCGTGTGCGGGCAGCTGGCAAGTTCCACAAGACGAAATTGCACTTCCGCTTTGAAGGCGAGAAGTGGCGCGTGTTTGCCATCAGTGCGACTTATCCCGATGGCGAGAAGTCCATTAATTTCGAAGCAGAAGGGGTAACGGGTCAAACCGGCGACCCACTGCAAGCATTGGTTGGCAAGCCGCTGCCGTTGTCAGGTTACACGATTGATGGCGGACCGCTCGAGATGGCGAACTACCAAGGCAAGGTCGTGCTGGTGGACTTTTGGGCCACGTGGTGCGGTCCGTGCCGTGCGGAAATACCGAACATCATGCAGAACTGGAATAAGTATCATGATGACGGCTTTGAAGTCATTGCGATTAGCGTGGATGAAGATCGAGAGGCCCTTCGCACCTTCTTAGCCCAGGAGCAGCCACCCTGGACGGTTGTGGAGGACAAGCACCCTCGCAACAAGCAACCGATGGGCGCAAAGTACGGTATCCGCGGCATTCCCGCGTTCATTCTGCTCGGCAAGGATGGCCGCGTAGCCGCGGTGAACTGTCGGGGGCCCCTATTGGGGAAGCAACTCAACCGGTTGCTCAGTGGGGATGGTCCGGGTACCGCTGACCTCGGGGTCAACACCCGGTAGAGAGTCATCGCGTTTCGGATTCAGCGACTGCCATCGACAGACCACTCGGGTTTGGGATTCAAGAGGACTATCCCTTTTGCGAACCTGGGGAAGGGGTTCAAGTGTGCCAAGGCGTCGCAAGACCGGAAGCGACGTGGTCATCTTGTCAAGTTGGTGAGAATCTTCCGGTAGTTCAGCACTGTTGAGTCTTTCCGATCTGGTAATTCAGAGAATCCTCGACCTCGATTTCCCGACACGATCAACGATTGGATTTGCGCCAGAGTCGGGCGACTTTGGTTCGAAAACGTGCTATAACCCTGTTTCTCCGGCAAACAATCGCTGATCGCCAAAAAATTCTGGCGAAGTGCCTTGGCGTCGTTGGTGCCTGCGGGGACCAACTTCAAGATATTTCTTTTGGGGTACCGGCATGACGAGTCCATCAAAACGGACTAAAATCGCAGGCGGTACCAAGGGCTCAGTGACCCGCAATCGAAATTGACTCAAAGGAAACGAAATGAGACCAACCAGCATGGTCGCCCCCGAATGGTGGGACTACACAACGTTGGACCGCGAGATCCTCGACGCTGCCGCACGGTTATCGGCCAGTGACCTGGCCGGTTTGTCGCGCGACGGTTTTACGGTTAATTTGTACGACACGCTCGAAGACTTCTACCTCGCCGAGGCATTTGAATACATTACCGCCTGGAAACAAGCAACGGCAGACCAACCCGTTGGAATCTGTGGACCGATTGGACCAACCGAGCAGTTACCCCTGGTGGCTCGGTTGGTCAACGAACTAGAGCTGAATCTTCAACATGCCCACTTTTGGGGCATGGACGAATGGGTAATGGATGGTGTCGAGGTTCCAGAGGATTTTGCCCTCAGTTTTGCGCGTACCGACCGGGAATTGCTGTTCAACCGCATTCATCCCGATTTGCGGATGCCAGAAAGCAATATCCACTTTCCGAAGGCCGATACGACCGAGTACATCGAATCCTGGAACCACGCTCGATGTGCCGTCATGCAGGGAGGCCAGGGCGAAGTGAAACACTGGGCATTCAACGACCCTCCCAGGCGCCAGGCACCTTACGATCAGCAGCCCCCTCCCCCAGAGGAGTACCGCAAACTCACCACCCGAGTCGTCGACCTTCACCCGATGACGTTAATTCAAAATGCCCGGACGTCCGGTGGTGGCGTCGTCTCGAACGTCCCGACCCAGGCGGTTACCGTAGGCCCCGCCGAAACATGGAAGTCAGACAAAGTCTCCATCTGGCATGCCGGCACCCATGACAATCCTTTTGGCCAGCGACTGACGGCCTTCATGATTTCCAAGGGCATTGCCGATAGCGCCGTACCGATGTCGTTGCTCGCTGATCACCCCAGTGTGCAGTTCAACTATTACCGTCACGGCATTGGTGCTTGTGTCATCGAAATGCACTAGTGCCTTGCCGACTCTACCTTTTGGGGGTGACAAAGCCTGGCGTAAACCTTGCTACCGGCAACCAGCCAACGAAAAACACCCGCTTGCCGCCGCACTACCTGACGAAAAATCAAGGTCCGATTCCCCGAACGGTTGACCTCACAGTCGTCGCGTATCACCTGTCACACAGATTCTTTGCCACAACCTTATGAAAACCGCCTTTGCAATTGCCGCGCATCCCGACGACATCGAGTTTGCCATGTCAGGCACCCTTATGTTGTTGCGAGACGCCGGCTACGAAATCCACATCATGAATATTGCAAACGGGTGTTGTGGTACGACCGAATATGATGCCACAACCATTGCCCAGATGCGCCGCGAGGAAGCCATGGCTGCGGCCGAGTATGCAGGAGCTGTATTTCATAAGAGTTTTTGCGATGACCTGGCCATTTTCTACGACAAGCCGACGTTGGCCCGAGTTGCAGCGGTCATGCGGGAGGTGGCACCGGAAATTGTGTTGACGCAGTCACCGAACGACTACATGGAAGACCACATGAATGCCAGCCGCCTGGCCGTGACAGGCGCGTTTGCCCGCGGGATGCCGAATTTCTTGACAGACCCTCCACACCCACTCGTCGATGGCAATGTGACGGTTTACCATGCCCAGCCTTATTCCCACCATGATCCGCTGCGGCATTTAGTACAACCCGATATGTACATCAATGTGACCGACGTCATCGAACGAAAATGTGAGATGCTGGGCTGTCACACTTCCCAGAAACAATGGCTCGATGACAGCCAAGGGCTCGACTGTTATTTACAAACACTAAGGGATTTCGATCGACAATGCGGTCGCATGTCTGGTAGATTCGAATATGCTGAAGGGTGGCGCCGTCATTTACATCTCGGATTTTGCGAGGAAGATGATGACCCGCTGCGCGAAGCACTGCAAGACAGGATCGTAATGGCAAACAGTTAAAGGGAGGGTAATTTTATGTCATCTTATTTGGACACCTTGTTTTCACTTGAAGGTCGCATTGCGGTTGTGACTGGCGGAAGTCGTGGAATTGGCAAAGGTATTGCCGAGGGTCTCTTGGGAGCCGGTGCGACGTGCCTGATCACTGGCGTGAATAAAACACGCCTCGAAACGACCGTTACCGACTTTAAGGCACAAGGGCTGGCTGCCGACGGGTTTGCGTGTGAGATGTCGGCCAAAGAGCAAATTGCCGATCTGGTCGATTACGTCCAGAAAACGTACGGCCGTATCGATGTGTTGGTCAACAATGCCGGGTTGACGGTTGGTCATCACTCGCTCGAATACCCGGACGAAACCTGGGAAAAAACGCTGCAGGTCAATCTCACCGCCCCATTTCAGCTTGCGAAGCACTTTGGGGGAATGATGAAACAGCAACAACAGGGCGTGATCATTAACATCACCTCGTTAGCTGCTGAACAGGGATTTCCCGGTAATCCTGCCTACCTGGCCTCCAAGGGGGGACTTCGGCAACTGACCAAGGCCTTAGCATGTGACTTGGCCGAACACGGCATTCGTGTCAACAGCATTGGGCCTGGCTATTTCCACACCGATATGACCAACCAAAGCTGGAATGATCCCGAGCAGCACGAAGTGCGCGCCCAAAACGCCATACTGGGTCGTTGGGGAGAGCCGAATGAAATAGCTGGCCTGGCGATCTTCCTTGCCTCGGATGCAGCCAGTTTTGTGACCGGGCAGGAATTCTACGTCGACGGTGGCTGGCTGGCCAAAGGCATGTAACGAGGACAATCTTCTCAAACAAGTGACGGGCAATGAACGAGTTCGATTCACTTCTTTTGTCCCCGCAGTACCTCTCAGATCCGTATTCGGTATATCGAAATTTGCGTGAACAAGCCCCGCTGGTTTGGAGTGAGCGCATGGACGGGTGGGTCATCACGCGTTACGGCGACGTAAAGAATGCCTTTCGCGATCCGCGATTGAATTCCGGGCAGAGATTGCGGTCCTACATGCGGCAGTTTCCCCAGCAGTTGCAGGAAGACTTCAAACCACTCTACGAGATGTACACCAAATGGCTGGTCATGATGGACCCACCCGATCACACCCGCCTCAGAACATTGGTGAACAAGGCGTTCACCCCCCGCATGGTTGCCGGTCTTGCTCCCAGAATTGAATCTTTGTTTGATGACCTGTGCGAATCATGGGCTGTGACCAAACGGTTTGAGTTGATCGGTGATCTTGCCTATCCGTTACCTGCCATGATGATCTCGGAAATGTTAGGCATTCCTGCTGAAGATCGCCAGCAATTTCATCATTGGGCCGATGAGTTAACGGCTTTTCTTGGCAGCGGTGCACCTCAAGTAGACCTTGCTGAGACAGCATCACAAGCGGTCCAGCAACTGAACGACTATTTACGGCC
>Ga0315336_1006905_pt1 | contig 11282 bp, 7 predicted proteins | sample ASW5metaG_FD_204512 | JGI IMG/M metagenome (GOLD analysis project Ga0315336, IMG submission 204512) | Ammonia-oxidizing marine archaeal communities from Monterey Bay, California, United States - ASW #5 | ecosystem: Environmental > Aquatic > Marine > Intertidal zone | place: USA: California... | reverse complement strand
GAGGCATGCGGAGACACCAGTTCACTCGTTCGTGGTCACGCTGCCTGGGCGCTTGGGGAATACGGCGAGACGGATTTCGTCGAGGAGCTTCGAGATCGGGAACACGATACATTCGTTATGTCCGAAATTGATGCGGCAACAGGCCAACAATAGTAGCGCCGCTATTTCCTCTTTAACTCGGCGGGACCCTCCGGCGTGCTGCGCACGGGCGGGCAGGCTGCTTCGTCGACCTGCTTCTGTAAAAATGGGAAAACTGTTCTGTGGAGCAGCAATGCGTGATGTCGATACACGGTACCGTAGTACATACTATAGTATGTACTGTAGTACGTACTACAGTGCCGTTGGAATCACCAGTTCAAGGGGACGCAATCGTTGAGGGCCAGCAAAGGTACAAATACGATTCCACGTTCGTATACAACGAACAACCGATAACAGAGAACTGTGGCCGTAGGCCGCTACAGGTACGCTTCGCCCTCGCGCACGGAGTCAACTGCCATCGTGCAGCCGGTGACTTTCTGCACGCTGATGCATTCCGTCGGGCAGACCTCGAGGCAGGCGTTGCAGCGGATGCAGTCTTTCTGGTTAATGAAGTACTCGGCATCGTAGTCCACGCCGTCAACTTTATCGTAGCCGGTCACGCGACCCTTGTCGTCGGTGTGGACTTCGGTAACCCTTACGATGCACTCGGGCCTCGGCATCACCTGGATGCACTGGTCACACTTAATGCAACGGGTGATATCGATTTCATACTTGTAGTGACAGAAATAGCATCGCGCTGTTTCATCCTTCGACAAGTCCTTGTCAAAGCCCGTTTCGACCTCGGCGTCAAACGTTCGTTCGGCGATGGGTAACGTCGGCATGGGCTTCTGCGGGATGAGATCGAAGCTGCGCTCACGGGGTGTCGGGCGCCCGTCTTCGATAATGGCGACTTCGATCAACCGTTCCTCACCCGTAAGAAACCGGTCGATCAGTTTGGCGGTTTCCTTGGCATGCCCGATTGCTTCGATCAATGTTGCCGCCCCGGTAGAGAAGTCACCGGCAATGAACAGTTTCTCAATAGCCGTCGCGTGTTCGTTGGAATTGATTAGCCATCCGTCGTCGCCGACCAACGTCTTGTACAAATTCGAATCGATCCATTGACAATTGGGAAATTGGCCCGTCGCCAGCAGCACCGAGTCCGCATCATGCGCAAAGTCGCTGCCCTTTATGGCCACGGGTCGGCGACGGCCGCTTTCGTCAGGTTCGCCCATTTCATTGCGGATAAACGCCATGCCGTTGATTTTCCCGTCCTCGCCCATATAGCGAACGGGTCCGACCATGAATTCCATGGGAATCGACTCATGCCCCAGTTCCTCGACTTCGCCGGGAGTAACGAGCATTTCGTTTTCTGACCTTCGATAGCAGACGCGAACGTCGGTCTCATCAATCGCCATGCGCTCGCATTGCAGTCGAAATGCCGTCCGCGCGCAGTCCATTGCGGTAAAGCCACCGCCAATAACCAGACATTTATCGCCGATGGATGCCGTGTGAAATTCGTTTGCATCGAGGAGCCAGGGAAGGCCATGCTCGATACCCTCATTTGTGTTTCCTTCCAAATCGAGTATGTTGGGCTTAAGCGTGCCGCAGGCCATCACGACGGCGTCGAAATTGTTCAGCAATTTCTCCAGGGGAAGGTCCGGGCCGATGGGCGAGTTGCAAATGATTTCAACGCCCTGCAAGCGCACTTGGTCAATTTCTCGATCTAGATATTCGCGGGGAAGTCGGAATTCGGGAATCCCCTGGTTCATCATCCCCCCGGCGCGCTCGTGTTTTTCGTAAAGTGTGCACGCGTGCCCTAGCAGTGCAAGATTGCGTGCTGCCGCCAGTCCGGCAGGACCACCACCGATGACCGCAACGGTCTTACCCGTCGGCGGGAATATCGGGTCGAGGATAACGCGATCCGTGCTCTTGAAATCTGATGATGAGCGTTTCGAAAAGCAGATTGAGACGGATTCACCAAGTCCCGGCCACCCATGGCGGCAGGGCTCCTCGCAAGGCCGAGAACAGACACGCCCAAGCACTGCGGGAAATACATTGTCGCGCAGATTTATGCGATATGCTTCGTCGTATTTACCCTCGTAAATCGCCGACAGATAGCCCGGAATATCAGTGTGCGCCGGACAGGCAGTCCGGCACGGGATATTCTCCTCCAGCCAGCGCATGTCTCGCTCTTCGGTCCCAATACCCCTCGGCCTCGACAGGGCTGCAGGAACAATTGTTTGCGTAAATACATCAGTCGCCATGGTCTGAGCAGTATGTGAATTCAGGGGGTAAAAGTAAAGAAAAATGGCACTTTGCAGTCCGTACTTCTCGGATCTGCGACGTAGCTTCTGCTGTAAGCACTCGGTTTACTGCCGAAGCGCATTCTCCGATGATGACCCTGAAAAAAAGATCGCAGAGCGGAGATTGGACGGTTCAGGGAAAAAAAGGATCAACCGAAGATTCCAAAAGAGATGCCACGGGACGGCGCGCCAGACAAGTGACGCAAAGGACGAATGAGTCGCTGCGCGTCGTCACGGTGTTACTCATGTCCTGAGCCCTATATGTTACCTATTCCTGATCGCGCCACCGCGCCAGTAACCAATAACCGATAACCGATAGCGAATACCCCATCCTCCTAACAGCCGATGGGATGCCAAGTTGTCTTGATTTCCTGCGTATCAAGGATGAAGTAAGGATTGGGCTGCTGACGGGCTTGTGAATTGGGCCGTATGACTACGCGTTTGACATTTCGCGCAGCCTCTAGCTGAATCAATTTGATTCGACTTGGGTCGTCTCCACAATAGACAACAGCGTTGACATCCATGTGTGATGCGAAGTGACTTACAAGCTCATCCTCCAGTCCCGTCAGAATATTGACGACTCCAGCAGGAACATCGGAGCTGTGTAGAACTTCTGCAAGTGTGACAGCGCAGAGAGGTTGCGATTCAGAAGCAAGCACGACACTTGTGTTTCCTCCGACGATGACAGGTGCCAAATTGGCGACCAAACCGAATAACCCGTCGTTGTGCGGTGCGATGATTGACACCACTCCGGTTGGCTCACAAACGGAAAAGTTAAAATGTGAAGAGTTAACGGGATTTACGGAACTAAACACTTGTTGAAATTTGTCCGCCCATCCGGCGTAGTTGACAAGTAAATCGAGTGCCGCATCCATTTCCGTCGCTGCTCGGCGCTGCGTTGTTCCATTGGCACAAAGCTCCGAAATAAACTGTTCACGGCGTCCCTCGAGCATTTCAGCGATTCGATAGATGATTTGACCGCGCAGGTAGGCTCCGGCAGTCGACCAGCCTGTAAATGCAGATCTTGCTGCATTCACCGACTCGCGAAAATCCTTTTTCGAACAACGACACGCTCGTATCGGCGCTGCATCATCAGTTTGGGCAACCTCGTACGATCGACCTGACTCCGTGCGTGGAAATTTTCCGTTGATGTAGACCTTGTAAGTCCTGAGAACCGAGGCCCTCCTTGAATTCCGAACGGAATTGCCGGGGCGTGCTTTATTGACTCTTGTCCGTTTAGTCTTCGCCATGATTCATGCCACTATGCGAACTGAACATATGGGAGCAATCCGTGCAGGCCACCTTCGCGTCCAAACCCGCTTTCCTTGTAGCCCCCGAACGGCGATGTCGGGTCAAACTTGTTAAAGGTATTGGCCCAGATGACACCTGCGTGCATTGCTCTGGTAACGTTGAATATCTTTGCACCTTTGTCCGTCCAGACACCACCAGACAGCCCGTAAGGGGTGTTGTTGGCTTTCGCTAAAGCTTCCTCAACGGTGCGAAACGATTGTATAGGCAGGACAGGTCCGAAAATCTCTTCCTGTACAATGCGATGTGATTGCGATGCATTCAAAAAGAGCGTCGGTTTGCACCAAAAACCCTTGCTCGGGAGCGTGCACGAAGACTGATAAAGCTCGGCCCCTTCGTTTTGCCCAAGTTTGATATACCGACGTATCTTGTTGCGCTGTTGGCGCGAATTTATGGCCCCGATATCGGTGTTCTTGTCTAGTGGGTCGCCCACAATCAGAGATTCCATACGATCCTTAAGCTTTCGGATTACCTGTTCCGCAACGGCCTCCTGGACATAGAGACGAGATCCTGCGCAGCAGACGTGCCCCTGGTTTAGAAAAATTCCGTTCACAATACCTTCGACGGCCTGATCAATCGCTGCGTCTTCGAATATCAAGTTTGCCGCCTTGCCTCCGAGTTCGAGGGTAAATCTGGTGCCGCTGCCGGCTAGAGATGTCAGGATGGACTTGCCGACTTCGGTGGATCCTGTAAATGCAATCTTGTCGACGCCGGGGTGATTTACAAGAGCTGCGCCGGTCTCGCCGGCGCCAGTTACAATATTAACAACACCCGGCGGAAGATCGGCCGCCTGTATGACTTCCGCAAGTCTTAATGCCGTTAGCGGTGTTGATTCCGCAGGTTTAAGGACGACTGTGTTTCCCGTAGCAAGGGCCGGGGCGATTTTCCACGCGGCCATGAGTAGAGGAAAATTCCAGGGAATGATCTGTCCGGCAACGCCAAGTGATTGTACTCGACGGGCAGGAAAGGCGTACTCCAATTTGTCCGCCCATCCGGCATAGTAGAAGAAATGTGCTGCAGCCAGCGGGATGTCGACGTCCCTTGATTCGCGAATAGGCTTTCCCCCGTCAATGGATTCAATAATCGCAAACTCACGCGCTCGTTCCTGAAGCAAACGGGCGATGCGATAAATGTATTTTCCGCGCTCCGCCGACTTCATCTTTGACCAAACCGTGTCGTAGGCACGACGTGCTGCGCGCACAGCGCGGTCGATATCGTCTTGTCCCGCCTGCGCGATTTCAGCGAGAGTCTTTTCCGTAGAGGGACTTTGAGTCGTGAAATACGTCTCTTGCTTGGGGGTGCAGAACTTTCCGCCTATAAAGAGCCCGTAGCGATCTTGGAATTTAATGTGATCCGTATTTTCGGGCGCCGGTGCATATTGCCAGGTTGTTTCAAAGTCCAAACCAGCAGTTTTTCGTTGGTGCTTGCCCGAGGGTACTGTGGATGATTTTTTCACATCAATCGTTTGAAAAATAATCTATGGACTGATAAACGCCTGACTGTTCCTTAACCAGTTGCATCAGTAAGTCATTTGCCAGCCGACTCGCTCCAAAACGGAACCTATCCGGTGTCATCCACGATTGGCCAAGCGTCTCGCGCAGCATGACAAGGTAGTGGATCGACAACTTTGCAAGGGAAATGCCCCCTGCAGGTTTCATGCCGACCATGCGTCCGGTTTCTGCGTAGTAATCACGGATTGCCTGAAGCATGACAAGCGTTACGGGAAGCGTCGCCGCGGGCTGAATCTTTCCTGTGGATGTTTTGATGAAGTCTGCTCCTGCGTGCATCGCAAGGGTGCTGGCCCTGCGGATCTTGTCAAATGTCTCCAGCTCCCCAGTTTCAAGAATGACCTTGAGGTGCGTCCGTCCGCATGCTTCCTTGACGGCGGCAATCTCGTCAAAGACGTATGCGTATTCGCCTCTCAAGAATGCCCCGCGTGATATGACCATGTCTACTTCGTCCGCGCCTTCCGATGTGGCAAAACGAGTATCCTCGAGTTTGACACTTTGTGATGCCTGGCCGCTTGGGAATGAGGTAGCAACTGACGCGACCCGTATTCCGCTGCCTGCAAGTTCCTTCTTCGCTACTCCAACAAGCGATGGATAGACACAAATAGCTGCCACGTTCGGGAGTCCCGGGTACGAGTCATGAAGATGGTGCCCCTTGTAGCAAAGTTGCCGAACCTTTCCGGGAGTGTCTTGTCCTTCGAGCGTGGTCAAGTCAATCATGCTGAGTGCCAATTTCAGAGCCTCGATTTTGGATTCCTTCTTTACGCTTCGGATCTGAAATCGTTTCACGCGCTCCTCAATGCCGATCTGATCAACGCGAGGGACAAGCGAAAAATCGGGTAGCTCTGAAGTAGTCATGAGATTCACGGGGTACGAGTGTGCGCTGCACAAAAAACAATGAATGACGCAGCATGTTTAAAATTCATACATGATGTAACGCACGAACCGCATAGAAAAAGTTTTTCAGCGCAATAAGCAATGACAAAAGAACGTAAAAACGCTGCTTCCAAATTTTGAACGTGACTTGCAAACTACATTACTATACAATGTGTTCTGATAATACAGCATGTCGCCTGATTAAAAGACTATATATGTCAATCATACGCGCTAACTGTAGAGACCGGTTGAGCAGCGAAGATGTTGACTTCATCCAATCTGTCCTGGGTTCGGATGAAGGTGACCGGAATGTACTCGTTGACTTATTGACGGACGCCGATTCGCGGGATTCGATTCTCGATGAGTCAAAGCTCGTCAGTGCCATCCAGGATCGTGCCGAATGGTTAACGATCTCTAGCCAGCTTTATTTTTATCTACTGGTCCGACACTGTTTTCAGGCGCGCAGCATCACCGATCGAGATGTGGCCGATTACGTTGCCGATTTATTGGCCAAATTTGCGTCAGCGAAACGTGTCGCAAGCCCGCTACCGGACGCTGACCATGTATTCGATCGAGTGTGCGACTTGCTCGCCGCCTTGCAAGATCAGAATGCGGAGGGTCGTTTTCTCATTCGCACGCACATTGCCAACTATTCACTTTTTCTCAGCGGCATTTTCCCTGAACGGATTGCACGCCGCAAGGAGCGGCGAGGCACCCCGGGATTGGATTTCTACGAACAGCTCGGCCAGGCCAACTACCAGGAAGCCAGCACACTGCATCTGGCCGGCGAATATGACCTTCACGAGGTTTTTGAACAGCTAGCACACTGGTTCAGGGAGATCCGAGTAAGCCTGAACGACCTCGCCGATCGTTTCCTCTCCGTCGGCACGTCCGATGCCGATATCCTTCCGGCGCAGTAGTCGTCGGAGAATACGCAGTCAGATCCGCATATCTGAATCCTTAAGGCTCAGCCTTTCAACGCACACTGCTGTGGAAAACATGGTAAACGAAGGTGTGTTCATACCCACGCATATGAAAACTTTCTTGAGTTGGTCGGTGGGCTAACTTATTGAAATGTGAGCACCCATGTGCGGCTTACTGACATAGACGGAATCCGCGAATGACCACGGACGAGACAGAGCAGAGTTTGTGCTGCGAATTGGCGGCTGCGCATCGGCTTGCAGTCATGAATGGCCTCAACGAGGGCACCTGGAATCACATGAGCGCGAAGCTACCGGACAATCCCGAAAACATCCTTTTGACGCCTGGGGATACGCACTGGAGCCAGGTCAAGGCAAGCAATCTTGCGGTCATGGGGCCGGATGCAACAATGCTGTGCGGCCCGGTCCCGCCCAATCGCGCGGCCTGGATCATCCATTATCCGATTCACCGGGCACGACCGGACTGCAAGTGCATCATGCATGTGCATACACCCTATGCTACGGCGCTGGGCATGCGCAAAGGATGTCGTCTGGATACGCTCAGCAGTCAAAACGCAACCGTTCTCCATGGTGATGTGGCCTATTTCAATGAGTTCGACGGCGTCCTGCGGGACGAAGGCGAAGGCGAACGGATGGCAGCGGCCCTGGGCAGTAATCGTGTCCTGATAATGCGCAATCACGGCGTGTTAATCGCGGCGCCCGATATTGCATCCGCTTACTACGATCTGATCAACCTCGAGCGCGCCTGCATGTACCAGATGTTGGCGACGGTGGATGGGAACACGGAGCTCAACCAGATCCCGGAGGAAGTCGCAGTTCGCATGGCAGATCGCATTCACAGAGGCGAGTCCGATGCCCGCGGCAACTTCTCCGGCATGCGGCAAGTGTTGGATCAGCGCGAACCTGGCTATCGGGATTAATCATCCAATCCCGCGCCCCTCTTCAACTCTTTGCAAGAAGACCGCATCTATTTTGTTTCGCGTTCGCAAACAGCTAGAGTTTAGCCTTGTTTTATCTGCTTGGGAGGGCATGATGACCCCAGTTTGGGGAGCTGCGAGAGAGGTGTCAGATGGCGTCGATTGGTAGATTGACAGCACCATATCTTGTTCTGGCGGCTATCGGCTATTCTTTTGTCGCTCAGGCACAGAAAGTATATGTGTGCGATAACGGTACGAGGGCGGAGAATCGCGCATGGGATGTCAAGGTCTTCGAGAATGGAACTCACCGGTATGTCATCGCAGATGCACAGGGAGTAACGTTTTCTCCAAGGGCGGTGGGCTTCGACAGCACCGGGGCTATCTATATTGCCAGTCTTGAGTCTGGGGGCGTTCAGAACATTGTCAAGTACAGTGAGAATTCTAATGGAACTGAAGTATTCTCGCACACCCAATACCTTACCTCCTTTGGTGCCACTGGAGGGCAGGGCTCATGTAACTGGGGGATAGGCGACGTAAGACAGCTTGATGTCGACCTTAGTGATGACTCCGTCGTTGTTGCGAACTCTACCGGAGTTTGGAATACTAGTTGTCCCTCACCGGGTGGTCGCGGACCAGGAGCGTACGGGTACATCGCGAGGTATAGGGGCGTCAATCCGTCTGTAATCGATCAAGATCATACGCGAGCCGTCGCCGTACAAGGTTTGGCGTGGCTTACCATCAATGGATCGCGTTCGCCCAATGAACCGACAATCACCATAGACCAGATCACTGGAGATGTCTATGTAGGCTCTGAGTGGGGTCAAGATAGCCTGGTATCTACCCAAGTTCTTGAGAGATTCAGCAGGAACCTGGTGCTGCTCGATTCTTGGGATTTAAACGATCCATTTCGCGGTGTCCCCGATGACGTGACAAATAGGATCCTAAAAGGGCTGGCGGTAACTACTGATGGCAGCGTCTGGTTCAATGATGTTACTGACAGCGCAGGGATGGGTGGTTGGGGAAACATGGGCTCAGTCGTTAAGTATGACAGTTCTGGGCAGTTCGTGACTCGAAGAGAAGGTCAAACCGTCATGTCAGGTACAGAACGGAATAATTTTAATTGGACTGGGGGAATGGATATCGACGAAAATGATATCTTATATTACGCCGATACAGATCGAGTGCTAAAGCTTTCAGGACAAAACGGTGACTTCATTGGCTTTGCGTTTGGCGACACGTCCGGACAATGGAACACCAACATCTACGGTGCCGCCGCCTTTTCAGGTAGAGCAGGTGCTCTGGAGTCGATTGCAGTCGGCCCCGAGCCTCCTACGGGCAGTGCCGTGTGGACCGAGTGAAGAAAACAGATCTGACGTGAATCCGGATCTCCCGAAAATATTCCATGACGGCCAAGATTTTGATGTTTACGCACTTGTCTCGTGCGTACTCCGCGCAGTCTAGTAATGGGTTCCTAGCATACCTGCCTTGGGAAGATACTCACTACATTGACACTCGTATTTAAACTACACTCTGTGTTTTTGGTACACAGTCTGTAACGCCAGCATTGGGTAGTGCATGGAGTCAAGAATGGAGTCAATTGAATTCGAAATCTGACCGATCGTCGTGCTTACTGACTCCACAACTGAAAGTAAATAGCCGCTGCGTTCGTATCGGGCGGTTCGAATTTAAGAATGTTTGTGCCGCCTAAAGAAAAGTTTGAATAGATAGATATCGGCATCCACTCAATAGGCGTTACCTTCAGATTCGTCGCATACATGGGAACTAGGCCCGTTGGCGAATAAACAGCCCACAACGTCACGTCCGCGTCCATCTTTACGATCATAGGGCTGAGGAGTGTCGTTGTGCTGGTTGTCGAGGTCGAAGTCGTGCTCGTCGAGCTAGTAAGCGTCGATGTTGTCGGAAACGGATTCATGGACTGAACAACGACATCGTCAATATAGCTTTCGCCTTCAAATCCAAGTCTGCTTATCGACAAACCCTTCTGAACCATGTCAAACCACTCACCGGGATGGCTCGAGCCTTCGGGAGTGTTCCAACCCTTAGCGTCGCTGATGTAATTCTGACCATTTACCCGAAAACGCCAGCGCGCATAGGTATAGTTCTTTTCCATTGTGACGCGCACCCATTTTCCCGTACTAATGATCGGTGAATTTGTCAATGGGTGCCACTCAGGTGCACCAGCATCGTCGTGCCAGATAACCAGCCGACCACTAAAGTTCGGGTAGAAAGCAGCCTGAACATTCGTTGTAATCATTTTTGGCTCTGCTCCCAGTCTTGGCCACCAAAGAAAATCAATATACATTGTGCTAGCGTTTCCATTCACCTTGTTGGATATCCGCATTGGCACACGTGGTCTCGCGAACGGTAGTTGGTCCGGAGTAATACAAAGGACTTTTGTGTGCACCCCTGAAATTGGGAGGGGAACTCCGGAGTCTTCCAAATTGCCCAACGCAGTGTTTAGCACATCGTTGCTCGATATCACTGCTGCACCCGGTATCCCTACCCACCCATTCGTACCATCAATTGAGAATCCATTTGCGTAGGGCGGTAGGTTCTCAAAGGGTTCCGCATATGGGATCATGTTCACGAACGGCGATGATGTAGATGTCGTAGTTGTTATCTGTGTCGTAGTGGAGGTCGATGCCGAAGTACTGGTGGTCGATGAAACAATGGAAGTCGTGGAAGTCGTGGAAGTCGTGGATGTTGAGGAGGTCAATGTCGACGTGCTCGTTGTCGATGTTAGCGTGACAAATCCTACGAGTAGCGTCGGCCGACGATTTGTGATATTCGATTCACGCGAAATAAAACGTTTTACCGAAATGACAGGTCCTTCATCGCCAACTACAATCCATCCGAAATTCGTAGAGGGTACATCTAGCCATTCTTGTACATCGACGACGGTTTGCGAGGAACTCCAATAAAAACTTGGTGTCAAATCTCCTAGTACGGGACCTCCAACTAATGTGGAGGCGCTCGCGACTCCAACAAAGTCACCACCGTCTATTGCCCATGTCGATGCAGGCCAAAAGTTGTGAGTTCTGGTCATATCATTGTTGTTTGCTTGGGTGCCCCCACCTCCAGCAAAGGCCCCGCCAGAGGACGAATCGGAACTTCCCTCGCCCCAGTCTCGGGTTAGCCTGTGAACCGCATGTACGAACTCTGGCTGGTTCGGGGTCTTATCCACACTCAACCTCAGTACGGCGCTTGTGATTGTGGCCTCGCTTGGAATGAATGGGGCCAAGTGAAAAAAGACTGCACACCTTCTGAATGTTTGAAGGCTATTTTTTCCCGCCCAAAGATTCGGCCCAGAGCCGCTACTCCGATTCCCATTGCCCTCCCACATGGTATTATCCCTCGACGCAGGAATCTGAACATCCACCGCAAATGCTG
>Ga0315336_1006904_pt1 | contig 11283 bp, 12 predicted proteins | sample ASW5metaG_FD_204512 | JGI IMG/M metagenome (GOLD analysis project Ga0315336, IMG submission 204512) | Ammonia-oxidizing marine archaeal communities from Monterey Bay, California, United States - ASW #5 | ecosystem: Environmental > Aquatic > Marine > Intertidal zone | place: USA: California... | reverse complement strand
AGAATTAAGCACTCCCTGTATGAAGTGTATGAAGTGTATGAAGTGTATGAAGTGTATGAAGTGTATGAAGTGTACGAAGTGTATGAAGTGTATGAAGTGTATGAAGTGTATGAAGTGTATGAGATGATGGATGAGTTCAGCGTACTTTCTCCCGTTCCGACTTCGGGAATACTCGGTAATCGAAGATCCAGCGCTGAGGAGTCAAGGGCCACATGACGACTGTTTGCTCTTTTTTTTCAATAGCCTCCATCTCTGCTGTAACGCGACGTGCTAGATTTTTCCATTCCGATCGTTCGAAACCGAGATGCCTTGCTGCTTCCAGCTTAGTCATCGCTCGAGTGCGATATTCGAGTTCGATGAGGCATTCGCCACCACCAAGAATCTCGTCTGAATCTGGATCGTCTTGCTGACTGCGTTGATTCAGGGTGTCAGAAGGATTCGCTACAGCAACCTCAAACTTTGGCTTGATCTGTTCATTTGAGGGATCAAGTCGCCAGGCGTGAGAGAGCAGTTCGTTGGGATACCAGGACCAAGCTTTAGCTTTCGTCCGCGTCAATTGAGTTCGACACTTCTCCGGCACGCGTATTCCTAAATCCTCAAAAGAGATGTACTGCTCATCCACCTTTCTCAGTCTGCCACGAGTATCATGTTCACCCGGCAGGAAGAGCGGCCCTTTGTATTCGTCGGAATTATCCGTATCACAACCGTGCTGAAGTAGCTTGATCAAACTCCAAATGTTTTCCAATCTTCGTACTGTTTTCAGTTCGCAGGCTGCCTCTGAGAGATCACCAAAACTGAGCATCTTTTTAACTCGGTACGCACACAATCCCCCTATTACTCTACGATCCCATGCGTCGGAGTCGTTAATATCATCTGCGCAGCCAGTTGCAATGAAACAAACCACATCTGCAAGCTCTTTTAGACTGTCTTGAAGAAGTGGAACATTCACTTTCAAGTCAAGTCCGTAGTCTGAAAGTCCCATTTTCGATTCGTCCTTCCTTTAGTACGCAATGCTGGCTGCAAGAGAGACACCGAAAAGCACAACGCCACTATGCTAACTAAGAACGCTAGCTGTATACGCCTGAACGCATTTCTAACCGATCTCCCTCGCAACTTTCATCGCCAACTCGAAATCTCGTTCAGCATAGACCTCCGTTATTTTCGCCCCTGAATGTCCCAATACTACCTGGGCAGCCTCCAGTCCGAAACTATGACGTATCTCGGTGGCTGCTGTGTGCCGTAGCCTGTTCGGGCTCCACCGGTGCTCCGATTGCCACTGACGCAACTCCCTCTTCTGAACGTCGGACAGTTCAGCAGCCTTCAGTAAGGACAGCTCCGGGTGTCGAAAAACCTTGTCGCATGCGCGATGAATTGCCCGGCGATAACTGTCGCTGGAGTATTTGTCGCCTGCAGAGCGCTGGGGGTTTTTCTTGCGATTATCACCCCGCCCGTTGCCATGACCTACCGGCGTGATCCGGGTCGCACTGGCAGCCGCTCGCCGCTGTTCCTCACTATCACAAGGGCGGAAACAATACTCTTGGGCATCCCGTTCTAGATATTTCAGAAGTACGTTCTGAGCCTGGGGTCCGATGAAGATCGTCCGCTGGTGGCTATAGTGCTCGGTCTTGTGGCTTTCGGGTACATATTTCCAGACGTCCTGTGACCGACTGATGTCACAGGGCCGGACAAGACAAACTTCAGCAGGGCGACAGCCGGTCAGCCGCTGGACCTTGAGCATGTCAACCAACACCGGCGGCAGGTGGGGGAGGGTGGCCTTCAGGATGTCGTCCGGCAGCGGTTGGACCGGACTGCCCTCGACAGCCTTGCTGCGCCCTTTGCGGAGACCAGCAACATTTTCCAGGGCTTGCGGTATCGAGGGCGGAAGCAGTTCCTCGGCAACACCCCACTTGAACATTCGCCGGATACGGGCCATCAAAGCGTTGATGTACGTTCGCGACAGTTCTTCTTGAATCAAAGACTCACGAACAATCTTGAACGCCTTAGGGCCAAAATCCTTTGCGAGGGTATTGCCGTACAACTTCCGCAGCCTGCTCAGGGACGCACGAATGCCATAGACCTCGTCGGTCGGCTGACCATTCTTGACGTAGTAAGTCTTCGCGTAGCGATAATAGCGCAGGATCAGAGCATTGATCGTCAGTGCTTGTTCGGTTCGACTTTCGTCAACCGTTAAGCCAGGCGCGACTAGCTGGGCGATGTACCTGTTGTACCGTTCCTGGCTCTCTGGACTGTTGTAGGTGCCCAGATAGATGCGGCGGCCATTGAGTAGGACGAGAGCTTGGCCACTGGCTTTGTGATGACGGTACTTGGGAAGGCGGACGGACATGGTGCGGCTCCTTATGTGCTTGAAAAGGGGTATGACTACCCCTTTTCAGCAGGTACGGTGCCGCACTCGCGAACGTCGCGAGGTAACATAAAGCTTTGATTCGGCTAGGTTTACAATCAGTGGGCGATACTGGACTCGAACCAGTGACCCCTAGCTTGTCGAGCTAGTGCTCTAACCAACTGAGCTAATCGCCCCGCTACCGGGCTAGCGGCCTGGTGCTGGCACGCGGCTTTCGGGAAGCGAGATTTTATCATTGGCTCAGCGGGTGCGGTAGGGCAGCTAGCAGCGGGGGAGTGGGGAGGAAAGCGACAGGAGCTGGAGGTCGGTCAAAATGGCTCGGGGGAACGCTGGATGGGCAATTCCGGCGTTTGGGCCCGCTGGCAGTGAAATGGCGAGCGCCGCAAGCAGCGTCAAGAGCCGTGTAGCATCCGGCTGCCCCGCCTCCACGCCCGAGTGCCTAGGCCCCCGTTGCTAGCCCGGTTGTCAGGTCAGGCTGATTACGCTCTACTGCAGCCCGAGAAGAACAGTTGGAGGCCAATCTATTGTCCCGCGGCGCGATCCTGCTTCGTCGTCGGGCGATATGGGAAACTCAGGTTTCACTGGCCATGGAGTCGTTAGGCTGGTTTGCAATGAAAATGGATTGGAGACAGTTCCTCGCCTGTGGCGAGCTGGGATGCTTTGTGTTGGCCTGGGTGCTGGGCATGGTGGTCGCCCTCTCCGAGTTTCGTGGTCGCGAAGGTTCGCGTCCAGGCAACGACGTCGCAGCATCCAACGGCGCAGTGAGCGAGTTTGAATTGCTCGAGTGAGTCTGCCCGATCTGCTCGAGTCTACTCCCCAGCAGCGCGCTGGGTTGTGTCACCTTGCGTCGCGTCGCCTGGGGCCGGCGGCTTGGTTTGCTCTGCCTTCTGCGGCGCCCCGTCATGGTTCGCGTCGACCTCGTTCGCATCGACCTCGTCACGGTGATCGCTCTGTTGCCGCTTGCGAAGGTAGAGTTTGATCGGCACTTCTTCGAACTGCAGATGATCTCTGACCGAGCCGAGCAGATAGCGTTGATACGGCTTGGAGATCGATTGGGGATTGTTGCAGAACATTACGAGTGTAGGCGGTTGAACGCCCACCTGGGTGCCGTAATAAATCTTCGGGCGCTTGTTCCGATGCAGCGGCGGCGGCGAACTGCGGACGGCGTTGCGCAATAGCCGATTGAGCTGTCCTGTGGAGATTCGCTGCCGCGATTGTCGAAACAACATCTGGCAGTGGTTCAGCAGTGCCTTGACGTTCTTGCCAGTTTGGCCGGTGACGAAGGCGATGGGGGAGTAGCGCATCGTGCGAAACGTATCATGCAGATAGCGGACCCATTTCTCGGTCGGCATCGACTTGGCCATCAGATCCCATTTGTTGACGACCAGGATGCACGGCTTGTATTGCTGGCTAATGTAGTCGCTCAGCTGTTTGTCTACCTTACTGATTCGTTGCGAGCCGTCGAGAAACAGCAGCGCCACGTCGGCCCGGCGGATGCTTCGCTGTGCCCGATGAGTGCCGTAGAAATCGATCGAAGAACCGCGGCTTTGCGGACGCCGCAGACCCGGCGTGTCGATCGCCACGAACGCTTTGCCGTCCAGCTCGAATCGGACGTCGACGCTGTCGCGAGTGGTGCCGGGCACTTCGCTGACAATCATCCTGGCGGCCTGGGCCAGTGTGTTGACGAAGGTGCTCTTGCCGACGTTCCGTCGGCCGACGATGGCAACCTTCATTTCCGGTTCCTCTTCGCCCTGGTCCGCTTCGTCCGCCTCGGGCGGCGGTAGACGCTCCAGAATCATGTTGAGCAACATCGCTTTGTTGCGATTCTGGATGGTGCTGACCGGCACGATTTTTCCCCGGCCGAGTCGATAGAACTCGGCAGCCTGGTCGTCCATCTTCGGGTCGTCCGTCTTATTGGCTACGCAGATCACTGGTACGTCGATCGGCCTGAGGCGGCTGGCGACCTCTTCATCCAACGGCAATAGCCCCTCCCGCGTATCGACCACAAACAGAATCACCGCGGCCGATTCGATGGCCGTCTGGATTTGCTCTTCGATGAGCTGCGTGAGATTGTCTTCATCTTGGATGCCGATGCCCCCGGTGTCGACAAACTCGAAGAAACGCTCTTCGTGGCACATCAGATAATCGACCCGGTCGCGCGTTATCCCGGGACGATCTTCGACGACCGCCACGCGCAGCCCGGCCAGCCAATTCAGCAGGCTGCTCTTGCCGACATTGGGTCGGCCTACAATGACTACGCGGGGCACCGGCATAGGAATCGGCTTTCGGAGGGCTGGTGGTTGACGAGGTAGGGCTGTACCCATGATAACCGAGGCCGATTGCCGCAGATAGCGTCTCGTTTGATCTGCCCCCTTGCGCCCGTCGGCCTGAGGCTTACACTAGAGGCCGTTTCGGACGGGCGGGGTTCGATTCTCAGGCTTTTGTCCAATCAGGATGAGGCAGGATGCAGCCATGCGAAAAAAGATTCTCCAACAGTATGCAGCCATGCGAAAAAAGATTCTCCAACAGTTGGAAAGCCTTGCCGCGGCAGGTGTCCAGCAGCTGCCCAAACCGCGAAAATCCCCTCCGCCCTCCAATCGGTTGGACCAGACCGCCTCGCATCTTCCAGTTCAGGGACAGACCATGATAGAAGATTACTCTGCAAGCGAAATCTCCTCAGCCCCGTCACTGGAGGTGCTTCGCGAAGAGGTCGCCGGGTGCACGCTTTGTACCGAGTTGGCCGAGACTCGCACGCAAACGGTCTTCGGTGTGGGCAACCCACAGGCCCGGCTCTGCTTTGTCGGCGAAGCCCCTGGCGCCAATGAAGACGAACAAGGCGAGCCGTTTGTAGGCCGGGCCGGCCAGCTGCTGACCAAGATTCTCGCTGCTTGCAACATTCAGCGCGAGGAAGTCTACATCCTCAATGTGCTCAAATGCCGACCACCAGGTAACCGGAATCCGACGTCGGAGGAATCGATCCATTGCCGGCGGTTTCTCGATCGGCAACTTGAGCTGATCGACCCCGAGTACATCTGCTGCCTGGGAGCCGTGGCGGCCCAAAATCTCTTGGATACAACCGAGGCGATCGGCCGACTGCGGGGAAAAGTGCACCAGTACCGCGGCATCAACGTCGTCTGCACCTATCATCCCGCCTACCTGCTCCGCAATCCCGCAGCCAAGAAGCAGACTTGGGACGACATGAAGCTGTTGATGAATGAGCTGGGCACACCGGTAGAATAGAGTTGGGCTCCACGGCTGCTTGGCTCTGAAAGACCGTATCTACTATTGGAACGAGCAGCAGGTGGTTTGTGATCGGCGAGAAGTGATAGCATTTCAGCGATGCCGCACCCTCAAGTGAAGGGCAGCAAAGAGATTGGTCCGTTTCTGCGCTATTCTTCCAATTTCACCCTTCTGCCTTTCCAGCTTGGCAGATTGTGAATCGTAGCCTTCTTCCGAAAAACCATACGATACGACGTTCAAGTCGCCTCTTTTCCACGAAGCCTGGTTCGTGATTTCCCTTGTCGACAGCTTTTCCAATCGCTATATCCTCCTGCTGCTGAAATTGCTGTCGGCAACCGTTATGCACTTTGAGCAAGCCTGATCAAGAAACTGAAGGCCCCTTCAGGAGCAGAGGATGCGTAGGCGACGATTGATGGTCACCCTGATGTCTAGACGAACCGTGCTCATGCTAGCACTGGTTTCTAGTCCGTTTTCTACTGTTCCACTGCTCGCTCAAACGCAAGACGGCCCCAAGGTCCTTCCGCCCCCAGGGGCACTGCATCCTCTGCCTTCCGGTCCCTCAGAACTTCGGCTGACGCTACCAACGGCCGACGAAACCAACACGCTCGGGCTTGAGTCAGCCGGTTCGCCCAACGGGGTTTCTGGGGAAGTCTTGGAAGCTCTTCCCACCCAGGTCGTACTTGTCCCAACGTGGAAACAGGCCGCCTACTGGTTCGGGCCCGCGCCGTGGGACATCGGTTTCGAGCTTGGCATCAACGGCAGCGATGGAGTCAACGAGTCGCTCAGTCTCCGAACCGGCGGTCACATGAAGCGGAAAACCGAATTCTGGAAATTCGACACCAGCCTGGTCTACAACAAAAATACAGCCAATAGTATCGAGTCGCAGAATAACGCGTTGCTAGACGTGCGCATTGATCGGCTATTGGGTGATTCGCCGTGGACGTTGTTCTTTCTCAATCAGGAACTATACGATGAGTTTCAAGCCTTCGATCTTCGCGTTTCGCTCAACGCAGGCGGGGGGTATCAGTTTATTGATAACGAATGGCTTAACCTCATCGGTCGTTTTGGCAGCGGTGTTTCGCGGGAATTTGGTGCTCCCGACGAAAGGTGGGCGGAGGAAGCACTGTTTGGATTGGACTACGAACACAAGCTTTCCAACACGCAACGGCTGACGGCCACAGTGGACTATTTCCCCGAATGGAAGAACTTCCACCGCTATCGTGTCGTGACCGATCTTGGTTGGGAAATCGATCTGGATCGACCTAATAACATGAGCCTCAAGCTCTCGGTGCTCGATCGCTACGACAGCACGCCCAACGGCGTTGAACCGAACGAGCTCAACTACGCGGCCCTTCTAATTTGGGGACTCTAGCTTAACGGTCGAAAGACCGTGGTCGCGTCTGCTTAGGCTTGCCTGCACAGAAAACGCCGAACCACTGGCATCTCGGTGCGCAACTTGCACTAGCCACCGTCTCCTGGCGAGCGATTCCCTCTGTTTCGAGGCGCTATCATGCCGACCACGATAGCTATGCCAGCGCAGTTTGGGCGAAGATTGCCGGTCGTAACGGTCCTGATCCAGTGTTTTGAAAAACTCGGCGATTCGAGGCTCAAAAGTATTCTCACCGTTGCAGTGGCTTGATAAAGTCGACTTATCAGCGAGAAACTTGCGCTAGCCCGGCTGGCCATGCCGACGGTCCTTTCTGCAGACCATCGGTGCGTGAAACCAGAATATTCCCTGTTTATAATGCTTCTCTTTGGCGGTCTGAAGTCGACATGTTCTCCCCAGATAAACCTCAACAAGACGACGTCGAAAACCTGCTCCGCAATGCGCAGTTGCGCGATGCTTTGGAGCCGTTGTACGACGAATCAATCGGCCGCGTGAACGCCGAGAAGATGACAACCTCCAACGAGAATGACTTTCTGGAGTCGATGCTGGATTGGGAACGTGCGCCGATCTTGCCGATCTGCCAGTGGTTTGATCCCCCGCTGGAATTGTCAGATCCCGATTCTCTGGACGATCATCGGCTATGCGCCCTGCTAGGCAATACCATCCAACGGCTGTTCGAAGAGCGAATCGTGCTGGACTTTTCCGATCATCTTTCCGATCGGCAACTCTATTGCCTAATCTATCGAGACATTCTTCCGGCCCACGAGAAACGGATCGACCGCCGCAAGAATTACTTGCATTGGGACTGCGCCAATATGGTAGGCGACCCCGAAATTTGGCTCCGCTACTACGCCAGCGAAGAAGATCGCCAAGCTTGGGCCGAAGAAACGGGCGGCTATTTGCCACCGGTGGATGACCCGCCTTTTGAGCGCCAACTGCCGCGAGCACCGATGTAGGGAGATGTTGGAATCTAGATCGGCGAACGGAATTGTCCGACTGAATGACTGCCAACTTCTGACGTCATCAATCTTCCCTCTGCCATTTCTCTTCTTCAGAGCAGTTCCGGCCAGATGCTGTCGCTGATCATCAAGCCTGAGCGTGTCAGGCGAACGTGGCTGTCGTCCGCGGCCAGCATCCCCAGCTCGACCAGACGCGCGATTTGAGTGCCGGCCAGCTTGTCGAGCTCGAATCCCGTGCGGCGGGCGAACTCGTATCGGTCGACCCCTGCCAGTTGGCGCAAACCGAAGACAAGCTGTTCTCTGGCCCGCTGCTGGGCGTCGAGTCGCTCGCTTTCGGCAACGGGCGACTCTCCCGCTTCGATCCGCTTCAGATAAGTGGTCGTACTGCGATGATTGGTTTCCCGGACGCCGTCGACATAGCTGGCTGCCCCGGGACCGACAGCATAGTAGCCCGCTCCCGACCAGTAGGCCGTGTTGTGCCGACTGCGACAACCGGGCAGCGCGAAGTTGGAAATCTCGTAATGCTCAAAGCCCGAGTTGCTGAGCAAGTCGATCGCCAGTTCGTACATTTCAAGCTCCTCATCTTCGGTCATCGAAGTAAGATCACCACGCTGCTGCCGATTCCAGAACGTCGTGCCTCGCTCAAACGTCAGGCCGTAGGTGGAAATATGCTCCGGCAGTAGCGCGAGGGCCTGCCGCAAGTCGTCATGCCATTGGTCGAGCGTTTCGCCCGGTGCGGCAAAAATCAGATCGATCGCCACGCTCAGACCCGCCCGTCGGGCAAGCTCGACGGCGCGGCCGACGTCGTCGGCCTGATGGTCGCGCTCCAGCAGACGCAATTTTTCGTCTCGAAACGACTGCGCCCCGAGACTCAACCGGTTGACTCCCCGATCGACCAACACACCGACACGATCTCGGTCCAAATCGCCCGGATTGGCTTCGACCGTCCACTCATAACCTGGCCGTAGCGGATGCCAGTCGGTCGCCAGCCGGCACAGCTTGTCGAGTTGCTCGGGAGAAAGAAAAGTAGGCGTCCCGCCACCGAAATAGAGAGTATCGACCGGACGCGGCTCGCCCAACCAACTCAACTCGGTGGCCAACGCCTGGAGATAGGGCTCGACTAAATCGCCCCGATCGGCCACCAGCGCAAAGTTGCAGTAACCACAGCGGTGCACGCAAAAGGGAACGTGAATATATGCCGAGCGGGGCGGAGAAGCTGGCATGGCTCGGCCAAGATCGATGAGAGAATCGGCTTTGGGACGAAGAAATGTCGGGGTGCAATACGGCGATCGCGACAAAAATACCCGACCCTTTTTCTATCACTAAAGCGCTTCGTCGACAATCTCTTCTCCCGCTCGCGTTGTCATCGCGAGTAGGACGTGCTGATCAATGGTCTCGCTTAGAAACTGGACCGAGCTATCGGCCAAAACGAAGAAACAGCCCCCGGGATGAAGGCTCGCGAAACCAGCCTCACTAGGCGTGTAGGGGTGCGTCGATTGATTGATGCCGTTGGCTGTATGCAGAATGTTCCAAGAGGCCCAAAAATGGGCTTCGTATGATCCCTCACCGAGGCCAATCACTTCTCCGACGAACAGCGTGTGGCTGGTCCCGTCGGTGATGTGTTTCGTAGCAACCTGGGAACGATTGAAGAGAGTCCCATCCCCTTTCGGGTTAGGCCACCCGTTTGGAAAACCTCTGCCGGGAGGAGTACACTGCCACGATTCGGTATCAGCGACGCCGGCCATGTTCGTCTTTGCCATATCTTCCAAGTACGAACTACCGTTGGATTTGGTGCTACAGCAATACACGAGCTCCTCACCTTGAGGATCAGAGGGACACAGAAAGACAGGAACGAAGCGAGCCGCAGCAGCATAGTTTTCTGGGACTTCGTGATAAGTGAGAAAGTCTTTGTTGAATTCATCGTAGAGCGCTTGCTGCTCCATATAAGGCAGCATAAACATTCCCCAACTCCAACTCCGATCTATGCCGTCTCCAGGATTACCGTCTGGAGTCGTACAGGGATCCCGCCAATCCCACATGTTGACCCCGCTGGGAAACTGGCCAATAGCAGCGTGATAGCTGTGCGCTGCTTTTCCTATCTGTGCAAACTTGTTGTTGCACGCGGTGCGTCTGGCAGCTTCCCGTGCCGATTGGACAGCCGGGAGCAGCAGCGCCACCAGAACGCCAATGATTGCAATGACAACAAGCAACTCGACCAGGGTGAAACCACATACGTTTCGTCGCGAGGCAAGTACATGCCTTCTTAACAAGGGAATGGTTCTCCTACTGACCGTAAATGAAATGACGGTAGATGAAACTGGATGCTCTAGCATGAAACCTCACTCCAAGAAAATACAGGCAACGAAAAACCTAGCCTCTCAGGGTTCCAAGTGAAAGTTTTCAGTTGCCCTTCGCTGACCAGTCTCAATCGCCACTGTTAGATCCGAACGACCGTTGTATTTTTCTGGTAGCAGCTGCCTGAGCGGCGGGCTTCCTGGACCCTTGGGTCTATTATTGTATTCGTCCGGATCGAAAGCTCTAATTCCGACCCGGTGGTTACCAATCGGCACACCTGAGGTCTTCTCGGTCGTGTATTGTCCCTGGCGGATCGCGCTGATTGTGATCGGGCCGCTCGTTCCTGCAGCCGGAGTGAATCGTATTTGGCCAACTTCAACCGGTTGGCCGTCGAAGGTAACCTCACCCGAAACAAGGACATAGTTCGGCCTCCCCTGGCCACAGCCCAGTGCTACGACCAGCAATATCATGCCCCAAACGGACTGCCGGCGGTGCGATAGAATGCTAGAGCGGTCTTCATCACGAACCATGCGATAAGATCTCCTGATCCTCATCCAACACCTGCAACACAACTGCCGATCACCACGTTTCAAGGGAAAAACAGGTCGAATTGAGGACCTGCCGCCGTTATTACCACGTCAGCTGCCAGCGGGCCAGGGCCTAGAATTCTTAGAATTTCGTAGATTTCATAACTCAATTTAAACGATCCTGCAGTCAAGTCAAGTTAATTTGTCTCGATAACTAACCATTGTGTCACCTCTCCGCCAGAGGCCAAACCTGCCCAGTATATCAAAAGGCCGTGAGCGGAGATCAACCCGAACCAGGAAAGAACACTAGCACGCTAGAAATTAAGGCAGATGGGGAATGCCTTGGGCGTTGAATCAACAACGGAAACTTCCTCTCAGGATAGAAGGAAACTCAGCAATATCCTGCTCCAGACCGCCTATACCCCCGTCTCGGTAAGCGTTACGTTCGAGAAGTGGGGTTGATCACCACGAACTGATCGCTCAGCAATGGCCCCTCTCCTCAGCTACCGCCTT
>Ga0315336_1006903_pt1 | contig 11285 bp, 7 predicted proteins | sample ASW5metaG_FD_204512 | JGI IMG/M metagenome (GOLD analysis project Ga0315336, IMG submission 204512) | Ammonia-oxidizing marine archaeal communities from Monterey Bay, California, United States - ASW #5 | ecosystem: Environmental > Aquatic > Marine > Intertidal zone | place: USA: California... | reverse complement strand
CAGGAAGGTCAACCCAACCACCAGCAGACTGTAGCGGATCGAGTTCCAAACCGACACCCACCACCCGTTTTCTTCGAAATCCCAAAGTAGATTGGCAAAGTTGTCGACCCAGACCCACGTGGACCCGCCCAGGACGTTGTAATCCTGAAACGCCATCACGGTTCCCCGCGCCAATGGGAAGTACTGCCACACCAGGATCGTCAGCACCGCGGGAAGCAAAATGAGGTAGGCAAGCCAGTACTTGCGAAACCCCCACAAAAGAGCCGGGGCGCCGTCCGATTCCCCGCCAACGGGAACCTTGAACGCCCGAAAGACCAGGCGAAATACAAAGAAGAAAGCGGCGGCAATGAAAAAGATGGCGATCCACGCGGTGACTCTTCGTTTGCGCATCTCCCCCGGGGGAATGATGCCGATCATCTTCTCGTTTGCCTTCACCGTCCACTTGCGGAGGATTTCCTGGATTACATCGATTCGCTCTTCCTCGTCCTCGGGAAGCCTCCCGTCCGTGTACTCCTGTTCTGCCTCCTGGATCGGATAGGTCATCATGTCGTAGGCCAGATTGCTGCCTCGACCATAGGGCTCGGGCTTCGCGGTCTTGATGGCAATATCGAATGCTTCAACCCAACCCGGCGGCGAAAGACGGACAAGGTCCTCATATCCGTACAGGTTCAGATAGCGAGGATTCATGAAGCGGCCGAATCCGCCTTCCACCATGATGCGCGTCTTCATCGCCATGGCTTCCTCGTTGTCGTAAAACCGAATGTACTCCCAGGCGGCATCCCGCACCACCACATGCTCGATTTTTGCGAACAGTCCCATCATGCGGCTGTTCAACTCCGCGCCCCGATGCCGAATCCCGTTTTCGTCAACAAACCCCAACGGCACCGGCGCCAGCCCCGTTACGTCCGGATTCACCTTGCTGAAGAGCTTTTCATCGATGTAGCTCAGCATCATGCCGATCTTGCCCTCTTCCCACTTGGTCTGGGACTGATTGCCGACATCCCGGCTGCTGTATCCCCGCTGGGGACTGCCGTCCTCCGTGGCCCAGGGCTCGGCAATCAGCTTCAAGTAGTAGTCCAGCGCGATGGCGGCGGCACGGGAGTCGAATGTGCAACTCCACTGATCGTTGTCGGCGTCGTACATCATGAGTTCGCCGCCCATGGACCAGCAATACGACTTCCAGTACCACGACTCGTGCTTCCCGCGCTGATTCCAAATTCCGTATGTATCCTCGGCCGGGCTGGAGATCTTCCTGCACGCGTCGATCATCTGCTCCCACGTCCAGTTCTCATCAGGATACGGAATGCCGTGCACATCGAACAAGTCCCGGCGGTAGAGGAGAACCTTGCCAAGCACCCCGCCGTACGGAACACACCAGACGTGCTCCGCGCCGTCCGGGGCTCTCCGCCGAATCACCGGCCACAACGTGTGATGAATGCGAAACGCCTGCTCCTCCTCCGTCAATGATCCAGGCCCGGCGAGGTACCCGTCCTCCGGTTTGTCCAACGGGTATAGAAATCCATTGTCGATGTAGGTGGAGGATTTTCGAAAGTTGACGTAGAGAACATCGGGCGCCTGCTCACCCGCGATCATCAGCAAGTCGGTCTCCACGCCTTCCACGGTGATGCCGGTCGCCTGGTACAAGTTCACCTTGACGTTGTCCCAGTCGTGATCGCCGTATTTTCCGGGATCGGCCTTGTATTTGTCCCGGTAGCGCTTTGCGAAAATCTCCGCGAATCGTTCCTTGAAAAGACGAACCCCGGCTACCTCGCTGCGATTGAAGGTCGATGTGTCGGTCGGTTCGGGCAGACCGAACACTTTGACGTGAATGACCGTTCCTTCCGGCGTGTCTTCGATCCAACCGGCGGTCGCGGTTTGAAAAAGGCTCCAACAGAAAAACAATACGACCGCAAGAAGCGGTGCGCCGGGCGCATTGAATCCACCGGAATGTTTGAATGCTTTCACGCCTCTGGAAGGATCTGTTCCCGTTTCACAATTCTATGGTCCGCCCGCTTCGTACGGATTCGTCTGCGGCAAGCACGATGCGCAGACTGTTTACGGCATCATTCCAATGGTCACTCAAATCAACATCTTCCCGGATCGCCTTCAATAGGAAGCGCTGCTCCCGCGCGCATAATTCCTGGTGATCCGGCTCGTCGGTCATGTCAATAATTTCGTCCTCAGTCGCGAATTTATCTTCGCCGTTCAGGGCGCCACTGTGAACGCGGAGAGACTCGGTCTTCGTGTGGGACTCCAGGTCGGAGGATTTCGACGTTCCGCCGGCGGACTTCGCAACGATACTGACGCAGCCTTTCGGCCCGACAACGTCTTTCACGAAAAATGCGGTTTCACTTATCATCGGCCCCCACCCTGCTTCGTACCAGCCGACGGATCCGTCATCAAACGTCACTTGTAGCTGCCCGTAATTATACATGCCTTCAATCAGATCGTCCGAAAGCCGCGCCCCGATCGCCGACACGCCGACCGGCGTGGCCCGCGTCATCTGGCACATCACATCGACATAGTGCACGCCGCAATCAACGATCGGTGACATCGAAGCCATCAGGTTCCGGTGCTTGCTCCACTGGATGCCCTCACTTTGTTGATTCAGGTTCATGCGCATCACCAGCGGCTTCCCAAGGGTGCGGGCAATCTCGATGAATCGAATCCAGGACGGGTGTTGGCGCAGGATATATCCGACGACCAGCTTCTTTCCGCGCCGCGCTGCGGCATCGACAATGCGTTGCCCGCCTTCGGCCGTCGTGGAAATCGGCTTTTCCATGAAGACATGCGCACCGGACTCCAAGGCTTTCAATGCGAACCGCTCGTGCGTATCCGGGAACGTATTGACACTGACAATGTCCGGCTGCATGGAATCGATCGCTGATACCCCGTCTGCGTGCAATTCGATCTCTCCGCCGAGCTCCGCACAAAGCGCCTCTCGAGATTCAGGATTACGGCTCACCAAACCGGCGACCTCAAACCCATCTAGGTCCGCATAGGCCCTGGCATGTGACGAGCCCATGTCGCCGCAACCAATCACTAGAACGCGCAAGTCTTTCGTCATAGTATCCTTTTTGACGGCCGGCTCCCGTTGTCAACGATCGAACCGCCGTTTTTCACCTTCCGGCGAATCGGCATTGAGTCTATATTTGGACAGGCACCATACCGGAGACATTCAAAATGACCAATCTAACTGTCGCGTCAGTCCAATTCCAGCATGTAAACGGGAACAAGGACGCGAATCTTGCCACGATCGAGCGTTTCGTGGGGGAAGCCGCTTCACAAAACGTCGAGCTCATTATTTTCCCCGAGTGCTGCATCACCGGGTACTGGTTTCTCAGGAACCTGACCCGGGATGACATTATTGCACTGGCGGAGCCGATTCCCGGGGGCCCGTCGACGGAAAGACTCATGGATCTGGCGAAATCCAACCGCATGATCGTGGGCGCGGGCCTGGTGGAGATCGATGACGAGGGAACTTTGTATAATTCTTTCGTCGTCGCAATGCCGGATGGACAATGGCGGCGGCACCGAAAAATCCACTGCTTCGTCAGCGAACACATGCAAAGCGGTTCGGAATACACCGTTTTTGACACACCCCAGGGTTGGCGGGTCGGCGTCCTGATCTGCTATGACTGCAACATCGGGGAGAACGTGAGAATGACGGCCCTGCAGGGCGCCCAACTGCTGCTCGCTCCTCACCAGACCGGCGGATGCGACTCTCCCAGTCCACACAGTATGGGTTTGGTTGACCGCTCTCTCTGGGAGAACAGGAAAGCGAACCCGGAAGCCATCGAAGCAGAGTTCCGCGGCCCCAAGGGTCGCGAGTGGCTGCTTCGCTGGCTGCCTACCCGCGCTCACGACAATGGAATGTTCCTTGCCTTCTGCAATGGTGTCGGCGTCGATGACAATGAAGTGAGAACCGGCAATTCAATGATTATCGATCCGTATGGCCGCATCCTCAACGAAACCTGGAAAGCCGACGACGTTATGATCGTGAAGGAGCTCGATGCCTCCCTGCTCGTGCGTTCCACCGGAAACCGATGGCTCCGAACGCGCCGCCCCGAACTCTATGGGCCACTCGCTGAACCGACCGGCATGGAGGAAGAAACAAGAAAAGTGCGCTTCGATGGGAAAGGTGTATAACCCACCGCTGTGGACTTTTCAGCCACATCAGACGCGCTCACATCGTTTTCGATTGGTCAGGCGTGTTCATTCATGATACCTGCTGGAAGGAGATGAGATTCATATAAACAGGACCGTGCTTCGCACCGGGAGAGAATTGACAAATGATACTAGACGTAATGGAAAATGCTGCGTTCCACGTGGATCGGAACAAGGGCTTTGCGGATGCGTTCCGATTCCTGCAAAGACCTGATTTGAAAGACCTACCGGCGGGGAAATATCCGATCGACGGGGATCGGGTCTATGCAATCATCGCCATTGGACCCGGACGAGCCAGGGAAGGCGCGTTGCTGGAGGCCCATAAGAACTACATCGACATTCAGCTGGTCCTCGAGGGGGTCGACGAAATGGGATGGAAACCAACACCGTCTTGCGTAAAGCAAGAGGGTGAATACAACGTCGAAGAGGATGCATTGCTCTTTGCGGACCCGCCGGATGCCTGGATTACGACTCGGCCGGGTTCTTTCGTGGTGTTTTATCCCGCGGACGCGCACATGCCTTCCATCTCGAGCGAACAGCTCCACAAGATCGTCGTCAAGGTGCCTTTCGCCGACGTGTGAATTCGCGCTTCGCTACCCGTTCAGCGCCGGGAAATAGGTGAGGTCTGCGCCAAAATTATCCATGGCAACGACCGAATCCCCGCGGAGACGGACTCGAATATTCCTCGTTAGATGCTGCATTTGGATCTCTCTGTCCACAAGGGCGTAACGCAGGAGGACGGGAACATCAACGGGATGATCAGGAACCACCAGGTATGAATCCTCGTAGCGAGGTGCCTGACCCACCCCTTCCACGACGATCCCCTCCCGGGCCGTCCATGAGGGAATTCGAATTCGAAGCGGGCCCGGTTTCTTCAACGTTACGGTGAGCGCTTCGTGCGTGTAGTTTGACTCTACGGTTATCGCGTCGGTCTCGTGGTCAAACAGAAGATCCACATGGTGCCCTGATTCATCATAGCGGGTTGCCGAAAGAAAGGCCGCGCAAAGCGACCCGACAACGCCTCCGACGATGTCCATGTGAAAAAGAACCGCATCGAATCCTTCCAATTCCAGTGGTTCATGTCCATAGGGCGCGGGGAACCCCCAGCCTCCGGCAATTCGTTCCGCCACGTTCCGCCTGCCGTCAGCGTTGTCGGGATTCGGGGATGCTTCCATAAAGCCGACATCTCTCAATTGCGATGGCAGCAGGTGGCATCGCAGCATTCGCTCCGCATCTTCGAAATACTTCGTGTTGCACCGTTTCCCAAGGATCAACGCGGCCTCGATCAAGTCCCCAGTGCTGTTCCCTTCCCCGTAATCGGGACGGACGATACTGCTCTGCCCGGTTTTCTCAATGACCCACCCAATCTCATCACGCAGGTCCCACATCCCTTTGTCATAGAAAGCACGTACGCGCTCCATCAAAACCGCGTCCTCCGTGAAGTCGGCAAGCTGGGCAAGCGACGACAAGTCGCAGGCAATCGAATGGCCATGCGTACCCAGGCGCTCGATGCTATAGGCTCCGTCCGGAAGATAGTGGTCGGCGAGCAATTTGTCTTTGAACAGGTTGGCGAGTTCCAGCGCCGGGCCGTACCCGGTAGCCTGGTGGTACTTCACAAGCGAGCCGATCGCGCGAGGCAGCGTCCGGGTAAAATTCTCCCCCTCGTCCATGATATTGATCCCCATCTCACCCTCCATCACCTGGAGATCCCATCCAGTGTCTGGATTCCAAAGTTTAAACACCGTGGCAATGCTTTCCTCAGCGATCCGCCTGGCTTCCTCGTCATTCCGATATTTGACCAGGGCATATAGGGCATGGAACCATTCACGCAAGTCGTGTCCGGCGAAACTCACGAAATCTGCGCCGACATGGGGCCGGCTCTTTGGCAGTCGAAGCGGTCCGGTGTAGGAGTGGAAGGCTGCCTTGCGGTGCTTTTGAACCGCTTCCTCGTCCAGTTTGATCCCCGCCGCTGCCTCTGCATTCAACAGTGCATTGAGGTGTCGCCCGGGAAGGTGCCCGTCGTAGTTTGCGCTCATATACAATTCAGGATCCGGGCGCGCCCGGGACGCCATGAAGATCATATCATTGTCATCGCGATTGAATACGCGCTGCATGGTGAGGCAGCCGAGGCGAATGGCGTCCGCCATGTCGGTCGAATTCACATTCTTCAACTGGCCATATCGAGACACATCTTTCATCACTTCTCCCTGTATCCGGTTCCTTGACGTTGAAAATGCGCCCGCTGCTCCCAAGGCAGTCAAAAATTTTCTTCTGGTGAATTTGCTCATCACACTCGCGAAGACGGCTTTCCTCAAGACCTCTCTGTCCTGCATGGACCGCGAATGCAAGGCCCCTCGCCGTACGGCAGGAGGTGGTCTGATGCGAAAGTCTTCTCCCCCGGCGTTTGAAGCGCGCGCATAAACAAGGCAACGGCCGAAGTTGTGCAGATCGAACGCTGGAGGCAGTGCGGGGCTCGGCCGCTCAGGAAAGTATCCTGAATCAAACTCGAGAGTGCCGCAAAATGCGGATGAAACAAATCGGCATCCAGTACCGTTGGGAAAGCGGAGAGAATCTCTCCGCTGGTAAGGCGGAGAGCAATGGCCCAGGTTTCAAGATGTCCGGTCATGTTTATGTGGGTAACCTGCAACCCCCAGTAGTAATCCAGCACGAATGCTGAAAGCTCTTTCTGGTTTTTACGAATGTTTTCTCGATAGTCGCCGGCCTCGACCTTGCCGCCCGCCGGATCAACCGATGCAAGTGCACGATCAAAAAGCTCCTTGGACCATTTCCCTGCCTCCATCTGCTTCCAGACCTCGTCGCCGCGCCAGGCCGTAGTTGCAGTGTTCGAGGATTGGCCAACGGTCTGGGTTTCGAGAATTGCCTGAGCGAATTCCAGGCTATGGAATCCGTAGGATTCGTCGGGACCGAAAAACAGGACCACGGCCTCTTCCACCATTTCCCCTTCCGGGATTCTGATATTCGGCGTCATTGGGCATAGCGGTATGGACGAGCCGGCGAAAAGAAGAAACCGAAGCTCCCAGGCTGTTTCACACATTTCCTTTGCCCACACCTCGTTCCAGGAAAGATGTTTATCGTTGAAAACCGGCACTGCGCGTCCGCTCTCTCGAAAGACTTCAACGATGAGATCAAAAAGTTCCTTGCGGGGATAGAGTTGCTGTCCGATTTCGTTATAGGGGTAATCGCCGTGCTCTCCGATCAGGATGACTCCGTCGACGGCAAGTTTGCCGGTGCCGAGGGTAAGGGCTTCGCGAACCGTGTCATACAGGGGAACATCGTTGGTTCGAAAAAATTCAACCCCGATGTCGTTGTCCAGGCGCTGATCAAGGTATGCGCCCGATAGCTCGGTCTTCGGACCGCTCCAGCCCCAGGTCTCGTCCGCGGGAAAAGATTCGAACCATCGGCGGAGGATGACGTCCGCGTGACTGCCCTGGTGAAAGCCGGTGAGAATTGCCGCGATGCGCGGGCGGTGGACGGGTCGTTGGGGCTGCGTGTTTTCCACTTCCTTGGCCCCGTTCTCGTCAAAGTACCAGCTGGGCTCAAATCCAATGAGGTTCCTCTTGCTGAGTTCCTCGTCGGCGAGCTCTGAGTAGGAAAGGCAGTCCGTCACCGAGTAGAGGACATGGGTGGCGGACAACGCGCACAACACACATCGATAGATGTCATCGAAATGAACCAGCACTTTGCGTGCATTCCGGGACTGTAGCTTACTCGCATCGAATCGGTTCCCGCGGGGCCAGGGTTCGCCGACTCGCAGACAGGCTACCGGTAATTGATGGGTTCTCGAATACAGCTCCCCGAGCTGCTCGCAAAAGAGTTTTGTGGCTCCGTACAGATCCGCGGGTCGTGGCGGCAGGTCCGCCCCGACGCGCGGCCGAGTGGGCCAGCCGATGCTGGCCATCTGGCTGGTGAAGAGCAGGACACGGGACACCCCGCGAACCGCCGCCGCCTCCAGTACGTGTTGGGTCCCGATGATGTTTGTCCGCATTGATTCATCCGCATATTCGCTATCGGTAAGGGCCTGGAGGTCGGCCACTTTTGCAATGGCAAGATGCAGGACGACATCAATCCCGTCCATGGCCTGCTCCACGGCACCGTAATCGAGCAGGTCGAGCGGGAAAATCGGGCTTCCTGGTTCTCCCTTCAGATCCGTTAAGACGAGTTCGTAGTGTTCCGCAAGTTTCCCCACGAATTTCGACGCGAAGAGACCTGCGGCGCCGGTGACCAGGGCTTTCGGAAGTGCGGATTCGGTATCATTCATGGTGAATTGAGTTTATAGGTCAGGACATGGCCGCTGTGACAACATTTACTTGCTTCTTCGGAAATTTTTTTGTTCCGGATTTCGAGTGGGATCCGCGAATGCCGTCATCGATCGGAGCCGAGAAAACCCGGTAGATACATCGCAACGCCGGCGATAGCGGCAAATCCCAGCAGCGACATTGCTGCAACGGTAATCGGCGCCCCGAAAACGATCACCAGTCCAATGCTCTGGAGCCCTCCCAGGGGCGATCCGCCAATAGCAAGGACGGCCGCAGCCATCGATCGGCCCCGCATCTCGCTGCTGGAATCGGAAAGGATGATGCCGGACTGCATGATGCTGAATCCCGCGAGGCCGATTCCGGCGATGATGATGAAAACCAGGGATATTTCGAAAATTCCGGAAAACGAAAAACTTGCAGCGCCTGCGGCGCAAACGAGAGATCCGGCGGCAAAGATCAGCGCGTCGCTCCAGTATCGGCGGCACCATCGAACCACAAAAATGCCTATAATCGCCCCGAGGCCGAAGGAGCTGGTCATCACGCCGAGGCTCAAGGGTCCCCTATCAAGTACGTCGCGAACAAAAACTGGAACCAGCGTGAGAAAGGGAAAAATCCACATATTCATAAACAGCGTGATGAAGAGAACACCCCGGATACGAGGCCTTCGCCGTACATAATGTAAGCCTTCCATGAGCCTGTGATATGCGTCCCGTAGACCCGATGGACTGCTGGGAGCCCTCGATGTGGTCTGAAGCAGCGACACGAACAGCAGGGCAAGACCCAGAAGAAATCCATTCAGCAAGAATGCACCGCTTGCACCGGAGTACCTCATTAGAATTCCGCCGATCAACGGACCCAAACACCTCGCAATGTTCAGGAGAATATTGTCCAAAACCATCGCATCGATGATTCTCTCCTTTCCCACCAGGTCCGGATACAGGGCTCGGCGAGTGGGCCAATCCAGTGTCCAGCACGAACCGTGAATAAAAGAAACCACCGCGAGATGCCAGTATTTCAGCGAACCGATCCAGGATAGCGCGGCCAGGATGCTAATCCCGCTGATGATGATGACCTGAAGGGCAATCAACAGGTCTCGTCGACGAAACCGGTCCGTGATCGCCGACGTAAACATCCCGAATAGATACGGTGTAGTACGAATGAATCCTATCAGAGCCACCATCCACGGCGAGTTGGTCAGTTCAAGCGCCAGCCAACCGAATAGGACCAGTTCCACTCCAAGGCCCAGCCACCACAAACCATTGGACAACCATAGGTTTCGAAAATCGCGGTTTCGAAGAAGGTTGATCGACGGTGGTGGGCGGAGAGGATTCACAGGGATAGACGCTGGTACGACGAAATCGTTGGAAGTTCATGCACGGGTTGTGCAAAAATAGCAACAATTCAGAATGCGTCGACTTTGCACACAAATTGGGAGATTGGGCCTATGACCTTGTCCAATCGTATCGCCATCGTCACCGGCGGTAGCTCGGGAATCGGTCGGGGAATTGCCATCGAATTTGCCCGGGAAGGCGCAAAAGTCGCAGTTGCCGATTTGCAGGAAGCCCCGAAATCCGGCAAATTTTTTGAAACCGGCTTGGAAACAACAACGGTTGAAGAGATCACAAAACTGGGCGGCGAGGGAATCCATTTCACTACCGATGTGTCCGAACCTGCCCAGATTGAACTCCTGATAGCGAAAACAGTCGAAAGGTTTGGCGGCCTCGACATTGTTGTCAACAACGCCGCCCTTCTTATCCCGGGGGGTACCCGGGAACTCTCCCTCGAAGACTGGGATCGAGTCGTGTCGGTGAATCTACGCGCAGTTTTTCAAATCTGTAAGGAGGCGGCTCCTCATTTGAAGAAGTCACCGCACGGACGAATTATCAATATGTCCTCAATCCAGGGCATGCAGGGAGGTGGAGGTCCGGCCTATCCCGCGACAAAAGCGGCCGTCCTGAATTATTCACAAGATCTTGCGCTCGAACTGGCTCCGGATCGCATCACGGTCAACGCCATTTGCCCTGGATTCATTGAAACCGCGATTCAGGACTACAACACACCCGAGCAACTGGAGCATTCCCGCAAAAAGACCCCTCTACCCCGATTCGGAAAACCCCGGGACGTCGCAAGGGCCTGCGTTTTCCTCGCATCCGACGACGCCGAATGGATCACCGGAACCAGCCTCACGATAGACGGCGGCTGGACCGCAAACATCTTCTAACCACATCTACTGCCACATTATCCCATTCTTAGCATTTTTAGGGACAGCCCCTTTATATGTTGACATAGTCTATTGGCATGGACTGTGAGAGAGGCAAGTCTCCTGGAGTGATTTCCTGATCGCAGGTAGGATTGTGTGTTTTCGTCCGCACAGGATATTGTAGGAGTGCGGGGGTAAGGGGCTGCTTAGGGCCTGGATGATCGACGCGGTACAATGCGGCCGGGAGGATCGCTTACTTATCCGTAACGTGGCCAATTCATTGTGACAGTCGTGTAGGAAAAGAAGCTTGAGATTTCTTGACGCAGCCTGTCTGGTCAAGTCACGACTGCTACAAATGAAACATTCTTGTGGATCTCATTTTTTTCCAAACGCGGTTACTTCAACGACCTGCTTCCTGAGGTCCCGCATCGTGCACAGCCCCTCCCAGTCGCCGTATTTCATCGGCCGTGCCCCGGTCTTACGCTTGTGCCCGAACTGATTCCGGTGCTTTGCGAAGACCTCCTCCACGAATCCCCGGGTCCCGATCACCACCCCGTCGGTGAAGTACCTCACCCGGCACTGCATCAGCTCCTGCCGGCTCAGCTTCCCCCCTTCCTCCACCACCTGCCGCACCTTCCCGG
>Ga0315336_1006902_pt1 | contig 11286 bp, 11 predicted proteins | sample ASW5metaG_FD_204512 | JGI IMG/M metagenome (GOLD analysis project Ga0315336, IMG submission 204512) | Ammonia-oxidizing marine archaeal communities from Monterey Bay, California, United States - ASW #5 | ecosystem: Environmental > Aquatic > Marine > Intertidal zone | place: USA: California... | reverse complement strand
CGCGGCCCCCTATCGGAGGCCTTGCTCAGGATGAGAAAAATCTTCGATTTTTTTTATCCCCATGCTGAGCTTGTCGAAGCATGCGGCCGCAATCTTCTCGGTAAACTGGATTTCCCCTACGGCGCCACCCCCGCCTTGGCGCGCGGCCCGAGGCCGATCTTCAGCCGGTTCTCGGCGAGCGCGATGTATTCACACAGCATTGGCCGGGTCTCGCGGGGATCGATGATTTCCTCCACGGCCAGAGCTTCGGCCGTGCGGAAGGGCGAGCTGTAGACCTGCAGTTCCGCCTCCAGTTCCTTTTCGCGGGCCTTCGGATCATCGGCGGCGGCGATGTCGCGCCGGAAGGCCGCGGCGACGCCGCCCTCGACCGGCAAGGAGCCCCATTCGCCGCTCGGCCAGGCGAGCTTCAAATCGATGTCGCTCTTGTTGCAGGTCGCCATGCCGGCCATGCCGTAGCACTTGCGGATGACCAAGGTCAGCGTCGGCACCTTCAACTGCCCGGCCATGTAGACGGCGCGCATACCTTCGCGGAGCGTGCCTTCGGACTCCGCCTTCAGCCCGACCATGAAGCCCGGCACGTCGACGAAGAACACCAGTGGGATATGGAAGGTGTCGCAAAGCTCCATGAAGTGGATTTGTTTGCGCGCCGTATCCGCATCCATGGCGCCGCCGTAAATCTTCGGGTTATTGGCAATGATACCGACGGGCCGGCCGCCGAGCCGCGCCAGCATGGTGATCACCGCTTTGCCGTATGTGGGGCGGATTTCGAAGCCGGAACCCTCGTCGATGACCATGCCGACCAGCTTCTTCATGTCGTAGGGTTGGGTGCGTTTTTCCGGGACGATGGAAAGCAGCTCTTCCTCGCAACGGTCAATGGGATCATCACTCGCGACGACCGGCGGCAGCTCCCAGACATTTTGCGGCATGAAGCTGAGGAAGCGCTTGATTTGCTCGAAAGCGTCTTCTTCGGAAGCTGCGGTGTTGTGGATGGAACCGCCCTTATTGACGGCGATTTTTGGCCCACCGAGATCCTCCTTGGAGATATCTTGGCCCAAGGACCGTTTCACCACCGGTGGGCCGGCGGCGAAAATCTGGCTGGTGCCTTCGACCATGACCGAGAAGTGCGACAGGATGGCGCGTCCCGCCGGGCCGCCCGCCGCGGTGCCGAGGACGGCGGATGCCACCGGCACTTCGCCCAGCAGTTCGACCGAACGCTCGAAGCCGTCGACGCCGGGAAAGACCACGTAGCCGCGCCGCTTCGCCGACATGACCGAGCCGCCGGCACCGTCGATGAGGTTGACCAAAGGCATCTTGTAGTGATGCGCCAGGTCTTCGATGTAGCCGCCCTGGCCGCCCTTGCGCCGCTGCGCGCCGAAAGTGGTGCCGCCGCGGACAGTGAAGTCCTCGCCGCCGATGGCCACGGGGCGGCCGTTGATACGCGCCGTGCCGGCGACGTAGGTCGCCGGGGTGACGGCCTTCAGTTGATGATTTTCGTCATACTCGCCGGTGCCGGCCAGGGTGCCGACCTCGCGGAAGCTGTCGGCATCGGTGACGGCGGCAATACGCTCGCGCACGGTCAGGCGGCCGGCCTCGTGCTGGCGCTTGATGTTCTCAGGCCCGCCCATCTCGGCGGCGGCGTCGCGCCGCTGCTTGAGTTCGCCGATTTTCTGGGCCCAATAGCCCGCTTCGCCTTCTAGTTCTCGATCAGACACAGGACTTGATCCTCATCGACGGACTCTTCGGGGACAACCTTGATTTCCACCAGCGTGCCGGCGGAAGGCGCCTCCACGGGGATTTCCATTTTCATGGATTCCAAGATCATGATTTGCTCGCCTTCGGCGACGGTATCGCCTTCGGACTTTTCGATTTTCCAGACCGAGCCGATGACTTCGGACAAGACTTCGATTGTTGCCATGGGGGTGTTCTCCAGGTTCGTGGATTAAAAGGTTGTCGGCCAGAAACACATGCGGTGCTCGCCGATGCCGCCGGAAAGCCGAAGTTGGTGAATTTCCAGTTGCTGGATCAGGTAGCGGCGCGTGTCGGCCGGTGATATTACCGCCTGGACGCCGTAGATTTCGGCCAGCCCGTAGGCGGAATTGTCTTTTTGCATCTGGTCCATGATTTCCTGTTTTCGCTCCTCCGATGCATCCTGCCCCCAGGTGACGATCTCGGTGGCGTAGGTGGGATCCATGAAGCTGATCTCCGCCGTCGGCCAGGCGGCAACGTCGTCCGAATTGCGCCCGCCACCCATGTTCAAATACGCCTGGCCGTAAGTCTTCCGTGTGATCACCGAAAGTTTCGGCACCGTGCACATTTGCAGGGCTTGCATGAAGTTCATGATCTTGCCCGGCGCTTTTTGTTTCTCGCCCTCGATGCCGATGACGAAGCCCGGCGTGTCGACGAGCAGGACAAGTGGGATATTGAAGCTGTCGCACATGACGGTGAAGCGGGTTGCCTTTTCACACCCCGCCACGTCCAGCGCGCCGGCCTTGCCCATGGGGTTGGACGCGATGAAGCCGACGGTCTTGCCGTCCAAGCGCGCCAAACCGGTGACCACGGTGCGGCCGAAGCGCGGCTTGAATTCGAAAAAGCTGTCCAAGTCGGCGATGCAATTGATGATCTTGCGGACGTCGTAACCGCGTTTGCGGGACTCGGGCAGGATATCGAGGATGCGTTCGGGGTTGTCGTCGCTGCCGGCGGGGACCGGGGCTTCCGGCGGCAGCTCATTGCAGTTGGACGGCATGTAGCTGAGGAAAGTCTTGATGACCTCAATGGCTTCCTCGTCCGTTTCGGCGACCCGGTCGACGAGGCCGGAGACCTCGCTGTGTAGTTTCCAGCCGCCCAGGTCTTCGGCCTCGACCTCCTGGCCGATGGCGAAGGATGCCAGGCCGGGGCTGGCGACGGCCATGATCGCGCCTTTGCGGATGACGGCAAAGTCGGCGAGGCAGGTGTACCAGGCCGAAGACCCGTAGCATTGCCCAAGCACAGCCGAGGCCCACGGAGAGGCCCGGTTTCGGACATACTGCTGCGGGTCGTGGCCCAGATTGGCGCCCATGCCCTTGGCGCCCATGTTGTCGGGCATGCGTGCGCCCGACGACTCGCCGAAGAACACTAACGGGAAACCGCGCTCGGTCGCGACGCGCTTTACATGGCCGATCTTCTTCATGTTGGTGGCGCTGGATGATGCGCCCTTGGTGGTGAAGTCGTTGGCGACGACGCCGACCATGCGGCCGTCGCATTTGGCGAAGCCGGCGACCTTGCCGTCGGCCGGCGTCTTGTCACGGTCTTCAGCCACCATGGACGACACCGCCAGCAGACCGGTCTCGACCCAGCTGCCTTCATCAATGAACGTATCGATACGCGACCGCGCATTCAGCAATCCCGCCGCCTCGCGTTTCGCCAATCGCGCCGGCCCGCCCATGGCGAGGGCCTTGTCCTCGCGGGCCTTCAAATCGCTCAACATGTCTTCGAAACTCATGAGGCTTTATCCTTCGTTTTCCCGTGGCCTGCAGTGATCGTGCCCTCAGATGCCAGGCGTTCGATCTCGGTGGGGTCCAAATTCAACTCATCGGCGATGACATCCTCCGTGTCGGCGCCGATGTCACGTCCGGCCCAACGGATGGTGCCGGGTGTGCGTGACAGTTTCGGCACGATACCGGTGACCGTCACCGGGCCGAGCACGTCGTCCTCGACATCGACCAGCATGTCGCGGGCCTTGTAGTGGGGGTCGGCGAAAATATCTTCGACCGAATAGATGCGCGCCGCTGGCACCTTGGCCGCATCGAGGGCGGCTTCCACATCAACCAGATCAAGGGTTGCCGTCCAGGCCGCCACCTCAGCATCGACGGCGACCTGATTGTCGGCCCGGGCGACGCCGTCGGCGTAGCGGGGGTCGTCGGCGAGTTCCGGCCGTCCCATGGTCTCCATCAGACGCTTGAAGACCGGGTCGGCGGCGGCGGCCAGGATAATGTAACGGCCGTCCCGGGTCGGATAGATGGAATTGGGCGCGTTGCCGGGCAGCAGCGGCCCGGCCCGTTCGGCGACAATGCCCAGTTGGTCGAAGGCCGGCACGTGCGGTTCCATGAAACTGAAGGAACCTTCGTAGAGTGCTGAATCGACAACCTGACCGCGTCCCGTCGCCGTCCGCTCGTGGATAGCCATGACCGCGCCGAAAGCTCCATATAGCCCGGCGATGTAGTCGGCCATGGAGGTGGCGACGCGGGGCGGCGGCCGGTCCGGATCGCCGGTGATTTCGCGCAAGCCGCTGACCGCCTCGCAGACGACGCCGTAACCGCCACGATCACTGTAAGGTCCGTCCTGGCCGAAGCCGCTGATACGGACCATCACCAAACCCGGATTGACGGTGCTCAGCGTCTCGTAGCCGAGGCCCCAGCGTTCCAGTGACCCGGCCCGGAAATTCTCGACGACGATGTCGGCGCCTTCGCAGAGTTGACGGACCAGGGCCCGGCCGTCGTCGGTGCGCAGATTGATGGAAACGATCTTCTTGCCGCGCTGCATGGAGGCGGAATAGAGCGAACGGCCATCCTTGCGATGGCCGAAAGTGCGGATGGTGTCGCCTTCCGCCTGTTCCACTTTGATCACGTCGGCGCCGAAGTCGGCCAAAAGCCGGGCGCAGAAGGGTCCGGCCACGGTGGAGCCCAGTTCGATGACTTTGAGCCCGGTCAAAGGCCCGGACGCGGCGGTCCCCCCGGATGCCGTGTTCATGCGTTCCCCCTCATAACAGATACTTCTGATAATCTTTGAACCAGGCCATGGCGCTCCGGATGTTCTCGCGTTTCAACTGTTCAGCTTTCTCCGCCTCGCCGGCGCGCATGGCCTTGAGAATTTCCTGATGCTGGCGGCGGCCCTCCTGGGCTCGGCCCGGGACCAGGACCAGACGCCGGATCAGCGTCTGAATGCGGTCATAGAGCCCGTCCAGTATAGTCGTCAGAACCTCGTTTTCGGCAGCTTCCACGCAGCGCCGCCGGAACAATTGGATCGCGTCGGCGTAGGCGTCCAGGTCATGACGGGCGAGCGTTCCTTCCATGCCTTCGCCGAAGATCTCGATCAGTTCGTCCCAGGTTTCCGGCGGTGCCTTCTCCGTCGCCAGGCGCACCATCTGCGCCTCCAATACCTCGCGGACCTCGAACAGTTCATTGATGTGTTCCACCTGCAGGCGGGTGACGATGGCGCCTCGGTTGGGGATACGTTCGATCAGGCCGCGTTCTTCGAGGATGCCGAAAGCGTCGCGGATGCGGGCCCGGGACACGTTGAACTCACCGGCCAGATCCTGTTCGCGGAGCCGGGTGCCGGGCGACAGGTCATGCGTGACAATACGCCGGCGCAACTCTTCCAGGACTTTGTCTGGCTGCCCTTTGGCGCCGGGCAGCGGAATGATTTTGTCCGCCGATTTTCGTGCCGCCATGACGGCTCCTCCCCCAAATCAAGGGGGAGGCTGATTGATGCAGGCAATATTGTCAACAATATTGATGACAATAATTTTAAACTGGCTTATCGCCCTCGATGGTGACCCGGCGCATGCGCCGGTAGTCGTCGGGATAATCGTTGACGGCGAAGTGCTGGGTGCAGCGGTTATCCCAGACGGCGACGGTACCCGGTTGCCAGCGGAGCCGGCAGGTGAACTCGGGCCTGACCGCGTGCCCGCTGAGGAAATCCAGCAACGGCTTGCTCTCTTCCACCGTCATGTCCTTGAACTGGACCGTATGCGAACCGTTGACGAACAGGCTCTTGCGGCCGGTTTCGGGATGGCTGCGGACAACCGGGTGCTCGGACCGCATGGCCTCGGCGCCGTCGTTATAGGCGCCCTTCATGGCCGACAGCTTGTCGAGCCTGGCCGCCCGGCCGCCGGGATAAAGCTTTTCCGAATCGTTGACGGCGATCAGTCCGTCGAGCATCGCCTTCATGCCGTCCGACAGCGCGTCGTAGGCGAGGTAGGTATTGGTGAACAATGTATCGCCGCCGCTGTCGGGGACCTCGCAGGCGTAGAGGACAGTGCCCATGTCCGGTTCCGGCTTGTAGGTGGTGTCGGAATGCCAGACGCCGCCGAAGTTGACCGGGTCCTCAGGTGTCTTGATCAGTTCATGCGCCTCGGGAACGCCGTCGACGCCGGCCAGATAGGGATAGACGGCGGGCTTGCCGAATAGACGCGCCACTTCCACCTGTTGCGCCGCGCTCAGCGATTGATCGCGAAAGACGATCATCTGTTTGTCCAGAAAGGCCTGATGAATGGCCTCGCGCATGCTGTTGGACAATTCACCGCCGAGGTCGATGCCCGTGACCTCGGCGCCCATGGCGCCGGCCATTGGCCTTATGTCGATGTTGTCGGATTCCATGGTTGCCCTCCTTAGTTGTCGGCCATGATCGGCACTTCGCCGCCGGCGGTGGTCCGGTGCAGATAACGCGGCATTTCTTCGGTGTAGTCGCGGACCGCGTAATGCATGGTCGCGCGGTTGTCCCAAATGACCACGTCGCCGACACGCCAACGGTGCCGGTAGATGTTCTCATGCGCCGTGGCGCGGGCATAAAGCGCGTCCAGAAGCGGTGCGCTCTCATCTTCCGTCATGCCTTCGATCCCCGTGGTGAAATGCGGATCAACGAACAACGCCGGGCGCCCCGTCGCCGGATGGGCGCGGATGATGGGGTGGGCGCGGGGCGGCTTGATTTCCTTGGGATCAATGATCCGCGCATCGCCGCGCTCCAGGCTGCGGGTATAGGTGGCCATGCCGCTGTGCAGGGCGCGGAGCCCGCGCAGCTGGCTTTTCATGCCGTCCGACAGCCCGTCATAGGCCGCCGCCATGTTGCAGAACATAGTGTCGCCACGGCCTTCGGGAATGGTCAGGGCATGCAGAATGGAGACCGCCGGCGGATATTCGGCGTGGGATATGTCAGAATGCCAGTAATCATTGCGCGCGCCGCGTTGACCCGGCCGGTTCTCAAGCACCAGGACTTGCGGAAATCCATCGACGGTACGTCGTGTCTTCAGCGGATGGGGTTGCGCCGGGCCGAATAATTCGGTGAAAGCGATCTGATCCGAAGGCGCGAGATCCTGCCCCGGAAACACTAAAACCAGGTGTTCGTGAAAGGCGTCAAGAATGACTGATTTCGTATTGTCACCCATTTGGGCGAGATCGATACCTTCGATCTCAGCCCCCAATGCGCCGCATAGTCTGGAAATCTTCATTTCAATTTTGGTCCCCGTTTGTGCATTTACGGTAGCCACTTCGACATCCATTGACAACATGGCGCGCAACCGCCAAGTCGGCTACAAAGCCGGGAGCACCATCAAGGATCATCGAAATGGCTGACCAGACATATCCCGTTGAACTCACCGCTCCCGACATCGAACCCTATCGCGAGGGCAACACCGGTATCGAATTCGTCACCACATTCGACAGCGGCGCGCCCGGTCCACATGTGATGATTTCGGCCGTGACCCACGGCAACGAGATATGCGGCGCCATCGCCCTCGATCATTTGTTCCGGAACGATGTCCGGCCGCTCCAGGGCAAGTTGACGCTGGCCTTCAACAACCATGCCGCTTATGAGCGTTTCGACGTGGATGCGCCCGAGGCGTCGCGTTACGTCGATGAGGATTTCAACCGGGTCTGGCTGGAGGAACGTCTCGACGGTGATGAGGAGACGGTCGAACTCAGGCGTGCCCGCGCGTTACGGCCGCTTTTTCACGAGGTCGACAAATTTCTCGATATCCATTCCATGGGCACCTATTCGAAGGCTTTGACGATCTGTCATGGCCACGACAAGGAGAAAACCTTCGCCCGCGCCGTCAACTATCCGGGGTACATCATGTGCGGGTCCGGGCACATCGTCGGCCGGCGCCTGATCGAGTACACGCCGTTTTCCGATCCCGCCGATACCAAGGCGGCGTTGCTGGTCGAATGCGGGCAGCATTGGGCGGCGGCGACCGGCGCCGCGGCGCTGGACACGGCGCTCCATTTCCTCCGGGCATCGGCCGCTGTGAGTGAGGATTTCATCCAAGAACATCTTTCCCAGGGGGCGAAAAACCCGCCGCCGGCTGAGATGTGGGAAGTTGTCGATGGGATCACCGCGAAGACGGATAATTTCCGCTTCGCCGAACCCTATATCGGTATGGAAGTCATTGCCGAGGCGGGCTCGGTGATCGCCCATGACGGGGACGAAGCCATCACCACGCCGCATGATGATTGCCTGTTGATGATGCCCAATCACAAGGCCGGTGCCGGCATGCGCAAGCTCAGGCTATGCCGGCGGCTGGATTGAACGGGCAAGGGGCGTCTATGCGTCCCCACGGCCATTTCCGGCGCCCATCTCCCATGATCAAATCAGCGGTCATTTCGTCGACGATGGGAGCCCGGCCGCAGATCAATCAAGTTTCCGAACCCGCTGTTCGTTCTTGCTTCATATTGGCGTCACGGATGTTCAAATAAAGCCCGGTGCAGATGAGAGCCGCGCCGACGACGAGCCAGACTTCCAGCGCTTCGCCATAAGCTAAGTAGCCGATCAAGGCAATCAGCGGCAGGCGCATAAATCCCATGGTGGTGACCGCGGCGGCTTCGGCCAGCTTCATCGCCCGGGTAATGCAATAGTGCGCGCTGAGGCCCGTGACGCCGACCAGCACCACCCAAGGCCAGTCTGCGGCGGATGGCCAGACCCAGTCCTCAAGGGCCGGCAGCAGGCCCAGCGGCAACTGCATGGCCATCATGTAAAAGAGGATGCAGAGAACGGAATCGCGCTGCGCCAGAAAGCGCACCGAGGTCAAAGCCACGGCGTAACCGAAACCGGCGCCGAGCCCGGCCAGTGTGCCGACCTGAACCTCAGCGAATCCCGGCCGGACGATGATCAGGACACCAAGGAAACCGAAACCGATGGCGGCCATGCGCCAGCCACGCAGGCTTTCATTCAGAAATAAGCTCGCCAGGATCGCGGTCCAGATCGGCGTCGTGAATTCCAGGGCGACCACCTCGGCCAATGAAATATGGGCGATGGCGTAGAACCAGCAGAACTGGGCGGCGAAATGAACAAGGTTGCGCATAGCGTGAATGCGCATGGATGTGGAACGGACCTGCCCCCAGCCGAAGCGGGTCAGCAGCATGGCAATGATCACCAGTCCGACGAAACTGCGCCAGAACAAAATCTGGAAGGTCGAGATGTCACCGGCCAGTTCGCGCCCGCCGACGGCCATGGCGGCGAAGGACAGCATGGTTCCGATCATCCAAAGACCGGCACGCAAGATGGGGGCAAGGTCGCTCATGAGAGGGGACCGGACCATGCGGACAGTGGAGCGTCAACGTGAATGTTATAAGTCGGCGAAGCGTCAAGAGAATATCGGAGGTTGTGCGAAAGCTCGGAGAATATACCGATATGTGTTACAATCGGCGCATGGCAAAGTTTTGGATGAGCGTCATGCTGACCATCGCCGCACATGTGTTGTGCGGTGTCGCCGTGGCCGGTGATGCGCGTCCCTTGATCGTGGCTGTCTCCAATTGGGCGCCCTATAAGAGCAGCGAGTTGCCGCAGGGCGGCATCATCACCGATATCCTCAAGCAAGCCTTGGTGCGGGCCGGGTATGACGTGGACATACGCCATGTTCCCTGGAAGCGGTCCCTGAAGGGGGCGTACCAGGGCGTTTATGACGTCATACCGGCAATCTGGCTGACCCCGGAGCGGGCGGAGAAGCTGGCCTATAGCGTCCCGGTGCTGAAGAGCCGGGTCGTCATTATTTCCCGCGCCGACGCGAATTTCACCTTCAACAACCTTAAGGACCTGCGCGGTCAAACCGTCGGCACCGCCGCCGGCTGGGCCTACCCGAAGGCCTTCGAGGATGCTGACTACATTATTAAGGAACCGGTTAAGGATCTTGATACCAACCTGAAGAAGGTCATCTACGGCCGCATCAAATTCACCATCGGCGACGAGATCGCCGCGCGTTATGCGGTGAACGCCAAGTTCTTGAGCGCCGGCAACCTGCTCCGCTATTCGAAGATGTCACTCCGCGAGAGTAATCTGCATATCGCGTTCAGTAAGAAATTGAAAAACTACGAAACCGTCACCGAGCGCTTCAACGAAGCACTGAATGTCATGCGGACGGACGGTACCTTTGACGCCGTGCTCCGGTTTCACGGCGTGATGAAGACGACGGCGGAACTCAAAAGCCGCTGAGGCAAGCTAGCCGTCTTCGCCCAGCACGTTCTCGAACGCAGCCACCGCCGTCTCGAACTTCTCCTTGCAACCGGGATTGCAGAAACCGACCGTCTGACCTTTGTAACGGGTCAGCGAGTCCGCTTGGACCGGCTTGCCGGACCAGGGACAGACATCGTTGATGCAGTCGTCCAGGTTCAAATTGTCGCTCATGTGGTGATCTCCCAAAACTCACGTTGAATTTCTGCTGCCATGACGTAGCGATAGATTGGTCATCATGGAAGAGCTGATATTGCCTTTGCGATGGAGCCATTTCAATATAAGCCATCATGACGAGACGTACATCAAGAGCACCGTTGCTATCGCTGGCGGTTGACAAGGCGTCAGCCGACCCCGTCTACCGGCAGGTTTACGAGCAGATTAGGGCCGCCATTCTAGAAAACCGCATCGCGCCGGGTACGCGGCTGCCGGCAACGCGCTCACTGGCGCGGGAACTGGCGATATCGCGGAATACGGTCCTGAACGCTTACGACATGCTTTTGGCGGAAGGATATACGGAAGGCCGGGTCGGTTCGGGAACCCAGGTATCGGGCGTCTTGCCGGAGGCATTGCTGGCGGCGCGGGCTGAGGACGACGATGGCCGGCCGAAGTCAACGGCGGCGGCACCCATCAAGGCTTTGTCACGCCTCTCCAACCTGACCCAAAAAATGCCGCGCATGGATCAGCGCTCACGCGGCGCCTACCGGGCTTTCCGTCCGGGGATTCCTGAGGTCGAACGCTTTCCCTGGGATGTCTGGGGCCGCCTGATCGGGCGGTTCTGGCGGCATCCGCCCCGCGATCTGGTATGCGGCGGCGATCTCGCCGGCCACGCACCGCTACGCGATGCCATCGCCGCTTATTTGGGTGCGACACGAGGTGTGATGTGTTCCGGGGAGCAGGTGATGATCACGTCGGGCGCCCAACAGGCGCTTGATTTGGTCGCCCGGCTGTTGCTCGATCCGGGCGACGCGGTCTGGATGGAGGAGCCGGGATATGCCGGATTGCGCGGTGCCTTCAGCGCCGTCGGCGCCGAGATCGTCCCCGTGCCAGTCGACGCCGAAGGTTTGGACGTCGCGGCCGGCCGGCGCCTCA
>Ga0315336_1006901_pt1 | contig 11286 bp, 11 predicted proteins | sample ASW5metaG_FD_204512 | JGI IMG/M metagenome (GOLD analysis project Ga0315336, IMG submission 204512) | Ammonia-oxidizing marine archaeal communities from Monterey Bay, California, United States - ASW #5 | ecosystem: Environmental > Aquatic > Marine > Intertidal zone | place: USA: California... | reverse complement strand
CATCCATCCATTTTCTTTTAACTTCAGCTACTTTTGGAGATATAACGTTTGCAGGACCAAGTTTATATCCAAATATAGCATGTTCATCTTCAATGGCGTCTACCTTTATTGAAGAGTTATGGAAGGGGCATCCTGGTGTATCTTTTTTTTCAGTATCCATATAAAATGCATCTACATAAGGGGTTTACAACAGTATCAAAATCAATACACAATTTTAAGTAATCAAGCATCACAATCCATTTTCTTTCCAAAGAACATCAGTTAATTTGTATTGAAGTTTTTCCGCTTCCTTCTCTCCATCACCTTCCCATTTGCCAGTCTCCCACTGATTAACATGAATCATTTCATGAACAATAGTTGCAACAAAATCTCTTAAGGGCTGATCGCTAGCAACAAAAATCACGTAAGAATGTTCTTTTTCGCCTTCCGTACAGGACCCACAGCAATCTTCATAAGGTTTAATTTCAAGACGTATGCTATGACAATTCAAATTAAAATGTTCAATACACCATTTAATAACTTTTGTTGCAATTTCTTTTTCATATATTGAACAGCTAAAAACACATGTTACTATATTATTCATACCTCAATTATTACATCTTATATTCACAAAGTTTAATCAACTATGCAAGTTCAAGTAGTAAACAAATGAGGATGTTTTATATAAAATTTATTGAGGATTTCAGTTGCAACAAGACGACTTACACCCATCATGAGTATTCTCTAAAAGAAACTTACTCAAATCTAGATCGTCAATTTTTTTAGGAATTCCTATAGGGGAATCCAAGTCGTCGTTATCTTGCTCTTCTTTTTCTGAATTTGCCCTAAGCCTCTCAGACTTTATTAGCTCTATCATGAAATATTCTTTACAGTCTTTCAAAAACTTTCTTCTTACTCCATCAGATGCCCCATAAGAAAGTAATTCGCGATCATCATCCCCCTCTAATATGACATGTGAATTTCTAGAAGTAATTAAAAACATCTTTACTCTCTCTATTTGTCCATCAGTCAATATAAGATCATTCACAGGGGAATCAGAATAAGACATTATATTATTGTGATTAGGGTCTTCTTCTGTACCAACTTTTTCCATTGGAAGATTTTTATAAGGAGTATCATCTACATAGTCTGTAGGATCTTGGAACGTATGGTACAGTCCAAAATAATGACCAACTTCATGGGCTAAAACAAATTCACTTGAAGACAATCTATCTACTTGAATACCATACGGACTCTTATACCATGGGAATGTAGATAATCCAGATATCCCCTTTCCTATAGATACCGTATAAAAAACAGACATTGAATTTTCATAGTCAGCAGCATCCATTAAAAATCTTACATTATCATGATAATCGTTAAATATGATGTACCTAATAACCTCATGCGCTAAATCATCATCACTATCTACATCATATTTTTTTATCAAGTAAGTAACATCAGTAATTACAAATTTTATATTTAAATCTTTATAGATTTCTTCAGCATATGAAATGTCTTTTAAAATATCTTCTAGACTAATGGGCTCAAATACATTTACATGGACTTCGCCATTCAGATCTTCAGTAACATAATAAAAATATTGTAGTGTTAATCTTAACCTTATGCATATTTCTTCATTATTGGATATTTTATTATTTATTGTTTGAGACCTGATAGAAGATGACTGCTCTCGAAGTTTTTCTATTTCGAGGTCTTCCAGATCACTCTGTTCTCCCAATATAATTATTATTGGTTCATCTTTTAAAGAGTCTTCTAAGTTATTATTAAGAGGAGCACAAGAGCTAAATATGCAAATAGATAATATACATATTAGATTTAAAATGTTATGCGCCACAATTTTATTATTTATAAATAATTAGTGAATAATCCTTCTAGGATTTACGAATTATAAAAAAGATAAAAGTTAAATAGGAAAACAATATTATGCTGACAGCCTTCTTAACCCCAGAGTTCCTTACAATGGTCGCAAGCGGTCTTGTAGGCTTTGTGTTTAGGACATTGGCAGAGAAGCGTGCCTATGAACAAGAGCGCTTCGACCGCATGCTAGAGGCTCTAAAGGCAACTGACAGCAGCATGAACCAAGCCGTTGAAAGAGTCCCTGTCGATGCCGGTAAAGTAGTTAGAAGAGTAATAGTTTTAACTGTATTATTTGGCACAATATTAGCGCCATTCGTATTGCCATTCTTTAACGTACCAGTTATTGTCGAAAACCAAGTAACATCAGAAAGCTGGTTATGGGGATTATTTGGCTCATCAACGAATACTGTATATCATCAAATTTATGGATTCTTGTTCACACAAGAAAGCAGACAAATATTATTGACTATCGTAGGATTTTACTTTGGAAATGCAGCTGCAGCTAAAAAGACTTAATTTAATAGTAATACTTTTAATTTCACCACTGATTATTGGATGTTCGTCAGGACAACCCATAAGACATTCGGTTGACCCAGAAATGAAAAGCCCAATACCCCTGGGGTACTGGGAGTCAACGGGGTTCGCTGATGCTAATGGATCTATAAACTGGCATCTTCTAGCGTGGTGGATCCCGTTATTGCTGATAGTAACACTATTAACAATAAAGATGTTCAAAAAGGAGAAGAAGAACTAAAGTCAAATTCTTCTTCCATGTTTATGGCTTCAGGGTGACTTTTAATAAAATCCTTTTCCATCTTCAACGCCTTTTTATTGACCTTTTTAATTTTATCTTCATCAGCTGACCCACTAGGGGGAATGCAGTTTTTAATCATGCTCAAGCAAAAGCAAACAGTTAAGTGATATAAAGAAGAAAAACAAAAACCATCGACATGTGGGGCGCTGTTCTGGTAATTCCTTAACCAATAGCACGAATCTAAATCTTGCACGAAAGATGAAACAGCAGAAGTTTGCCTTGTTGAGTATTTTCTATCCTTTGTGTGTCTAGTTCCATAAACCTTGAATATTGAATTTTTAGTAATACAATAAAGTTGTAGGCTTTTTTTGAAATCTTCCATTTCAAATATATTGGTATCAATAATTAAATCTAACTTACGCTGTAACTCATTATTGATTGAAAAACATTTAAATAAAATATAAGACTTATCTTTAGTCTTTTGATCAAAAGTTGTTTCATCAAAAACGCTATTAGGTCCTTGAAAAACATGAACGGGCATTTGCCTCGGCAGATTCTCAATAACATATCTTTTGTTGGGACAGAAATGATTTCTCTTCGTAACAAAAGCGTCTCTCCAATCGTATGAAATCATATCATTATCATCACCGAAGTCTCTATCTCTATACCAGGCAACACGGTATTCATCGCTCAGACAACTGTTACTAAGCATGTATGACGGGGCATTGTAACCAAAAAAGTCATTAATAAAATATTTATCTTCACGAAAACCATCACAGTGAAACCTTAATAGGTTCATGGAAGAATAAAGACGCATTAAATGGACCTCCCCCATATTTGATTTTATTCTTCTGTAAAAAGCTTTAGTAATAAAATTAAAATTATCAATCATATTAACGAGATGTGGAGTTATTATTTTAGCCCATGAAGAACATAGATTTTTTTGGTACCAGTTCGTAATGATATGACTCTGCACAGGATTAGAGATTCTCTTGCCTCTAATATTTTCTGGGCGCTTTTTAATTAGACCTGACAGCTCCCTTGAAATAGAATTATAAGCATAAAATGGATAATTAAGAGATGTACTTGCATTCAAGCCACTTACACTTATATTATAATGTAAAGATTTGCCAAGAAAGTTTTCATCATCATCATGATATTGAAGTGTGTTGCTATTCAACGCGAAAAGAGGGAAATTAAAAGACTGTTGATCGTTTCTATCCCTCATGGCATCAAGTGAGAACACCCTGTCTAGACCAGATACGACTTCTTCACCTACAACCTCTATGGTTATATTAAAATCATCATGATTTATAATAAGTTTATCATCAATGTTTTCTAAATTAACCCATGTACCAAAAACACACTTGAGGTTTTTTTTATTCATCATAATTGCCCTAAACTTCTATAACTTTATAATATCTAAAAAAGATTTGACACTATCTGGATGTCCAATACCATTCAAGGCAAAAGTTATCAAATCATCCATATAAGTCTTGTGTAAATTATCCACAAGAAGATCTTTTTTGATGGAAGGCATAATTATTATTATATCTTTTTTTATAAATGGAAAATCACTTAATTTTTTTGCTTGCGGCTGTAGGGTGTTTATGACATCGAAGTAATCAATAGAAACTTCTTCTCCAGGCTGTATGTCCCTGGAAGCAACAGCATAAATAATGTTTTCATGCTTTTTTGGTACACAATTCGGAGGATACTGGTGATTCATGAGCCTACAGGCATCGGACCTTAAATAGTAGCTTTTGTCTTTTAATAAATGATTTCCGTCATATTTGTATTCAAACATGTGAGGGATAACTAACGATCCCTTACGAATTTGATCTTTGGAGAATATTCCGTTGCCTTGTATTCTTGATTTATCTACAAATAATGAGTCAATCGAGCACTGTTTCATATAATAGTGTTTCTATGATATGTTTAATTTTCTTTCTATATATGATTCAATCTTTTTCAAGCACTCAATTTTCTTTAACCTAATTGTCTCACGAGAGACTCCATAGATCTTTCCAATCACCTCATTGGTCAGAGTGCTTCTGGAATCAATATGAAACTTGAGAATAGATCTATCCATATCAGAAAAATTCAACTCTTTATCATTGAAATCAGAAACGATAATGTCGGAAATGATGTCCTTGCGCTCGTCACCATCATCATACAGCTCGTCAGTCTTGATAGAGCCAACATCAAATCCAGCATCTCCCAGTTCATCAAGAGAAGCGTTGTTGCGATATGAAGAAGAAACCTTAATCAAAAGATTTCTTATAGACTGAGTGGCATAAGTGCTGAACTTCCAACCAAGTGCATAATTAAAGTTTTTAACAGCATTCAAGAGCCCATCAAAGACATCGCCGTAATGCTGCTCCGCTTTTTGAGAACCATCAAAATGATCCTTAAAAAATCTACCGCTGCAGTAATGGATAAGTCTATTATTGCATAATGCCAGATTATTCCTGGCCTCAATCACCTTTTCATAAATCACAGAAACATGAACAGCAACATCTTCCGGATCAAGATTAGATACATGGTTAAAAAGATGAATTCTAGCAGCGTTGTATGCCATAAAAAATCGCTGCTCTTCTTCAGTTGTCAGCGATTTTTTGGGTCCTCTCCCTTCATAGATATCAATTGCCTTTTCTCGCAAATCAGAAAAGGATTCTTTAATAACTGCAACAGGAAGAACGTGTCCGTCATGGTTGCATCCGTCCACAATGGACAGAACATCCTTGACAAGAAGATTATCTAACATGGGGTAGCCTCCAATTTTCTATAGTGAATTAAAGTAAGTCTCGTAAGAATATCAAACCTATGTCAACCCCGCAAGTCCTCATGGAACCAGAATCTAGTTTTTTGTCCTTTATTTTTATCGTAAAGCCATAACTCTAGATTGTACAAGGAGTAAAGGTGAGCTTTAATTATCTGATCACTTTCACACTCTTTGTAAGAGATATCCCCAAACACCACACAGCTAATCCCCGATCCTAAAATATGCAAGAAGCATGACTTGCATGGCATACCAGTGACGTACATGACACAACCCGACAGGTCTTGCTTGGCCGAAAGAATTGCATTCATCTCCGCATGAATAATAAAATCATATTTTTCTGGTCTCAAATTTGGAATCAAACTATCTGGACCGCCTGCAGGAAACCCGTTATATCCAGTTGATACGATTCTGTAATTTGGATCAACTATGACCGACCCGTGCTGGGTTTGAGCATCAGGAGACCTCTTCCTGACTAAAAAAGCCAATTCCATAAAATACTCATCCCAATTTATACGATTGGGATTATTTCTATGTCTCTCTATTAAGCCGGATGCAAATTTGTTATATGCTTCTATTGAGAAGTCGGGACTAGTAATATCCCTGCTCCTCTCCAGATCGTTCTGACTTCTCTGCTGGCAATTCATGTCCTTCAAATACATTAATCTCTGGGTTATATGTTAATACGTGACCCAACTCATGCATGATTGTTCTTTTTATTTCTTTTTTAAGTAAAGATCTGTATTCTGAATTCAATTTAGATTTAGGTATTTCAGGATATTGACTATTTATCACATTTTCTATATTTCTTATTGAAATTATTATATTAGTATGAGCCCCGCTACTAACATGACCCAGGCTTGACCCACCAGATACATCTACAATAATTTTGTTGACTTCTAAAAATGCATTTGGATTACTAGACTGCATCTCTTTCAGAGCCTCCTCAACGATATCTCTATCAGGACCCTCAATTACAACACTAGGAATACCAACATTCGAAACTTGATTTTGTTTTATTAATCTATACCACATAAAAAATAGAATCCCAAAAAAACCGCTAATCACCCCTTATATCCTCCATATACTATTCAAGCATTGAAAAAACACACCTCTGGAGCGGGTTTGAATTAATAAATCCAACTAAGTGAAGGTCGATAAGAAAAAAGATTTATTTATAAATATTTATAATTGATCTACTTTTATCTTGTTCTTCTTATAAGAAGACTTCTATAATATAGAAAAGACCAAACATATAAAGAGTACAAAACTATGGGAATTGAAAACAAATTAGACCACTACTTCTCTTGTGGGTTGAACTGCCTGCTAAGGGGTGAGCACGGGGTTGGAAAGACAACCCTGATCAGTGAATGCTTCACAAGGAACGGGCTGGTTGTTGGCGAAACAGCTCTTATCTTTTCTGCTGCAACTATTGATCCTTGGGTTGACTTCATAGGAGTACCAAAAGAAATTACCAAAGACGGAAAGACATATCTTGACTTCATTCAGCCCAAGCATTTCTATGAAGATAAAGTTCAAGCTATCTTCTTTGATGAATTCAATAGGAGTCATAAGAAGATAAGAAATGCAGTCCTTGAGCTTATCCAATTCAAGTCAATCAATGGAAAGAAATTCAAAAACCTCAAAGTCGTATGGGCTGCTATAAACCCAGAAGATTCTGAAGAACACCAATATGACGTAGAGACTTTAGATCCGGCACAAAAGGATAGATTTCAAATTCTTATTGATGTTCCCTATAAGCCAGACTACTCATATTTTTCTAAAAAATTTGGAGAAGACTGGGCTTCATCTGCAATTGACTGGTGGAGGGATCTTCCATCAAAAATAAAAAAGCAAATTTCTCCTAGAAGACTGGATTACGCACTTGAAGTATTCGGGTTCGACGGAGATCTTGCAGACGTATTGCCTCACGAAAGCTCTCCAAGAAGGCTAAGTAAAATCTTGAGAGAGGGATCACCAAGACAAATTCTTTCTAGCCTTCTTAATTCCAACAACGATGAACCATTAAAAGGTTTTCTCGAAGACACGAATAATGTGGAGGCTTGTATACCTGAAATTATAAGGTATAAAAGACACATGAAAAGATGTCTGCCCCTTATTGGGGACGAAAGTCTGGTAAGCTCAATTTTTAAGAACAACAAGATTAAAGATCATATAGAAGAAACTATTAAAGACGTTGGTTCATATAAAAATCCAAATGAATTTGAAGGAACAAAAGAGCTATCAAAATACTTAAGAGTCCTCAGTGATATTTGCAAATCTGGATCAGACAAAGCAATGTCCAACTGGTCTAATAATGTTCTGTCTGAATGCATACCAGGGTTTATGTTGCTGTCTGGTCCAAAAATGACTATGGACCAAATGAGCAAAAGCATCTTAGAGAGATATGACATCAAAAAACAAGAATACCAATGTAGTGGTAAAAGTGGTTCATATGATGGACTTTCCATGTCTCAGGACTTGAACAATATTAAAGCACAAATTGACAAAACCAACCAGACAGGTGAACGTCAACATTTGATTAGCGAATCGGCGCATGTCATTAAAAACAATGAAGACAAAGTCGAGCACTATAATATAATCCTAGATATCTTGAATTCTTTTTGCGAGAGATCTCAAAAGAAAACGATTCACTCAGATGCTTCATTAGAAAATGTCTTGTATTTGAGCGAATGGGCTATTGACTCTTTTTCTTCATCAAAAGAAGATATAGAAGATAAGGATATTAAAAAGCTTATCAGAAAAATCCCCTATCTTTTTACGAAGTGTCTTATTGGTCAGATTGAATCAAATGGAAGCTTTTCCATATTCAGCCTTAATAAAAAGGCAAGAATATTAGATTCATTGCTGAAATGAGTACAACACAAAACATATCTAAAGAATCAATACTGAAGATATCTAGGATACTAGAGTCTCAGCATGTAATTTTTTATAAACTATGGGATATGGGGTCTCCCAATCTATCTGAAGAAATTCCTACAGCATGTGTGAAGTTTGACAAGTCAGGTTCTTTGCTATCCTTCGATTTCAACCCTAAATTTTGGGACTCTCTAACAGACTACGAAAGAGCTTTTGTAATCGCACACGAATGCCTTCATGTGATTTTAAACCATGGATCAAGGAACCCAAGCAAAAACAATGCAGAGCATTTGGTAGCCAACATAGCAATGGATGTGGCAGTAAACGAAATGCTATTAAATAGCTTTAAATTTGATTTAGATAAAATCAAAAACTGCCCAAATATATGTTTGTGCGACACTGTTTTTGAAGAAGAAATACCCAATGACAGATCTTTCGAATATTACCTTGGAAAATTAAAGCAAACATCCAATATTTCCATGTCAACTCTTGATATACATGATTTTCTGTCTAATGTGGACCAAAAGGCATTGGATCAGATCATAGAGTCAATAACTCAGGATCCATCTATATCTCAGGATGAAATTGAAGAATTTCTTGATCATATAGAAAAAGATTCTGGCGGCGAGGGAAGTTCACAAGAATCACCTGGGTCAATATCTGGGAAGATTAGAAAATCTATCACTAACAAAAAAGTGAAAACCAATAAAAAGAATTGGCTTGAACTGGTGTCTAATCTCAGCAAATCAATATTAAAACATAATATTAAAGTTGATGAACAGTGGCTATTGAAGCCAAGAAGACTGTCATCCATAAAGACAGACTTCTTCTTGCCCTTTGAACATGAAGAAATTCACCATGAAAATGACAAGTTTAATGCCTGGTTCTTTTTAGATTGCTCAGGATCATGTTATAGCTACGCCAATGAGTTTTTTAATGCTACAAAAGCAGTTCCATCAGAACATTTTGAAACAAGGATGTTTTCATTTGACACTAATGTCAAAGAAATAGATAAAAACGCAAAAGATTTATATGGATTTGGTGGTACAAGCTTTTCTTGCATCGAACATTACATACAATCTCAAATAAGAGATAAAAACGTCAAATACCCAGACTTGGTATTTATATTAACTGACGGATACGGTAATAATGTTGATCCTAAATTCCCTAAAAAATGGGTATGGATTAATATAACAGATTTCAATACGTATATTCCAAGGAAATCAAGGATTATTCGCTATCAGGACTTGTACTTTTAATAGTACTGGGACTTATGTTTTTAATAGTGCTGGTGCTTGTGAACTCTGTTTCTTCTTTTCTTGTCTCATCAACCAAGATAAACAATGTTACCTGTAGCTCTTTCAGTTGAAGCTCCATTTGGTGTAATTTTTGACTTATATCAGCTAAAGCAATAGACTGATTGTTTTCAACGTCATCAATTTTTCCCACTATAATGGTGATATCTGATTTTAGGGAAGCAATCTCTTGCTCCAAGAAATTTATTCTTGTATTTGAAACCGACTGAGTAGTATATAAAGTCCCAGCAAAAACACCGATGGTAAGGACAACCCCCCAAAAGACTTTAAAAGCAGAAAAACTGATATTGTTTGAACTCAAATTATTTCTCCATATATTTTATTGATATAGCATAGAGTGTACATCTTATTATTATAGAATTACCAAAATATAACCTTCACTGGTTATAAAATAAATTTATTTATTCGCATTGTTTACGGGATCACGGTATTAGATGTCTTGCCAGTACCGGTAAGTGTTGGAGGCATGGTAGTTCCAGTTCCAGTTCCACCTGTTGTTCCGTTAGTCTTACCTCCATTAGTGCCAGTGCCAGTGCCAGTGCCAGTGCCGCCAGTCTTACCTGATGATCCCGTGTTGAATGTGAGACCGGTGCCACTCGTGTTCGCAGTATCGAGTGTGCCGCTAGGAAAATCTGAAGGTGCAAATGACGCTTCGTTACTTTCTACTAAACTTATACCTTCATTATGTATAATGTATCCACCGCCAGCAATAAACATATTAAATGGTTCGCTATCTATACAGACAGATAGTACATCTGAGTTTTCATATACTGCACTAGATATTACCTCTTCACTAAAATCTTCCTTAATTAAATAATCTCCTATAACAATATCTTCTGCTCTTACGAATACATATTTCTGATCAGAATCTCTTCTTATTAATATGTGATGCTCATAAGTTAATTTTAATGAATCATTTATTATATAGTACGATGAATCTGCCAAGAATGACACAGCAGCTACTTCACCTGATTCTAATCTCCAATCATCTTTATTGTCCATCTCCCAGTCATTAAGGTGATTGATATATGGATTATGATCAATATCTGTAGTATCTACACCAAAGGATGCTAAACGGATCTTGTCTCCTGGGATTAAATCTTCCACTTCTTTCTCTGATCCATCTTCCATAGTAACAGTTACTCCAAACGCCAAGCAGGAGGGTGACGGACCTGGACCCGGACCCGGACCTGGACCCGGACCTGGACCTGGACCTGGACCTGGACCTGGACCTGGACCAATGACTGGCGATGGCGTTGGCGATGGTCCAGGTCCAGGTGCTATTGTTGGTGATGGAGTAGGTGCAACAGTAGGTGCAGCAGTAGGTGCTTCGGTAGGTGCAGCAGTAGGTGCTTCGGTAGGTGCAGCAGTAGGTGCTTCGGTAGGTGCAGCAGTAGGTGCTTCGGTAGGTGCAGGAGTAGGCGCTTCTGTAGGTGCTGGTGTCGGCGGCGTTGGCGGTGGCGTTGGCGGTGGTAAAGGAGATGGTGGCGGTGGAGGACTTCCCGGATCACAACAGCCCTCGTCTCCTTGCCCATCATCGTTACAGTTATATGTTTTACAACCACAATAGCATGCTTGATACCACCATTCTGTATCGCTGGTCCCGTCGCAGTTGGGAAGAAGAAGGAACATTAAATTCTCATGTTCTCCATTAAATGGAACACATACTGTCTTAATCCCACCAGTGCCTTCGT
>Ga0315336_1006900_pt1 | contig 11287 bp, 5 predicted proteins | sample ASW5metaG_FD_204512 | JGI IMG/M metagenome (GOLD analysis project Ga0315336, IMG submission 204512) | Ammonia-oxidizing marine archaeal communities from Monterey Bay, California, United States - ASW #5 | ecosystem: Environmental > Aquatic > Marine > Intertidal zone | place: USA: California... | reverse complement strand
ACATCCATGAAGAATCGCATGGGCTCTTCAAACATGGATTGTCGCAGCGCGTCCGTGAATGCGGGGAACCGTTTTCGGTCCACACTGTTGTGCTCTTCGAAGCGACGGATCCCCAGCCAGTTCGCGCCGAATTCGGTGGCCAGGCCTCGCACGCGCTCGTCAGCCAGCATCCGTCGGGTTTCTGCGGTGAGCGTTTTGGGATCGGTCAATCGCCCGGCTTGAGCCAGTTTGGTGAGTCGGCTGTCGGGCATGCTGGACCACAAGAAATAGCTCAAACGACTGGCCAGCTCCTGGTCTGTCAGTGGCCGTGGCCCGTGCGGGCTGCTGCCCAGATCCAGGCGGTAACAGAACATGGGGGACATCAGTACGGATACCAGAGTGTCTTGCAGGGCTTGTTCATGATCGAGCCCGGTGTCGTTGCGCAACCCTTGATAGAATGCAAGCAGTTCCCCACGTTCCGCATCGGATAACGGGCGTCGATAAGCACGCGCCGTGAACTGCAACAGCGATTTGAGTTGTCGCGGCTCCGCTTGCTTGCGGCTGAGTTCCACCTTACGAATCTGCCGGTCGATGTCTCGAAAGAAATGTTCGATGGCTGCGACCGCCACCGCCGAGCCCTGGTTTCTTCGAGCTTTCTCCAGGTACAGCTTGGCCAGGCGTTCGATCATCGGCTTGGACAATGCGCTCTGATCTTCCGCCCGTGCAAAGTCGAATACGGGGTCGCGCAAGTAGCGTGAGTCTGTGCGTTCAAACCACAAGAAACCCGAATACTGGCGGAGCGGGGCTGCCGCGATGACATCCAGTTCCAACCAGAGACGGTCCAGTTCTCGCCGCTCGGCATCGCTCAGGATCAGTTGATACAGCGGCCCGTCGTCACGGAAGTAGCCCATCATGCTGTGAAAACCAGCACTCAGCAGCCGTCCCTTTTCCTGCTCAGCCTTGGACTTGCCCAGGTAGTCGCGGCCGCGTTCGGAAACAAAAAACGCGTCAGGAAACACCGAGCAGAAGTGAGTGCATTCGGCGGCAAAAATCTGTTGGTCATCCGGGTCGCTCGGTAACGTGAGCCACTGATCCGCAGGATCCTTGGCCTGTTGTTTGACTGCCGCGGCGAGTGTTTCCGGGAGCAGATCGCGTCGATGTTTCGCGTACTGACGATTCTTCCAGAGCACGAACGGCTGGGACCCTTTGTGGCTGCCTTCGATATCCAGGTCGGGAAATCGGGGGATGAGTTGTCCGCGGATGCGGAGCACATCATCCCGCATGTGCTCACAATCAGCTCGAGCCTTGTCCCGCTGGTCGGCCGTGTCCGGCAGTTGCCGCCACAGCTGCTGCACGTGGGCCAGCGGTCCCCAGGCGAAGGGCCTGCGGGTCAGCGTTTCCCAGATCAGGTTCAGATACCTGGGGCTCAGCCCGTGATGTTTCGCGCAGGCGGCGATGTCTGCCACGCTGGGATGGGCCTCCGCGCCGATCTGCATCCGCCAGGCGGCCAAAAAATAGTCCGCATAGTCGATCGGCTGACGCTGATAGAACTGAATGATGCGTTTGACGCAGTACTTGTCTCTGTCGGTGTCGGTCACGGCCGGATGCGGGGCGAAGGTCAAACCGTCGGGAGTCAGCACCAGGTGTTCGGCAATCTGCCGGGCTGCGGCCAGATACTTGTTCAACAACGCCGGCGACATGGCCAGCGACTCGCCGGAATTGTCGAATCCGGCCTGGTTCGCCGGATCGACCGGAAAGGCCCTGGTCGGACGCATGTCCACGCCCGTCAGATCGCGAACCGTGTGGTTGTATTCCGCGTTACTCAGTCGCCGAGGCAACACGGGTCCCGGGTCGCCGGCGGTTCGCTGAGCTTCGAACTTTCGAAACGCCGTGACCCACGCAACCACGGCCCGCCGCTGCGTTGCTGTCGGTTGCGGCTGGGCGTCCGCTGGCGGCATTTCACCGGCCTGCAGCCGCTCCAATAGCACGGCCCAGGTTTGATGATGCTCGGCCACCGTGGCGGTGGATGTGTAGCCGCTCAGGTCGAGTTTGGCTTCCTGCCGTTTGCTGCCGTGGCATGCCAGGCAGTGCCTGCGCAGGAAAGGCACGACGTCTTTTTGGAACTGCTGTGGCAACGTCGTGGCCGGATCGGCCGCGGTGTTCACCGGGTCGCCGATCAGCAGAAATCCGACCAGCAGGCCGCCGACGAGTGTCCGCCTGGCCCGACTGTGTGGCCGTTGCCAGTCCGCGGGGGAGTGCGAAATCGCCAGCTGGCTGGGATCCGAAGTGCCGTGGCTGTGATCAAACTGGAGCATGCTGTCCGATGGTCTCAGGGGGCGTCGCGGTTGACGGCTCCGACAAACTTTGCCAGATCGGTGAGATTGTTGATCAGCGTCTGCATTTGAATGACGTGGGTGACATGCTTGACCCCGGGGTGATATCGCAGTTCGCCCGGATCGACCCAGGCTCCACGGGAGTCCATCGCGTCAACGAGGGCCCGCGCCCGGTTGGCCAGAGCCGCGCTCATTCTGGCAGGTCGTGTTTGTGTGTGCACTGGCTTGACGGTCTGGGGGTCGGCTGCCGCCAGTTTCTGGTAGGCGCGTTCGATGGATTCGAGCTTGGAACCGACTTGAAATCCATAGTGCGTGGGCATGTCGGCATCGCTGTAGGTCAGCTGATAATCCTTGGTGAAGTACAAGGGCCGGTTGACCCGCAATTCGTAGAATCGCGCCAATCTGCCGTCGGGCAACAGCGACTTCCGATAGTAGGCCAGGGCCCGCGGCAGCGGTTCCAGAAATTTCTTGCGGCCGGTGAAGCGGTACAGGGTCAGCAGAGTCCGCATCACGCTCTGCGATTCGCCTCCGGTGATCGCGGCGGGTTCAAACTTGCGGGCCCAGGCGGGATGCATGTTCAAATCGTATTGCTGGGCCCAGCCGGGTTGGGGTTCCGGCATCTGGGCCAGCAGGAAAAAATCCCCCGTCTTTTCTGCGGCTCGGAAACAGTCTTCTCGCTTCAGGATGCGATGGGCTTCAAACAGCATGTCGATGATGTAGGACATGTTGTTATCGTTCAGAGTGTAGTACCCGCGGTAGTCACGTTTGGGATACTTGCGTGGCCAGGAGTCGGGATACGAGGCTTTCTTGACCGGATATTTCTGCGGATCGGGCGGAGCGTCGTACTGCTGCGGCCAGGCTCCGTTGGGGTATTGTGCGGTCAGCATCGTGTCCAACGCGTACTCGACGGCTTCGTGGATTGCGGGATCTTTGAATTCCAGCGCTGCGTCGACGTGCATCAGCAGCATCAGTGCTGACTGGCTCTTGTTGTCGTCGAAAGTGGTGTGGTTGCGTTTGCCGGCTCGGTCGCCATCGACACGATAGGCGTAGCGGGCGCGTCCCGGCTGGGCGAGGTCGAAGTGATAATTCCAGCCCCCCGACTTCAATTGAGCGCTGACCAGGGCGTGGGCGGCTTCTGTGGCCGCCTGCAGGCAGACGGGGTCGCCGCTGAGTCTCCAGGCTTGCAGATAGGCTTCACCGACCGAGGGCGTTCCTGGCGGCTGCGTCCAACCGCTGGTGCGAGTGGCTTTGCCTTCCCCTTCCTGAAGTTTCAAGTCCGCACTGTACCGCCACAAGTAGGCGCCGCGGTAACCGACCTGTGTCCGGTAGAACGCGATCGCTTTGTGGAACGCGCGTGTGGCGGTGGCTTTGTCGATCGATTCGGCCCAGCCACTGCGGGGGCCGAGACAACACATGCTCAGAAGACTGGCCAAGGTCAGGATACGTGTGCTCATCGTTGCTCTTGTCCCCTGGAAAGTTCGCGTCCGACGATCGCGTCGGGCGTTCGCAAGGACAGCACACCAAGGGCCGCGTTGGACACGCGCGGTGCGCTGCTGTCGGTCGACCGATCGCCGCAGCGTACGTCAGGCGGGCCCCAGGACGCCGGGCGTCTTTTCGATGCGCTCCAGGGACTGTTTGAGGTCGTCGGACAAGCCTGGCACCAGCCGCGCTTGTCCATAGTCGAACAGGGTGTGTGAAATCGTCGCCAGCAGATCGTCGGGAGTTTGCGGTTTGCCCACCGCTTGGGCACCGTCGCGCGTCGACTTGCCGATGACCTGACCTTCGGTCAACCCACCTCCGTACAACATCAGCGGCGCCAGGCTGGGCCAATGGTCTCGGCCGCCGTTCTTGTTGATTTTCGGAGTGCGTCCCATTTCTCCGCAGCATACGAGCAGGATGTCATCGGACAGTCCACGTTCCTCGCAGTCTTCGATAAAAGCGGAGACCGCGTGGTCAAAGGGCTCGATGACCAGTTTCTTGCCCTCGGGCACCGCCACATTGTTCACGTCGGCGTGGAAGTCCCACACGAACTCCGAGTGGATGGTGATGAAGCCGCAGCCGGCTTCGCAAAGTCGGCGGGCCAGTAGCAACATTTTTCCCAGTGTTTTCGTATGCGCCGTGTACCAGGGAATGTTGTTTCTCTTCTTGCTGCCGTCGTACATCCATTGTTGCGGATCGAAGTAGCCGGCCGTGTCGTAACGCGCCAGTGTCCGCGGATCCTCTCGCGTCAGGTCGAAGGCTTCCGCCACATCCTTGGTGATCAGTTCCATGGCCTGTTGTTGCAGGCCGGTGAGACCGTCCAATTCCGCCAGGGAGTCAAAACCGCTGGCAATGCCATCCAGGCTTCTCAACAGGCTGCGGCGATCGTCGAAACGTTCGCGGGGAAGGTTGAGGTTCATGGCGGCTTGCAAGGGGCCTTCTCCGCCCGGAATGAAGGGGGCATAGGCGTTGCCCAGACTTCCGGTGGCGTCGAATTTCCCAAAGCGTTCCCCGAGCGATTTTTGTTCGGGGTCGATGGACTTGGGGATGATGAACATCGAATTGGGCAGGCCGGTCAGCGGATGGTTGGTACCGGCCACGCGCGCATATGCGGCGCCGATGCTGGCATCGCCAATGGCATTGCTGACGACCGGTTTGACACCGCCGTGGCCTGTGTTGGTCTGGTAGTTTCGCACCACGGCCAGCCGGTGCGCGTGCTTCGCCAGCTTGTGCAGGCTGCTCCCAAACCGCAGGCCCGGCACACTGGTCGCGATGTCACCACCGACGGTTGCGATGCCGGACGAGACGTCCAGTTTGGGATCGAGTGTTTCGTGCTGAGTCGGGCCACCCTGCTGAAACAGAAACACGACGGATTTTCCCGTCACCGGCGACGCGGTTCCGGCCAGGGCCTGTCGGGCGCCGGCCAGAGGTAAGGACGTACCGGCCATGCCGGCGGCGCCCATTTGCAGAAAATGGCGTCGTCCCAGTCGCCGGCCGCGTGATACTCGATCCGAAAACGACAGCATAGTACGAATCCTCTGTGTCTCCGAACGTGGCCCCGCAGGCAGGCGATGCCCGGCCTGGCGAGGCGGTTCCGATCCTCGTGGTTTCCTACGATTCTCTGATGATAGCACAATCTTGGTCTGCTGTGTAAACAACAGAGGTTGCTTTGGCCATTCGCAGGCTGTGAGTGCCTGTGGTGTTGCGGGGGCATTTTGGTCGTTTCCCGCCGTCCACAGGCCGTGCTGGGCGGTGCGCGACGGAGTGTTGGGGCCGAGATGGCTGGGCGACACGGGCTGGGAATCGGAATCGGTTGACGTGCCTGGTGTGCAGCCGGCAACTTCCGCAATAACGTGAGGAACGGACGGATTGCGTGGCGAGGCAACCGGGTTGCAGCGAATGCGCGGCCTGCCCCGCCGGTCCGAGCGAATTGTGGAGGACCGTCGGCGACTCCAGCCTGGGATCACCCCAGGGGTCAGAGCAATTCGCGGATCGGTTGTCGGTCGTGATCCACCAGGTATCGCGGACGTCCGCTCAGGTCCGGAATTTTCACCGAGTTGACGTCAATTCCCAGGGTTCGATACAGGGTGGCGAAGACTTCCTGGACGTGGACTGGACGATTGGCCGGTTTGCCGCCAATACGATCGGTCTGGCCGACGATCGTACCGCCCTGGATGCCGCCGCCGGCCAGGAGAACCGATTGTGTTCCGGGCCAATGATCGCGACCGCCTTTGGCGTTGATCCGCGGGGTGCGTCCGAATTCGCCCCAGACGACGACCGCCACGTGCTCCAGCATACCCCGCTCGTCGAGATCCCGCAGCAGGGCCGACAGGGCGTGATCAAAGACCGGTAGATACTTGCGGCACAACTGTGCCAGCGGACCTTCGCGGTTCGAGTGCCAGTCCCACGCTCCAAACGCCACGGTGACACACCGCACACCGGCTTCCACCAACCGGCGGGCCAGCAGCAAGTGTTGTGCACTTTGCGGAGCGCCGCCGAAACTGGGATCGGTCTTCTGTGTTGTGCCGTACCGCTGGAGAACACTGGCCGGTTCGCGTTGAACATCGAGGGCTTCCGCCAGTCGATTGGTGGTCAACAGTCCCAGAGCCTGTTGCTGAAACGGGTCGATGCTCGGCGTGTCTCCCAGGCGTCGTCCTGCGTTGAGCGCTGTCAACAAATCGCGGCGGTCTGTCAGTCGCGGCAAGTCGATTCCATTGAGCACCAGGTCGGAACTGACTTCACCCTCGGGTGCGAATGGGGTATGCCCCAGCCCGGTAAATCCGGGAAACGAGGAACGGCCGGACGCGTCGTGCAATCCCCGATTGCGATAGGGCGCGTAACTCATCTTTGGTGAGGCGTCAACATAGGGCAGCATGCCGCTGCGATTGGGGCCCAAGACACTCGACACCGACGAACCAAACGCGGGCCAGCCGCCCGAGGGTTCGTTGTCACCCGGCCGGCCGCCTGGTCGTCCCGTGTAACATTGAAACGACTCGTGCCGGTTCTGCATTCCGACCAGCGAGCGGACAATCGAAAACTTGTCGGCCAATGCCGAAAGCTGAGGGAGCAGCTCGCAGAATTGTGTTCCCGGCACGGCGGTGCTGATTGGTGCGAACGATCCGCGGATTCCGGAGGGAGCCAGTGGCTTGGGATCAAACGTCTCATGTTGGGTGGGACCGCCCGGCAGGTAGACCATAATCACGGACTTTTGACGGCGGGCCGCCGGGCCGGCCTGGGCTTCGATCCGCAACAAGTCCGACAATGCCAGCCCCGACAATCCCAGCGACCCGGCACGCAGAAAACCGCGGCGGGAGACTCCGTCGCAAAACGACGCGTGGGGCTGGCCGTGCAACGTCAACACCGTGGCGGCTCCGTACAGTCAATACCGTTGTCGAAATGGGTTGCGGCCCTGCGTGGAATGGGTTCCGGGAACGCAAGGCCTTCGTGCGCAGGTCGCAGCGCGCTGGCTGGTGACCGGATGCGCTCAACGGTCGATGATAGTCTGCCGACCGGCGCACGAGAAGTTCAACCGGGGACTTCTTGCGAGCCGAAGCGTTGTTGTCTGCCGCGCGGTACCTAAGTGCGGCGGAAAATGTCGGCCACCGGAGAGAACGCGACATCGGCATCGAGCGGAAACATCGGGCGGGCGCACCGCGTATGCCCCAGACTCTGGAGATTGGCGCTGGTGGCGCCCGGCGCGTCCACGTTGATCAGTTCTGCGCACCACTGGGCGAACATGTGCGGTTCGCAGTGGGGAGATTTGACGACCACCAGGTCAAACTGTCGCGGGTCCTGGCCGTTGGCGTAGAACCATGATCGGTCGAACAGGCTGACGGGTCGTGTGCCCACCAGCAGGGTCAAATTGTGGGCTTGTAACACCGCGGTGCGTCCTGAGTCCCAGTGCCATCCGAAGGATTCGCTGCGGAACTTACCGTCCGAAAGCAGTTGCACATGCGCATCGAGTTCCAGCGGCTGATAACGATCCGGGTCGATCGCTCCACCGACGCGGACGCGGATCGACGCTCCGACACCGGCCGCGAAAGCCGCTTCAACAGCGACCGGGTCCACCAGCGGAGCCAGTACGGTTCCGGCGTATTCCTGCTTCAGCAGTTCGCGGACGATGGCGTTGCTGTCTCCCGATGCTCCCGAACTGGTTGCGTCGGCGGCGTCCATCATCACCACGGTGCCCTGGTCCACTTGCCGAGCACGCTGCACGCTGGCTTCGAGTCCGACGAGCGGCACCAGCATCTTGTCATGGTGTTTCCAGAAGCGATTCGCCAGGTCAACGGCGTGATCTGCCGCCGCGGTTTCGTTACCGTCCAACACAACCACCGTGTTCGATCTCAACTCGGGCACGTCGGTGAATGGATTGCCCCACATCACACCGGCGGCCAGCCCGCCGGGACCGGCTTCGATGTCCTGCGCCAATCGAATGCACTCGCTGACCGCGCCCGATTCCGTAATCAACTCGTCGCCCCTGACGAGCGCCGGAATCTTGACACGGGCGGTGATCGGATTGGCGTCCGTGGTCAACAGCTTGATCAGCAGTGAGGCCGCGCGGGCTCCCGTTTCGAAGAAGTCGATGTGAGGATACGTGTGGTAGATCACGACCGCGTCGGTGTGCTGCAGCATGCGGTCCGTGAGGATTCCATGCAGGTCCAGCGAAATCACGATCGGGATGTCGTCGCCCAAAATGCGTCGGGCTTCCTGCAGCAGAAAACCCTCGGGATCGTTTTCGTTCGCAGCCTGCATGGCTCCGTGCAGTGAAAAATAGGCTCCATCGACACGGTCCGATTGTTCAAGGCACTCAAGAAACTCGTCGCTCAATCGAGAAAAGTCATCCGCGGCCAGTATGCCGCCGGATGTGTTTGAGGACGCGGCCAGGGCGGGGATCAGCGTCACGTGATCCAACGGTTCCAATACACTCAGCGCGCCCCCAACTTCTTCTCGCACCCGGCGGTGATAATCGAAGGCCGCGGTGCCGCGTTCCAATCGAAAGTCCGCATAACGGCTCGGTTGGGGATTGAACGACGAGACTTCCTGCTTCACTTCTGCGACGATGATGTTGTGCGTCATGACGATCGTTCCTTGATGGCGTCTCAGTCTGAACGTGTTCCGTGTGCCGCCCGGCAACTTGGCCCGGCAAATTGGGCGAATCTGCTGCGCGACTCGCGTGCACCATAATTCAAGTCGGCCGCATTGTCAGTCGTCGGCTGAAGTTTCCATGGCCGGTATGACCCAGGGGCCGGTATGACCCAGGCTGAGGCGCACGGTCGCGACCATGGCCCGGGTGGGATTCCAGCGCAGGTAACCGATGTCGATCGCCACCGGTACTCCGCGATTAGGCCCCGCGCTGTGGTCGCGGAGCGCGGAGATGCGTTGCCATCAGACGGGCATTATGACCTGGACGCCGGTCAATCTGAGGCGGGTTTCGATTGTCGAGGCGCGGGGGCTTTGATGGGTTGGCCTCCGGTCATTTGCATGATCTGCACCGTGATCTGACCTTTGACCGGTGATCCGTCTTCCACCGCGGCGTTTTCGAGGCTGGCAGTGCCACCGGCGAATTTCATGCGAGCCAGGTTGAACAGCACAAACCCTTCGACCAACATGCCCCCGACACTGACGGTTTTCCCGTTTGTCGGATGAAACTGATCGGGTTGCATTCCGATACTCAGCGTCAACTTCTTGCCATTTGGCTCCCGTTTGCCGGTGAAGATGATAGTGGGTGGCCTTTCGCCGCCCCCACGGGATCGACCGTACTCTGCGATCACACCGACTTGTTGAAATTTGACGGGTTTTCCGTCGAGTTGCAATTCGAATTCGACTTCGCCCTGAGCCTCGGGGGCCTTGGGTGTTTTGGCGTACCATTGGGTCGAGAACTTGGCTTTGGCACTCCCGATTTCCTTGAAGTAAATCGGCATCTTTTCCCGCGAGCGCAATGTGATCGGGCCGTCGGCCAGCTCCTTCTGCAAAATGTCGGCACGCGTCTTGATAAACGTCCGCATCTTGCCCACGCCGCGCGAAAACCCGCGATTGCGTTTGGAGACATGGGGTTTCAGGAACGCCTCCACGCGGTCGAGTTCGGCGACCAATTGTTCTTCATTCCAATACTTGTCCATCAACTCGGCAATCGTCTCGTGGTACAGCTGCTGCGTTTGCGGGATGCGGTACAGTCGGTTGGCCAGCACGGATTGAGAATGGACGGCGCGGGGCCGAATGCGAAACGGCGGCAGCGGCATGGATGAGGTGAATGCCGAATCGGTACCCCAGGGAATGAAGTAGAACTTGGAGTCCGCCGGGTTCTGGTAAATGAAAAAGTTATTTTGATTTTGGGTGTAACCGTCCCAGAATCCGACCAGGCTCTCGGTGGCCCAGAACTTGACAAAGGCCTTGATGTCGACCAACTGATCCAGCGCGGCCAGATCGATTTCATCCTGGTCGAGGACAGCGACCACCTTGCGGATCTGCTCGACTTTTGCCCGCTTATTTTTCTTTTCGAACTTCTCGGCAAATTCGGGGAAGAAATCGGTGATCGTGCCTTCGAACAAAGCACCGGAATCGTCACCAAAACCATGCCGCAGGAAGTGCGGCTTGACCGACTCGACATTCGAGTAGATGCCCAGGTATTTTCCGTTGACCGTCACCTTGGCGAAATTGCAGCGCGGCGCAACGGTTCCGGTTTCGTTGAACAGCTTGTAGGTCAGGTACTGGCTCAGACGCGACGGGTCCTGGTTGTTGTTGTTCAGCGTCAGGCGGTCCAAGCCTTGGGTCGGTTTCTGGTCGACGTATTCCGCGAATTTGATTTTCAGCGACGGCCGGCTTTCACTCAACGAACCCAGAAACCCCTTCTTGCGGATTCCCACGTTTTCGATCCGCACGCCGTCAATCGTGACGTGGCCTTTCATGTAGGTGAATGGAGACTTCGGCGTTTCCTTTTTCAACGCTTCGGCGAACGACCGCGTCTGCGTGCGCAATGTGTCCCAATCGGCATCCGACAACTCGATCTGGACATCCACGAGGTGCAGTGGGTCGAATAATCGTTGCGCGGTCAGTTTGGTTTCGGCGGCCTGGGCAGACGGTATCCAGACCGCTATGCAGGCCAGCAGAGTGAGCCAGACTGAGCGACAACGGGTGCGGGACGCTTGGTGGAGGCTGGAGGCTTGAGGATCGATCATGGTCCATTCTCTTTGAGTCGGGAGTCGCCGAGCGGCGCATTGGAATCGAAAACAGTCTAACAGATGTCCATTACGATCGCATGCGTGGGATGCCCGTGTCCACTCTTGGAACTCCGTGTTGTATTCCAACAGGGCTCGGGGCGCTGCGGGGCCTTCAAGAACGGAATCACGAAAACCGGGCCAGAAACATTACAGGCTGACGGCGGGTTCCCAGCAGCCGGTGCACCGGCTGCGTCGCGTGATCTGCCCTGCTTCAGCACAGATCGACATACCGCCGCGGCGGTAGCAAGGTTTCACTCAAAAACACAATTGCCAAAACAC
>Ga0315336_1006899_pt1 | contig 11289 bp, 10 predicted proteins | sample ASW5metaG_FD_204512 | JGI IMG/M metagenome (GOLD analysis project Ga0315336, IMG submission 204512) | Ammonia-oxidizing marine archaeal communities from Monterey Bay, California, United States - ASW #5 | ecosystem: Environmental > Aquatic > Marine > Intertidal zone | place: USA: California... | reverse complement strand
GTGTCTCTGCCGCACGCATGCCTTCTTCCAGTGTTTTCTTACCGAGAATTGCCTTTTCGTGCTCCTGGCTGAAATAGAATTCAGTGAAGTATTGCCATAACTCAGTGCGAGGATATACCCGCAATGTCGCAAATTCGGGATCCATGGACTTGAGCATCGTATCCATGTCGAAATGTGTTTCCTGCTTGGCAAAGACATCGCGCGTGACAGAGCGCCTGGCAGGCATGTCACTAAATCCTTCACAGAAAATGTTCATTCCGTCCTTGCTGCACAGAAACTTGATCAACCTCCACGCGAGTTCCTTTTTCTTTGTTCCTGACCAGATGGAAAAGCCCACGCCAGCGTAAGCGGTCTGACGCCCGCCGGGACCCTTTGGAACAAGGGCAATATCCCACTCGAAATCCTTGATGGGCAAGTAGGGTCCGAGGGACCAGGGGCCGCTGATGCTCATTGCCATGTGACCATTTTCAAAGTAGTCAACTGCGCTGGGGGTTCCGTCGGACAGGCCGGTGCCCTGCGACGCCACTCTCCAGCGATTTCGCAGATCGGTGTAAAATTGCAGGGCATTCAGCGATTCTGGGCTTGTGAAATAAAATTCTGAAAAGTCATCGTTGGCGACTTCTCCGCCGCCCGACCAGATCCACGTAAAACGCTGGTACGGCTGGCAGCCGATCTGTGTCAAGCGGCCAAGTTTGTCGCGAATCGTCAGCTTCTTGGCCGCCTCAAGAAAGTCCTCCCAAGTCCAGTCATCGCTCGGATAAGCAACGCCTGCGGCGTCAAAGAGTTTCTTGTTGTAAAACGTCAGTATGGTCGAGCCAGAGTGAGGAATTGCCATCAACTGGCCATTGTATGTATATGCTTCGGGACCGATGGGAAAGAAATCGTCCATGTCGTAGTTGTCCCGCTCGATGAACTCATTCAGTGGCAGTAAAGCGTTCTTCGCTCCATGAATAGGGATAACGGAGAAGTGCACATAAATTACATCACTCATGGCTCCCGCCTGCATCGCCACGAGTTTCTTGTCCTCGCGCCACGTGCTGGGTTCTTCGATCTTGACCTTTATACCGGGATTGCGACGCTCGAATTCCGCGGCAGCCTTTTGGAAGAGGTGTCTTTGAGTCGGGGTCTGGTAGGCCCAAAGCGTGACGACTTCATCGTCCGACTTCGATTTCGGCCAGCACAGAAACGGGGCCACGATCAACAGCCCCAGTGCGCTTAGCACCGCCAATTCAAGCGGCGTTACTCCGATTCTTGCTTTCAGACCCACGCGTTGGAGACTAGCGGCTTATCTTGGGCTATTCAAGGTTGCCGTCGGCCAACGGTGTTGGCCTCCCACCTGAAATCACCGGATCTAAGCATTCATTCCCTAAGTGGGAGCGAGAAGTGGTTCCAGAACCGCAGAGTCGGTCAGACGGTACTGGCCTCCCACGCCGATTTTGTCGAGAAACAGCAATGTGGGAGGCGAGTACCGCCTCGCCGATCGATCGAACAGGAGGTTTCAAGCGAGCACCGCTCGCGGAGTTGCGGACTGGACTACTGGGACCCGGCTGCAGCGTAGGCGCGAATTTTTTCCTCTTCGTTGAACGGGACCTTGTACTTGCCGTTCGGCGTCAGGCTACGCAACAGGGGAGAAAGGCCAGCCTGAGCCGGGTCAACCTCGGTCACCCATTCGTCCTGGAAGGCGCCGCAATGCAGGCTGACCCGCGGCATGCGCGTGCAGCATTGGTTGCCCGCGTGTGCCACGAGGTGGTGAATAAATATCATGTCCCCGGCAGCGGGCACAAATTCGAATGGCTCTTCCATCGGAATGTCTTCCCAATTTGTCGGATACTGCCAGTCGGGATTTTCCATTAAACACTTTTGCACGAGGCGGTGTGTGCCCGGAAAAACGCTGATGTTTCCGCCAAAGGGTTCCTTGTCGACAAGCGATACCTGAAAAATTGTGCCACTACCAAAAATGGGGATCGGTTTCTTTACGAAGTCGACATGCCCGACAGGATTTAAGGCGCGCGTCGCGTTCGAATCGTAAGGCTTGATAAAAAGACTGATAGTGCGCTCGTCATTGAACAAGTCCGACGAGCCAAACATTTCATCGATGGCGGCACGGACGCGAGGCTGATCATAAACGCGATTCAAAACGGGAGTGTCATCGCCTCCCCGCGAAGACCAATGGATAATGCCTGCATGGTAACCGGAATCGTCAAGGCGGTCACGTTGACGCCGGCGATGCTCTTCACTTTTAGAAACGTCGACGAGACCGCTGCCGCTTGTAATTGGTACGTTCTCCGCCGTCCATTGATCGAAGGGCAAGCCGGTACCGACGAGCCGGCAAACTTCATCCTGGGCCTCTCCTATGTATTCCGCATCGAGTACGTCGGGCACGATGGCGAAGCCGTACCTGGCGTAGTGATCGGTCCAGTGCAAGTCGGGTTCTACGGAACGTATTCGTGTGACTGCAGCCAAGGCGCTCCTCTAGGTCAGGGCCGTCGTTCCCACCAGGTGACGATAGTGGCCTGGTTGCGTCACTTCATGTCCGCATTTAATGTCGGGCCGCGCATCGGTGAAGCCGTCACCCTTTGTCTCGGCCTTGCAGTTCACGAATTCGTTGTGTCCAACGAATACGCTTTCAACCTCATCGACGGTAACGACTCCGTACGTGCGGCCACCGCCATCGAGGGTGTTGTCTTCAATAATGATATCGTGCGCATCACCGGCAACATCTATTTGACCGTGGCCGGTATCGTGGGCGTTGCCCGAAAGCCGGCATCCTCGAAAAGTACATGCGGTCAGGAGCGATGGCCACGGCTCCTTTCTGACGTCGATGCCGGCGCCACCATTGTCGTGAATTTCGCAGTCTTCGATCAGGTTGTAGGAATCACGCGTGCCAATGGAGATACCTGGCTTTTCGTTCTTCGAAAAGGTACAGCCACGTACCGTAATGTGGTTGGCACGCACACAGAAGGTGAAGCCACTCCAACCGTTGCCGTTAGCCCGGCAGTTTTCTACCAGCGCATCGGTCGTACCGGCCCCGGGATGGATCGCATTGCCCGTGTTATTGTCAAACGACGAATTGCGGATTGTTGACCTCGTGCACATCTGGAATCCCAAGCCTTCACCGCTGTAGTTGCTCTCGTGGACACCATTGATCTCGAGCTTGTCGCACCCGCAGAAGTACATCGAACTTCCGCGGCAGCCGTCCATTGGATCGGGGTTCTCAGGCAGGTTTCCATCCAGCACGAGGTCATGCACCGAGACATTGTCGACGTTATGACCGAATATCATCGGGTAGGCAGTTACAAGTCGTGGGTTGCCTTCGGGGTAGTAGTCGGAGTCGCAGCCGCGATCCAAGCCTACCCAGTCATCATCGATCCAGGTGATGCGCGCAAACGTGGCTGCAAATCCACGCTTGTTGTCGTCGAGTACGGACACGGTCATGCCTACTTCCAAGCCATCGGCCGACTGCAGTGGAACGTCCTTCATCCCGTAGTTATGATATCCCGTCGTGGGGTATACGCGACTGGGGCCCTTGCGCAGGATTGTCTTCTCGCCGCGGCCGCGCAGCGAGACTCCCGTGTGAAGTTCCAGTCCGCGGTCCAGTGTCAGTTCCAATGCCGGGAGCTGCACGACACCACCGGTCGCACCGAGATCGTCTATTGCTGACTGAATCGCGGCAGCGTTCGCGCAGTCTTCTGCTCGTAGTTCTATCATGCTATCCTTCATTTCACTAACCATCTCCCGCTGGACTGTCTGTCTCGGACATCATCGCATCAACGAAGTTCTTCAGGTTTCGGATCCTATCGGAAGGATCGGGATGCGTCGAGAACATGTACGCCCACGATGGCATAGAATCTGACTCTTCGAGAATCTGAAAAAGCCTGTCGACCCCCTCTGTTCTGCCGTAAGTATGATAAACAAGTGCTATTCCGAAGTCATCCGCTGCGTCTTCTTGTGCTCGAGAATAGCGGCGGTCAAGCACGTACTGTACACTGTCGCCTAGCGAGTCCGAGCCCATTTGGCCGCCAAAAATTATTGCGAAAGTAATTCCAACCCCGACGGCTCGACCAATGCCTCGCAAATGATCGCGATGATAGAAATGTCCGAGTTCGTGGCCCAGCACAAAAGCAAATTCGATTTCTTCCGTTAGCAGATCAAGCAATCCGGACGTAATCCCAATCATGCCGCCTGGGAAAGCAAACGCATTGGGACACTCGTTCTCGAGTAGTATCAATCGGTAGGGCAGCGGTGGCACTTCAGGGCTGGTTCCGAGTTGATCCAGAATCGACTGCGCCTCGACTAAACGCGGATTGCTTTTTTCTTCGGGAATCCACTTTTCGAGTCGGGCACTCTGGAACAGCTTGGCTTCGGTCTCATAAGAAATGCGAGCAACGACGAGGTCAACGACTGTCGCTATGATGACATAGACGACGAGGGCCAAGATTGCGGCATAAACCAGGAGGCGCCGAAGCTCCTTGAACGCCGTACCTCGTGCCGCGCTGGCATCACTTGACTCGCGCAGTTCGCGATTGACAAGCTTCACTCCGTCGCTGTTTTCCGAAACGTTATGGCAGTTCCGTAGGCCAGCACCTCCGTCGAACCGAGCTGCTTGCGTTTGCCCTGGGCCACGCTGCTGGTTTCGACGCGCAGATTGACAATCAGATCAGCCTCGCTGTCTTGTGCCTTCATTCTCAATATCGCCTCACGCCGACCCCTGTCGAGCAGGCTGCAATATGAACGCACTTCGCCGCCAAAAATGTTGCGGAGCGAAGCAAGAAATCGCTTGAAATAGTCAATCGATACAACCGTTGAACCGCTAACCATATGTGCCTTGCTGATCGGCGTGCCGGTCGGATAGCCTTTTACCGTCAAGACCGGCATGCGATGAAATGTTTCTTCGCGTCGCCTGATAGAGGTGAAATGTCGCTTTTCAAGTAGCGTTCCAGTAATCATGGCAAGCGCGATGACCGCGATTGGGAAACCAAGATTAATGATCATTTCCGCGGGCATGTTCAGTCCTCCAATGTGACTGCCGTGCCGTAAGCGTATATCTCCGACGCACCTTGCGAAACGGATGAGGTGCTATAGCGCACATTGACGATGGCGTTCGCCCCCAGCTCTGTTGCCTGCTCAATCATCCGGTCAGTCGCCTGCTTTCGCGAATCCTGAAGCAGTTCCGTGTACCCTTTAAGTTCACCTCCAACGATATTTTTGAGACTCGCCATCATGTCGCGTCCGACGTGCTTCGCACGTACCGTGCTGCCGGAGACAAGCCCATAGTGTTCTGAGATTCGTCTCCCCGGAACTTCTTCCGTGTTCGTTAAGATCATTGAAGACCTCCTGTTGATTCGCCGGCATTCTGATTTGAGATACTAATCAATAGAGCCTTGTTCGATTGATCGGCGAGACGGTACTCGCCTCCCACATGCCTATTCTCCGACAATTGGGAATGCGGCAGGCGAGTACAGCCTCGCCGAAAGAGTATTTGCAAGGGTTTGAGATAGCTTCTAGTACCGGCTGGCCGAATGCCAGTTCTTTCGGGTCGTCTTCTAGAAGTAGACACCGGCTGAGATACGGAAGCGTTCGTCGGGAACCAGCGTTGCGGCGCCGGAATCTTGATCCAGCGCGAAATCCACGCCAAACTCTGCGGTGAATGCCTGCCATGCCGCTGCGGCAGTGACTATTGCATACCAGGAGTCCAGTTTGGTGTGATCGATCTTTACACCGTTCTGTTCGTCCGCATCACGAAACTCTCCAAGTATGCCCCCGCGCAAGCTCATCGCAAATTCGTCTTTCTGCACCAGGATCCTTCCCACATCAGCAGAAACGTAGAGATCGTCAGCAAATTCATAATCAAAATCTCCCTCGGTACGGAGATAATATTGAGCCATCAAATCGGCCAACCAGTTGTCTGAGGCCCATTCGGCCTTGATTCCCCCGAACACATCCCAAGATCCGCTGCCGAGGGCCACATCATGCCCGGAGATTGCTGACTCGGCATGCCCTGCGCTTGAGTGGCCATGCCCTGCCGACTCCTCAGAACCATGCCCCGCTGCTTCCTCTGTCCCGTGTCCCGCGGATTCTTCGGCACCATGCCCGTGGGCGCCAGCGGATTCTTCGTGGTGATCCGTTTCTCCGAGGCGATCGGAATCTCCCGTCGGCGTTTTTAGACCTGCGAGCAACGTGACTATTAATGAACGGTCACTCTTCTCAGTTTCACAAATTTTGAATTTCCCAAGCACGGAAATGTCTCCGACTCCGGACTCATCATCAGAAACCAGGGCTCCGTCCTGTAGGCGCTTGAAATCACGGTGCAAGTACGGAACGCTGATTTGTGCCTTGAGCTTGGGCGTCAGTGCGTATTCCAGTGAAAGTTGGTTGATGAAACTATCAATTTCTTCGCCCATGTTCGGCTCTTCCCTGGTGCCGTTGATGCGTTGATCCAACTTTGAATAGCGTGTGAACCAATTGAGTTTCGCATCATCGTTGTGTTCACCCAACAAGAGTTTTCTTAACTCTGGTGGCGAATAAACCGCGCAGGTTTCGCACGCCTCAGTTTTCGCTACCAGCAGTATCGCTAGTGCAACGAAGCAAGTATTCAGTAAAAGGTTTTTCATGAGTGACGTTGTTCTAAAACTAGGTGTTATTTTCGTGCGACAGGAAGACGCCTGCTGGAAGAGGGGCGCTGTGCGAATTCGACGCACGTGAATTGCGGAAATATGGAACAGAGCTAAGGGGGTTACCCAGGGCGCGTTTCGGGCCGGGGCCGATCTGGCGCGGGGGACGAAAGTCGCGGGATACTGATACTGCCGCTTCGTTTATGCGCAAGCGTCAGGGGATCCCTGGGGCTTTCCATTAATCGAAAGTCTATTGTCGGCAATGGAGTCACCAATTCTGCTGTTTTCTCAGGACTCTCGGAAACGCTCAGCGCATCAGATAATTCGCAGATGGAGCACGGATTCTCACCATTGAAGGTCATTTCAATCGCCTCCTCGATCGTTCCCGTCTGGGCGAAATCGGCGATCATATGAGTCCATCCGATCGTTCGCACGAACATTGAGATCGCGTTACACGCAACCAGCATGACCAGCACGATAAGCAGCGCGCATACTCGCTGCCATGCCGACCGAACGAGGTTTTTTGATTTCCCTTTGGCCCTCATTAGCATTGCCTTAGAAAGCAGGTTACATGCCATATGCACATAAACATTCTATATTAGCAAGCTTTGAAAACATTCTGCGGTCGGGCTCAGATCCTACTCTTCGCAAGTTCCATATAGTGTCGCCGACGTTTAGTAAATTCGCAGTCATTATAGATTTCTTGAAACAACCATCGCATGCCGGCCTCCAAGTCCTCCACTGACATGTGCTTGGGTTGAAAATTAACGTCGAATAGGGTACAGCGATCCCAATAGCGTTCTCTTAGCAATCTGCCCTCCTTTTTCAATCGTGCGTACAACGGCGTGCCAGGAAAGGGAGTTTGAACCGTGACCTGCACTTCCAGTAATCCCGACTCATCCACGAAGTCTTTGACATGTTGGAATATCTCGGTCGTGTGGTTGTCCAATCCGAGGACAAAGCACCCGTTCATCGTGATGCCCGAGCGCTGTACCCTATCAATGGCTTCCATATAGTGATCCGCACGTTTCCGTTTGAAATGCGTCGGATCGATTCCGTCTAGGTCCACCGCTGACGGGCTCTCGAGGCCGCATAACACCTGCCGACATCCGCTTTCAGCCATCAATTCGAGCAGTTCGTCGTCTTCGGCAACCGAAATGTCAGTCTCTGTGAACCAGGTGATGCCGAGTGGCGAAATGGCTTTTAGCAACTCCTTGCCCCATTTCTTGTTGATGAATGTATTGTCATCCGCGAATTCGAAGAACGCATGATCTGAAACTTCGAGTGCTGCCCTGATTTCCGCCACGACCTTGTCTACTGGCTTTTGTTGAAAAGCGGAGGTGATACGTATGCTTGCGGCGCAAAACTCGCAGTTAAGGGGGCAGCCGCGTGAAGTTTGAACTGTTATCCGGTTGTAAGGTCGGCCTTCGAGAAGATCGAAACGCGGTACAACATAATTCGGTTCCTTGAATACATCCTTGCGTAGTCCCCGGTAGCGACGCTGCATCTGACCGCGCCTGAAGTCGTCCACGAGTTGTGGCCATACTCCTTCTGCGCCGTCCAGCACGATACTGTCGGCGTGTTCGGCGGCTTCGTCCGGTAACATGCTGACGTGTAGTCCTCCCAGAACTACCGGAACACCGGCTTCGCGGTATAGGTCGGCCAAGTCATAGGCATCATATATCTGGGCCGCGAAAGATGAGATGCCGACAAGATCGAAGGGTTCCAGATCTGCCTCTGGATCGAAATCAGCGATTTCCCGATAAGCGACCTCTACGTCATCCGGCGTCAGGGCGGCCACGGTAAGTAGACCCAGGCTCGGAAGCGAAGCGATTACTTTTCCGCGGTTTACGAACTGGGGAAGGGTTATGCCGAGCTCGGCGAGTTCGCGCGTACGAACACGGACTCCGCTCATCGCGATCAGTCCAATTTTCAAGATTTGTTCTCCTTTTTGACGAAGTCGATTATTTGTCCCAACGTGCGATAGTGATCCAATTGATCATCAGGAAAGCGAACACCGCCGTACTTCTCTACAGCAGCCAGCATTCGCAGTGCAGTCAGGCTATCCAGGTCGAGTGTCTCAACGAGGTCGTCGTTCAAGGTTGCTTTCGATAGATCCCGGCCTGACACTCGCGTCAAGAGATCACGCAGCTCATTTTCATTCATCACGTGTCCCCCTGCTTCTCCTCGAATGGCCGTCAAGGACGGAGTTTCTCTGTTCGAGGCTTTCTGCCACAAGCCGCCGTCGCACCTTGCCGGTCGCGGTTCTGGGCAAAGCCTGATTGAGTCGGATCATCTGTGGAACCTTGTACCGATTCGGAGCATTTCGTTTCAAACCCTTGAACACTTCATCTAGCTGCTCGTCGCTTATGTCGTCAGAGGCCGGTATGGCAAACAGAGTCGGAACGTCGTTACCGTCCTCCCCGCGGAGCGCCGCCACACAAGATTCTGCCAGCATCGGATGAGCGTAGTAACATTCGACTTCATCGGGATAGATGGTCTCTCCGGATCTTGTCACCATGGCCTCCTTGATTCGTCCTTCAATGAACAGGAACCCTTGCGAATCCAATTTTCCGCGATCCCCTGTGCGTAGCCAACCATCGTGCAAAACATCGTGAGTTGATGATGGATCTTTGAAATACCGTTTCATCACACTCCGGCCCTTGACGAGGATCTCACCCCCCTCGTCGATACGCACATCAATATTGGGAAGCGGCTTGCCCACGGACTCATTTGGGCAATCAGCAGCCAAACCTATGCTGACAATGGGACTTGCTTCGGTCAGGCCATAGCCCAGCTCCAGATTAATGCCTATCGCTTTCAATACTTGGGAGTATGCATTTTCAATCGCGGCGCCACCGACCACTAACGTGTGCAGGCTGAATCCAAATCGTGAACGGGTGCCCAGTCGGATCTTCTCCAAGGTGTCTTGCGATAGTTCATATTGAATACGCCTCGCTGTTTCAGCGACCTGCTGACGACCGCGCGAAGGATCGATAATTTCCGCCTCTGATAGTTGAAAAAGCACCTCGAGGTAGAGAGACTCCACCAGGGCCGGTACGGCAAGCGTGTGTGTGATTTCGAAATCGCGCATGTAATCCAGGATCCTGTTGGGCATGTGCGTACCCGCATATACAATGGTGGCCCCACAAGACAGAGGCGCGAGCAGTCCGACGGTCAATTCGAACAGGTGTGCAGGTGGGAGCACGGATAGAAAAACGTCATTGGGCCCTGCCTGCCGCACAGATCGTAATCCATTCAGATTCGACATCAAGTTCGCGTGCGTCAACTCCACCGCCCTGGGCTGTCGCGTGCTGCCTGAGGTGAAGGCGAGCACCGCCGTATCGTCGGCCGCCACACGCGTGTTATGTTGACGGAGATCACCCTTGAACAGGTCTGCCGGATAAAGCGTCCGACATCCTTTAAGCGCCGGTGTGAGATGCCGTGCGTGTTGCCCTAGGATGGCCGTCTCTATCCCGGCATGCGCAGCAAGACCAGCGATTTCCTCGACCGGCATGTCGATCACTAAAGGCACAGCAATTTTACCCGCCGCCAGAATTGCAAAAAAGGAAGCCGCCCATTCGGGGCACGCCTCCATTAGCAACAGAACCGGTTTACCTTCGACGGGATCTAGCCTCGTTAAACATGCAGCTCCCAGGTGTGCCTGTAACTGAAGTTCTGAGAAGCTGATATCGCGTCCAGCATCATTCGCATGTTGGAGAGCAGTGTTTTCGCCATAGCAGTGGGATGCATGAGCAAGGAATTCAAGCAGGCAGTTGATTTCACGTGTCTTCACGTCTACAGCATCCGACGTTGCGACATAAACCGTAGGCGGCGACTACGAGGGCAACAGAAACGGCAATCGCGGGCACCGGCAGTAGATACTTCAAAGGGTGATGGGCGGCGGCGGCGAATAGGGTCAGGGGAAGAAAGATGTTGCCGAAGTTCATGGTAGCGGATGCCACACGACGCGCGGTATATCCGATTCTGTCGGTTGAGAGCTCATCTGCGAGAAGCACATTGAGAATACCAAGACCGAAGAAAGCGATGTGACCCAGTCTTGCCAGCCGCCGTGAGACGTCCGCGTATTCACCAAGCCATTCTGGTGGAGGCATTGGACCGTTGAAGGACCACAAGCCCATTATCAAACCTGTCCCAGCGCCAATAGCCATGCTGATCCACCCAACGAGGCGATTCGAATCACCAGCGCACTTTTTGTCGTTGAGCCGCATAGATCGTTGGAGCATAGCATGAAAAGCTTGGCTGGTCATCTTGTCAAATAGTGTTCAAATGGCCGTGAGTAAAGCACACTCTGGCCACAATGACGCGGAACGCGTGCAGAATTGAACCCTTGAGAACCAAACAACCATGAGGCAGAATGTGTCGGCCACTCGGTGTTTTTCAATCCAGTGGGACAATGGAGTACTGGAACCTGAGTCACAGTGATTAAGCAGAGGCCAACGTGTAGAACAATCCGTGTCCGCGGGTCGTATCTCTCCCGGTCACACAGACGGGTTTTGTAATTGGCAGATTAAGAGAAGGTATGCAGATGACAAAGAAATCACTCGATGAAGGCCTACACGCCGTTAATCCACAGACTGGAGAAATCCTGCCCGAGTCTCATCCCGTCGCTGATGAGAATAGCCTGAACACCACCTGTTTGGCGGCGGCAAGTGCC
>Ga0315336_1006898_pt1 | contig 11293 bp, 9 predicted proteins | sample ASW5metaG_FD_204512 | JGI IMG/M metagenome (GOLD analysis project Ga0315336, IMG submission 204512) | Ammonia-oxidizing marine archaeal communities from Monterey Bay, California, United States - ASW #5 | ecosystem: Environmental > Aquatic > Marine > Intertidal zone | place: USA: California... | reverse complement strand
AGGGGCTTCCCTCCGTTTCCGTACGGGCTTTCATAAGTTTCTCTGCTGTCTCGCGGTGAGTAGTGCTTCCCCGCACCTGCACCTGCACCGCCCAGGACCCACTACGATAAGCCTTGCAACGCCGCAACGCCCTCGCGTAGGATAGGTGGCGATAGCATAGCCGTGTCCAAGGGGAGAACGACACTATGACGTCGAAAGAGGCAACGACCAGGCGAGGGCACGACGCAGGTGCGCTCGTAGCGGAGATCCAGGCCAGCGTCGAAAAGTTTCTCGCCAAGCTCGTGCGCGAGCTCGACGATCCTCGACTCCTGAGCGAGTTTTCCGAAAACCTGAGTCAGAAACTCGCAGAAGTGGAACAGGGAGACTACACTTACTTCCTGGTGAGGATCAGGAACAGCTGGCGAGCCAATCTGACCCACCGCGAGTCCGAGGTGGCGTTTCTCGTCGCCCAAGGCCATCCGTATAAATACGTGGCACAGCGGCTCGGAATGAGGCGCAGTACTGTAGCTGCACACCTGCGCCACATCTACGAAAAGCTCAGCGTTCAATCTCGGGGCGAGCTTACACGCCTGATCACGCCCTTGAGCTAACAGGCTGTAGAATCTGACCTCTCGGGCTGTTAACGCTTCTGGATTTCCTGAAGCTGTTTCAAACGGCGCTCGTGGATCTTCTCGAGCTGCTTCTTCAGCTCCCCTCGCTGCTGAACCGCCCGGTTTCCCGTAACTTCGTCAGCGACGTTGTCGACGGCCTGCGCTGTCTGACGAGCGCTGCCGGACCAAAAGAAGTACACCCCGCCGGAAACTAGAAGAAGGGCCAGGACGAGGAGCCAGAGGCTACCCAGGGCTCGGAATGGAAGTTGCTTCACAGTGGTCTGAACCTTTGGAGCATCATTTCGGACGGACAGGGGAAACGCACGGGGATCCCGCGGGAGCCGGTTCCCGCCGCGGTGGACCCCGGAAGAGTTTTGTCCAACGTCCCCTACGGAAGGTTACACGACACGGTGTATCGACGCAAAGGTACCCCGGTAATCGTGGCACCCCTGTAACAGTCCCTTGAAGAAGTGCTTCAAAAAACGGGCTGGTAGGTCTCGCATCAAAAGGAAGACCACGTTACCGGGGTCTCGAGGGCACGCAACTCCGATTTATCTTCCCCGCTCCCACTCCCGGTTCTCCCTGAAAATAATCTGAGAAATTCAGGCAAAGAACCGCGGTCGACATCGTCTATCTCTCTTTAGGCTTCTCCCTCCGTCGTGAGGGGGGCAGCGGCACGAGCTTGATTGGAGGATCCCCCACCATGCGCAACACACCCTCTCTGCAAAACTGGCTGACCCGGCTGGAGGTTCTCTCCCCGACGACTGCGGGGAAGCTCCAGGTCTTCGGTCTAAGGCACCCGTCTCCGAGCCCTCTTGCTTACGTGACCCTGGATGAGGCCCTGAATTCCAAGCTCCTCGAAATCACGGAGGTCGACGGGGGAGGAAACGTGCCCACCCTGAAGTTGTCGAACAAGAGCGACTCCATGGTCTTTCTCATGGCCGGAGAGGAGCTTGTCGGCGCCAAACAGAACCGCATCCCTAACGTCAGCATAATGGTCGCGGCCGGGAGCGAGCTGCCGATTCCCGTGAGCTGTGTCGAGGCCGGCCGCTGGCGCTACACCTCCCGCAAGTTCTCGAGCTCCGGCGCGGGCGCTCACAGCAAACTGCGAGCGAAGATGGCCCGAAAGGTGAAGGACTCCTACCGTGCAGCCGGCCAGCCGCTCTCCGATCAGCGCGAGGTCTGGGATGAGGTCGCTTCCAAGCTCGGCAAGATGGGTTCCCACTCGGCGAGCGCGGCCTTGCACCAGGTGTACGAGGATCATGCGAAGGGCTTGCAGGACTTTGTCGAGAGCGTGCAGGCACCGGACGATTGTTGCGGCGCGGTCTTCGCCTTCGGGGGTCACATCGCCGGGATCGACGTCTTCGACAAACCGTCGACGCTCTCGAAACTGTGGCCGAAGGTGATCCGCTCCTACGCAATCGACGCGCTGGAGGAAGCCGATGGCTCGCCGGCGGTCACACCCGAGCACGTGAAGGAATGGCTCCAGAAGGCACGCGAGGCCAAGACCGAGAAGTACGATTCACCCGGGGTCGGGGACGACGTGCGGTTCGACTCCGACGCCCTGGGCGGCGGCAGCCTCCTGGTGGAGGAACAGCCGGTTCACACGGAGCTCTTTGCCGCGACCAAGGGGGAGTAGAAGCTTGTCTGGCCGGCGTCTGCCGGGCAGGTCTGTTACAAACGCTTTAAAAAACGACAGCCTGAGGATCCGAGCCGTTAGGCCCCCCACTCGAAGTCGCAAGTCCCGTTCACGACAAGAAAAAACCTTCGCTGACAGGCGCTGTCAGCGAAGGTGATCTGGTCGGGGTGAAAGGATTTGAACCTTCGGCCTCTACGTCCCGAACGTAGCGCTCTAGCCAAGCTGAGCTACACCCCGATGGATTGTCTTGTAGTTGTCTTGAACTGCTGGGTAGTTAACCCGTTAGCCCGCCGGGTTTCGATCGGAGGGCCCATGGTACCCCTCGGAAGTAGCGAGTCAAGCCCGATCCTCGACGTGCGGGCGGCTACTTCTTCTTCCTTGGCTTGTTGAGGACTCTTCGCTTCTGCTCGTCGGCGCACTTCTCCGAGCAGAAGTAGAGGAGCCTTCCGCCGTAGAGGGCTTGGGTTGCCCATTTGGTATCGACGGCCTTCTTGCAAATCGGGCAGGTGCTCGACTTCGGGGTGGCCTTGACCTCGGTCAAACCCGAGACGTCGAATACGCTGGAGGCGACCTCTCTGGTCTCCAGGCTCGTAGCCTCGAGCTCGAAATCGCTCGCCCGCAGCGCAGTGACCACGGTGATCTTTCCACGGAGAAGTACGCCCTCGAGCCCCTCGAGCACTTCGAGGACCTCGTCGGAGAACGCCCCCAGCCGGCGGTAAAGCTGATAGTAATTCTTAGCTCCGGGAGGAGCATCCTTTGTAATCTCCCCCTCGATGATCGGGCGGCCATTCTCCGTCACCACGATGTGTTCGCAGGGGTGCCCCAGGACCACCTTGCCCGGCGTCCGCTCGACCTTGACCTCGCGTTTGCCGTCCTCACGGAGCCAGTAGTACTCTTTGAAGAATTCATTCTTGTCTTTTGGCTTCAGGCGCCTGGCTAACTGGACCTCCTCGGCCTCGGTCACGTTACGATCCTTCTGCACACCCACCAGGTCCCCCGAGTGCTTGCGGTAGCTCTTGCCGCCCTCCCCGACCTCATAGATAACGGGCGGCTCGGTGTCCCCCTGCAGGATGTACTTCTTCCCCTTGGCCCCGTCGGGAAAGTCCTCGAAGCAGATCCGGTTGCCATCCTCGTTCACTGTCAGACGCTGGCGAGCCGTCGACTTCTCGTCGGAGCCCGGAACGGTTCCCGTCCTCTTGTACTCGACCACGAGCCCCTTCTCTGTGCCGCCCCCGAGGCCCCGCTCCCCGTCCTGGGCCCCGAGACGAGGGACTTGTATCAACGTAGCCATCAGGACTCCCAGGAGTCCTAACGAAACCCGTCCAGCTCTCCACCCCAGGCTGCTCCACTGCATGGCTGACTCCTCAAGGATCCGTGCCGAAAGCCTCTTCACACGACCTCATCCTAACTGGGCCGCCAACCGCGCTCAACCCGGCGACGCGCAAAATCCCCTAATCCCCTAAAGAGCCGAAAAGCCGCGGATTTCAGGTCGACGAGGCAAAATTCAGTCGGAACTTGCACTCGCCGACGCAGTTGCTACAATGGACCCAGTGACTTGTTGGGTCTTATCGGCGTCGCAGGGCCGGCTGCACACCTCGTCTGCGCCCTGGGGTTGCGCCTCGAGTTCGGGTTATCTTTTTTCGCGCGGTTGGTACCGCTGGGTTTCAACAGACTTGGGAGGAGAAAAATGAATCTCTCCACGAGGCCATTGGGTGTCTTTTCCGCGGGGTGGACGGTTGGAGTCCTTGCTTGCGGCCTAATCGGGATTTTCACCATCCTGCCTTTGGGGACTCTTGACGCTGGGCCACCGCCCACGGACCCGTGTGTGTTCGTGCGTGGCGACGTTTCGGGAACGCCCGCTGGGGACATTGTCAGTCGCGACCTCTTCGACGCGGCCCTCATCTTCGCCTTCCTATACAACGTAGCGCCGCTGAACACGTCAGAGCGCCCCGCATGTATGGACGCCGCCGACGTCAACGACAACGGCCTCGTCGAGCTCAGCGACGTCACCTTGCTCATCAACGTTGCGTACAATCCTGGGTATGCAGGCCCGGGCATACCCCTCCCGAGTCCTGCGGCACCCGGCCCGGACACGACGCCCAACCTCGCCCCCGAGTTGGACACTCCCGACCCGCGCTTCGAGTTCAGCATCGCAACCGCCGTCGGTGCCGCTATCCCCAGCGACGTCGGAATCCCCCTCGACGTGACCCTGTCCAATGAGGTCCCGATCACGGCGTTCACCATGGTCATCACGTTCAGTACGGAGCAGCTTCGCATCCTTCAGGTCGACGTCAACGAGAACAACCTGATTACACAGGCTGACGGCGGTTCCGGCGGCCCGGATCACGTCTTCGCGAATGAACGGAGCAGCCAGGGTGTCGCTGTCATCAGCGCGATCGTTGATTACGTGGACCCGTGGGCGTTCTTCAACGACGTTCATGGGCTCGGAATCGACCCGAACTTCCCGGCCGGCCAGGACCACCTGGTCGCGACCTTGCAGGTTGGCATCGTCACCGGCGCCGACATGGGCTTCGCTCCTCTCTCCTTCACGGATGGAGTCGTGATCCCCCCTCCCTCGCCTGGCAACCCGCCGATCGTCCCTGCCCCTCCAGCGCACAATCTCGTCATGCTAGGGGACAGCGCCCTGCGGCCCGTGTTGAACACAGGCGGCGGCGTCGACATCCGCCGCGGCTTCATCCGTGGGGACGGGAACAAGGATGATGTCGTTGACCTCAGCGACCCGATCTACCTCCTCGACTGGATCTTCCGTGGCATGCCGCCACCCCCTTGTCTCGAGGCCGCGAACGCCAACAACGACTCTATCATCGACCTCTCCGATCCGATCTGGCTCCTGCAGTACCTCTTCAAGGGTGGTCCGCCGCCTTCCGAGCCCTTTCCCAACGCGGGACTGGATCCGTCCCAGGGCGACACGCTAGGCTGCGAGTCCGACTGAAATCGACGGAGGCCGACGGCACGACGGAGGCCGACGGCAGCAAAGATCGGGCGGCCGGTTAGGGCGACGAGCTCGCGGAGCTTCTCGCCCTACCAGCCTCGTCGTGCCCGCAGAGCGCGCCGCCGGCCGCTGCTGCGCCGCAGGTAGGCGTCGAACAATTTCCCAATGTTCTCCCTCTCCCAGCAGAGAGCGCGCTCGAAGGCGGGGAACTGTTGCTCCCTGCGCCGAAACTCGGCGGGGTGGTGCACCCACCTTCCACCCCGACGCCGGATCGGGATCATCTCGTGCAGGAGCTCATGGAAGACGATGTACTGCAGGTAGAAGACCGGTACCCGCCGGCTGTCGAGGAGCCGGTTGATCACGACGACATTGGGAGAGCCCTCGGGCATGGCGATCCACTTGCCCATGAGACAGGGCGTCACGCGTCGTGACCAGCCAATGCGCACCTCGGAACAGCCTCGGAGGAACCTCTTGCGGATGGTTCTCTCGACCTCGCTCAGATTGTAGTTTCTGCCGTGCGGAGGGCACAGCTGCCGGGCACAGAGGTCCGAAAGAGTCAGGTGCCGGTGCTCATCGATAAAATCGAGGATCGTCGAGCGAAGCTGCTTCTTGGCAGATCTGTCCTCGCGGACGAAAAAGCTCCGAATCACTGCTTCGAGAACGGGCCCCGGCGCCTTGGTGAATAGCCTGTGAAGCCGCAGCGACTGTTGTGCGCCTCGGCGACTGAGCGAAACCATGGTGCAGGTGTTCTGATGAAACTGAACCCGCAGCCTGTCGCGTCCGAGCTCGGGCCTATGACGACGCAGCAGGGCCCTTAGATATTTTTCGGTGTTACTCGCGCTCGTGACTGTGTAGTCGCTCTGCATCCCCATAGAGCTCGATGGTACGCCCCAAGGGGGATAGGATCAACTCTACTCCTTTGGTGGAGGAGAAGTTGATGCGGCGGAGACCGTTTCGAAATCTATGCGCCCGGGCACGTCGAGGATCTTCTTGACGCCGTTGCGGAAACCCGTGTTGCCCAGATCGCGCCACACCTCTCGGTCGCCGTGGCTCTGCTCCAGAAGAAACGCCTTGCCACCCGGGAGCAGGAATCCGCGGTCGTGGTGCTGCATATCCAGAACGAAGGACTTGCCCTCGAGATCGTCCTCGCTGTACACCCGCTCGAGATAGCCCACGTGCTTACGAACCACCTTCTCGCCGCGTACGTCGGCGCTGTAGATTTTGCTCCACTCGCGGTAGACCGCGATCCCAGAAACTTTCATGAGCTCCGTGACGTCGACCTCTCCCGGGACGGCTGTCTTTGCAGCACTTCCACAACCCGCAAGGCCCCACGCAGCAAGAAAGCAGGTGGCCAGAACAGTAATTCGTGACATGCTGATATTCCTCCAGATGTTCTCCACATCCAGTCTACCCCAGGAAAGTCATTTTTTCGATTCCGCCGTAGCAGCCGGCGCTTATCGGGAGTTGGCGCCGCCGTGAGAAAACGCTGCGGCCAGCGCAGCCGCGATGCCTTCGGGCAAGCTCGTGCTTTTCAGGTACGCGTGTACGGCAGGCTCGACAAGCATGCGTCCGTCCGCCCCGTAAGGCTTGAGCGTGGTGTCGATCCACTCGTCGAGCTCAGCGCCACCTTCACTGCGCTCGAGCCTGGCGACGAGTTCCGGCAGGAATGTCTTCGCGAAGTGCTCCTTGTTCTCGAGAGCCACGAGACCGGATACCTCGAGCGCGTAATCGGGCAATTCCACCCCGATCCGAGAGAGCATCTCCTGCGTGAAAGCCCTGCCAAGCTCCTCAGCGATGCGGTCGAGCTTCGCCTTTTCCCTGGGGAGCGCATCTGCCGGCACCGACTCTCCGAGTGGTTTCCCGCACACTTCGACGTACACCTTGTTTTTCGACTCCGTGCCGCTCGGACGCAGAATGATCCGCGCATCCCCCTCCAGACGGAAAACCAGGAGGTCACGAGACATGCGCTCGGTTTCGGAGTGAATCTTTCCCAGAGGGCCTTCCTCGGACCAGCGATCGGTCATCTCGAGGACCTTGCGATCTCCTATCTTCTCGGGCTGCCTCTCCCGCAGGCTGTCCTGGATCTGGCGAATGTTGAAGAACCCCTTGGCGCCGAGCATAACGGTACTGAGCACGAGGTTCCTGACGTAGCCGAACTCTCGATACACATCGTCCAGGTATTCCGAGAAAGACTTGCCACTCTCCTTGAGCTGCGAAGCGAGCTCGGCGAGCAGAACGGCCGCCCCGGCGGCATCCTTGTCGCGAATGGACGGAACGACAAGATATCCGTGCGATTCCTCGATGCCGATCACGAAGTCATCGGTTGTCGCGACGATGTCCCGGTAGCGACCCGTGCTTTCGATGCTGTTGATGACGTCGGCGATGTACTTGAAGCCGACCCCCAGGTCATCTACGACATGAAGGCCAAAGGCACGCGCGATGCGGCCGAAGAGCGACGTCGTCACGACGGTCGTCACCGCGAATCGCGAAGGCGACGGCACCTTCTTGCTCCGCGCTTCTTGCGCGAGGAGGTAGTGGGTGAGAAGGACTCCGATCTCGTTTCCGTTGAAAAACACCCACTCGCCCTGGTGGGACGCCATCATGCCCAGGCGATCGGCGTCCGGATCCGTCCCGAGCACGAGATCACCTCCGCGAGCCTGGGCATATGCCTGTGCCCGTAGGAGTGATTGCGGGACCTCAGGATTGGGCGAACGGAAAGGAATTCCCTCGAAGGTACCGTCCGGCTGAGCGTCGCCGGGATAGACTTCCATCTGGAATCCTGCCCGCTCGAGCGCGATTCCAGCGGAGTGATAACCAGTGCCGTGCAGTGGCGTAAAGATCACTCGCGCTGAACGGGCGTCGCGGTCCCTCGACACTTCCGAGTTGGTTTCGAGGTACGACTCGAAGACCTCGGGAGGCAACCAAGTGACCAGGCCTCGCTCGCGCGCTTCGTCAAACGGCATGGACGAGGCGCTGGTGGTCGCCTCGACGATCTTCGCCAGTTGCTCGTCGACGGGAGGAATCTCCTGGCTCCCCTTGTCGCTGTAAATCTTGGCGCCATTATCGTCCGGATGGTTGTGGGAGGCACTGACATTGAGGCCGCCTTGCGCCTCGAGGAAGCGTATGGCGAAGGAAAGCTCCGGCGTCGAGATGTAGTTCTCCTGCGACGGGTCGGGCATCCAGACGCGGATGCCGTTCGCCGCGTAGACCGAGGCCGCGATCGTTGCAAAGTCCTTCGAGGTCATCCCCAGAAGTGGATTCGGGCGTCCGCGATCGTAAGCAGCTCGAAGGTCCTTGAAGACCCGCACGTCGAACGCAACAACGACCGCGGGAGATGGAACCTTCGCGAAGCGCTTCTTGAGAAACTGCGAGTGGCCTTCGATCGACGTGGATATCGTAAACGGGTTGATCCTGTTCGTGCCAAAGCCTACCGGTCCCCGTCGTCCTCCCGTACCAAACGGGATTTCCTGAAAGAAGGCGTCGAAGAGGAGGTTGTACTTCTCCTCTTCTATCAGGGAGTCGAGTTGCTGTCGGGCATCGGCGAAAGCGTCTTCGCAGAGCCAGCGAGCCAAGTTATTCAGGGCCTTCTCTTTCAGCGCATCGCCAACCTGAATCTGGGAAAATGCCTCACGTACCGTTGCAGGGCACTCGACCTCTTTCATGAAAACTCCTTCGTGTGGAACGGAACGGCAGGCGCTCGCCAATCCTTATCGGCCACAAACACCACCAAGATGCGGCCCATCTTAAACACTTCCTCGGTCGTTTTGAAGGTGTATATAGCTGTTCATGATTGTGAGGGGTCGAAGACCCAAAAAAGCCTGATGGAGTATCGAGCCTCGCGCCGAAATCCGGATAGCGGAGCATTGTCGCACTTCTCCCACCGAGAGGTGCTTGGTGGCACCAGGAAGGACAGTGGAGACACCATGACGCAGTCGAACGTCGAAGAAACGCCGGAACGGGAATCGGACCCAAAGGCCGAAATGAAGCAGGAGCTGAAGTGGATTCGCGTGTCCCCCACTGGGGAGCAGGTAACTGGCAAGCAGGCAAGGGATATGGGCCTCCTGGATCAGCCTTTCCCGCCGCGGGAAGCGGGTGACCTCACGGACCTGACAAGCTCGGTGCGACTGCATGGGATCCTTTCTCCCTTGCTCCTGCGCCAGAGTGGAAATCACCTGCAGATTGTCTGCGGCTACCGGCGATACCTCGCTGCGCGCTCCGCCGGGATCTCCCAGGTGCCAGCCCTGATCGCTCGACTCGGAGACGCTGAAGCGATCCGCAGCTATCTGTCGGAGGACGTGATCCGCAGACCTCTCACCCCTCAAGGTCAGGACGACACGCTCCAGATGCTGAAGGAGTTGCGCGACGGCATGACAGAAGGGCTCCAAGGGGCCCCAATCAGCCCGATGGCGATCACCCGTCCCGAAGCCGGTGTAGAACTGCCCGTGCGACAAGTGTCCCGCGCTCCCGCGGCTTCACGCCTTGATACGCCCGTGAGGGATTTGGGGACTGGCCAGGTGCCTCCGTCGCGGGCGGCAAGCAGAGGTGTCGAAGCGCGCGACGTAACCCAAAGCCAGGACGACCACGGTGCGCTAAAACTTCTCCAGCGAATGCGTAACTTTCTTGACGTCGTCCGCGCCTCGAAGACGATCAGCGTACCCGAGGCGGAGGCCCTCCTCGACGACGTTCTCAATATCGTCGAGACCTACGATTCCCACGACCTCTCCCGGCTTTCGGCGCACGAGGACGGAGACTTCCTCGCGTCACACTCCATCCTCGTTACCGCGCTCTGCGCTCGGGCCGGGAAGTACATCGGCTGGAAAGGGGCCCCTTATCGTTCGTTCCTTCTGGGGGGGCTCCTTCATGATGTGGGGATGGTCCTCGTGCGCCAAGCAGAGATCCATTCGCCGCAATCCTTACCACAGGAGGAGCGTACACGGATCGAAAGCCACACGAGGATCGGCTGCGCCCTCATCAGCGCGACGCGGGCGTGGGACAACGACGTCGCCCATGCAGCCCGGGACCACCACGAACGCTGGAACGGTTCCGGCTACCCGGATGGCAAGAAAGGAACCGGGGTGGCATTCTCAGGGCGCCTCATCGGTTTTCTCGACACCTATGCTTCCCTGATCACCCCGCGACCCCACCGGGATGCTCTCACACCCGCCGCCGCTCGCCAGCGGCTGGGGAAAGCGCTCGAGCTCGGCCTTTTCGACGTCTCCCTGTACACGATTCTCCACGAAGTGCTCTCCAGCTTGCCGGGGGCGGCGACCTTCCCCAAGGCCGCAGAGACACCCACGCAGGGCAGCGGAAAAGGTATTGAGTTGAAGGGTGAGCTTGTTACAATGCTCTCGAAGGGCAGCACCTAGGGAAAATCGCGTACCCTGTTTACTAGGCGGTAGTAGCTCCATGCTTACCCCGGGTCCCAGCCGGGACATTCTGATTACGGTTTGCTTTTTGTGAGGGTCAGATAGACTTTGCGGCGCAGGTGATTGGTGGTGACACCGCCGGAAGCCCTTGAGAAATCGGGGGGCTGGGTGGGTGTTTGGAGTCTGGTGTCCTGGAACAGCGTAAGCTGGAACAGGCTGCGACTCGGCAGCCTATAATTTCGCAGACCCTGACGAGGCCCCTCAAGCCCCTTCCTCCTTTCAGAACACACATTTTCTTGCAATCCGAGCCCGACTTGCGTCAAGGTAGGTCTTAGTCCGACAACGCAAGCGGGGCTGCTCAAGAGAAGAAGTATGCTATCGAACGTTCCTCGAAAAATTATTGATTCTTTGACTGTCAAGGATCTTGAAGAGCTCCTTGAGTTGAAGAGGAAGAACACGCAACTTTCCGACCTGCTGAAGGACCGAGAGCGGTTGCGCCTCGAGCTGCGTCACATTGAGGATTCCATCGAGACGATCGAGCGCTTGAATGTCCAGGAGACTCAGCGCGAAGAGGATTCGGAGAAGCAACTCCCGAGCTTTCTTTCCGGAAGGCGGAAGAAGAACCTCAAGGACTACATTGCGCAGGTGCTTCTCGAAGCCGGCGGCCCCCTCTCCCCTTCTGAGATTCAGCGCAGATTGCCCGCCGCGGGCTACGTATCGAACTCGACGAACCCGCGCTCCTTCT
>Ga0315336_1006897_pt1 | contig 11293 bp, 8 predicted proteins | sample ASW5metaG_FD_204512 | JGI IMG/M metagenome (GOLD analysis project Ga0315336, IMG submission 204512) | Ammonia-oxidizing marine archaeal communities from Monterey Bay, California, United States - ASW #5 | ecosystem: Environmental > Aquatic > Marine > Intertidal zone | place: USA: California... | reverse complement strand
TCTAAAGTGCGTCTCGATCGTCAAAAACGCGGCTTTAATGCATCAATTACAACACTTTTGGATTTTGATAGGCCGGACACCAAAGAATTGTTTTTGGATACGACGGGAGATGTATTTGAATTGGTCAATAGAGGAGAAATAGAAAAACTACTGAGTGTGAGTGAAATACCAAATCATCTCAGCAAATTTCTATTTAGTTTTCTCGGTGTCAAGATATTTTTAGAACAAACAAAAGATGCAATTTCGATGGGTTAGGCATAAAGTAAACCCTATTCAAGCGAAATACTTATGTTTTTAATTCTTCTCTGAATTTTGGATAACCAAGATGAATGGTATTGCCCAATGGGTCTTAAACAGAGTTTCCATATTTATGTTATCAAGCTATAGCAGTTCGCGAATTTAGTTAATGGCAACACGAGCAGGAAATCCGTCTTTAGTCAGTTCTGGTATTTGTTCACCAGAGATAGAGTGCTAGTGAAGGAAAGATGTATTCGATGAATATCTTATTTATTAATCCAAGCCTGCGGCTAGGATCACCAACAAAGTATTTGCCTGTGGGAATAGCAAGCGTGATGACGTACGCAGAATCAAAAGGATATTATTTTGACTTTTTGGATATAGATATTGATGACCTTTCGGATTCCCAAGTTGAGCGCGAGCTGAGCAATAAACAGTATGACATTGTGCTCACGGGATCAATAGTTACTCATTATAAGTGGATTAAATGGCTTTCCAGAGTGGTGCGTAGAATTAACCAAGATGCATTAATTGTTGTTGGAAATTCAGTGGCTGGCAGTATTCCGGAAATATTCCTAAAGAATTCAGAAGCTGATATAGCAGTGATAGGGGAAGCAGAAATAACCATATGTGAAATTCTAGATAGATGTTCAAAGAATCAACAATTAAGCGGCATAAAAGGAACAGCCTACAAGTCCGTTGATGGCAAGATCACTGTGAATGAAAGGAGGATCGCTGTTAAGAAGTTAGACGAATTGCCAATGATTGATTGGCGGTTTTTCGATACTGATAAGTATTTTGAAAAATCCTATGCTGGTGCGGATGGTCTTTTATTTGAGGAGGGTAAAAACCCGAGGGTAATGCCATTGGTTTCAGCCCGAGGTTGTGTGTTTAGGTGTACATTCTGCCACTTCGTATTCTGGAATGATCCTTATAGATACAGGTCACCAGAGAATATAGTTCGGGAGATCGAACGAAACGTTGGAGAATATGGCATTAATTACGTTAATTTCTGGGACGATTTGAGTTTTGGATCGCTCAATCAGGCGGAACGACTGGCCGATGCTTTGATATCAGCAAAAGTAGATATCAACTGGAATGCTGCAGTTCGGACAGACTTGTTTGGAAACCCCAAATTTCCGGAATCAAAACGTCGAGGTATCGCGGAGAAGTTTCGGGAATCTGGGTGTTTGAATCTGGGGTTCTCATTAGAATCAGCAAATGAAGAGATTCTAGTTATGATGGAGAAAAAGGTTCGAAGAGAATACTTTTTGAAACAAGTTGAGATTCTTCGGGATTGTGGTATCACTTCGAGCGTAAGTGTTGTGTTTGGTTACCCAATCGAGACTGAGGCAACGATTAATGAAACTTTCTCCTTGTGCGAGGCCGGTGGAATATATCCAAGCATCGGTTATCTTTTGCCTTTGCCTGCAACGGGGATGTACGAATATGCAATAAATAATGGTTTTATCCTTGATCAAGATAAGTATTTAGACTCCATTACTGAGCGACAAGACTTATGTTTAAACATGACGACAATGCCGGATGAGCAAGTACTAGATGCTATTCAAATTGGAGCGGAACGTCTAAATTCGGTTTTGAATCTTGGATTAGGTGAAGATTCATTGATTAGGACCGGCAGTTATAGAAATCATACCAAGGAGACGGCTGATGACTCCTCGAAAACTATGCTCAGAAGGATAAAAAACGATGTGTCTTTCAATTATAGTCAGTCAAGCTTTGATAACACGCTTGGCCATGTGACGAAGGACAAGTCCCATGCGGGCCAATAATACAAGATTTGGCCGTGAATTACGGCCCTATAGTGGGTGTCCATCAATAACTTTGTTAGAAAGGTACTACTTTAGGGGTAAAGTCTTTGGCAACGTTCAGAACACAACCTTGGGCCCGAATAGGTTAAAATGTGAAGTAGGACAATACAGCCTTGCTAACCGATAAACTGATGAATTGTAAAGAGTGTTTCACTAAGATCAATTTGGGTTCAGCATTCGAGTGAGCCAGACATCTATTTGTAATCTTTGGAGTTCATCGTTAAAAGGATAATCGCCAAAACTTCTGCACGCTCGATCAAAATTCAAAACGACAAAACTATGAAACAGAAACTAACGTCAGCATTGGTATACGCAACCCCGATTAGTTGGTGGCCAGTAGGTTTGGGTATGATGGGGGCAGTTCTTGAGGAAAATGGTTGTGAGGTCCATACCCTCGTGAATAACTTTCGGAATTACAAAGATTCAAAACAAATCCTAGCTTGGATACTGGAAAGAGAGCCGGACATTGTCGGTTTCTCCTTCATGACATTCGGTGTCAATCAGCATTATGAATTGGCTAGAGCTATCAAAAAACTAAGCCCTGATACTTTGGTGGTATCAGGTGGAAATCACCCTACCTTATTTCCCGAAGAGAGTATCAATAACGGGTTTGATATTACTGTAATAGGTGAAGGCGAGAAGCCGTTGGAGGGTATAGTTCAGCACCTAAATGATCCTACCGACTATCCGCTTAATAATATTAAAGGCCTTGGGTTTATCGATTCAACAGGCAACTATAAGACTACAGGTCCAGCGGATATCATTCAGGAGTTAGATGATCTTCCGTTCCCAGCACGCCATCTTTTTGATCAAGATGAATTTCGTAGCGCTGATGGTGAACTAAAAGGTTATGGTTCACTCATTGGTACTCGGGGCTGTCCCTTCCAATGTACATTCTGCTCTACTTCTGCATTTGGTCCGCGATACAGGAGAAGAACACCCCAGAACGTTATCGATGAGATTATCCACGTAAAGGAAACTTATGGAACCGATACTTTCACTTTTGTAGATGACCAGTTTTTCCTGAAGAAGTCCCAAATACATGAGATTTGTAATGAGTTAATCGAGCGTAAAGCTAATATCCGCTGGAATTGTGGTTGTCGAACAGAACTCGTAAGTGATGAAAATCTGAAGGCCATGAAGAGGAGTGGATGCTTTCAAATAAATTTTGGTATCGAATCTGGTGACAATGACACACTCAAAAGAATCAAGAAAGGAAACACAACTGAGGATGCTCTAAATGCTGTTAGGTTAACTAAAGAAAACGGCATAAAGGTATATGCAAACTTTATGACCGGATTTCCGTGGGAAACTGCGGACCAGATTCTGAATACAGAGAAGTTTATACGTAAGTTACGTCCCTGGGCTGATCGATTTTCAAACAGTGGTGTGCTAATACCGGTGCCTGGGACCGATATTTATGAAGAGCTAAGAAAGGAATATGATATAGAGGAATATTGGCTTCGACCTGAATATCAGAACGTTGGAACTTCCGTTTATCAAAACGTCAATAATCCCTTTGAAGTGTCAACTTGGTTTCAAAGAGATATGTATGACGATTCTTTTGTGCAACATGAATACTTCTTTCAATATCGAAAAGATCAAAAAGATGCTATGTTTAAGCTGATGTTTACTATTGGTGTGTCAAATATACGTTTAGAGGAAGGTCGCTCGTTGCGTGGATTTGCTCGAATTGGACTCGGCTATTTGTCTCATTTGGCAAATACAATCCATCCTTCAATTGAAAAATGTCTTACTTCGGTTCTGCTAACGAAAAATGCATCATCTATACATGACATGTATGGTGTAGGATATAAAAAGAACGACAACAGGCAGAACGCTTTAGTATGAGATAACTCATTAACGTGCTGTTATTGAATTTTAGTGTGAATTTTATGTCCATTCAGGTTAAGGCTAGCAACTAGCCTTAATGTAAATTTTCCGCTGGGCTCATGTAGGCGTGTTTGATCTTGGACTGTAAATCCAGCATCGGTTAGTAATCGGCTTGCTGACTCCATACTGAAAATATGGAAGTGGTCGATAAAAAATTCTTCGCGGTCAGTTCCATATTTCATAGCTTGTTCCGCATCGGGAACTTCCACATAGAGCAGGCCATTGTTTTTAAGGTTATATTTGGACATTTCTAGTAGGTCGGAAGGTTCAGGGACATGCTCTAAAACTTTATTAAAAGTAACGACATCAAAAATATCGTCTAGTTCAAGCTTTAGGTAATCACCGTGTATAGCTCTGATTCCAATGTTGTCAGAGATATGCAATACGTTCCTGGCATCAGGGTCTATTGCTGTACATCTGTAACCAAGTCGGCTCATCTCATAAACGAAAATGCCCATGCCGGCGCCAACATCAAGTATGTTGGTTTCGTAATTGAAATCCGAGTAGTTCTTGATCGCCCGGTCAAGGTAGGTTACGCGACCTAGGTTATCCGATTCTGCTGCACTTAACTGTCTCACACGCTCAAAGGACTTCAATAATCCATCAAGGTCTCCATAGACGGCGTTTGTATAAGCTTCGGAATACAGGTCCAACTCGTGCTCAAAGCTGTTTTCACAGTGGCCACATGATTGACACTGGTAAACAACTCTTCGGTAGGTTTGATCACCGATATCCACAGTAATTTCGCCTTCCGGTGGTTTGTCATATTCGAATAGAATGGTCATATTCTCTGCTTTGCAGATATTGCAATTGCGGGGATTGTGCATGATGTCAATTACGTGGTACTCGATCAGATCTGTGTGGAAGTTAAAATCGCCATCCGTCAGCTTAATTGTGACACGAATTGATGGAAAATCTACAAATCGCACCTGAGGTCAAATTCGATTTTCCTGTTTGCGTCGTTGGTTGCTGATTATAGAATCAGTCGTAAACAGCTTGTGCGATAGACCCAAAGAGGTGAAAGTGATTTGAGACTAAACGACAGGAAGCACTCAGTTGCCATTGTACAAGCCAGAATGAGTTCCAAGCGGTTACCCGGCAAAGTACTAAGAGAAATTCATGGGAAGCCCTTGCTGGGGTATGTGATTGAATCACTGCAGAATTGTAATAGGCTATCAGGTATCGTGGTCGCTACTTCAAATGAAGAGTCGGATACCGCTATTGTCGAATATTGCAAAAAAAACGGTATTAAATACTTCTGTGGCCCGCTAGAAGACGTAGCGTCGAGATTTCTGAGTGTGGTGCGTAATTATGATTTAGACAGTTTCGTTCGTATATCTGGAGATAGCCCCATAATTGACCCAATGCTGGTCGATTATGCGGTTGGGATATTTGTAGACAATGACTATGATGTTGTAACAAATATTTTTCCGCGTACCTATCCGCCGGGAATGTCAATTGAGGTTATAAGGGCAAGTGTGTTCTTAGACGCAGTTCAAAAGTACGTATCTGCTGAGCAAAAAGAGCATGTAACAAGTTATTTCTACGAGAACAATAAAGCTTTCACCATTTATAACATAGAATGCGACTCTAGCTGCCCACCAGTGTCACTGGCTATTGATACAGCACAAGATCTAGAAATTATGACACGCGTAATACTGGATATGGATAAAGCAGTTTGGTGTTATTCGATTCAGGAAAAATTGACGAGGTACCTAGAAGCGCATAGAAACTTCTGCAAGCGATAGTGAGGCAAAGTGGGATCTATTTCGGTATCGTAAGGTTTGTGACCATCTCGACAAAGGTATTGAAAGTATGCAACAAAGGTGATACCCGAAACATTGTGGCGAATTCGGTACTGTCTTCAGTCATAAAAACGAGTGGTGCGATTCGCAACAATGAATAATTAACGAGTTCCTTTAGATAGAGATGTGTTTGACCAACCTCCATTGACTGACGAGTTACGGTGAGTGATTTCCCTCGGCTGCAACATTGAGGATAGCATTCCTTTTATAGAATTTGTAGAGCCATTGGATACTGCTAGTCAAAAAAAGATGGCAAATGCGGGGATAAATCGCCATTGCCAAACCCGGTCATTAAGGAGACGTCATGGTATTCTTTAAGGTAGATTGTTAAACCTTGTAAATACTCAAGAAGTGTGCCTTCGCTTCCAGGGCGTCTGTACATGCCCACATATTGGCTGTCTTGATTTGAATCGGAAGGGACGCCCTTCGCTAACCTATAAGTGCTTTCGAGTGTTCTCCTAGTTCTTGGATCATCTTGATAAAAGTATTGCCAACGTGATGGATCTACACCAAGCAGGACTATCGATTTATATTGTTGTTTGTATGCAAACTCTAAAGCAACGCTAAGTGTTCCACGGTAAATTAGTGATTGATCAAAATATAGTTTGTCGAATCCTCTTGCATGATCGTATTTCCCTTTCGGTCGACTAAATAAATAATGTACGTTAGGGTTTTCAGGAAAAACCTCTGGCATCAAGCGTGGATGGACGAGTCTGAATAGGGCATTTTTTCCTATAAGCGTTGTAACGTGCTGATAACTATGCCTATATTCTTGAAACAGGTTGGTTTGATGTTCGCGTCCGCGATCTAACCCTAGGTTTATCTCCTGTGAAAATATGTGGTACGTAGGAATAATGTAGTCGAACAGGTATGACAAACCCATCCCGAGGGAGTCGTGTTGTTGGATAATTTGTTGTTCCTTGTCGCCGACGAGATTAAGAGATGGCCCACTACCAAGGATAAACAATGTATCAGAGGACCGGACACGCTTTATGTCCTGACTATCTAAGATACGATAACTTCCGGAATGTTTTAACGAATTCGTCAAAGCTCTACGTAAGCTAATGAAACGATTATACCGAAACTCGTATACAGCTTTCCTGAAGAGAGCTAACTTTCTTAATTCCATGCTATGTATGTCTTATAAGAAATTCGAAAGAAGTGAAAAGCCAGAGTATCAAATTTGTTAACCTAATTGCTGAAATACGTATTGCACAAATATCTGACACCCAGGTCGAGACAACGCGCGTGTTCTGTATATTTACCCCACTTCACTGGCGAAGATCAATTGGAAGTAGAAGTTCTCAATCTTGTTCGTGATACACTCGTGCCTATAAGTTACGGCATTGTAGACTAGCGCAGTTAGGCTAGTCCTGATCCCAAAATAAACTACTAAACACGATTTGCCATGATGGGTGGTACCGAGTTAACAAGGTTTGGACTGACGACAGCCTGGGCGTCGGCAGTCATAGTTTCGATCCTATTGATTCTGCTCGGGGCCTATCTTTTTAAGATCCGGGCTCATCGATATATCTTGGTTTCGTTTTGTGCAGCCTCTATTTCCATCCTATCGATTCTGCTAGGTGCCTATCTTTATAAGATCAATATTCATGGTTATATTTGGCCTTCCTTTTTCGAATCACAACTCAGCTCAGAGTTCGACCTATTAGACGAAAAGTATTGCAGTGGACAGAAAGGGAGACTGACGACCATTGTTGAGGACGATTCAATTTCGTTTAGGAACATTAAACGCGAGAAGTCAAACATCATGTTTGATATAACGAATGTGTCAACCGAAGAATGCTACCGCTCACCTTCGGAGTTCGTTTTCGATGGAATTCCAGATAACTTTTTCGATGGAAAATTCTTTCTAGCTGGGTTCGCGGATCTCAACAGGGATGGCCATGATGACATTCTATTGTATCGCCAAGGGAAATTTGTAGGAAAGAATCAGGCAGCTATTTTGTTCTTTTATGAGAATGGGAGGTATGTGAGAGACGAGCGTTTTGACGCTTTAGATCTCCCGTGTCGACATGAGCAAGTGGTGTTCGCTGATTTTACCAACGACGGTCATACGGATATCTATATAACCTGTTACACCTGGTACGAAGTCCTTGACCGCCGCCAGCACAGGGAAGGATGGCAATTGGACTCTCAACAGGCTCAGAATTATCTGTTGATTAATAATGGTAATGGAGTGTTTGATGAAAAAGCGGATGAGTATGGGGTCGCCCAGCGTCTCAGCCCGAAGAGATTCAGGGTCGAGGGAGCGCAAGCCTTCGATATCAACGATGATGGTTGGTTGGACATTTATGCTGGCAGCAGATTGTATATAAACCATGAGGGAAAATACTTCAAAGACAATAGAGAGTATTACGGTCTTCCTATAATTTTCGATGAGGGAGTCAATGCGACGGACATCGACAACGACGGCTTGATTGATTTGGTTATATTCCATCCAGTGAAGGGCGGGCCGCTGGTCTATATCAATGAAGGTGGAAAGTTCACTCATAGCTATTGTCATCAAACGAGGATGCATTACGGTACATGGTATATGACAACGGCGGATCTGGATGGGGATAGTTGGGATGACGTCATCGTGCAGAGCCGGATCAAACAGTTACACCACCGGCTCGTCGTAGACGAAGCAAAGCCTCATATTTGGCTAAAAGGGACGCCGAAGGGATTCGTTGCCGTAAGAAATAAGTCGATGCTACCTTTGCCAGAAAAGTACTCTACGAAAGGGGGTAAGTTTAGGGAAGTCCAGTTTTCAGTGATCGACTTCGACAGGGATGGGTTATTTGACGTGTCTTACGTAACCTCAGGCGAAAACGGAGATTTCTATTCACATGTTCTCTTGAATACATCGAGAGACGACAACCGTACGATCATGGTCGAAATGGTAGATACTGACGGTATCAGGAATCAGCATGGGAGGACAATCATAGCGTCGACTGGAGCTGGCCAGAAGGAGCGAAAAGCATATGTGGTTGACGGAGGCTCAGGATACCTAAACCAGAAGCCTTATCCTGTGTATGTTTCCGCACCAAAAGACGACAAGTATGTGATCGAAGCCCATTTTCGTTCGGGCGTCGTGCAGGCGTCAGCCCGGCCCGGAGCGAGAATTCGTATCTACGAAAATGGGAAAATTGAGCAATTGAACAGGGCCTGTAGCTAAATTGATTGAGTGACCACACCGACGTGACATCAGTAGCACAGCGCAGGAAGTTACCAAGCATGGAACGGCTGATCCGGTAAGTCTTGGCCTCCTAACAATCAGTCAGAACGCTAGCCTACTTGTACCGCAGTACTTTTTGATTTTCTCCATAGATAACCTCTTGCTCGATATTTGTCATTTCCCCGAATGGAAAAAGACCAGAATAACATTGAATAATCTTGGATCCAAATGCCGCCTGAATACGTTCTGCGACATCCTTTTGCCGTGGTATCTTTGGTTTGGAATGCGTGGCAGGCTTAGTTTGAAATACGCACTGGTCAGATACAAAAAGTGATACAGCCCTGCAGATTTGACTGTGGGCATTGTTACACCTAAATTCTCTCTGAGTTGTAACTGAATTTAGAATATGTCGTTTGGAAGCAAGGTGGAAGATATAATCTTTCACATTACTTCCATCTCGTGATGAATCGTAAGAGACCCAATATTTAATGAGAGACCAACAACTTGTCAAAGGTTTAGCCGAGAAACTGAAAGGAAAGAAGGTGGTTCTGACTGGTGGTGCGGGCTTTATTGGTCACCATCTGGCAATCAGACTCAAAGAGTTAGGTGCAGAAACTCATGTTATTGATGGCTTACAAGTGAATCACCTTGGATATTACACAAGTGGCTATTCAACAAATCCGGACGGAGAACGATTCATCGCATTTTTGAATGAAAGATTGTCGTTACTTCGCCAAAAACGTATTCAGCTACATATATCCGATTTACGCGACTATCATGTGACCGCAAAGATAATTGATGAAATAGAACCGGATACGATCGTGCACTTTGCGGCGGTAGCTCATGCTAATCGCTCAAATAAGGATCCTTTCTCGACATTTGACCATAGCATGCGAACTCTAGAAAATGTACTCGACGCAGCACGTACCGGGCGTACTCACGTAATCTATCTTTCATCATCAATGGTCTATGGAAACTTTGGATCTGAGGTGGTCTCTGAGGATAAAGCTTGTAATCCATTAGGTATATATGGCGCACTGAAATACGGTTCAGAAAAGTTAGTGATTGGATATAACCAAGTGTTCGACATACCTTATACAATCATACGGCCATCAGCCCTATATGGAAAACGATGTGTAAGCCGTAGAGTAGTCCAAGCATTTATTGAAAGTGCCCTGATAGGAAAACACTTGTCAATCAGTGGAGATGGTTCTGATGCGCTAGATTTTACATACGTAGATGATCTTGTTCAGGGCTTAGTACTAGCGATTGTTAAACCCGAAGCTCAAGGAGAGACATTCAACGTTACCTTCGGTGATGCTAAAACGTTGAACCATCTAGCAGATTTAATTTGTGAGGAGTTTCCAGCAATCAGTATTAAGCGTGAAACTCGTGATGAACTAATGCCTGAGCGAGGAACACTGAGTATAGAGAAGATAAGAAACTTGCTAGGGTATGAACCTAAGTTTTCATTGGAAACTGGGCTCCGGGAGTATATTGCCTGGTATAGAGAGTTTGCTGAGGAAAATCGAGAGTTATTTCAATAGAAGGACCACGGGTCGTGACTGTTTAAGAGTCATAAAAATGACATCTGGTATCTTCGAATACGATGGATGGTATTCAGGTGTTATACATATGCCGGCTTGTGCTCTGCATAATTTGAACGACGGCAACGCAATTCGCCTACTAAAGGCCGCTCCATTTATATAGGCAAATGTTCCGATCGATGGCGTAAGCAAGCTAGTTCTACAACTGCTTTACTGCCCATCGTCAGTCAGAGTTTCAATAAAGTGCTAATTTCTGAACGTATTAGAGCATGGGCGAGACTCTGTTAGCTTGCTCAGTAGTACAATGTAACTAATTTCAAAAGACGGCTAGGTATGTAGGGCCTTCCGGACGGAATTAGCACTTATCTCGAAGGAAAAGAGAGAATATTTTTGTTGAACGTCATTGCCTGTCGTTCAACTATACCGATGCCCTGGCCCTTTATTTTATGGGTTGTGGTTACCCAATAATTGCTTTGAGGTGGTCGCAAACATAAGTGACATCTTCTTCTGTCATGTTGCTGTGGACAGGAAAAGATATTACCTGTTTCCCATATTTAACAGCAGACGAATAATTCTGCTCTAAAAGATCGTATTTGTCTTTATAGTATTTCATCAATGGGACTGGTTTTGCGTAGTGCACACTTGTACCAATTCCGAATTCTCGCAGTTTTACTACCACCAGGTCACGATCAATATTATTGTTTAGGATGGCTTGGAACAGGAAATACGAATTTTCTTCTGAAAATAATGGAAATTCGACTTTTGGTGAATTGGTTAATTCCTCGACATATTGCCGTGCAT
>Ga0315336_1006896_pt1 | contig 11296 bp, 12 predicted proteins | sample ASW5metaG_FD_204512 | JGI IMG/M metagenome (GOLD analysis project Ga0315336, IMG submission 204512) | Ammonia-oxidizing marine archaeal communities from Monterey Bay, California, United States - ASW #5 | ecosystem: Environmental > Aquatic > Marine > Intertidal zone | place: USA: California... | reverse complement strand
ATTCCGCATTGCCACCCTTTATACCAGATATTGTGGCCATTTCCAGCACACACCCTAGAAATCGGGAGCGGGCTGACGGTTCGCCTTCTTTGCGGGTGGTGAAGGCATGACGATCAAGGAAATAACCGGTGAGCCTTAGCCCATCCTGAATGGCATTTTTGTCCCAGGGCGCATCGTAAAGTAGAAAGGCTGGTAAGGGTAACAAGCGATCCTCATAGGGTGCCCCGGCGCGCGCAGAAACAGCGCGGCCAGATTTCGGCGATACATATAGGAGGTTCTCTTTGCTTCCTGTTGCCGCGCAAGCTGCTAGATCGAGTCCATAGCCGAGCTCTTTCAGCAGTAGCAGTTCCCAGCGTACATAGGTACACAGCCAATTGGGCGTCATCAGGGTACCGAGAAAATCGAGTAAGCCTTGATAGGCGGCGCCATGAGGCTCGCGCTCTGGAAGGGTTACATTGGCAACTGCACATGCCGATATCAGGGCCGCCAGGCGTAGGGAATCGTCAAGAATGGTGCCTGCGAAACTTTGGTTGAGCTCGCACACAAATGTGCCGAGATGCTCACTAAGGCGTGCGCGCCACCGCGTACTTACCAAATTTCCCGGTTGATAGATGCCACGCACTCTCCGGCCGCCATGAACGATCCCCAAATGCCGGCCATGCTTCCGGGTAAAAAGCGTCACGATGGCATTGTTCTCGCCATACTTGCGCGAACCTAGAACAATACCGTCATCCATCCAATCCATGCTCAGGCCTGATAATCCAGGCCAAGCTCGCGATAGTGTTCCGGATTATTAAGCCAATCCTTCCGCACCTTGACATGAAGAAAAAGGTGAACGCGCGTATTGAAGAGTGCTTCCAGCTCATTCCGCGCTGCCGAGCCTACCTCCCTGATGCGACTTCCACCCTCTCCGAGCACAATCGCCTTCTGACTCGGGCGCTGAACTAGGATTATTTGCTCGATACGGATGTTTTCCCCTTCGCGCTCCTTAAAACTCTCAGTCATTACGGTGAGGGCATAGGGGAGTTCCTGGCGAAGCTGCAAAAATAGCTTCTCGCGGGTAATTTCTGCAGCTAACAAACGGGAAGGAAGATCAGAGATCTGATCTTCCGGAAACATCCAGGGGCCTTTTGGCGCCGATTCAGCCAAATGGTGGTGCAGCTTTTCAACACCATCTCCTTTTAGTGCCGAAATCATGAAAGTTTCCGTAAAAATTTCACTTTCATTTAATTGCGCCGAAAGACCGAGAAGTTTTTCCCGTCTGATCCGATCAATTTTGTTTAAGACAAGGATGGCTTTTCGATTTGCTTGCTTTAACCCCCTAATGATGTGGTCGGTTTCCTTTGTGACGCCCTGCTCGGCATCCATAACGAAAGAAATTGCATCGGCGTCTGTTACCCCACTCCAAGCGGCCGCTACCATGGCACGCTCAAATCTGCTTTTTGCTTGAAAGATACCTGGCGTGTCCACAAAAACGAGTTGTGAGGCATCTTTGATAGAGATTCCTCGCACCAAAGTTCGTGTCGTTTGAACCTTCGGGGTTACAATCGTTACCTTTGCACCGACAAGACGATTGATTAGTGTCGATTTCCCCGAATTCGGCGCTCCGACGACGGCGATGAAGGCAAAGCGGTGTTCCTTATCTTCCATCATTCCCGCCTCCGTCGATCTTTGTAAGCAGCAGAGCTGCGGCTTTAGTTTCGGCGGCCCGTTTTGTTGACCCGCTTGCGCTTAAGGGGGGGAAACCCTGAATCTCTACCTGGATGGTGAAGGTCGGCTGATGATCCGGACCTGTTTGCTCAATAATTTTGTATGTGGGAAGCGAAAGTCCGTGCGCCTGAACCCATTCCTGAAGGCGGGTTTTTGGATCTTCGGGCGGTGTGGACATGTCCTCGATTGTGGAATGCCAATACCGCTCGATGAAGCGCCTGGCCACTGGAATACCGCCATCTAGATAAAGAGCAGCTATCACAGCCTCCAATGAGTCAGCAAGGTGCGATGGCCGCTCTCTCTCTTTCCCTGACTCGAGGTGGAGATGTGCTTCGAGGCCGATCCTTCCGGCAACAATGACCAGTGCCTCCCGGCAAACGAGCGCAGCGTAACGCTTGGCGAGTGAGCCTTCCGACTCGGCTGGGAAGAGGTGCAACAGACTCTCCGCGATGAGAAGACCAAGCACCCGATCGCCCAGAAATTCAAGACGCTCATAATCTGGTCTCGCCGCGTTACCATCACTTGGGTGGGTAAGGGCTTCTTCCAACAACGACGGATCCACAAAGCAATGGCCGAGCGTCTCCATTAGCCTGGCCAGCGAGGCATCAGCCCCCATCATCAGTCGATCGACAGGAAGAGGCGGCGAAAACGAATCACTGACGGCCACTTCCAGACTTCCCAGACGTGCGCTCCGCCGTTGACTGAGAAGAATAGAACTTCCGCCCGCCCGACGAGATTGTCTTTTGGAATAAACCCTACGCCGTGCTTAGCCCGGCTATCGAGCGAGTTATCCCGATTGTCCCCCATCGCGAAATAATGGCCGGGCGGCACTTTATAGACCGGCGTGTTATCGAGTCGCCCTTCGTCTGAGGCCTCAAGAATACGATAACTACGCCCACCCGGTAATGTTTCGAGATATTGCCGAACCGTTATTTGTCCCCCATAGGAGCTTAGCCCTGTGAAATCTTTGATCGCTTCACGCTTCACTTGTTCGCTATTAATGTAAAGTCGACCTTCCTTCATCTGGATCTCGTCCTCCGGAAGGCCAATAATCCGTTTAATGTAATCTGTATGGTTATCGGATGGCAGTTTGAAGACCGCAACGTCCCCCCGCTCAGGCGATGTAAAGAAAATCCGATCTGCAATCAGTGGCACACCGAAGGGCAAGGAATAACGGCTGTAGCCATAGGAATATTTTGAAACGAATAGATAGTCGCCGACCAAAAGTGTCGGCATCATCGAGCTGGATGGAATATTGAAAGGCTCATAGGCAACGGTGCGCGCAAAAATCGCAATCAGAATCGCATAGAAAATTGTGCGGACCGTATCCCACAATTCATATCTGACCCTTCTATGCAACTGTCTTCTTGGCACGCGGCGTAATTTCCTAGTTCGTCCTTGAGATTGTATAGATGATGACGATAGCCTGAGCATAGGGGTACTCGTCGCTCAGGGACACTTCAAGCTTGGCCGACATACCCGGCGGTGTGATCGCTGCCATGCGTTGTGCGGCACCGCCGGTCAGCTTAATTGTTGGTTTTCCGGAGGCGTCATTCACTATGCCCATGTCCCGCCAAAAAACGCCTTTACGCAGCCCGGTGCCCAATGCTTTCGAGCAAGCCTCCTTGGCTGCAAACCGCTTAGCATAGGTGGCGGCAAGGACTAGGGGGCGATGGGTCGCCCTCTCACGTTCGGCCTCCGTGAAAAGGCGATGGGTAAAACGGTCACCGAATCGTTCGAGGGCACGCTCGATCCTGCGAATGTCGATCAAATCACTGCCAAAGCCAATGATCATGCGGAGTCTCGGCGCGCTATTTCTTCCAAAGAAACATCTCGAGCTGCATCCATCCGAGCGCGCATGATGCGAACGCTCTCGCTAAGGCCCACAAAAACTGCCTCGCCCACTAGAAAATGACCAATGTTCAATTCATTGATCTCTCGGATGGCTGCAACTGGCGCCACTGTATCTAGGCAGAGGCCATGGCCAGCATGGCATTCGAGACCGAGTTCGGCAGCATGTTTTGCCGTTTTGGTCAGGCGGCGAAGTTCGTCTTCTCGAGTCGCACCTTGCGTATTGCAATAACCTCCGGTGTGTAATTCGACCGCAAGCGCACCTATTTCTTTTGCGGCTTGGACCTGCGCAAAATCTGGGTCAATAAAAAGGGCCACCTCAATCCCGGCCGCTCCTATTACCTTTATGTATGAAGCTAAGTGCATTTTTTCAGCAGCCACATCGAGGCCACCTTCTGTCGTCAATTCCTGACGCTTTTCTGGAACCAGGCAGACGGCGCGTGGCTGATTAGCAAGAGCGACTTCAAGCATACTGCGAGTTGCCGCCATCTCAAGGTTAAGCGGCAATGCATTGTGCTGGGCTAGCGCTACAATATCCGCATCCTGAATATGACGACGGTCCTCGCGAAGATGGGCCGTGATTCCATCTGCACCCGCCTGCATCGCAATCTCGGCCGCTTGCAAGAGATCTGGGTGCAAGCGCCCGCGAGCGTTCCGTAAGGTCGCCACGTGATCTATGTTCACGCCAAGCCGAAGCTTAGTCATCGGACTGTTTTTCCTTTTTTGTGGCTATTCGCCTCGCGCGGCGCATTTTTCCTGCCTCACGCCGGTGATTACGGTGATGCTGATAGCCTGCAACAATGGCCTTAATCGGCCAATAGAAGGCGATCCATGCAGCGATAACCGTCGGAACACTACCTATCGCCATTGGCCAAAGCAGCCAATCTGGGTGATTAAAAATCATCTGTAGAGAGACCGTATCCGGTATGCCTCTATCAGGTGCGATCCGTAGGATCCAGTTTCCGAGTTGGTAGATCCAAAACCAGATTAACGGAAAGGTCCAAGGATTCCCCACAACTGTACCGATTGCCGAGGCAAGCAGGTTGCCGCCAATTAACCAAGCAATCAAAGCTGCGGACGCAAAGTGAAAGCCTATGAAGGGCGTAAAGGAAACCGCCGCTCCACATGCAAAACCAGCTGCAATGCTGTAGGGGCTCGCAGGCAAACGCCCGACTCGATGAAATACGTAACGCGACGCCCGTCGCCAACCAGACTGTGGCCAGAGCGCATTGCGCAAATATAAAATAGGATGCAGCCTTTTTTGGCGCTTGAAGAGCATCGTGAAAAGTTAACGCCTTTGCAATCTCTGAAAGAAATGAATCAGTGCGTATTGCTTCCTTCTCTTATCCCCGGGCCCTTTCGACCGAATTGATCACCGGAGATGCGCGAAGGGCCGCAATAATACTGGTTAAATGTTTGGCATCTTGTACATCGATATCGATGACCAATTCGAAAAAATCCGTCGAACGATTCGTGATTTTCAAATTGTTAATGTTTGCACCATTATTCGCGATAACGGTCGACAAATTGCCTAACGTGCCGGGCTCATTCAAGACGACCAATAGCACCCTTCCGGCATAACCCATGGCCTCTTCAGCCCCCTCATCCCAGGAAACATCTAACCAGCTATCCTTTAATTCATTGAAAGAAGGTAAAATTTCACAATCGATTGTGTGGATTATGACCCCCTTCCCTTTCGTCACTATGCCAACAATGCGATCGCCTGGAAGCGGGCTACAACAGCTTGCATAGTGAACCGCCATGCCTGGAATGAGGCCCCTGATCGGAATGGGATTATCACTACCCTTTTTTTTGCGTTTACGCCTGGGAAGAGAAATAGCAACTTTCGAACGTGGGCGGGAAGACTTGCCCGGAAAAACTGCCTTAAAAATATCTTCCGCCGTATATCTACCCTCGCCGATTGCGGCGTAAAGGTCGTCTGCAGTTTCACAATGAAAATTTTTACAGACATCTTCTAAAATCTTATTGTTTAGCTCATCCCTTTCATTCTGAACCGTGCGCTCAAGAATTGTCCTTCCCAACTGAATATATTGATCGCGCTGTTTCAAGCGTACAAAACGACGGACACACATGCGCGCCTTGCTGGTAACAATAAAGCGCTCCCACGTGGGTGATGGAGTTTGTGCTTTTGATGTGATTATTTCAACCTGATCACCATTGTGAAGCTGACTCTGCAGCGGCAGCATTTGTCCGTTTACCTTTACGCCTACGCACGTGTTTCCAATCTCCGAATGGACGGTATAAGCAAAATCCACCGGCGTGGCTCCTCGGGGTAGAGCAATCAGATCTCCCTTTGGGGTAAAACAAAAAACCTGGTCCTGGAACATGCCGAGTTTTGTTTCTTCCAGAAATTCTGCCGGATCCGACGCATTCTCTAACAACTCTAGAAGCTCACGAAGCCAATGATACTGGCGTCCGTCCGTAGCGCTGGCAGGCTGGTCTTTGTATTGCCAGTGAGCCGCGACACCACGTTCGGCAATATCTTGCATATCCTGAGTGCGAATCTGAATCTCAATCCGCTGTCGTTCTGGTCCAATGACGTCAGTATGAAGGGAACGATAGCCATTTGGCTTGGGTGTGCTGATATAGTCCTTGAAACGTGCCGGCACAACTCGGTAACGACGATGCAAAATGCCAAGCGCGCGATAACATTCTTCAGGCCCAGTAACCACCACACGAAATGCCATCACATCTGACAGTTGCTCAAAGCTAATGTTCTTTTGCTCCATTTTTTGCCAAATGGAGTAATACTTCTTCTCGCGCCCTGAGACAGATGCTTCGACTCCCCCTTCTTTCAGAGTTTCCTCAAGGCCATAAAGAATTTTTGGAACTTTTGCACCGCCTTCCTGACGCAAATAACTAAGCCGGGCGAGAACTGAATTCCGGGCATCTCGGTTTAATTCCGAAAAGGCAAGGTCCTGTAACTCGTCTTTCATCTCGTGAAGTCCGATCCTATTGGCCAAGGGCGCATAAATATCCATGGTCTCCAGGGCAATGCGGCGACGCTTCTCCAAATCCTGAAGGTAATGGAGGGTGCGCATGTTATGAAGGCGGTCTGCGAGTTTAACGAGAAGGACGCGAATATCGTCCGACATCGCGAGCACTAGCTTTCGAAAATTTTCCGCTTGTTGTGTGTGGTCAGATTGCAGTTCAATTCTTGAAAGTTTTGTGACGCCATTGACCAGACTGGCAATTTCTGATCCGAATTGATGTTCAAGTTCATCAACGGTCGTTAGCGTGTCTTCAACCGTGTCATGAAGGAGTGCCGTCACAATAGACGGCCCGCCAAGTTTTAACCGAGTAAGAATCCCTGCAACTTCGAGTGGATGCAGAAAATAGGGGTCCCCTGACTCGCGCATCTGGGCGCCGTGCGCCTTCATCGAAAACACGTAGGCGCGGTTTAACATCTCCTCATCTACAGAAGAATCGTATGCCTTCACAGCCTCCACTAATTCGAATTCTCGAATCATCGGCGATCACGCCTCGTTAAAAACCTCAAGCTTGGGAAACGGAGCCGCCACACAAAGCAACAAGGAAAGGTCAGGAGCCCCGGCGGTGCCCAATCACAGATCGGGCGGGCACTATTCAATCACGCTTTGTCTTGGTCAAAAATATCTTTTTCTTTTATATCCGGAAGCGCTTCGTCTTCCATTTCCTTGATAAGCGTCTCTGTTTCTGTATCTGTCTCTGTTTCTACTTTTATTTCTACTTTTATTTCTTCAGTAGTCCCTTTTTCTTCCGCCTCTACTGCTTCGGAAGATACGTACCCTTCTTCCAAAGAAGCTAATCCGACAGACCCCTCATCAGTCGAAGGCAGTTCTTCGGTGGCCTTTTCATCTGATATGGCTTCGCTAGCCTCAGTCGAAGGCAGTTCTTCGGTGGCCTTTTCATCTGATATGGCTTCGCTAGCCTCAGTCGAAGGCAGTTCTTCGGTGGCCTTTTCATCTGATATGGCTTCGCTAGCCTCAGTCGAAGGCAGTTCTTCGGTGGCCTTTTCATCTGATATGGTTTTGCTAGCCTCCGCCTCTTTCTGCTCGTCGACCAATTCGAGGATGTCCTCTTCAGGCTCCTCAAGCTTTACGTGTTTTTGCAGCGAACGCACTTTCCCGTCCCGAAGATCATTCAAATCAACCGTCAATTCGGCAATTTCGCGAAGGGCAACAACTGGATTCCGGTCCCGGTCCCGGTCCACGGTCAGGACTGCTCCGGCAACAATCTCCCGGACCCGTTGAGCAGCAAGAACCACGAGCTCGAAACGATTTGGTACTCGGGTAACACAATCTTCGACTGTAACGCGGGCCATCGGCTGCCTCTTGGTTAAGACTCAAGAATCGGAGGAATATATTGCTGCACTGCGTCGAACGCAAGCTTAGCGGGTTTCTCCAGGGGCACTATCCCCTTTGTTTTCCAATGGAAAGGCCTGTTGATCTTTCGTCAGGCGACGGATTAGGCCAGCGATAGAAGTGCAAAGAACGGGATGTCGCCAGTCTGGAGCAATCTCGGCAAGCGGATAAAGGACAAAGGAGCGCTCGTGGAGGCGTGGGTGAGGAACTGTAAGTGCCTCCCCATTGCCCCTAATGACCCGATCCTCCCAGGCAAGGAGATCCAGATCAAGTGTGCGCGGGGCATTCCTCTCCCAGCGCGCCCGTCCAAAATGACTTTCAATCCGCTGGCAAATCACCAACAGATCCTCCGGCGTCCCTTTCATTGTCACCGCTGCAACCCCATTGACGAACCATGGTTGGTCAGAAGCCGGTATTGGCGCACTCTCGTACCAGCGGGACCGGCGCAAGACCGTCACACCAGCAGCCGCTAGCGCGGACAGGGCTGCTTCGCAATTTTCCAAGGGATTCCCATGGGTGACCGTTGGAAGATTGGAGCCTAGGCCGATCAGGATCATGCTTTCGTCGCCTCTTCGTATTGTCTTTGATTCATCAGTTTCAAGCTAAGGCCTAACTATCTAGAATAGTCCCGTTCGCATTTACATCTGAAGCAATCCTGTATTCCAAAATTTCTCTTAAGATCTTGCCGGCCAAAAAAGCGACTCGCAAAGACACTCCCAAAAAAGGCGCGCGCATGAAAGGTAGTGAGCCGGGGAGAGAGTGCTCCCATTGTCCGCGGCTTGTCGCCTTCCGTGTCAAGAGCCGTAACGTTCATCCCGATTGGCATAATGCCCCCGTTCCCTCCTTCGGGCCAAAAAATGCAAAAGCGTTGATTGTCGGGCTGGCACCCGGCTTTAAGGGTGCTAACCGGACAGGGCGCCCCTTCACCGGTGATGCCGCGGGCGATCTTCTCTATAGCATGCTTGGCAAATACGGATTCACCCATGGCAATTATAGTGCAGATCCCACTGATGGACTGGAACTAGTGGATTGTCGAATTACCAATGCTGTGCGCTGTGCACCTCCCGAAAATCGGCCAACACCAGGCGAGATTAAATACTGCGGACAGTTCCTCAAGCGAGAAATCGCGATTATGCCGAAACTTCGTTTGCTGCTAGCGCTTGGCCAGATCGCTCACAATGCTGTTCTCGCGGCATTCACTCTAAAACGCAGCGCTTACCCTTTCAATCACGGCGCCTGCCATTCTCTTCCAAATGGTCTACTGCTTATCGATAGTTATCACTGTTCGCGCTACAATACGAATACAGGCCGGCTCACTGAAGTGATGTTCAAAGCGGTGATTCATGAGATGCGCGAGCGCATTTGAGACAAAGGGGAGGCTTGCTACCCGTAGCGCTCCTCTTTCCACGGATCACCTTCGTTATGGTAGCCACGCTCTTCCCAAAATCCCGGGCGGTTTTTTCCGATGAGTTCGATCCGGCAAACCCACTTCGCGCTCTTCCAGAAATAACGTTTCGGAACGACAACACGAACCGGACCACCATGCTCGCAGGTCAGTGGTTTCCCCTCCCAGCTGTGAGCGAGCAGCACATCCTCGTTATCGAAATCCGCCAAACTAATGTTTGTCGTATATCCATCGTAGCTATGGAACACGATAAAACTAGCCTCAGACAGTGGTTTGACGACGGAGAGAAGGTGACGCGCACATACTCCTTTCCAGCGGTTGTCGTAGCGTGACCATGCGGTCACGCAGTGGATATCAGAAATGTTTTCAACCTGAGGCTGTGCGAGAAAGGTAGCCATATCCCAAGTAAGTGGATTGATAACCAGGCCATCAATACACAGACGCCACTTTTCTAATGAAATTTCCGGCTGAACGCCAAGATCAAGAACGGGCCAGTCTTTTACTTCCCGTTGACCCGGAGGAAGGCGCGCAGAGACGTCTAGCTCCGCCGTTTGATCATTAAGCAATCGTCCCTCTTTTGCCCATTCCTGCTTCCGGCGAATGAGTTTTTCTCTGACTTTGCCGAATAATGTCGGATCTTGTTCCTTCATCTCTCACCTGCGTTTTAAGACCTTTCCTTCAAAAGCCGTTCTTTCTGACGACGCCACGCCCGTGCCTTTTCGGTTGCGCGCTTATCAAATTTGCGTTTTCCCTTAGCCAGGCCTAGGGACACCTTCGCGATCCCACGATCATTGAAATAAACCGCAAGTGGGACAAGGGTCATGCCCCCTCGTTTCACGGCACCAAAAAGGCGATCCATTTCGCGGTGATGAATTAGCAGCTTTCTTGGACGCGTAGTGTGATGGTTCTCTTGGCTGGAGGCATATTCTGCAATATGCGTATTGAAGAGATATAGTTCGCCGTCTTTTTCTGTCGCATAGGAATCATTCAGCGAACAATGGCCGAGTCGGAGCGACTTTACTTCTGAACCGATCAAAACGATTCCTGTCTCAAGAGTCTCCTCAATAGCATAATTGTGGCGGGCTTTTCGGTTTAGAGCCACGTAGCGATCGGTCGAGGTAAGCGCCCTTGCCATCCTTAACCTCAGACCAGCAAGTCTGCCGTTTCCAATGCTTGCCGAACCCGCTTCTTATTTTCCTTTGAAATCTCGACAAGGGGAAGACGTAGGTCGCCAGAAAAGTGTCCCTGAAGGCAAGCCGCATATTTGACAGGACACGGATTGGTATCGACAAACATAGCATCATGCACCGGCATCAGCCGCTCGTGAATCTCACGTGCGGTCGTGCGGTCACCTTTCATCCACGCTGTATGCATCTCGGAGAGAAGTTTAGGTGCAACGTTTGCAGACACCGAGATGCACCCGTGACCACCCTCATCCAAAAACTCAAGAACCGTGGCATCTTCGCCAGAAAGCTGGCAGAAATCATCACCAATTTCGCGTCGCGTCGCGAACGGGCGCGTCAAATCTGCCGTTGCGTCTTTCACGCCGATGATATTCGGAAGCTCACTAAGACGTGTCATAGTCGCAATAGACATATCAACTACGCAGCGCCCCGGAATATTATAAATAATTATTGGCAGATCGACGGAGCCTTGTATGGCCTTGTAGTGTTGATAGAGGCCTTCTTGTGAAGGCTTGTTATAATAAGGCGTGATGACCAAGGCCGCATCCGCACCTGCCTCCTTAGCGTGGCGAGTCAGTTGGATCGCTTCTTCTGTCGAGTTTGACCCACTGCCCGCGATTATAGGCACGCGGCCCTGGGCTGCCTCGACGCATAGCTCAACGACCCGCATGTGTTCCGCATGGTTCAAGGTCGGCGATTCACCCGTCGTCCCACACGGCACTAAGCCATGAGTCCCCTGCTTAATCTGCCAATCGATAAATCCTTGATAGGCTTTCTCATCG
>Ga0315336_1006895_pt1 | contig 11297 bp, 8 predicted proteins | sample ASW5metaG_FD_204512 | JGI IMG/M metagenome (GOLD analysis project Ga0315336, IMG submission 204512) | Ammonia-oxidizing marine archaeal communities from Monterey Bay, California, United States - ASW #5 | ecosystem: Environmental > Aquatic > Marine > Intertidal zone | place: USA: California... | reverse complement strand
CTCCCGACTACGCCCTCGTGGACGGACGGGACCGCTACGACTTTGGCCTGCCGTATCGCGCCCTCGTTGCAGGAGATGAGCGGGTTGCGAGCATCGCCGCAGCATCGGTTATCGCGAAGGTCTTCCGCGACGAGTGGATGGGCGATCTCGATGTCTTCCATCACGGATACCGCTTCGCTGCGAATAAGGGCTACGCCAGCAGTGCGCATCGCGATGCCCTGCGCCGAATTGGGCCCTGTGCCCACCATCGCTTTTCCTACGAGCCTGTACGGGCTGCGGACGGGGGCGGACGGCTCTGCTGCCGTTCATCTCGTAGTGCGATCGTGAATATAGTGCCGGCGCGCTAGTGAGTGACTCACGCGCAGCGCTCGGTGAGGTCGGCGAACGGGCCGCCGTAGCGTATCTCCAAGCGAGCGGCTACTCGGTTGTGGACTGCAACGCGCGGCGACGCGAAGGTGAGATCGACATCGTCGCGCGCTCGCCGGAGTGGGTTCTGGTCTTCGTAGAAGTGCGCAGTCGGCGATCGCCGGCGGGTTTGGTAGGGGTGGCGGCTGTGGGTGATCACAAGCAGCATCGGATCGCGGAGCTGGCCGACGCCTACCTGACCGAGGAGGAAACCGATGTTCCCGCCTGTAGCGACGTGATCACCGTCGTGGTCGACGCGCAGGATTGCATCGTCGAGTTGGAATACATCGAGAGAGCTGTTGAGGGGCAGTGGTCCCGCCAGCTTCGGGACGTGACGCGGGACGTGACGCGGGCCGGGACGCAGTATCCATATGCTAGCTTCACGTGCGTGATATGTGCGCCTACTTTTGGCGCTCGGGACATCCTTCATGCCGGTCTACGAGTACCGCTGCTCCGCCTGCACTGCGAAAACCATCGTCTTCCGTCGGTCGATCAACGCCGACGACGAACGTCCGGTCTGCGAGCGGTGCGGTTCTACTGAAACTGAGCGCGCAGTCTCCGCGTTCGCAACGCCCAAGTCTGAGCAGCAGGTCCTAGAGAACTATGGCACCCCCGGCTTGGGCGCCGGCCCGGAGGCTTACCGCGACCCCCGGCAGATCGGCCGTTGGGTCGAACAACAGTTCGACGATATGGGAGTCGAGATGCCGGACCAAACCCGCCAGATGATCGACGAGGCACGGGCGGGGGAGCTTCCAGACCCAGTGAAGGACCTTTAACGGATGCCAGATGTCTCCGCTATCAACAAGACTCAGTTTGGGCTTCGCCTGGATCACGTCATCGAGCCGATCCGCCGCAATCTAGAGGCCCAACATCGCGCACGTGAAGAAGGGCTCGTCGCCTCCCGGCAGGTCATCCGACAGGCTTCGCTAACGATTCGCGCCGTCCATCGGCACGAATTCGAACGGGCTGCCCAGATGCTGGAGGAGCTTCGCCAGCAGGCAGAGGCCGCCGCTGCTGCGATGAAAGACCACCCTGCCGTTTACCATGCCGGCTTCCTGCACGATGCCCTGAAGGAGTATGCCGAGGCGGCGCTCACGCTGGCGCTCGTGTCCGGCGGGCCATTCCCCACCCCAGATACCCTGGGGGTCTCCGCCGCCGCCTACCTCCATGGGCTGGCCGAGGCGGTGGGTGAGCTCCGCCGATTCGCCTTAGACTCCCTCCGCCGCGATGGCGACGCCTCCCCTGATGCGCTCCTGGACGCGATGGACGAGATCTACGCTCAGCTCGTGACTATTGACTACCCGGAGGTGATCACCCAAGGGCTGCGACGCAGCACGGATATGGTTCGTGGCGTCACGGAACGCACACGCGGCGACCTGACGATGGCCGCGCTCCAGCGCCGTTTGGACGCACAGCTCAAAGCGTTCCGGGATCAGCTTCCTGCCGCAGATCCGTCGATCTCATAACCGAATGGCTGTGCCTCGCTCCTTAGAGTGATCTCTGCTCCGTAACCGAACACGTTGATCGTCCGAATCGGCTCTCTTAGATTTACGCTTGTATGGGGCTAATCGCGCTTGGCGGCTGTGTCGCTGCCGCCGCCGCATGAGCGGTCCCGTGCCAAACCCACCTTTGTCGCAGGAGGCCGCATGGAAGTCCTGATCGTTGCCATCATCGGCGGTGTGGTCGCGCTCGCCTTCGCCGCTGTGCGCGTCCGCGATGTTTTAGCGCTCGATCCTGGCGACGAACGCATGCGCGCCATCGCCGCCTCGATTCAAGAGGGCGCCGGCGCCTTTCTGCAACGCGAGTACGCCTTCCTGGCGGCCTTCGTAGCGTCTGTGTTCGTCATCCTTTTGCTGTTTATCGACCTCAACATCTTGGACAAGGTCCTGTTGGATAATGGCACCGACGTCCCCGAGACCGCGCTCAGCTACCTGGTCGGAGCGTTGCTCTCCGCGACCGCCGGCTATCTCGGCATGATGATTGCGGTGCGTGCCAACGTCCGTACGGCGCAGGCGGCGCGAACTGGTCTCAATCCCGCGCTGCGGGCCGCCTTTAACTCCGGCACGGTCATGGGTATGACCGTCGTGGGGTTGGGGATCCTCGGCATCGTCATTCTCTACTTCATCTGGGAAAACCCACGCCCTCTTACTGGTTTCGCCTTCGGCGCCTCTTCCATCGCGCTGTTCGCGCGCGTGGGTGGAGGCATCTTCACCAAGGCGGCTGACGTCGGCGCCGACCTCGTTGGAAAGGTTGAAGCGGGCATCCCCGAGGACGACCCCCGCAATCCGGCCACTATCGCCGACAACGTGGGCGACAACGTGGGCGACGTCGCCGGGATGGGCGCTGACCTGTTCGAGTCTTACGTCGGTTCCATTGTGGCGACGATGTCGCTCGCGATCGTCGCGGTGCCGGCGGCTGTCGCCGCGGGCTTAGTCGGCGCGGACAACGTGTTCGGCCAGGAAGCGATCGCGAACTTCAAAGCAGAAGCGTTCGTCTTGCCGATCTTGGTCGCCGCGATTGGAATCTTCGCCGCGATACTCGGCAGCTTCTTGGTCCGTACTGGCGAGCGCGCGGACCAAGGACGCTTGCTCTGGGCGCTGCGTGCCGGGGTCTTCAGTGGCAGTGCCTTGGTCTTGCTGGGGTCCGGGATCGCGGTCGCTGTCATGGGCCTGGACCTCAACATCTTCCTCGCCATCTTCGTGGGCCTGCTCGCGGGCCAGATTATCGCTACCGTCACGGAGGGCTTCACTTCGCCGGAGGGCTTCTCTCTCGGCCCATTGCGGTATAGCCCAACGATCAGTCTGTCTCGCCAGGCGGAATCCGGAGCGGGGCCGGTGATCATTGGTGGTCTCAGCCTCGGCATGTTGTCCACCGCCGTTCCACTGGTGACCATTGTGTTGGCCATCTGGCTCACTCATGAACTGGCCGGCCTCTATGGCATCGCCCTCGCCGCGGTGGGAATGCTCGCTCCTCTGGGCGTCACCCTTGCGACCGACGCCTACGGCCCCGTTGCCGACAACGCGGGCGGCATCGCCGAGCAGGCCGGGCTGCCGCCCGAGGTCCGAGAGCGCACCGACGCGCTGGATCAGCTGGGCAATACCACTGCCGCTACGGGGAAGGGCTTCGCGATCGGCTCTGCCACCCTTACGGCGCTGGCGTTGCTCGCGACTTACTCAATCACGACTGGCGTTCAGTCGTTCAACCTACTCAATTTTGAAGTGATGATCGGCGTCCTGATTGGTGCGCTGATGCCGTTTCTCTTCAGCGCGCTCAGTATGGGCGCGGTAGGCCGCGCGGCCATGGCTATGGTCGAGGAGGTGCGGCGCCAGTTCCGCGAGCACCCCGGCATCATGGACGGTACCGAGCAACCGGATCACGCGCGCGCCGTCGCCATCTCCACCAACGGCGCACTGCGCGAGATGATCATCCCCGGCCTCCTGGCCGTCGCAGTTCCCATCTTCGTCGGCGCGGTCATCAGCGCTGAGGCGCTTGGTGGGCTGTTGATCGGCTCGATTGCAGCCGGGTCGATGATGGCGATCATGATGGCCAATGCAGGGGGCGCTTGGGATAACGCTAAGAAGTACATCGAGGAAGGGAACTTGGGCGGCAAGGGCTCGGAGGCGCACAAGGCCGCCGTGGTCGGTGACACCGTCGGCGACCCGTTCAAAGATACTTCTGGCCCGTCGCTGAACATCCTCTTGAAGCTGATGGCCATTGTCGCCGTCGTGTTCGGCCCGCTCTTCCTCTAGTCCGTCATCTGACGCGCATCGGGGATTCCCTTAGGCGTCTCCGGCCACGACCGTTGCCGTGACACTCGGTGCGCTCCGTCTGCGGTGAATCCTGTCCGCCGTCGGAAAGCTAAGGTGGTGCTGCCGCAGAAATCAGCCCGGGCTGCCCACCACCGTCATCGGTACCCTCGCCTCGACCAGCGCGGTCTCCAGCGGGTTCGCATCGTGTCTGTCGACCACAGCGGTGACTAGCTTCACGATCCGTCTGAGGGTGAGCGCCCACCTCGTCGCTGCTCGACCTGCTCTCGCAGCGCAGAGCCGGCTTGCCCAGACGCCAGCGTCGCGGCGATGGCGCCCAGTGCTGCTCCGAGCACGAATCCGATCACGAAACGCATGCACTCTCCGTTCGTCCCGCGCGATGCAACCTACTCAGCGTCACTGGCGTGGTCAACGATGGGAAACGCTGCCGCGAGCGATGGCCGATACGCTTGCGCAATTGCCCGCCGATCAGGCCGCTGATAGCGTGATAGGGCATATGCGGAGGCTCCTATCGTGACCACCGATACGCCGGCCGGTGTCAACATGGAGACGATCGTCTCCCTCGCCAAGCGCCGCGGCTTCGTCTTTCCCAGCAGCGAAATCTACGGCGGCTTCGGCTCCACCTGGGACTACGGCCCCGTCGGTGTTGAGCTGAAGCGCAACGTTAAAGATGCCTGGTGGCGCAGCATGGTGCGCGAGCGCGACGACATCGTCGGCCTCGACTCCGCCATCCTGATGTCACCCCGCGTTTGGGAGACCAGTGGTCACGTCGCTAGTTTCAGCGACCCGCTCGTCGATTGCCGGTCCTGTCAACAGCGTTTCCGCGAAGACGAGATCGAAAGCGACGCTTGCCCGGCCTGTGGCTCCATTGAGGGCTTCACGGACGCCCGCCAGTTCAACCTGATGTTCAGTACTCACGTTGGACCCGTGGAAGACCAAGGCGCCCTCGCCTACCTCCGCCCCGAGACGGCGCAAGGGATCTTCGTCAATTTTGACAACGTTCTCACTGCCGCCCGCCGTCGTCTGCCCTTCGGTATCGCTCAGCAGGGCAAGGCCTTTCGCAACGAGATCACGCCGGGCAACTTCATCTTTCGCACACGCGAGTTCGAGCAGATGGAGATCGAATTCTTCGTTCGGCCGGATACCGCCGAGGAGTGGTACGGCCGTTGGATCGATACCCGCGAACAGTGGTACATCGACCTGGGGATGCGCCCGGAGAACCTCCGCCGCCGCATTCACCCGCAGGAAGAACTTGCTCACTACTCCGCCGGCACCACAGACCTGGAGTACCGCTTCCCCCAAGGTTGGGCGGAACTTGAGGGGATTGCCAACCGTACCGACTTCGACCTTAAGGCCCACGCCGAAGCCAGCGGCCAACGGCTGTCCTTCTTCGACCAGGAGAACGATGAGCACATTGTCCCCTATGTCATTGAGCCCTCCGCGGGAGCGGACCGTGCGCTCCTCGCTTTCCTAATAGACGCTTACACCGTTGAGCCTGATGAAAAGGGCGATGATCGCATCATCCTCAAGCTGCACCCGCGCCTCGCGCCTTACAAGGTGGCCGTCTTGCCCCTCAGCCGGAAGAAGCCGTTGGTCGAAACTACGCGCGATGTCTGGGAGCGGCTGCGGCCCCACTGGAGCACTCAGTACGATGATACCCAGAGCATTGGTCGCCGCTACCGGCGTCAGGACGAGCTCGGCACGCCGTACTGCGTGACCGTTGACTTCGACTCCCTGGAGGACAAGGCCGTCACGATCCGGGGCCGCGACGATCAGCAGCAAGAGCGCGTACACATCGAGGATCTGGTGGACGCTTTGCGCCAGCGCCTCGAGGTCTAGTTGCCCGTGCCGCAACGGCCTCTGCGCTTCGTCCACACCTCGGACCTCCACCTCGACGCCTATGTCGGCGTCGATGACGTGATCTGGACCGAGCGGCGTGCGCAGGTACGCGCCGGTTTCGAAGCAGTGCTGGCCCTCACTGGGGATGCACAGGCGGATGCCCTGCTCATCGCCGGTGACGTCTTCGACTCCAACCGTGCCCGCCCCGAGACCGTCGAGTGGTTCTTGGAGCGTTGTGGGTCCATTGCGCCCACGCCTATCGTTGCCATCAATGGTAACCATGACGCACTGGGAGACAGCTCCGTCTACGCGCGCCATGACGCGGCCAGAGTTGAGAACCTCACGTTCCTCTTGGACCAAGCCGGCGAGTCGTTGACGCTGCCGGAGTTGGAGCTTGTCTGCTGGGGCCGCGGTTTCCACGAGTCGGACCTGAGCTTCCGACCACTTGATGGCCTACCAGCGCGCAGCTCCGACTTCTGGCACGTGGCGTTGGCGCACGGACACCTGCATCGCGGTCCGGACGACGCTCACCGCTCCATGTTGATCGAGCCCAGTCAGATAGAGGAGAGCGGCTGGGACTACGTCGCCCTGGGCCACTGGGAGCACCATGCGGAGGCGAGCCCGGGGCCCGTCGCTGCGGTGTATTCGGGCGCGCCGGTGCCGCTCGCGCGTCGCGAATTCGAAGTGGCGGCTGTAGTTGTCAACTGCGATCCTGAGACGGGTGTCGGCTGGGCACGCACCATCCTGGACGGCGGCACGCCGCTTCAGAACAATCCCGGGGTAGAAGCAGAAGGGCGCTAGGGCGCGATCTCGGCGACCTTGGTGCGGGTGCCGGGTTTGTCCTCGTACCAAGAGGCATTGATCGCCGTGTATGCGGCCCATTCCTCCGGCACATCGTCCTCGGCGAAGATCGCGGTCACCGGGCAGGCGGGTTCGCAGGCGCCGCAGTCGATGCACTCGTCGGGGTGGATGTAGAGGATGCGGTCGTCATCGCCGTCCGCGTGGATGCAGTCGACGGGGCACACCTCTACGCAGGACTGGTCCTTCACATCGATGCACGGTTCCGTGATGACGTACGTCATGGTTTCTCCAGCGCTCTCGAACGTCGCTCGCGTCCGTTTTCCGGCCGACTATGGCCGACTACGGCCCCACTTATATACCGGGGCCCCAATCCAGGCAACTATTCTACTTGGGATAGTCGGACCGCTATGCGGGCTGCTCCGCCTGCACGATCAGCTCGGTCAGCTGCCGCACGAAGAACGGCGTCAGGACCTCCTCGCGCAGGGCGGCACCGAGTAGCCAGAGCAGCTCCGTCGCATGGAGGAAGGGCGATGCCCAAGCGGGGGAATCGCCCGGGTTTTCGGCGCTTTCGTCGCTCTGCGAGAAGCGCGGCACCTCGCACCTTGCGGCTTTGAGCCATAGGAGTTCTAGCTGGACTTCGACCACTTCTGCTCCAGGGATGCGGGCGGCCTAGCTCGCGCGGGCCCGTTTCTTCGTCGCCGATTTCGGAGTGCGCTTAGGAGCGCGCTTCGCGGCACTCTTGGCGCCGCGCTGTCCGTTGGGCGGGGCGATGGCCGGTTTTGTGGCTGAGCCGGTTCGGCCGTTACCGTGTCCTGATAACTTGTCTCCTGGAGCCGCCGGCGCCGCGACCGTGCTGCCACTGTGCTCTGCCAGTTTCGCCTTCAGGAATCGACCGGTGTGACTGTCGTGGTTTGCGGCGACCTCCTCCGGAGTACCGGTCGCGACCAACCGCCCGCCGTGAGTGCCTCCCCCAGGTCCAAGGTCGATGACCTGATCGGCGTTCTTGATCACGTCTAGGTGATGCTCGATCACTACAACCGTGTTCCCCCCGTCCACCAGCTCTTGCAGAACGCGCAGTAGCGCCGCCGTGTCATGGAACGAGAGTCCCGTCGTGGGCTCGTCCAGCAGGTAGAGCGTGCGCCCCGTGCTGCGCTTGGACAGCTCCGTGCTGAGCTTCACGCGCTGCGCCTCGCCGCCCGAGAGCGTAGTGGCCGGCTGCCCCAGCTTGATATATCCCAGCCCCACCGCCTGGATCGTCGTGAGTCGACGTCGCACCACTGGGATTGCGTCGAAGAAATCCGCCGCTTCATCGACTGTCATGTTCAAGACGTCGGCGATCGACTTGCCCTTGTAGAGGATCTCCAGTGCTTCGCGGTTGTAGCGATCGCCTTGGCAGACCTCGCACGGGACCGTCACGTCCGGGAGGAACTGCATCTCAATTGTGTTGTACCCGTCCCCTTGGCACGCCTCGCAGCGCCCGCCCTTTACGTTGAAGGAGAAGCGACCAGGCTTGTAGCCGCGTACGCGTGCCTCCGGCACGGCGGCGAACAGCTCCCGCACCGGTGTGAACACGCCCGTGTAAGTCGCTGGGTTAGATCGTGGCGTTCGCCCGATCGGCGACTGGTCGATGTCGATGATCTTGTCGATGTGCCGTAACCCCTCGATCTTACGCACCTTGCCCGGCCGCAGCCTTGAGTTATGCAGGTACTGCGCCACCTTGCGGAAGAGGATCTCCTCCACGAGCGTGCTCTTACCTGATCCACTCACGCCGGTCACGCAGATGAACGTGCCCAAGGGGAACGTCACGTTGATCTTCTGTAGGTTGTGCTCGGCCGCCGCTCGCACCTTCAGCGCCAGTCCGTTCCCCGCCCGTCGTGACGCTGGCAGTGGGATCTGTTTTCGCTGCGAGAGATAAGCGCCAGTCAGTGATTTCGGGTGCGCCATGATCTGCTTGGGCGTGCCTTCCGCCACCACCTCGCCGCCGTGCTCCCCCGCACCAGGTCCCATGTCGACGATGTGATCCGCGGCGAGCATCGTCGCCTCGTCGTGCTCGACGATCAGCACTGTGTTGCCCAGGTCGCGCAGGCGCTGGAGCGTCCGGATCAGCCTGTTGTCGTCCAGCGGGTGCAGCCCGATCGATGGTTCGTCGCAGACGTAGAGCACCCCCATCAGCGACGACCCGATCTGCGTTGCCAGCCGAATGCGCTGCGACTCGCCGCCGCTCAGCGTCCCTGCCGCCCGGTCGAGCGTCAGGTATTCCAGTCCCACGTCGACCAGGAAGGTCAACCGCTCGCGAATCTCTTTGAGGATCTGTTGGGCGATCGTCTGCTCGCGCGCGTTCAGCGGCGTTTCCGAGCTCGCCATCCGCTCCGCCCACTGCTGCGAGTCCCGCACGGACATTCCGGTTACGTCCGTGATGTTGATCCCGTCGACAAGCACTGCCAGCGTAGCCGGCCGCAGCCGCGCGCTCTTGCAGGCGGGACAGGGCACGGCTGCCATGTAGCGTTCGATCTCGGCGCGCTGCCACTCCGAATCGGTCTCCTCGTAGCGCCGTGTGAGGTTCGGCACGACCCCCTCGTAGGTCGTCTCGTAACGATGACTGCGCCCCGCCTTGCTGCGGTACTGCACCTCCACCTCTTCGTCTGTCCCGTGCAGGATCACATCGAGCGCGTCGTTGGAAAGCTCAGTGATCGGAGTTTCCGTGTCGAAGCCGTACTCCTTTCCCACCGCCTCCAGGAGTCGCCCGTACCAGGCCGTGGTCGTCGCGGCCCGCGCCCAGGGCTCGATCGCGCCCTTCGCGATCGAAAGGTCACGGTTGGGGATCACCAGCTCCGGGTCGACCTCCATCTTTTGTCCTAGCCCCGTGCATGCTGGGCAAGCGCCGTGCGGGCTATTGAAAGAGAAGTTGCGCGGGGCGATCTCGCCCATCGAGTAACCATCGTCCGGACAGGCCAGCGCTTCCGAGAAGAGCCGATCCTCTTCGCCCTCCGCCGCCGCGACTTGCATCGACCCGCCGCCTAGCTTCAGAGCCTGTTCCACGCTGTCCGCCAACCGACCCACCAGCGTCGTCCGCGCCTCCTCGTCGCCGGCGGCGGGCAGCGCCACGCGGTCGACTACCACGTCGATCGTGTGGCGACGCGTCTTAGCAAGCTTTATCTCCTCGTCCAGCGATCTAACAATTCCATCGACCCGCACTCGGACGAATCCGCTCTTGCGCGCGTCTTCGAAGACATGGGCGTGCTGGCCCTTGCGGTCCTTGATCGCGGGTGCAAGCACCAACAGCCGGCTGCCGGGCTCCATCTCCAGGATGTTGTCGACCATCTGCTGCACTGTCTGCCGCGCGATCGGCTTGCCGCATTTCGGACAGTGCGGCCTCCCTGCCCGCGCGAACAGCAACCGCAGGTAGTCATAAATCTCTGTGACCGTACCGACGGTCGACCGGGGGTTGTGGCTGCGTGACTTTTGGTCAATGGAGATTGCGGGTGAGAGCCCCTCTATGTAGTCGACGTCGGGTTTCTCCATCTGCCCCAGGAACTGGCGCGCGTAGGCCGAGAGCGACTCGACGTAGCGGCGCTGGCCCTCGGCGTAGATCGTGTCGAACGCCAGCGACGACTTGCCAGACCCCGAGATGCCAGTAATCACCACGAGCTGATCGCGCGGGAGCGTGATGTCGATGTTCTTGAGGTTATGCTCGCGTGCGCCGCGAACAACGATCCGGTCTAGGGGCACTGAGGCTCCTCGCGCCTCCGAAGAAGTGTTGTCGAAGCCTGAGTTTACCATCGGTCTGCGTCGCGCTCTGTCGCCGCTTGACCGAACGCCGGATGCGCAAAGCGCCCGCTCGGAGCCAAACTTGCAAGGAGCGCCCGTATACTCCAAGCGTGACTCCCGCGAAGGCGACCAAAGCCCGTCCGACTAAAGCCAAGACCAAAGCGAAGGCGAAGAAGCCGGTTGAGCAGCCGGCTGACCACCCGGTCGCGTCCAAGCAATCCGACGGCCGTAAGCTCGTCATCTTGGACGGGCATGGCATCATCTACCGCGCTTACTTCGCGGTGCGCGAGCCGCTGATCGTGCAACGCACCGGCGAGACCGTGACCGCCGTCTACGGCTTCACCAACACGCTGCTGCGCGTCATCGACGAGCTGCGTCCTACTCACATCGCCGTCGCTATGGACCCGCCCGGCCCCACCTTCCGCCACGAGGCCGACGAGACTTACAAGGCCCACCGCCCGCCAACCCCAGACGATCTCCCTCCCCAAATAGAGCGCACCGTCGATGTGATCGAGGCCTTCAACATCCCTATCTACGAGGTCTCGGGATTCGAAGCCGACGACGTCCTCGCGACCTTGGCCGATCAGAGCGCTGCCGCCGGCGTTGAGACCTGGATCGCCACGCTTGATAGCGACCTGCTCCAGCTGGTGCGCCCGGGCGTCAACGTCTTCATGTACCGGCCCTACCAGCGCGACACGGTCCTCTATGACAGCGCCG
>Ga0315336_1006894_pt1 | contig 11297 bp, 9 predicted proteins | sample ASW5metaG_FD_204512 | JGI IMG/M metagenome (GOLD analysis project Ga0315336, IMG submission 204512) | Ammonia-oxidizing marine archaeal communities from Monterey Bay, California, United States - ASW #5 | ecosystem: Environmental > Aquatic > Marine > Intertidal zone | place: USA: California... | reverse complement strand
CTATAGATATACCTTTTGGTATAGAAAAATTTTTAAATTTACTTGCCTCGACCTTTTTTCCTTTCCTTTTTTTATTTTTATTTTCTGTTTCAATTAAATTGGGATCAATCTCATGTTGTAAATAGGGTCCAAATCTTCCATTTTTTAAATATATATTTTTTTCATTATCATTCTGTCCAAGGATTTTTGGTTCAGCCAAATTTGATTGTTGTGCAGCTTTAACTTTTGATAATGGTCGTGTAAATTTACATTCAGGATAACTTGAACACCCTATAAAAGCACCACCTCTAAAACTATTTTTTAAACTCAATTGTCCATCGCTACACAATTTACATTTTCTATCAAAATTTCCATTTTCATCTAACTCAAATATTAAATTTCCTAAACTATCATTTAGTAAATCTAAAACTTCTCTAGTTCTTTTTTCTTTAACTATCGAAACATTTTTATTAAAATCATACCAAAATTCTTCAAGAACCTTTATCCAATCTTCCTTTCCAGAAGTTATATTGTCCAATTGATCTTCTAATTTAGCCGTAAAGTCATAGTCGACATATTTAGTAAATAATTTTTCTAAAAAAGCAGAAATCAATTTTCCTCTATCAGTAGGAAAAAATCTTTTGTTTATTATTTCAGCATATCCTCTATTTGAAATTACAGATATTATACTGGCGTAAGTTGATGGTCTACCAATTCCTAATTCTTCTAGTTTTTTTACAAGAGTTGCTTCAGAATATCTTGGAGGTGGCTGAGTGAAATGTTGTTCATCAACAAAATTTTCTAAATTTACTTTACCTTTGTTTACATCGGGAAGTATTTTTTCCTTATCATTTTCATCTTCAATTTTGTATAATTTTAAAAAACCATCAAATTTAATTACAGATCCACTTGCTTTAAATGTATTTGATCCATCTTTAGAAGTTATAAAAATTGTTTTTCTATCGAATTTAGCAGGCTCCATTTGAGAAGAAAGAGCCCTTGACCAAATTAAATTATATAATTTGAATTGATCGGAACTTAAGTATTTTTTTAATTCTGCAGGGGATCTGTTTATATCCGTTGGTCTTATTGCTTCATGTGCTTCCTGGGCATTTTTAGCTTTTTTTCCAGAATAATTTAAAGGTTTATTAGGCAGGTATTCTTTGCCAAAATTATTTTCAATATAAGATCTAAAAAGCGGAATAGCTTCATTTGAAATATTAGTTCCGTCAGTTCTCATATAAGTAATTAAACCAACAGAATCTCCCTCAATATCAATTCCTTGATAAAGTCTTTGTGAGATTTGCATAGTTCTTGAAGCACCAAAACCCAATTTACCAGAAGACGATTGTTGTAATGTTGATGTCGTAAAAGGACCTGAGGGATTCCTATTATAAATTTTGGATGAAATATCAGTTATTTCGTAATCTTTACTTTTAATGTTTTCAATTGCTTTATTTATATCGTTTTTATTTTTAAATGAGAATTTTTCTATTTTATTTTCATTTAGCTGTGAAATACGTGAGTAAATTATATTTCCATTATTAGTTTTGAAATTTACATCAAGTGTCCAAAATTCTTCAGGTTTAAAAGTTTCAATCTGATGTTCTCTTTCGGTGATTAACCTTAAAGCCACAGATTGAACTCTGCCTGCAGATTTTGATCCTGGCAGTTTGGTCCATAGAATAGGTGAGATATTAAAACCTACAAGATAGTCTAGGGCCCTCCTTGCCATATATGCATGTACCAAGTAAGGCTCTATATTTCTTGGATTTTCAATACCTTTTATTATTGCTTTTTTAGTTATTTCATTAAATACAACTCTTTCAACTTTTCTATCTTTAAGTAATTTTTTTTGTTCTAATACTTCCTTAACATGCCAAGCAATGGCCTCTCCCTCTCTATCTGGGTCGGTAGCCAGTATTATTTTTTTTGAATCTGCCGCTGTATCAATTATTTCATTTAAATATTTTTTTGAGAAACTGTCAATTTCCCATAACATTTGAAAATTATTATTTGGGTCAACCGATCCATTTTTTGAAGGAAGATCCCTTACATGTCCATAACTTGCTAAAACTTTGTAATTGTTACCCAAAAACTTGTTAATTGTTTTAGCTTTAGCTGGACTTTCAACAATAACTAAATTCATTGAACATACCTCTTTGGAATTTAGTGTCAAAAATATTTATATTTGTCAAACTTAAGATTTTATTTACTAAGAAAAGTGGCTTTTTATCTATAGTTTTATTTTATGTTCGGCTCTATTTATCAAGTTAGATATATTATTTTTGTGTGTATAAATTATTAGAATTAGAAAAATAAATAATAATAATTTTATATCGCTAACATTAGAAATATTTGGATCAATGGTTTTAATTAAATTTTCTTTTATAAAAGATATTACGAATACAGTTATAGAAGCAAAAATTGAAGATAAAGAAGAATATTTAAATATTAAAGCTACAGTTATCCAGGTTAATACAAATAGTAATGTTAAACTATATGATAGGGCAAATAAAACACCTAAAAAAGTTGCAACTCCTTTTCCTCCTTTAAATTTTAACCATATTGGAAAAATATGTCCAAGAAAAACTAGTAATGCAGATAATTGAATCAGTTCTAGAAAATATTGTTGCGTAATTATAACAGCAAAATATCCTTTCAATATATCCAGAATAAGAGTTGAGAAGGCTAAATATTTGTTTCCAGTTCTGAGAACATTAGTGGCTCCAATATTTCTAGATCCTACGCTTCTTATATCTTTACCAGTGAAAGTTTTAGTCAAAATTAAGCCAAAAGGAATTGATCCACAAAAGTATGAAAAAACTGCAACTAAAAAAATTTCCATTAGCAATTAAGCTCTTACAAAAGCAATTTCACCCTTTATGAAGGTTTTTATAATTTGTCCTTGCAACTTTCTATCTTCAATAGGGGTGTTCTTAGACTTTGACAATAAATTGGCTTTATTAACAACCCATGGCTTATTGATATCAACGACACATAAATCAGCATCACTACCTATTTGAAGACTACCTTTATCTATTCCAAGAATTTTTGCAGGATTTGAAGTAATTGAAGCAATTATTGTATTTAATTTTAATGAATCATTGTGGAACAGCTCCAAAGCAAGAGGCAATAAGGTTTCTATTCCAGTAGCTCCGGTTGTCGCCTGAGCAAAAGTTAATCTTTTAGATTCTTCATCTTCTGGTTTGTGATCAGAAACTATAACTTCAATTAATCCTTCGCCAATAGCATTAATTAGTGATAATCGATCTTGTTCGGTTCTAAGCGGAGGAGAAAGTTTTAAAAACGTCCTAAAATCACCAATATCATTTTCATTTAAAGACAAATTATTTATGGAAACTCCTGTTGAAAAAATTTTACCTTCTTCTTTAGCTCTTTTAATCACGGGTATAGTTTTTTTAGAAGATATTTGAGAAATATGGTATTTACATTGATATTCCTCAAGAAAAGATAAATCTCTTTCCACTATAATTTTTTCTGCTAGAGAAGGTATTCCTTTTAAACCAAGTCTAGTCGAAATTTCTCCCTCGTTAATTAAGCCACCAGCTGACAAAATATTATCTTCTGCATGTTGCATAATTAAAGCGTCAGATTCTCCGGCATAATTCATGATCCTTGACATTACTTGAGGGTCTTGGACCGTTTTAACTCCGTCTGTAAAAGCAATTATTCCTTTTCTTTTAAGAAGTCCAAATTCAGTCATTTGTATACCTTCGGTGTTTTTTGTCAGACTAGCAGCAGGAAAAATATTTATTTTTGATTTATCTCTTCCTCTTCGTTTTAGAAAATCTACCATAGAGACATTATCGATCACAGGTGAAGTGTTTGGCATTGAGACGACGGAAGTGACACCACCTGATAATGCGGCATTACTTAAAGTTCTAAAATTTTCTTTATATTCATAACCTGGTTCTCCAACAAAAACTCTCATATCAACTATGCCAGGTATCAAAACTTGTTTTTTTAGGTTTATTTTTTCTGCTTCAGTGGGCAAATTTCCATTTGCAACTTTTTTTCCAATAGCTTGAATTTTGCCGTTAACATCAATGATTAGACCTCCGATTTCATCCATTTGATTTTTAGGGTCAATTATTCTTGCGTTTATTAAATATTTTTTTTTCATTATGTTTTTTTGCAATAAATTTTAAGACAGGCCATCCTTACAGCAACACCCAGTTCCACTTGTTCTCTTATTAAGCTTTTATTAATATCATCTGCTAGATTAGTATCAATCTCAACACCTCTATTCATCGGGCCAGGATGCATTATCAAAGCATCTTTTTTTGCCATTACCATTTTATCAGGTGTTAAACCAAAGTATTCATAATATTCTCTAGCAGAGGGCAAAAAAGAACCTTGCATTCTTTCATTTTGTAATCTCAACATCATTACAATATCACAATTATCTAATCCTCTTTTCATATCATTAAAAACATTTACTCCCAGCCGTTCAACAGAATGAGGCAGTAAAGTTTTGGGTGCCACAACATTGATTTCAGCACCCAACATATTCATTAAATAAATATTTGATCTAGCAACTCTAGAATGTAAAATGTCTCCGCAGATAGCTACTTTTAATCCTTCAACTTTACCTTTTCTATTAATTATAGTTAATGCATCAAGCAAAGCTTGTGTTGGGTGTTCTCTTCTACCATCACCAGCGTTAATTACAGAACAGTTTACTTTTTGTGATAATAAGTTAGGTGCGCCGGAATCTTGATGTCTTACAACAATAACATCGGGATGCATTGCATTTAATGTCATTGCTGTATCAATTAAGGTTTCTCCTTTTTTAATAGCTGAGTTAACAATATTCATTGACATAACATCTGCCCCAAGTCTCTTCCCAGCTAGCTCAAAAGAACTTTGGGTTCTTGTGGAAGGTTCAAAAAATAAGTTAATTTGAGTTTTTCCTCTTAAAACATCCGTTTTTTTTGAGCTACTTTTGTTTAATTTTATAAAAGTTTTTGCTTCATGCAGAATGTAAGTAACTTCCGAAATAGAAATATCTTGGATACCTAAAAGGTGATTTTTACTGACTTTAACAGCTTCAAATTTTTTAATTACAGCCACTAAAATCAACTCTATAGAGCTTTCTAATAGCCTATGCAAGTAAATTATCAATTAGTCAAATAATCAATGGCTCCTTGAAGTATAAATGCAGCTGAATTTTTGTCTAGATTTTTGATCTTATTTGAAACATTGGTATCTAAATCTTTGGTCATTTTAAAAGCAGCCTCGGTTGAAAGTCTTTCATCCCAAAATGTGATTGGAATGGTAACATTATTTGATAAATTATTTGCAAAATCCATTGATGATTGAGCTGATCTTCCTGTAGAACCGTCCATATTAATTGCTTTTCCTATAACGATTCCCTTTATTTCATTTTCTTGAATAATTTTGTTAATTTCCTTTAATAGAGATTCAAACTTGTTTTTTATTAGAGTTTTGAATGGGGTAGCAACAGTTTTGTTTTCATCACAAATAGCTAGTCCGATATTTTTTTTTCCAGGATCAATTCCTAACAGTCTAGAATTAGTACCTATATTCTTTTTAAATTCATCTATACTCAGTATATTGTATGTTTTCATCTTAAATGATAATTTCTACTTAGTTATCAATAATCATAAATGTCAATAGATAAAGATACAGTAAAACATATAGCAAAATTAGCTAGGATTTCCTTAGACGAAAAGAAGATAAATAGTCTTTCTAAAGATCTTTCTTCAATAATGGAGTTTATCGAAAAGCTAAATGAATTAAATACTGAGAAAACAGTTCCACTCACATCAATAATAAATGCATCTTTACGATCAAGAAAAGATGAGATGTCAGACGAGAAAATAAGAGATCAAATTTTAAAAAATTCACCAGAAAAAAACGAAGAATTTTTTGTTGTACCAAAGGTAATTGAGTAACATGGCTAACATTTCAGATTTTACTCTCACTAAATTGGTCGCAGGAATAAAGAAAAAAGACTTTACATCACAAGAAGTAACAGAATCATTTATAAACAGTTCTGAAAAATCTAAAAAATTGAACACATACATTACCAAATGTTTTGAAAAAGCAATAAGTGCAGCAAAAAATTTTGATAAAAAAAAAAATTATAAAGGTTTGCTGGCAGGAATTCCGATAGCAGTTAAAGATTTATTCTGCACGAAAAATGTCAATACTACTGCCGGCAGCAAAATACTACACAATTTTGTCCCTACTTATGAATCTACAGTTACAAATAATTTGTGGTCAGAAGGTTCATTTTTACTAGGCAAACTTAATTGTGATGAATTTGCAATGGGCTCATCTAATGAAACAAGTTTTTTTGGAAATGTGACAAATCCTTTTGGAGATAAATTAGTACCTGGAGGCTCGTCTGGTGGTTCGGCTTCTGCAGTGGCTGCCAATCTTACCCCGGCTACCATTGGTACCGATACTGGTGGATCTATTAGACAACCAGCTTCTTTTACTGGAATAGTTGGATTAAAACCTACTTATGGCAGATGTTCAAGATGGGGAATAGTAGCATTTGCTTCGTCACTTGATCAAGCGGGCCCTATGACAAAAAATGTTGAGGATTGTGCTTTGCTTCTTCAAGCTATGTCGGGTTATGATTCCAAAGACTCAACATCTGTTGATACTAAGGTTGACAATTATAGTTCAAAATTAACTGAAAAAGTCAAAGGTTTAAAAATTGGAATCCCAAAAGAATATAGAGTTGAAAATATGCCCAACGAAATAGATAAACTTTGGAAAAGGGGCATAGATTATTTAAAAGACGCAGGTGCAGTTATAAAGAATATTTCACTACCACATACCAAGTATGCTCTTCCAGCATATTATATTGTCGCTCCCGCTGAAGCTTCATCAAATTTAGCTCGATACGATGGTGTAAAATATGGACATAGATCTAAAGGAAATAATTTATTTGAAATGTATGAAAATACTAGATCGGAAGGTTTCGGCGATGAAGTAAAAAGACGAATTTTAATTGGTACCTATGTTTTATCATCAGGTTATTACGATGCATACTATTTGAAAGCCCAAAAGGTTAGACAGTTAATTAAAAATGATTTCGATAAAGCTTTTAATGATATTGATGCAATATTAACACCATCAACACCTAGTGCAGCATTCAAAATGGGAGATAAAAAAGATGATCCTGTTTCTATGTATTTAAATGATATATTTACCGTCCCAATTAATTTAGCTGGGTTACCTGCTATCTCTGTTCCCGCAGGTTACGATAAAAATAATTTACCTTTAGGGTTGCAGCTTATTGGAAAAGCTTTTGACGAACAGACAATACTAAATCTTTCTTTAGCTATAGAAAAAAGAGCTAATTTTAAAAGAAAATTCAAAGTTTGGTGGAGTTAATGGCAGGAAAAAAATTTGATTATTTCATAAAAGGAGAAAAAGGAAATTGGGAAGTTATTATTGGCTTAGAAGTCCATGCGCAAGTTTTATCTAAATCGAAACTTTTTTCATCGTCTCCGACTAAATTTGGAGCCGAACCTAATAGCCAGGTAAGTCTTGTTGACTCCGCTTTTCCAGGGATGCTTCCAGTGATAAACCAATTTTGCATAGAACAAAGTGTTAAAACAGGATTAGGTTTAAAAGCCAAAATAAATTTGAAATCAGTTTTTGATAGAAAAAATTATTTTTATGCGGATTTACCTCAAGGCTATCAAATTTCACAATACAAAAATCCCATAGTTGGTGAAGGTGAGGTGATACTTGATATGCCTTATGGAACTAGAAAAATTTGCATCGAAAGACTTCATCTTGAACAAGATGCAGGTAAAAGTATACATGATATGGATCCAGATAATACTTTTGTAGACTTAAATAGATCAGGTGTTGCACTTATGGAGATAGTAAGCAAACCTGATTTAAGATCTCCAGATGAAGTAAATGCATATATCAGAAAATTGAGATCTATTATGAGATATTTAGGAACTTGTGATGGAAATATGCAAGAAGGGTCGTTAAGAGCAGATGTTAATGTGTCAGTTAGAAAAGTAGGAGAAAAAAAATTTGGGACTAGATGTGAAATCAAAAACGTAAATTCAATTAAATTCATGCAAATGGCGATTGAATATGAAGCAAAAAGACAAGTAGAACTACTAGAGGATAATAAGCAGATAGATCAAGAAACAAGATTATATGACACAAAAAAGAATACTACGAGATCTATGAGGTCTAAAGAGGATGCTCATGACTACAGATATTTCCCTGACCCAGATTTATTACCGCTTAATCTAAAACAAAGTTTAATTGATAAATTAAAAAAGGAATTGCCTGAATTACCAGATGAAAAAAAAGAAAGATTTATAAAGGAACATAATTTATCTTCTTACGAAGCAAACATCTTAGTTTCTGAAAAGGAAATTTCTAATTATTATGAAGAAGTAATTAAAGGTTGCGATAAAAAACTAGCTTCTAATTGGATTACAGGAGAATTATTTGCTGTACTTAATAAAAAAAACCTTTCTATCACTCAATCTCCAGTTAGTGCTAAAAATTTATCAGCCTTGATTAAAATGATTGCTTCAGGAAAAATTTCTGGAAAAATTGCGAAAGATGTTTTTGAAAAAATGCAAGATCACGATAGGGATCCACAGCAAATTGTTGAGAAAGAAGGTTTAACGCAACAAAGCGATCCAAAAGAGTTAGAAAAGATTATTTCTCAAGTGCTATCAAAAAATAAAGATAAAGTTATTCAATATAAATCTGGAAAAGAAAAACTTTTTGGTTACTTTGTTGGTGAAGTCATGAAAGTTTCTAAAGGAAAAGCTAATCCTCCACTTGTTAATGAAATTCTCAAAGTGAAATTAAAATAACAATGTTAAAAAACATTGAAGTAACCCAAAATTTACTAGATTATATTTACGATCACTCTCAACCTTTACATCCCGTACAAAAAGATATTTTAAGCCACAATAAAACTCTCGGAGATATTCAGCGGATGCAAATTTCTGAAGTCCAAGGTCATTTTCTTCAATTAATTATTAAGATTAACAATGTTAAAAACTGTTTAGAAATAGGAACTTTTACTGGATTTAGTTCTCTAACAATGGCGCTCGCTCTACCAATTGGGGGAAAATTAACAACTTTGGATCACGACAAAAAAATAGTCCATGTGGCAAAAAATTTTTTTAAAAAGGGAAATTTAGATAATAAGATAGAAATAGTCATTTCACCTGCTTTAGAAACTTTAAAAAAATTTTCACAAGAAGGAAAAAAATTTGATCTTATCTTTATAGACGCAGATAAAGGTAATTATAAAAATTACTATGAATTATGTTTAAATTTAATTAATGAAAAAGCCCTTATAATTTTTGATAATGTTCTATGGCATGGCGATGTATATAAAAAAAATGTTACAGATAAACAAACAAATATAATGAGAGAATTTAACAAGTATATTAAAGATGATAATAGAGTTGAAAAAATTATATTGCCTTTAGGCGATGGTTTAACAATTTGTAGAAAAATATGATGTTCAATATTCAAGGTTTTTATAAAATTAAATCGATTGTTAAATGCAGCGAACATAAAGAAAAAATAAAAGCATATCTTTTATCAAAATCAGTTAAGGGTACAGTTATTTTATCGAGCGAAGGTATTAATGGAACTATTGCTGGTAAAAAATCTAATGTTAATAGTTGTATAAAATTTATTAAAGATAAATTTTCTATAGATAATTTTGATAGTGACAACTCGTCGACTTGTAGGTTTTTACCTTTTTACAGAGCAAAGGTTAAAGTTAAAAAGGAAGTTGTTCCGATAGCATTAAAGTTAAAAATCAGTGATAAAAAGAAAAGTCGTTATGTAGATCCTAATAATTGGAACAAATTAATTAATGATAAAAGTGTTACATTAATAGATGTTAGAAAACCTTTTGAACATAGAGTTGGAACTTTTAAAAGAGCTGTAAATCCAAGAATACATAGTTTTAGGGAATTCCCAAAATATTTTAATAAACTTAAAAAAAATAATAAAGTAGCTATGTTCTGTACAGGGGGAATACGTTGTGAAAAAGCTTCCAATTTCTTAAAACAAAAAGGTTTTAAAAACGTATACCAGCTTAAAGGAGGTATTTTTAACTATTTAAATAAAATAAGTATCAAAAAATCCTTATGGCAAGGGGAGTGCTTCGTTTTTGACAATAGAGTTTCAGTCAAACATAAATTATTGCCTGGTTCTTATTCTATGTGTAGAGGATGTCGAATGCCTATTTCAGTACAGGAAAAAAAATCTGGTAAATATAAGGAAGGTATTTCATGTTCATACTGTTATAATAAGTTAACTAAACCACAAAAAGATAGATTTTCAATGAGACAGAAACAAATTTTAATAGCAAGAAAATTGAATAAATCTCATATCTATCAAAAAGAATATTAATTCTTTTTTTCATGAATCCAACTTTAAGTCTAACCAAAGATCCAATTCCTAGTTTGATTAAAAAAATAGCAATACCTGCTAGCGTAGGTACTTTTTTTCAAACAATGTTCAATATTGTTGACACTTTTTTTGCTGGAAAAATTTCTCCCGAAGCATTGTCAGCTCTTGCTAAATCTTTCCCAATTTACTTCATTATAATAGCTGCTTGCGTCGGCGTTACAGTAGGTGGAACATCTTTGGTTGCAAATAGTATTGGTGCGAATAACAAAGAAAATATTTTAGGGTATTTTGCTCATACCATTATTTATGCTGTCTTAGTTTCAATATTAATTACTATAATTGGTCTAGTCTTTTCTCCTAGTCTATTTGCCTTAATGGGCTCGGTGGATGAAGTAATTGTATTAAGTCTTAAATATACAAATGTAATATTTGTTGGATCAATCATTTTTATCATGATAGTTGCTTTAAACTCTCTGCTTCATGCTGATGGCGATACCAAAACGTACAGAAATGTACTTATTTTAAGTTTTTTTCTGAATATAGGTCTAAATCCACTATTTATTTTTGGATATGGTTTTATCCCGGCGATGGGAATTGCTGGAATAGGGGTGGCAACAATTGTAGCTCAGTTTATTGGATTGCTTATTATTTTTAGTAAAGTAATTAAATCAAGTAGGATTAAAGACATATCTACAAAATATTTTTATCCAAAAGTTTATTTATTAAGAAATCTGTTTTATCAATCAGCGCCAATTTCAGCCGCTTTATTATTAATCTCAGTAGGTAATTTCATAATACTAACTTATATCGGAGTTTTCGGTGATTATGCGACAGCTGGATATGGATCAGCTGCTCGATTTGAACAAATACTTTTATTACCAGTTTTAGGA
>Ga0315336_1006893_pt1 | contig 11298 bp, 11 predicted proteins | sample ASW5metaG_FD_204512 | JGI IMG/M metagenome (GOLD analysis project Ga0315336, IMG submission 204512) | Ammonia-oxidizing marine archaeal communities from Monterey Bay, California, United States - ASW #5 | ecosystem: Environmental > Aquatic > Marine > Intertidal zone | place: USA: California... | reverse complement strand
ACCCATTTCTCGAATTCGGACGGGTCTGCGCGCACGGTGAGCATGAATCGTTCGGGACCGGCCTCTTCCGCGATCTCGACGACGGACGCCATCTTTCCTTTATGGATGACAATGACCCTGTCGCAGGTCATCGAGATTTCCTTGAGGATGTGGGAGCTGATCATGACGGCCCGGTCCTTGCCGAGACCGCGAATCACGTCGCGCATGTCGACGATCTGGGCGGGATCGAGACCACTGATGGGCTCGTCGAGGATGACGAGCTTGGGATCGTGGATGATGGCCTGGGCGATGCCGACCCGCTTTCTGTAGCCGTGAGACAACGTCAAGATCACCTGGTCCTGGCGATCGACCAGGTCGGTCAGCTGGAGGACTTTTGGGAGCCGGGCCGCGACCTGGCTGGAACTCATCCCCTTGAGTTTGCCCATGTGTTTGAGGAATTTGACGACGGTCATGTCGAGGTATAGCGGTGGGTCTTCGGGGAGAAAACCGATTTTGCCGCGCACGTCGTCCGGTGACTTGGCCATGTCGGTTCCGTCGATCACCACCGCGCCGCCGCTGGGAACCAGCAGTCCGGCAAGGATCTTCAGGATGGTCGATTTCCCCGCGCCATTCAGGCCGAGAATGCCGATGATTTCACCCTTTTCGACGTTGAACGAGACGCCTTGAACCGCGGGGAACTCCCCGTAGTATCGTGTGAGGTCGTTGACCTGGATCATTGTAGATCGCTCCTGAGCGCCCGTTCGGTATTGACCACAGGCGTCAGCGTCAAGGACGTGGGACCGTCGGTTACAGGTTGGTGTGAACGAGAGCCCGCATCGCCGCGGCGCCACGCTTGCGATGTCCTGCCGGATTCACCGGGTTGTACCATCGAAAATACGTTCTACGGCTGTCGAGAGGGTGGCGGATGTCGAATCCGCTCCGCGTCATCTCCACAAGATAGGCCAACGTTTCGTACTCGCCGTAGATGTGGTCGATCTCCGTGCCCTGGGCGCGAAAGAAGAAACCCCACCGGGAAAGCTGCCGCGTTCGGTACGCATACGCACCCTGCGCAGCCTCCATTGACCGCCCGATGGCGACGAACGACTCGTAGTCCTCCGGCCGCTTCCATCGACCCGACCAGGGGTAGTAGAGAAATCCGCCGAATGCGTGAATGGAGGCGCTTCGGTCATACCTCTCGCGAGCGAGCAGGGCGTCCAGTGCGGCGGATTCTGGCTGATCGAGTCCCCGTTCTCCAGACGCGTCGTAGTAGCGCGGAATGATGTGCCTCCAGAACGCCTTGGCCTCGCGGTTGTGGGAGAAGTTTCGGTTCAGGTCTACCTGGGGGCCGTTTCCACGCCGGTAGGTGTTCTTCTCCTCGACCAGATCCAGCTCCACTTTTGCTCTCCCGTCGGGGTTGAGGAGTGGGATGACGGTGACCAGGGTCCCGCGGGGTGGGTGGCGGATCAGCTCCCGCACCGTATCGATGGCGACCTCGGTCGAGATCCATTCCAAGGCGTGGATGCCGGCGAAGACCAGGACCTTGTCCTCGATGGGCACGCCCGGCTCTGAAATATGGAACGCCCAGATCGGTCGGTGGCCCACGCTCTGACCGATTTCCTCTACGCGCACGGCCCCGGGCTTGCGGCCTGCCTCTTCGGCGATGGTCGAGAAGAAATCACCCGTAAATCTGTAGTTTTCGGCGACGGCCGGTGGGGGTTGTGGCTTGTTCTGATGCGCGGTCCAGGCCGAGAAGTCTCGGGCCTGTCCGGTTGCGATCAGTAGGAAGAGGAGCCAGGTCACCGGAGTTGATTATCAGAGTGCATGCCCGACCGCGTCCTCAGGTTCGACAGCGGCACCCTGCTGCTCGAGCACTTTCCACCCGACGAGATCCCTCCGGGCTTTGTCTCGGATCATCGGATTGGGCTGCCGCGGGCCAAGGCCATCCACTACCACTCGGTGGTCCTCGACCTCTATCGGCGCAAGATTCCCTATGACGATCGGGCCAGGAACTACGGCGTATTGGATCGATCTTTCCACAGTGAGCGCACGCCTCGCGACTACCAACAGGAGGCGGTCCAGGCTTGGAAGGGCAACGGTCGCCGTGGGGTCGTCGTGCTTCCCACTGGCTCCGGAAAGTCGTTCGTCGCCGAGCTCGCCATCGCCGACGCCAACCGGGCCACCCTGGTCGTCGCCCCCACCATCGACCTTGTGGGGCAGTGGTACGACACCTTGCTCCGTGCCTTTGGGGGTCCGGTGGGCGTCCTGGGAGGCGGTGTGCACGAAGTTCACGACATCACTGTCTCCACATACGATTCGGCCTGGTTGCACGTAGAGAAGTACGGAAATCGATTTGGCTTCGTGATCTTCGACGAGGTCCACCATCTCCCCGGAGCGTCCTACAGCCAGGCGGCGGAGGGGTCCATTGCGCCGTTCCGATTGGGTCTCACCGCCACGCTGGAGCGTCCGGACGGTGGGCATCTGGCGACCGAGCATCTGGTCGGCCCAACGGTGTACCGCCGGGAAATCACGGAGCTCGCTGGAGAATTCCTTGCCGAGTACCGAACGGAGATCCTCGAGGTGCACCTGTCCGACAGCGATCGGCTGGCTTATGACGAAGCGCGGGCCGAGTATCGGGCGTTCGTGGATTCACGCGGGATTCGCATGGGAGGCGGTGGGTGGCAACACTTCCTCCGGGAGTCGGCGCGGTCCAACGAGGGGCGTAGAGCCCTCAAGGCGTGGCGGCAGTCGCGGCGGATTCTCCAGGGCGCACCTGCGAAGCTTCGGTTGTTGGAGGAGCTGTTGCGCAGGCATCGCGACGGGCGTTGCATCGTGTTCACCAACGACAATGCGACGGTCTACGACATCTCTCGCAGGCTCCTGATTCCAGCGATCACCCACCAGACGGATCTCAAGGAACGCCGTGCCCTGTTGGCGGCTTTTGCGGACGGATCACTACCGGTCCTGGTCACTTCGCGGGTGCTGAACGAGGGCGTCGACATCCCCTCGGCCGACGTCGCTATTGTGCTCTCGGGTAGTGGCACCGTTCGGGAGCATGTGCAGCGGCTGGGCCGAATTCTCAGGCGCGCTGAAGGCAAGCAAGCCACGCTCTATGAGCTCGTGGTCAGCGGCTCGGCCGAGCAGGCGACGAGCGCGAGACGCCGGGACCATGCCGCCTACCAGCGCTGAGTTTTCCTACAGCCCCGCCTGGATGTTGCCGATATTGCGGACCGATTACATCGACGAGATGACCAACGAACAGGCGCGCTACTCCTGCTTGAAGAGGAACTTCGAGAAGAACAGGCGGTTGTTCGCAACCACTTCGTAGCCGGCGTCGAGCCCCCAGATGAACGGGCGGTGTAGGCCCAGGGAAACGACGGGATAGCCGAGCTCGCCGTAGACGAAGATCAGCGCAGTGGCGCCGCGGAGCACCTCTCCGTCGGTCTTCACCACGTGGATTGCGAACTCGCATTGGGCGCGAAGTTCGGGAGATACCGGTGGGTCCGGCGCGTCCTGATAGGGGACGGTCTCGAAGATCTCAGTGGTGTCGGTGCGCCTGACCCAGGCGGCGAAACGGCGTCAAAAGCCTCAATCGCCGTCCCAGAGGACGAGGTGTCGTTTCATATCGATCCATTAACGCTCTGCCCTCCGGGGGCGAGCAGTGACGATTGCGGAGAATCTCGCGGTCACTCGCAACAGGCCATCACCGCCATCGCTTACTGCGGCCCTCCGGGCTGCGCTCAAATGGCGACGGTCTCCACGGCGGCGAGGACCTTTTTGGGAGAGATGATCTCCGCGAAGTCGATGACCTGACCCTCGTAGCTCTCGAGCGCCTCCTTGCTGCCCTTGAGTTTGCGGCTCACGGCGAGGATGAGATTGCCCTTTCCGAACTTCTCGATGAGCTTCAGACGCTTCTCCAGGGAGTCTCGCCGCCAGAAGCCGATGATCTCCATGTGCGCGCGTTTCTTGCCCTTCGAGAAGGTGAAATCGGGGAAGATCACGGCCCGTCCGCCGAGATTGATGGGCGTCTTACCCTCGGAGAGCTTCCACTTGGTGTCCTGCTTGGCGAACCGCTCGGCAAACCACTCCTGCTCGCGAGTCCGGTAGGCGCCGCGGTCCAGGTAGTGGGACTTGAGGCCGGCCTCGTGGTTGAGGGTCAGCCGTTTGCGGAGCCGCCGTTTGGTCCAGAGAACGGTCGCCTCCAGACTCCATTCGCACTCTTGCAGCAGCAGTCCCGGGAAGAAGTTGGCGAGCTGCATGCCGTACCGCGTCGACTGGGAGAACAGCGAAGTCGGCCCGTCAAGCCTGAGGGTCAGGATGGGGCCGTCGCGCTGGGCGGTGTGGATCAGCTGGTGGAACTTCACGTAGCGGAACAGCTGGCGCATGCGGTGCGCGGTGGGCGCGTGCAGGGACACGGTCACTTCTGAAGCCCGGAGCAGAAGGGCCTGGACCAAGGAGACGTTGTACCGATGGGCGAGCCAATCAGCGCTGTCGACCTTGCAGGAGACGATGCGCTGGGCCTGTTTGAGGTCGGCGTACAGCCCCAATCGAACCTGCTCGATCGTCAGGTCCTGCTCTGCGGCGACCGCGGCCAACACATCGGCTGCGACCGTGCGATCGAAGGGGCCGGCCTCCAGCGCCAAAGGCCCCATCTCCCGGGCGCGCTCGAAGACGATCTTTCGCAGTTCGATGGGAGGAAGGGGACTCTGGACCTCGAATTCCGAACGATCGAAGAGCAGCTTGGCCATGCCCCGCCAGATCTTCCAGTCCCGCCGCTCGGCGAGGATATCGTCGATGGTTGCCTGAATGTGGCCGCGGGTATGGCGCGCGTCCACGGCCCCGGAAAGCAAATCGAAGAGGGTGGACGCCGCTTCTCGATTGGCCGGTTTTGCGATGTCGATGAGCGAGGGCTCGATGTCCTTGCCGCGGATTCTCGCCCGAATCAGGTCGCCTGTGAGCATCAGCCCTCGCCATCCACGAGAGTGCTCCACGTCGGCATCAACCCGTTCAGGAAGCGACCCAGCGCCGGGTGCTCATTGGAGAGTCCGAGCATGGCTTCCTGGATGGCTGCCATGTGTTCGCGGGTGTCGGGTCGAGAGGCGATGCCCTCGATGAGCGCGACCTCGAGCTCGTCGTTCAGACCGGTCCCTACATCGGGTGCCATCGCCAGGCGGACCACCCACCGGGCGTGATCGAGGGGCTCCCACTCGGACGCGGCTCCGAGATAGCGGGCACAGTCCGCGGCCAGGCCTCGCTCGGCCTCCAGCGGCGGAGGGGCGGCGCAGAAGTCCACCACAGTGGCGTCGATGGTGGCGTCGTCGAAGTTGCCGGGTCGCGTCGCGGTGATGGTGATCCAGGGCCAGAGGGTCGAGCCACCCTCCACGTTGATGAACAACCGAGCCACCTCGGCCAGCTCGAAGTCGGGGAAGCTGGCGTGTTCAAGGGCGGCGTGCACTGCGCCGAGTGCGATGGCCTCGATTGCCTGGTGGCCGGGCGCGAGGTTGGCCATTGCGATGAAGCGGGCGCGATCGTCGGTTCCGAACATGTGGGCCTGCGCGGCTTCGGCCCGAATCCAAACCGGATCGGTCGGAGCGGCGTCGGAGAGCATGTCGCGGATGTGGCCGGGGACGCCGCCTTCGATGGCGGCCTCGATCCAGGTCGTCAGTGCTGGTGTGTCGCGGACGGCCCGAAACAGGGGGTCTCCGGGACGACCCGTGCCGTAGGCGCGACACCATTCTCTGACGATGACCTGTGCGGGAACGGGATCTTCGGCGAGCATGTTGAAGAGCTTCACGACGGCCGGCTCGCCCAGTCGGGACATCGTGAGGACATCGATGAGCTCGGCGAGGTGTTTGGGGTTGCGGCCCTCCGGTGGAATCGCCATCCAACACATGACCACCGCGTCGCTGTTGCCCTCTTTGCACATTTCGCGGGAGAGGGGGCTCACGACCGCTTTGCAGGCGGCGTCGTACGACTCGCGATCGACAAAGGCCTGCACGACTTCGGTCCAGATCGCCGCGCGGGACTCCTTGACCTTGGTGGATGGCCAGTCGAGCAACGTTTGCTGCAGGACATCCACAGACCGGTTCACGACGCGACCGGACTTGATCCATCCGAGCAGGGCGTCGACCCACGGTTTGGGATCGGCACCCCGGGGATAGACCAACCCTAGAATCCGGACGAGATCCTGCTTCGGGCGAAGCTTTTTGCGGTTTCGGAGAAGAGTTTGAACGCTCCGAGCTCGATCCGTGGCCGGGCGGGTCACAAGGGGGATCCAGGGCCGCGGATCCCGGGTCACGAGGGTCACTTTGATGAGCTGTGTCAGCACGTCCTTGTCGAGGTCGGCCCCGGCACGCAAGCGCGCGGTGATCGCGCGAATCGCGCCTTCTGGACTGCTCTTCAGCATCTCATCGGAGACGGATGACACCCCGGGGATCGGTCCACTCAGGAGCTTCTTGATGCCGGCACCCCATTTGTCAGCGCCCCGCTTTCCGCCCAGGAAGGCCGCGGCCTCGACCGCCTCCGGATCGTCTGCATGGAGGCGATTTCGGATGTAGTACGCAGTCAGATCGTCCCCTTCATCCGGGGGATTCGCGGCATCGATGATGCGATATCCGTTCGGTTGCGAAGAGGTGAGGATCACGTCGAAGAGCCGGGGGTCCGGTGCGAGCTCGCCCACGCCCACTCGGAGGCGGTTTCTCGCGTCGGGCGGCAGGCAGGTCAGCAGCGCCAGGATGAACCAGCGCGCAGGCCGGGACTTGGCGTGCAGGGCCTGGGGGGTGACGCGAATGGCGATGGGCAGATGGGGGTCCTCGCCGTAGAGCCGGGCGCGGATCATCGCGATGGCCGCCGCCAGGGTCTTGATGGTGCGCTTCCGTTTGCTGGCCAGGTCTGCCGCCAGGGGGATCTGCGCTCTCAAGGACAGAACGCTCGGGACCTTTCCCTCGGCGTCGGGATCGCTCTTCGGGTCGAACCAGATGTCGTGGGTCCACAGCCACGCCGGATGGCGGAGCAGAATGGCGCTCTCGGCGTCGATGATTCGCCAGCATGTGCCTTCGGATCCGTTGCGTCGTCCCACGGCCCAGCGGTGCTGCTTCAGCGGGATGCAGCGATCGATGGCGGGGTGCCCAAACGGGACGTCTCCACCGTCATATGCGAGGAGCAACGTGAGCTCACCCGGGAGCAGCGCGTTGACCTGTTTCGACTGGGGAGACGGACTGCGCCCGCGAAGGTCGACCTGGATCCGAGGAAGCTGCACTACACCAACCGCTGAGGGTGACTCATCCTATGTCAGGGAGTTGCGCCGCGGAAGATCCGGACTGTCACACGTTGGTTGCGGTCCTGACCGGACTCCACGTCGTTCGACGCCATCGGCGCCCATTGCCCCCTCGCCGCCACGGTAAATCGGCCGTCCGCTACCTTGAAATCCTCCGATAAACGCTGCATGACGGCCGCGGCATACTGAAAGCTGAGGTCCAGGTGTGAGCCGTATCGCCGCACGAAGTTCGAGGGGAGGATCTTGTCGTTGGTGTGGCCCTCGACGACGACCTCGTGGTTCGGATGCAGGTTGAGGGCCGTCGCCAGAAGGTCGAGGCTCATGGTCGCTTCTTCCCGAAATCGCAGGCTGTAGGGGTCCGAAAACAAGTGGCTGATGGGCAGGACCAACTGCGTCGCGCCCCGTTCATTGGTGACCTCGACCTCGCTGCCCGCGAAGATCTGTTTCAGATCCGAGTAGATGGTGTCGTCTCCGCTCTCGGCGCAGTGGGTCGCCTCGATTTTGAGGCGCTTCACCGTCTGGTTCAGGGCGATGACCTCCCGCTCGAGTTGGTTCTCGAGGTTGGCGCCGCCCCCCCTGCCGCCTCCACAGGCGACGAGGACGAGCAGGACGGCCCCGTTGAATCTCAAGTCCCGACCCGTCGGGTGGCGATGCAGGAGTCCAGGACCCAATCCTCGGAGTGGAACGACTTCGGATTCTGCTTTGCGCGACCTGCCCCGCGGACTTCGAGCCACCGTCGGACCCAGCTTCGCGTCGACTCGGGGAAGCGGAAGCGCCAGCCCCCTGGACCGCGCTCGCGGGCCTTCTCGAGCCACGCCAGGTGGATCGGATGCTGGGAGACGGGCGCGCCGACATGTGGGCCCTCTACGAACACCACACGGGAGTGCTCGTCGAGCCCGATGGGGCCGATTTCGGGAGGGCGTCCGATTGCGCCAGACCAGTCCAGCATCGCCTGTAGATCGTCCTCCACCTCGTGGCGGCGGGCCAAAGCCACAAAGACCTCCCCGCAGGCGGCGGCGTCGTTGGTTGCACGGTGGGCGCCGTCGAGCTCTACCCCCACTCGAGCGCAGACGTCGCCGAGCTTGTGGGACTTGGCATCGGCGAAGCAGCGAATAGACAGGTCGACAGTGTCGATTTCGGCCATTGGCTCCGGCCACCAGCGTCCGATCCTCTGGAACTCCTTGGTCAGAAAGGCCAGGTCGAATGGATAGTTATGCGCCACACTCACCGAATCGCGGAGGAGGGCTTCGACATGGTCGGCGACCTCTTCAAAGGCGGGCGCGTCGACGACGTCACCGTCGCTGATACCTGTGATCTCGGTCACTTTGCGCGGGATCGGGATCCCGGGATTGACCAGATAGCTGTGGTCCTCACGCCCGACGATCTGGCCGGTTTCGTCGAGCTGCAGAACGACCGCTGCAAACTCGATGATGCGGTCCCCGGCGAAGGGCTCCAGTCCGGTGGTCTCGGTGTCGAAGGCCACGATGGCCCGGCTCTTCCATCTCATCTCGGCCCCCTATAGCAGCGGCGCGATCGCGTCTCGGGCTGCTTGTTGGGCGGCGTCTCGATTGGTGAGCCACTGAATGTGGGCGTCGGACCCGACAGTGTTGGAGATTCCGAGTACGGCGATAAAGGGAATGCCGGCTTCGCGACATGCTAATGCCACACTGAAGGCCTCGAGATGTTCCACAGTCCAACCGTCGGACAGGCGCTCGGCCAACCGCGTATCGGTTGTGACCGCACCGACGGTGAGCACGTTGTGGGACGGGATGTCGAGGGCGGAGATCATGTCTGGATCGCCCTCGCATGGGGAGGGCGCGCGGGGCACGTAGCCGAGGCCCATGGCCGCCACTCCATAGGAAAGACCCAGCTTTGCCGAGGAGACGGCGACCCCGACCGGCGGGCCTCCGGAATAGCTTCCACCCGTGCCGACCAGGCCGACGCGCTCGGGCCGCACCCGAGCGAGGATGGTTGCAGCACGAGCCGCGGCGACGATGGGGCCGACACCGACGACTTCGCCTTCCAGGTCTCCAAGTTCCTCACGGGCCGCGGCAAGCAGCAGCATCAACCCTCCGCAAACGGGGATACCTCTCCCAACCCTACGCGGTCAATGTGCAAATGGGGCTATGCGTTGCCAAAGTTTACTGTTATTGTGCGTAGAAGCCGGCAATCAATCGAAGGGTCGATTTGCGGTATCCCACAACAAAAGGGGCCTTGTGATGGGAGCAGAGAGAAGGAGAATGAGCCGGGATCGGATTCTCCAGGCGGCCGCACAGCTGCTTGATACCGGTGCCTATGGCAGTCTCACCGTGGACGCGCTGGCGCGTTCCATGCACATGAGCAAGTCCACACTCTACAAGTACTTCGAGAGCAAGAAGGACGTTGTCGTCGAGCTCGTCGACAACGCCTGTAGTACGACCGAACAAGAGCTCGAAGCGGCCTGGGACAGCCTCGAGGCCGTGGCTCCATCGGACGCTTTAGAGGCCGTTCTCGGCATCTATGCCAACCACGGTGAGCGCCTGCCGCGCGCCGTGATTCTCGAGCCTCACCGCGCCCCTGCCAAGAGCAGGAAACGCATGGCGATCACGCGCGGCATCGTCGCAGATGCCTGCACCCGGGTCGTCCGTCGCGGCGCCACCGATGGCAGCTTCAAGTTCGCCCAGCCCGAACTGCTCGCGACCGCGGTCGTGGCCAGCGCCGAGGCGGCGATCATCGCCGGTGCTCGCGGCGAACTCGTCGAGGATCGCGCAGAGTCAGTACGGGCGTTGTACCCGCTCTTTCTCCCGGGCGCCCTCAGGGTTTGAGCCGGTAGGTAGCACGGGGCTCGGGCTACAGCGCCCGTGCCGCCTCGAGCACCTTGTCTGCGTGTCCTTTGACGCGCACGTTGGGCCAGACCTGCGCGACCGTGCCGGTGGCATCGAAGAGAACCGTCGTTCGTTTGATGCCCATGTACGTGCGGCCGTAGTTCTTCTTCTCGGCCCAGATGCCCCACGCGTCGAGTACGAGATGGTCGGGATCGGACAATAGCGACATGTTCAGTGCATGTTTTGCGACGAAGTTGTTCTGGCGTTTCACGGAATCCGCGGAGATTCCGACGACGGATGCGCCAATCGCATCGAATTCGCCTTTGAGATCGCGAAATGAACAGGCCTCTTTTGTGCAGCCTGGGGTATTCGCCTTCGGGTAGAAGAAGACCGCGACGGGTTTCCCGCGGAAATCCGACCAGGTAATGGGATTTCCGTCTTGGTCGTTCAGGGTGAAGTCCACAGCGCTGTCGCCAACCTCGATCATCTCAGCTCCTTGCGTAGTTCAGCTCGCGACCGCGAACGCCCTCGACGATCTCGCCGTCGCGATAGACCGGCCGACCCATCACGGTGGTGAGGACGGGCCACCCCGTGACGTCCCAGCCGGCGTAGGGGCTCCAGCCACACGCCGAGCGGGTAGACGCGTCCGTGATGGTGCGTGTTTTGGCCATATCCACGACCACGATGTCACCGTCGTAGCCAATCTCCAACCGACCCTTTCTGGGGATATTGTAGCAGCGAGCGGGAGATTCGCACATCCAACGAACGACTTGGTTCAATGTCGCTCGGCCCTTGTTGACCTGGTGCAACAACAGGGGAAGGGCCCATTCGACCCCCGGCATTCCCGCCGGCGTATTGGGATAGCCGGCGCCCTTCTTCTCGAGCGCGTGTGGGGCGTGGTCGGTGGCGATGCATTGGATGACGCCATCGTGGAGGCCCTGCCAGAGGGCTCGAGCGTGGCGTTTGGTGCGCACCGGCGGGTTGGATTGGGCGCGCGTGCCGATCTTGTCGTAGGCATCCTCGGCGTACATGAACAGGTGCTGAGGACAGACCTCGGCGGTGATCTTGGCTCGAGCCACACCGCGCAGGTATTCCACCTCGTCGGCACTGGTCAGATGCAGGATGTGCAGCCGCTGACCGTGCTTCAAGGAGAATTCGACCGCGAGACGGGTGGCCATGAGCGCTGTCTCGGCGTCTCGGATGCGCGGGTGATCGTTGGGGTCGGAGGTGCTCTCGTACAGC
>Ga0315336_1006892_pt1 | contig 11299 bp, 7 predicted proteins | sample ASW5metaG_FD_204512 | JGI IMG/M metagenome (GOLD analysis project Ga0315336, IMG submission 204512) | Ammonia-oxidizing marine archaeal communities from Monterey Bay, California, United States - ASW #5 | ecosystem: Environmental > Aquatic > Marine > Intertidal zone | place: USA: California... | reverse complement strand
AGACAGAATCGAAAGCGTCACTTTTGGTCAAACCGCACTCAAAGTCGGTTTGACCAGAGGGACATTACGCGCTGGCGAGGGGGCTTTGCTAGCAGCAGCAACCGAAAGTCGCCCGATGAGGCTTTCCAGTTCGATGCGGGCGCGACCGCGGTCTGAATTGTGACTTTTCATGGCAAGGTCGGCTGACAGCAACCACTGGTGGAGTTGTTGTGCCCGGCCGCGTCCCAGCTGACGAAGCTGTCGCTCTGCGTCGGCAAGTTTGAATGAGCGGAATCCCGCACGCTCAAGTGCGGATCGCAAGGTGACCCGTTTGCCAGCACGTTCCGCCTGCTCGATAATCTGGGTAGCAGTCGCAAACCGCCGCAAGGTAGCAGCCATTTGACCAAGCAGCCCGATCGGTTGTTCACCTGCCGTGATCAAGCGGTCAAGTTGCTCCACCGCAGTGCTGGCATCACCATATGCCACCGCATCGATCATTTCCCAGGCAGTGCGAGTTCGCCAACCACCGACGTGCTGCTGCACCAGTTCCAGGGTGATGGTTTTGTCCTCGCTGGTCAGCGGAGCTAGTTTGTCAATCTCTTGCTGCAGAATGCCAAGTTCTGGTGGAAGCAATTCCCAAAGCGCATCGGCGGCACCAACATCCAATTGGACCCGATGGCGGCGTTTGGCCCAATCGGCAAGCCACCTCTTGGCACGGCCTTCGTTGGGTGCTTTGCATTCGAGCGGCAGGCCGAGTTTTGCAACAGCTTTGGCAAGCCGTGTATTTCCTGGCCAACTTTTGACCTCCAGGACGAGCACACCACCGCTCGGTTTTGCGGCATAATCTTCCAGTTCACTCCGATAGCGAGTGACAAATGGATCTGCCTCTTCGACGATCACCAATGGCTGCCCACTCCCGAAAAGCGACACCATCGCAAGCGCATCGCGGACGTCACGCCATTCTGTATTTTTGCCCAAGACGGTTTTGAGTGAGAATTCACGTTCGTTTCCACCAAGGATCAGCGCACGCAGCGTCGTCAGCACTTCCCGTTTGAGAAAGGCCTCGTCACCGTAAACAGCGCACACGGGCTTGACCTCATACTTGGAGGTAGCCGAAAGGAAATCGAGGGCAGTGACAGTAGAAGATTTAGCCATACCACGTCATTGTGCCCGGCAGAGAGCCCATACCACAAGTCCTGTAGGGAGTCTCGCCTTCGGTCGGTAAGACGCGGCACGGGGAACCGAGACAAACCACTAGAAATCGGGGTGGAAAGCGACACCGTCGTGCCGCGGGTGGGCTAAAGCCCAGCGAACAAGCTCATTCAACCCCCGAGGAAGCCCCCGGCGTATGTACACCGCGAAGGCGAACCGTGGGCTGAGCCCGATTCAGCACGATTGGTTGTGGGGTCTGACAACTCGCGACGTTGCCAGCCAGATCGCGTGCTTCAAGACGCAGATAGAACCGACCGGGCAAGTAGCGGTCAAGCCTCCAGGCGTATTCCCCCGTGTTCTCTAAACCGGTTGCCACGGCGGACCAAGGTCCACCACCACGACTACTGTAAAAGAGGGCAATTGGCTGCGACTCCAGGTTACTGTCTTCGACGCGCCAGCGGATCACGAGGTGGTCCGATACATTGCCCACCCCTTGTTGTACAGAAAGCAATTCCGCGCGGGGAACTTCCATATCGACCGCAACCCAAAGCTCTGGGGGGTCGCCAGGTTGCGGACCGGCCGCCGCAAGGACTCCGGTGCTTCGAGCAACAAGCCGGAATCCATAAAGTCCCTCCCCTTCGACACGAACCCGCAGCGGGCTGCGATTGTCGTCGTCCAGGGCGTAGTTTCGCCACGTTTTTCCGCCGTCACGGGTTCCCCAAAGCTCAACGCGAGATATACCCCACTGGCCTGCTGACTCCAAGGCGTAGTCGAGGTCGAAGGTTCGCGAACTGACCATCCGCGGCTGGACTCCCGGGGGTAATTCTTGACCAAACAAACTCTTTACATGACTCAGCTCTGTCGGCGGTGCGTTGGTCGTAGAACCCCTACCCCCGGAAAACGAGGCAACGAGTGGGTCGACCACGTTGTTTGCAGTTCCCGAGTTCTCACTACGCGGCAGGGTGGAAGGGGCCTGTGGCAAGCTGGATACCTTCCGTGGGTTGGAAGCCAAAGCCATGTTGGGGCGGTTACGAAGGTCGGGCCACTTCGAGGGCCCGCCCGGAGGTGCATAATTCGAGGGCCTGCCCGAAGGTTCATAAACCACCTCGGGTTCGCGTCTTGCCGTGTTAAAGGGAGTTGTCAATTCGACAAACGATTCGCGGGCCTGCGAGTCTGCAGGCCACGGTTGCGACGCGATGGGGACCATTCCCCGCCCGGCAACATATCTTGTCGAAGGGGACGGTTGCCAACCATTGGGATTGGATACTGGTCCACCACCTGTACGGCGGGCTGCAATACTGTCGGCAGGCAAAGCTGGCGAGGTTTGCTGTGGCAGGACAGTCGCGTTTGGTAACGCATCGAAGGGATTACGAACCGGCTGTGGTGCCGTTTGCCTGGTAACTGGAGGTACTGACAGTGGCAGGCGGTTCAAGTTGTAACGTGGCACCACTTTTTCTGGCAGCTGATCGCGGCCCGAAATTATCATCGGAAACTGGTCTTTTGATAGACCCTCAGACTGTGCGACGATGAGATTCGCTCCCCGGAAACTGCGATTACCAGCTTTATCATAAACTTCGGCCCGCAATAAAATCTGTTCGGTTCCCGATGGTACCTGCCAGCTGGCCCGCCCCACCATCGTTCCCGCCGCACCCGTTGGCTCGGGTATGACGGTCACCTGCTGCCACGATTCACTTTGATCAGCCCTAAGTTGAATTCTTGTCTCGCTCGGCTTGAGGTTCAGGTCCGTTGCTTTGCAGTAGATATCGAGTACGCGACCGGGGGTAACCACACCTCCAAGTTCCTCAATCTGAGGAAAAGTCGTATCGACAATCACCCGCAATTCCGGACGGTAAGGTTCATTTGGCCAGGCCCGTCCCAAGGAATCGATTGTGCGGATTGAGAACCAAAACTCACCATCTTGCCCGGCATGATAGGTAAACCCGCGGACATTCGCCTTGGCTTCACTAAGAGGTTCCCAGGTCTGGCCACGATCTTTTGATATAAACAACCTCACAGACTGTGCTGCGGAGAGACCCCCTGGTGCAGACCACTGGTACGGAATCATAAAGCGGGTCTGCTTCCAGTAAATTGCCTCGGGCATCTCGGGGGGGGGTGACGTCTTAGGATACACTCCCTGTGCCAACGACCATGAGGCAGTTGACAGGACAATCCAGGTAGCAGCGCACCTCCAGCTGGCGCGGGTGGTACCCCGGATGGGTACCAAAAACCCTGCGTTACGCCTGCCAGCGGTGAACCATCCTCGCGACATATTGGCCAATCTCGTAACAACCTCTGGATCGATTTGGGAAAAATTGTGGATTTCGCTGGAACGATCGAACTGAGGAACTCGACGTGCAAGCAATCCGCCGGGCGCGCAGATCCCCCTGGAAACGTTATCGGTGGGGCGAGTAGGGTAGCTTCAAACAGAAAAAGCTGCTAGCAGACGGGCCTCTCCTGAAAAAATATCCATTTTGGGAAATCCAACTGTTCTTCGAATCCCGATTCTTTACGTATTTCCACCGGACCGGCATAATAAATAAGGTCGCTTTGAGTAGGGATGCTAGCAACTTTAGCGGCAGGACGGCGACAATTACCGATGGCAGATTTTTTCGGACATCCGTTGTCATTTGCCGCGTTTAGGTTTGCCGCAATATTCGCACTATTGGCGCTAACGTTCATGTTGATGAGAAGGTATCGCGATCGTGCGGCCAAGGACCGGCTAGGAGCCAGTGAAATGCTGACTAAATTCCGAGAAGTTCACGCCAAGGGTGGGCTGAGCGACGACGAATACCGAACAATTAAGACGAAGCTAGCAGTACAGCTAGAAGTTGAGTTAAACAGTAATGAGCAGACGAGTTAGGGCTACTGGCGACATGTCGCACCGGCTGGGCCGGTTGTGATGCAACCGGCTGGTAGACCAATCGGCAGGTGGACAAGTAGCCGATGAACGAGACTCGTGGGCTATGCGTACAAAGAGGAAATCTTGTTCGCGAGGTGTTGTTGATCACCCGCCATCCGCGAGGGTGAGCGGCAGCACCGATCGGGCTCGCAACGTGGGGTCAGGGAAGCTCCGCCGGAATGGTGATTTGGGAAGGGTTTGAGTTGTCGTTACAACCTGAGCCGCCAGTTTCATCCTTCGAGCGATAACATTCAGGAGACCATGGCACCCCGCCCCCAACGGGAATTGATGGGGCGGGTTTGGTGCCCACCGGTAAGGAGCTTTCCATGCCCTCAGGAAGGGACAACATCAACGGCGCACGCCGTGGCGGAACATCGAAGAAGAACGCTTTTTGCTCGTTCTGCCGCAAGAGTTACCGAGACGTCGGCCCTTTAGTCGAAGGACCGGGCGACGTGTACATTTGCGGCGAATGCATTGAGCTTTGCCAATCGATTCTTGACCAGGAGCGTAAACGACGTGGCAGTAGCAAGCAGCTGTTCACGCGCGTCCCGTCGCCCCGCGAAATCGTTGCGGGTCTTGAAGAGTACGTGATTGGTCAAGAATCAGCCAAGCGCGTGCTGGCAGTAGCAGTCCATAGCCACTACAAGCGACTCATGGTCGCCGAAGATGAAACCGATATCGAGATCGACAAGTCGAACATCTTGCTTGTGGGCCCAACTGGCTGCGGCAAAACACTGCTGGCCCGGACACTCGCTCGCAGTCTCAACGTGCCCTTCGCGATCGGTGACGCCACAACGTTAACCGAAGCGGGCTACGTGGGTGAAGATGTTGAGAACTTGCTGCTGAAGTTACTCCACGCGGCCGATTTCGATATCGAGGCAGCCCAGCGTGGAGTGCTCTACATCGACGAGATAGACAAAATTGGCAAGACAAGCCAAAATGTCTCGATCACCCGCGACGTATCTGGCGAAGGTGTCCAGCAGGCGTTGCTGAAGATGCTGGAAGGAACCACAGCCAACGTACCCCCACAAGGGGGGCGAAAGCATCCTGAGCAACAGTACATCCAGCTCGACACGACGAACATCTTGTTCGTTTGTGGCGGTACGTTTTCAGGTGTTGAAGACATTATCCGCAAGCGGCTCGGTAAACGGTCAATCGGTTTCAATCAAGATACGACCTACACAGGGGACCTGGGGCTGGCCGAAACCCTGCCGCATGTTACCGCAGATGACCTCATGGAGTACGGGTTGATTCCCGAACTGGTGGGACGCCTGCCAGTGGTGACGGCCCTTGAACCGCTCACCGAAGGATCCCTGATTCGAGTGCTTACGGAGCCGAAGAACGCTCTCACCAAACAATACGAGCGACTCTTCGCCATGGAAGAAGCCGACTTGACGTTCACCGATGAGGCACTCAAAGCGATTGCCCACAAAGCGCAAGAACGTGAGACGGGAGCTCGCGGGTTGCGATCCATCATTGAAAACGTGATGCTCGACATCATGTTCAGTTTGCCGGAGCAAAGTCCAGGCCAGCACTTCGTCGTTAGCGAAGACATTGTCGAAGGACGGTCCAAACTTTTCACCGATCCACCTCAAACTAAGAGTGCGTGATCGATTGCCAGCCTCGTCGCGGCAGCAAACAAGCCCCTTGGGGGGGCTGACAGCAACTCAGCCGAGGTTGGGCAAAAAAACAAAAGTTCGAACCGGCCGGTGAAAACCGGCCGGTTTTTTTTGGCGTGTCAGATGTCGCGGCAGGTGCCAAAAAAAATATTGCAAACCTGGCAAGCTCCTCGGTCTTTGTTCTGTCCCGGTCATTAAACGGGATTCCCCAGCGGTCCGGAACTCAACCACGATAAGAAATGGGCGGCTTTGCGCAGACAGCTTTGCATCGCGGCTAGGTTTTTGCCCCGCGCAACGCTTTCAATACTTCAATTCCCCGCTCAATCGTGTCGTTGCTAGCCGCATAGGAAATGCGGAAATGGGAATCTCGCTGACTGAAAATTTTACCTGGAATGACAAGCAACCCCTTTGCAATGGCTTGGGTGACAAATTCGGTACCCGATTCGTACTCGGGTGGGACCTGGGGGAACACGTAAAACGCACCGTCTGGATGGACAACCTGGTACCCGGCGTCATTTAAACCGGCAACCATGCGATCACGCCGCGCGTGGTATTGTCGAATGTGGCTGCTCATGTCGGTATCGAGTGCCGCAAGTGCCGCCCATTGAAAGGGATGTGGAGCGCAGACAAAAGTGTATTGTTGCATCATGGTGATCTTATCGATTATCGGGGTAGGGCCGTGGATAAATCCAAGTCGCCAACCGGTCACACCATAAGTCTTGCTAAAACCATCCATGACAATGGTCTGGTCATTCCACTTCGTTGGGCTTGGCAGTTGACCGTCGTAGCAAAAATTGCGATAGATTTCGTCACTGAGCAGCGCAATGTTGTGCTTTACCGCCAGTTCTGCCAGTGCCTGGATCTCGGAGGCATCGGCCACAACACCGGTCGGATTGCAGGGACTGTTGAGCAGGATCAACTTCGTACGAGGCGTAATCGCCTTGGCAACTTTTTCGGGATCGATTCGAAAACTTGGGTGTGTATCGACGAAAACTGCTTTTCCCCCAACCATGGCTGACAGCGTTGGATACATCACGAAAAAGGGATCGAAGCATATTACCTCGTCCCCCGGATCGATCAGTGCGAGCATTGCGAGGACCAGGGCACCACTCGTCCCGCTGGTGACGACAACGCGCCGGTCGGAATGCCCCAGAGATTGATCGATATCGGCCTGCAGACGCTGCTGCAACTCCGTAATACCTTGCGTTACGCTGTATCCGTTTTTGTCTGCTTGAATTGCCCTGATGGCAGCCTGTTTGACCGCATCGGGTACCGGGAAGTCGGGTTGGCCAATCGAAAGGTTGATGGGGTCCTTCATCTGCGATGCCAGGTCAAATACCTTGCGGATACCTGAACTATCGAATTCTGTCGTTCGTGTGGCTAACCAGGGATGCATTAGAGATTCAAGTGTGGGTGGTAAAGGTTTGATAGGTCCAACGGGGGGTATCATGTCGCAAATTGAAGCCGCCTCAGTATCGCAGCCATCGGCGATCACTACGAGTCGCCCAGGTTGCGCCATCGCCTGTCACCGCTGGCGACGGTCAGGTTGTTGTCACCGCTGGCGACGGTCAGGTTGTTGTCACCTGACACCGGTTACGGTTCGCCGGGAGTTGGCGTAAGCAATGTTTCCGAACCGTTTTCTGATATGGGCTGGGAACGTTTTCCATCGAACTGAACCAGCGCGACCATGGCGAGCACAAAAACAATCGCCGCTAACTGCCACCCCGTGATTGGCTCATTATCGAACACGCCCCAGGCAAGTGCAATGAGTGGAATCGGGTAACTCGACATGCCGGCAAACAGCGGTCCCCTGGCGTGCAGCAAGGTTATAAACAAGTATCCGGCAATCCCAGTTCCAAAAATTGCCAACCCGGAGACACTGGCAACCGCCATTGCCCAACTGGTTGTTGCCGCCGAGTGAATTGGACCGCTTTCCAGCAGTGGTTCCTCAAATATCAGACAAGGGATAAGGAACAACGCTCCCACGACAAATAGCGAAGTTGTGAGTGGAATCACTGGAACTTCGCTGAGTTTCCACCGAATGTAGGTATTGGCCGTGGCATAGACAAAAGGAACCATAATCGCCAGGCTTAACACGGTTAGCGACATGCCCCGTTGCTGTCCCTCCCACAAAAGTGTCATTAGCCCCAAAAAGCCTCCGGTCACGCCGATCGCCTGGCGGAAAGTTGGCCATACACCGAGCATGGGTATCGAAAGGAGGATGGTGAGCAATGGTACTAACGCAATGATTCCCCCAAAAAAGCTGTGCCCAAATCCCAGGGAAATCAGAAATGGTTGAATGGCAAAAGGGAGTGCATTTCCGAATAAGGCAACCAAGGCAATGTGGAACCAGTGGCGGGGGGCAATCAGACGATCCCTCGAGAGCCACCACAGAAGTCCCATCATCGACCCACCACCGAAGAGACGGAAGAAACCGATGTCGACCGCGCCAAACCACGAACCGGCTCGATCCATGAGGATGAAATTTGAACCCCAGATCAAACAGATAATTAGAAAAAAGAGGTGGTACATAGAGCGGGAGGGAAAGGCCCGAGCAAGGATGGAACCCAGATTGTATCCGGCAAACCCGACAAAGGGCAGAGGGGTGAGCGGACTCGACCTGAATCGCCCCTATCTCACAGTACACTGGAACTGCAAGGTCCCGCCCTCACCAGGCTCCAGTGGGTTCTTGATTTCCCATCGGAGGAGACTCGATCCGCCTTCATTCGGCTTGGTAAAGAAATCGGCCTGCAGACTGCTCTTGGCCGAATCGGCCACATACTCGAGGCGAGTTGAAAGGTTGTCGACGATGGTCACATTTCCGATCACCTGGTCTCCGACGTTGTCGAATCGCAAGGTGAACTCGACGATTTGCCCGGGCAAAGCATTGCCGGTGGAAGCCAGTTTGCAAATCCGCAGTTGTGGATTGTCGGGCTCCAACTGACCATAAACGACTCCGGCCTGCTGATCTCGCGTGAGTTCCACCGCTTCCATGTTGTCGACGACGACTTGAGCGGCCTGATCGCCATTCCACGTGTGCGCCGATTGCACCGCGATGGCAAGCCACGGCTTTTCGCGGTTTTCGAGTTTTCCGGTACGGACGATACTCAGGTTGGCGTAGGGAGCGAGAGCACCGACCAATTCCAGGAGAGCGACCCGTTGTTTGATTTCCCCTGCCTGGTCTCGATTCCGCAGGACACTTGCCGGTCGCTGCCCGATGTCAACTTGAGCCGCATACCGCTGCACCGACATGGCCGGCTCAACTGTCTCTCGGGCATGGACCAGAGTCAACTGGTCGGCGAATTCATTCACTGCGTCAAAGCGTTTTTCCAGTAATGGACCTGCGGTACGGCGTACCGCTGCAAACCGGGGAGCGTAGATGCAAACCCGGTTGCTCGGTTCGACGATAACTTGATTGGCCAACGTATCATAATGGGCAATGGTGTCTTCTTGTTCCAACCCTGCGACATCCCAGTCAGCACGAATCCCGGCAGGTAACCCGTAATCACCGCCGTCACAAAGGTATTCGTCCGTCGGACCGATGAGGTTACAGTTCGCACAGCCACTGGCACCAGATTGGCAAGCCTTACAAGGAAGGCGAGTCTCACCGGGACAGCGGTCGTCACATGGCAATCGATAAGTTGGCCAGCCACCTTGAGCGTCTTCCGCGGTCGGCACCATCGACTCATCGTAGATTTCGATCGGAGGGGTCCCATAGGTGAAGTGACCGTCATCCTGCAAATCGTCAGGATAGCGGCCTCCGATCCTCAGGATGGCGACGGGGCGTCCGAGGCGATCTGCGACAACCAGGGGGTCTTCGCCAGAAGCAGCCTCAAACCATCCGGTTTGACCTGGTTCTTGGACCTCCGGCAGTGCCAGGCTGGGGTCCTCGACATAGATCACCCGCGTGATGAAGGCACCCTGGGCGGCCATGTCAAGCTCTTCGGCGGTCAATTCGATTGGAATGGGAAACCGCAGCGCGAGCCCCGGAGGTGGATAGGTGCGATCGATCAGTTCGATCGTTGGAAAAACTTCCTGCCCAGCCGCGACCGGTATATCGGTAATCCTGAGGCGGTACACCGAACCGATCAACATACCGGTCAGAGGGTTTTTGGCCACTGGATCGGTAAATTGACCATCCATGGCCAGTGCAACCCGAGTTCCCTCAGGAACTCGGATTTGCACTGGCTGGAAATGTCCCGACAACGGTCCCCCACGGCGGAGTCGTAGTCTGCCAATCGCTCCCGGAGGCAAAACACCAGCATGTTGCCAATGCCGAGGCGGTTCTTCCGCCAAGCCTGGATGGCCTGACAGAAGATACACCATCACTGCCAAAAGCAGTTTGCTCGCGACTCGAACACGGTATGACACCGTGGCGCCATGGAGCCGGACCGTTGTCATGGATTCTGGTACTTTCCATCTTGTACGCACCGCAAATCAGCGGGTGTCGTATTAGTGGCCAAACAACCCGCGCAGGTTGAAAGGTGAACGCGTTGTCTCGTCGACCATCACCTTTCGTACGGGCTTGGGGTAATTCAAGCCAGGCCGCTGCTTGACCGAGATCTTCATCTTGTCAACCGGTGGTGGAATTGCCATTCGTGTACGGTTTTTCATTACGTGTTTCTGGAATCCAGCGGGAGAACCAAGCGGAATGTGGGGTGGACCGGGCAGTCCTATCGGAGTGCCTGTGATTGGCATTCCGTAGTGGGGGAAAACCGGTCCCACGCGTTGAGGCGGAATGTTCACCGGTGCAAAACCGGCCGTCGGTACGCCAACGGGTATGTTTCCCGAAACGCCCACCCCACTTGCGGGCCCGTTCAAAATTTCGGCCACTCCACCGTTTTCCAACACCGATTGCATGGGAAGCCCATTTGGGACATCGCCGGGGAGGGGTACCTCGAGCACCGGTTGCGCTAAATCAGCTTCTCCGTCTTGAAACTGGACAGGTAGGACTCCACCATCGTCGTAGCTACCCGCGGTCATTTCCAAATCCTTGTTACCCATTCGCAGGACCGCCAAGATCGAGCCGCGGCGGTCGGCTTCGGCAATCGGGTCTACACCCGGGTCCAGCCGCGTACTGACCAAAGTTTCAACCCCCGCCAGGGCAAGTTCCTGGAATTCAGGATCGGGCAGATAAATGACCTTGGTTACAAAATTGCCGCTGAGTACCTGGTCAAAATCTTCTTCGGTGAATTGAACAGGAACGGGAGCGTGGGCGAGGTAGGCATCTGTGCGGGGTGTCACCGGGGCAATCTCAAGCGTCGGATAAATGACCGCGCCAGGTCGTCCCGGAATATTGGAAACCTTCAACCGGTAAATGGCACCTTGCGTGAAGTTCTGCCGACCGGGAATGATCAACGGAACCGAGTCAAAGGTGTGACTGCCACTGACATCCCATTGGACCCGAAGGCCGTCCTCTCCAAGGAAAGCGATTTGCGAAGTATCCCCACCGCCAGGCCGTCCACGCCCGGCGGCGTAACCGGCCCCGTCAAAGCAGCCACCCGGACCGCGGGGGGAACACTGGTAGTTACATTGACAAACGCCACCACCCATCGGGCCACCACCCATCGGGCCACCACCCATCGGGCCACCACCCATCGGGCCACCACCCATCGGGCCACCACTCATCGGGCCACGACCCATCGGGCCA
>Ga0315336_1006891_pt1 | contig 11300 bp, 11 predicted proteins | sample ASW5metaG_FD_204512 | JGI IMG/M metagenome (GOLD analysis project Ga0315336, IMG submission 204512) | Ammonia-oxidizing marine archaeal communities from Monterey Bay, California, United States - ASW #5 | ecosystem: Environmental > Aquatic > Marine > Intertidal zone | place: USA: California... | reverse complement strand
ACGAAGCCAAGGAAGATGGTTGGCAGTTCGATATAACTCTTCCAGAAGAGCAGTGGGTACTACTGCCGATGGGTCTGCACGCTGGCACGAGCGTTGAGGCTGATGGCGAAGTTGTTGAGATAGTCGGCGTTGAATCGCTGACACTCGCAAAATTGCCAGCTGGGACAAGTTCGGTTCACATCAAATCTGATCAAACTGCGATCTACACAATTGGTAAAGCGACCACAATCCTCGGATTCCTCGCTGCGCTGTATTACCTGACAAGTGGTGCTCGGGCAGCACTGATCGGACGAATTACTGGACGCCGCGAAGAGCGAGATTCTCGTTCTCTGGATTCATCGGTTTCAGCAGAGGTCGATCAATGATTCAAGTACAGACCAGTGCCTATAACCAATTGGGTCATGAGAGGTTGTCGGTAGACATCTACCATAACGAGACACTACTCACACTCTCAGGCTACTCACAGGTTGACAAAATAGACTTATCGAAAGTCGGGTTGGGATGATGATTATGTTGCCAACAAGAGTGAGAGCAGGCTTACCAATAATTTCAGCGATTGCAGTCGCCGGAATTTTTGCCGCGCTCATTGCGCTCACGGTAAACGCCGTAACTCTGCACGCTTCTGATGACTTTGAATCAGGCGATCTTGATAGCGGTCTTGGCTGGGACGAATCACAGTGGTCGGCCAACAATAGTGCGGAAGCTCGCACACAAGAAGGCCCCATTCAGGGCAGCTGGCACGTTCGTCTTCGCAAAGATGCGTCAATTGAGCGAGATGTCGATCTGACTGGCGAGTCACAGGTATTCCTGTCGTTTTGGCTTAAGGCCAAAGGATTTGGAGGATCAGACAACGCGAAGGTCATCATGACGCCAGATGGCGGTTCCGCAACCACACTTCAGACATGGGTGAATGGTGACGACGACGACACCTACGCTCAGTACACCTACGATCTCGATGCGCTTGGTATAACTCCTGCAACTGTCGTTACGCTCCGATTCGAAATGAACGGTAACAAGAACGGCGACAAGATCCACGTCGACGATATTCAGATTTACTCAACGCCGCTGCCTACTCCGACACCTACTCCGACTACTCCTCCAACAAACACTCCAGTTCCAACGGCGACTCCAACAGAGACGCCAGTACCGACCGCTACTACTGTTCCGACTGCAACCCCGGTTCCAACGGAAACGCCGACACCGGTGGCGACTGAAACACCTACGCCAGTTCCTACATCTACTCCGGTGCCCACAAACACGCCAACTCCTAGTCCTACCCCTACGATTGGGCCGGGAACACCTACGCCTACACCAGGACCGCCAACACCTACGCCAACGGCCACTCCCGCTCCTACAGAGACGCCTACGCCGCTACCTACGTCGACACCCACTCCAGTTCCAACTGCTACTCCGGTGCCCACATCGACGCCAGTACCGACAGCGACACCGGTTCCTACGGCAACATCAACACCCGTTCCAACACCGACAAGCACTCCGGTTCCGACGGTAGCTCCAACTCCGACTAACACGCCGGTGCCTACTCCTCCAGCAGGAGCAATAACAATCGACGCTTCATTTGGCGATTGGAGTGGACAGGCGTTCTTGGTCGATCCGTATGACGACCAATCTGGAAATTATGGAAATGACATTCACGAGTTGTACTGGGCGAATAACCTCAACGAAGAAGTCAACTACCACATGATCAAGCGCCACACTCAGGATGGCCTAGCGTTTGACGGTACAAATGAAAATGACAAAGACGGAAAGTTCTACCTGTTCGTCGATACCAACGACAACGGAAATTTCACTGAATCTGGCGACAGAAAGATCGAGATCAAGCACGAACCGGATAACGGTGGTCGGGTCAAGGTCAAGGTTCGTCGTGCCGATAATGACAACATCATCAGTGATAGCGGATGGAATAACTGGGGTGAATCGGAAGGCGCAGGTGGATTGCGCTTCGAGTTCGCGCTTAGCTGGTCCGATCTGGGAATAAACCTTGGTGATGTAATTCGAATGTACCTAGTCACCTACGGTGGCAAGAATAAGGACGTCAAAGACAGCTTGCCTGACAGTGGTGACATCCAGTGGTCACCAGCTTCCATCTTTGGTCCAGTTCTGCTGGCTATCATCACCGGGTTCGGCATATTCATCATCTGGTGGCTCCGGGGAAGGCGCACATGGACTTCTGGCTGATTGGTGTACTGATCGTCATATGGATGCTGGTGGTGACGTTCTTCAGGCTGAACAGAATTTGGCTTCCGTACTACATCATCGGCTCTGTTGGTCTTGCATTCATAATCATCTTTGTGGGGCGCGCGTCAGGTCTTGAACAAGCGCTTCAGGTCGGAGTTGCAGCCGGGGTTCACGCTTCGTCGCTGGCTTTAGGATTGCCGACCGAAATTTTCCAATCGGCGCCGGGTTCGATTCTCGTGTTGGTGATTTCGCAGGACATCGGCTGGACGATGCTTCAGGTGACAATCGAATCGTCAGGCTTGCTCGAAACGGGTGTAATTGCGGGTATGTTGCTGTTTTACCCGGGGTGGAGCGGTAGAAAGCGGATTTGGTTCACGATTGCAGCAATTGCTCTCACATATTTCTCGAACGTAATTCGGCTTATGGTCATCGTGGTTACGTTGCACTACATGGGTAAATCGTCGCTGTTGCTGTCGCATACAATTATCGGTAGAGCGGTGTTCTTTGCGCTGGTGATCGCGATTTACTGGTTCTTGATGACACGACCTACGCTACGAACGGTCAAAGAAAAGATCGATGAGGAGCTGATGGAGGCATGACAGATCAACTAGTTGGATTCATCCTCTTTTGGGGTGTATGGCTCTTCGTGCCGATGCTTATCGACGGTACAACCGCGGTTGCTTACTTCATTGGCGGTTACCGATCTCGCCCAAGCACGAGAACCGAATCAAGGCTCAAACCGCTTGATCGATACCCTCGTGTTTCGTTATTGATTCCGGTGTACAACGGCTCCAAAGTTTTGCCGTATTGTCTCGAATCTTTGCGAAAACAGACTTACCCGCACCGTGAGATGGAAGTGCTGGTTATCGACAACCAGTCAACTGATGACACTCGTGCAATCATTGCTAGTCAGCAATCGATCAGCTTTGCCGGAACACTGAATTGGATATCGCTGCCGTACAAGGGCAAACCAGGTGCACTTAACGCTGGTATCCACAGAGTGAACGGTGAAATTATTATCAACATCGATGCGGACACCGTTCTGCATCCGGATTCTGTACTAGAAATGGTTCGAGCGTTCGACCAGGACCCTAAAGTGGCAGGTGCCACAGGGTCGATCGAAGTGCTCCCAGCCGATATCGACCCACGAACTGGCGAACAGATCGATATTCACCCGTTCAAGTATCTGATGGGTGAAGCTGAGTTCCTCGAGTACTACGCCGGTTTCCGAATTGGTCGGCAGTACCAAAGCCAAACGCAGAGTTTGTTCACTTTGGCCGGAGCGTTTTCTGCGTTCAGGCGTGATGTGCTGCTGAAAACGTTCCTATATGACGAACGAACAGTTTCGGAAGATACTGACCTCACATTCTTCATCGCGCGTCAGTTCCCTGAACGCTCAGTAGTTGCCGTTGGTCCTGCCATCGCATTCGTTCATCCGACTGAGTCTGTTAAGGCTCTCTACGCACAGCGATTACGTTGGCAGCGTGGTCAGTTGGAAGTAGCCTCGCAATACCCTGATTTTGAACGACATCCGTTCAGAATTAAGGGGTTAGCAATCTCGAAATCACTGCTGATCGACCATACGCTCGCATTCCCGAGAGTTGTTTGGACGTTCTTGCTTCCAATGATGTATTTCGTTGGCTACCCGCTGACGTTGGTTGTTAGCGCAACGCTTTCGATGTACTTGATCTACATGGTCGTTGAAGGGCTCTACCAAATCGTCGCATACATGGTTGCTGAAGGAACCGCTAAATCCAGAATTCGCCGACATTGGTGGATGTTCCTCTTCATGCCTGCATACCGTTGGACGATATTCTGGTTCCGGTTCGGAGGATTCTTGGCAGTGATGATGGAAAACAAGGAATGGCGTGCGAGCGATCCTGTTACCGAGACAAAACAGGGAGTTCAGAGAGTGTCGACACTGACACTGACATTCCTAACGCAATCGTTCTTGCCCAGATTGGCCGCCATCGTTGGTGGCGTTCTACGTCCTAAGTAGCAAGACTTCTTCTGATCGTCAGCCAGTGATCTGAACAAACGACTTATATGGCAACTGAAACGCAGCCGACAACCGATGCAAGCACATTGGGGAATCTTCAATCCGGGGTTCTCGGTCGGTTGGCGCGCCTCGATTGGCAGCCATACGCAATAGTTGCTGCTCTTCAGATTCTGACCGCGTTTGTGTTCTTGATTAACTCAGGGTCGGGTGCGTCATCTTGGTTCGACAAGTTCCCACTTGATGATGGCTGGATCCACATGGTCTATGCCAGAAGCTTCGCCGAGCATGCACAGCTCTGGTACAACCCTGGAGTTCCTGAATCGGGTATGACTAGTCCGCTGTGGGCGATAACGGTGGGCTCTGTTTGGGCGATATTTGGATCGATCGGGCTCGGAATCGTCGCAACTGCCAAGTTACTGGGAATCACCTTCGCCATTTTGTCGGGCTGGCTTGCGATGCGAATCGTATGGCAGCTATCTCGACAACGCCGTCTCGGTATTTTTGCTGGTGTACTTGTCGCAATTGAACCCAGTTACGCTTTCGCAGCGGTCTCCGGCATGGAAGTTCAGCTATTCAGTATCATTTCGCTGGCGGCGGTATGGATGTTCCTTCAGGGCCGATTACGAACTACTGGGGTGCTGTTTGGGTTAATGATTCTGGCTCGCCCAGAGGGATACATCATCTTCGGAATTGCTGTCGCAACCGCGATAGCGCGGCGAATGTGGCAGCGTGATCGATTAGAGCTGGTCAATAACGAAGATGTGCGGGAATTAGTTGCGTTAGTTGGGCCAACTATTCTGCTTGGTGGGGCTTGGGCTGCATATAACTACACAGTCAACGGAACTCCGTGGCCCAACACATATCTCGCCAAGAGCCAAGAGATGGGCCTAATACCGATCGGGAACATACTCAATGTCCTGCAAGGATATTTCCATCATCTATCGTTCTTTGCCGGAGTGGCATTTCCGATAACTATGCTTGCGGTAATCATCGGAGCCGTTGGCGTTCTCAGAACCTACTCGTTTGCTGGCGCGCCGTTGGTATTGACTCCAGTGGGACTGACTTATGCCGTCGGTTCTTCGTTCCCGCTCACTTCCGACACTTGGAATTTCTTCACTCGTCGATATCTAGATGCGGTAATTCCGATTCTCGTCATTCTGATGGTTCTTGGATTCCTAAGAATCTGGCAGAAATTTCACTATTGGAGAGAGACACGTGCTCCAGTCGATCAACGAGAAGCTCATATATTCAACTTCGGACTGAATATCGTGTTTGTTGCAGCCGTTATTTTGCCGTTCATAACCTTGCCTAGCGATTGGCAACGATTGTCTGACGACTACTCGTGGAACTCGAAAAACATTCACGATATTGACGTTGGTATGGCTCTTTGGATCGATGAGAATCTGCCTGAGGACGCCCGAATCGGTGTAGGTGACGCGGGAGCCATGAGATTCTTTGGTAATAGGTTTACTTACGACCTTGTGGGTCTCAATACCGCAGAGGCGATCGGCCAGCCATATCTGGAATTCGCTGAAGACAAGAAGATCGATTATCTATTCGTATTCAAAGATATTTACGTTGAGAGTTGGCAGTTCGCCGAGCCGGTTCATACGATACAAGTCGACAGGAATACGATTCTAGGCGGTTCTCAAATGCGAGCGTATGAAGCCGACTACGAAACAGAGATCGAGTATGTAGCTTCGATTAATCCTGCAAACGAAGAGTTGCTGAAGCGTGATATCGCGGTAATTGACATCGTCGATGCCGGAAACGGCAACGCGGTAGCCAAATATTCGGAATCAGCCCACGCGTACAAACTCGAAGGCGATGGTGGGGTTGTTGAGCGGGTTTTCCGAACGGTATTCACCGGGAATATTCAAGATGAAGCGACTACATTCTCAGGCTTTGAACAGTTCACGGTGAATTCAGTGCCAGGCGAACTTCTTGTGGTAGCCAAACGATACGACGCTGCGTTGCGCGGCACTCTGAAAGTATTCGCAAATGAACAAGAAGTGGGAACCTGGGAACTTGCTGATCAGGACTTCTTCTTCGGAGTCGACTCGTTCGATATTCCAGCGTCGTTCATCACAGGCGATAAAACTGTTCTGAGATTCGAAGTCGTTCCGCTCCCTGGTCGCGTCACCGGTAACAGCTTCATGTGGTGGATTGCTGTTGAGAGCTCAGTAGCTGAAAGCAGCGGGATCGAAGTGATCGAATTGGGTGATCCTGGTAGCGGCCTCAACTAGGCTCCGTAAACCAATAACAAGGACGGAAGTCGTTATTTCAACTGAAGCTGCTGGACCTCCCGCTAAGAAAACGCCAAAACAGGCCGTTTGTCCGCAGTGTGACGCCGTTTTCAAGTCGGCTCAAGGTTTGGCGGGTCACCTGCGGTTCAGGCACGGCAATGCTGAATGGTCCGACGCGGTTGATAGAGCAAAAGCACAGCGAATCGATACGCTGACTTCGTTCTCGGGCATGCCGGGTCTTCCTCAGCCAACTCAGCTGCTCATCGCCAAGCTGCATCGTAAATACACTGCCGGTAAAAAGACCGATCCGCCAACTGACTGCGTACTGTGCGGCGCAGTTTGCAAAACTCCGCAGGGGTTATCCGGTCACATGAGATATCGACACGGATTTGGTGCCACAAAGGCCGATCCACGTGCGGCAACCGAGTTGGTTAGGTACGTTCAGTCGAACGAAATGCCTGAAGTCGTGCGTGAAGCGATCTGGGAGAAGATCCTCCGCATGGAAGGCTTCCGCTGGTAGGCAGCCGGTAACGCAACTCAATGGTTTGAGCGCCGGCTCAGGCTGCGCTATCGAGGATTCGCTCGTCGGCAAGAACGGCCCAGACGGTCGACGCTGCGTAGATACCTCTTATGTTGGACGGACCTTTCTGTGGCCACTGTCCGAGCGCCTTTTTGAACTGACTTCGTGGAATTCGAGCGCCGCTTTCGATCACGGTCAGGTAGCGAGCATCGACTTCATACGTGAAATCTTGGCCACGTTTGGTCGAAATCGCCTGACCAGCGCTCTCCTCGATTCGTCCCCACAGCGCATCGAACGACGAACTGGGTTCGTTGGTGGGCTGTTTGGGCGAAACTGCTCTGCGTGGACGTGGGGTCGGCACATCAGAGGCAATATTGGCCGGCGCCGGGGTAAAGTCGGCGACAGGATGTGGTGATCGAGTTCCAGAAGCCTCGGTATTGGCACTTGCCTCTGGTGCCTGTGAACCATCTGGTGGCTCAGGCAAAACTTTAAGCGTGCGCTGAATATATCTGTCGATGCTCATGCCGCGTTTGTGCGCCGCTATGACTAGCGCACGATAAGACTTCTGGGATACATCGATGATCGGCATGTAGGTTTTCTCGAATTGATTCCGTAACGACAATTCTGAACCTAAATGCGTCCATACATACATATATTTATACATATATACAGTGTGGAACTATACGCACACCCGCGTGAGGCGTAGCATCGCGCTGCCCCCTAAAACGATGGGCATGAGGCGTCCGACTCAAAGCTTAGCTTTGGAGAACCGGTGAACGTCCTGGAGTCGAACTCCACTACTGATACCACCAATATCAAGACAAAGGATGTAACCAGCGATGACTACTGCACGAGAAGGCGAGCGAGTCGCCTACTTCAACGGCGAAATTGTTCCAGAATCCGAAGTGAAAGTTCCGTTCCGCGATCGTGGATTCAAGTACGGCGATGCTGTATTCGATATGACCCGTACGTTTGGGCACAGGATATTCAAGCTTGAGGCCCACATCAGCCGTTTCTACAACTCACTCAAGTACGTCGACATCGACCCCGGTATGACCGAGGCTGAAATGGCCGCCAAGACCCGAGAGGTGCTTGAAGCTAACTTGCACCTGCTAGGCCCTGACGACGATTTCTGGGTTGGGCAAAGAATTTCACGTGGAGTCGACCTTGTTGGTGGCGACATGTGGGAGACAGCTGGCGGCCCGAACGTGATCATCGAGTGCGCACCGCTTCCTTTGAAGCCGCGTGCCCGTTTGTACAAAGACGGTATGGACGTTCTCGTTCCTTCGGTTCGTCGAACTCCGCCTGAGGCGCTTAGCCCACGAGCGAAGTCGCACAACTACTTGAACCTGATCATGGCCGACATGGAAGCTAAAGCTCAGGATCCCGAAACGTGGGCGATTCTGCTCGATACTCGTGGATTCCTTACCGAAGGCATCGGATCAAACATTTTCACGATCAAAGACGGTGTCATCTACACGCCACAGGAACAGTACGTTCTCGGTGGAATATCTCGCGAGACTGCAATCGAGATGGCTGAACGAATCGATGTGCCAGTAGTGACGAAAGACATCGATCTTTTCGACGCCATGACGGCCGATGAAATCTTCCTTACATCGACTTCACTATGTATCTGCGGAGTTCGTTCATTCCAGGGTCGCGAGATTGGTGATGGCTCGGCAGCAGGTCCTATTACCAAGGCCCTGATGAACGAATACGTCGATTTCGTGGAATTCGACTGGATCGGTCAGTACCTCAAACGGCTAGAAGACTAAGCAGAGGTTTCAACAAACGTGAGCACGACCAAAGAACTCTATCTGCCACCTAAGGGCGACTGGGAGAGAAGAGCGGCTGGCGACCTCGGTGTCGATCAGGCGAAGCTAAACGAAGCCGTTCAGTTCGCCAAAGACAACGAAATCGACTGGCCTATCGACCCTTCACAAGGAAGCGTTGGTCAAGACGCAGACGAATGGGCTAAAAAACTGGGTCCGTACAAGGATCGTGGCGGGCCAGCTGGAGTCGTGATCAAAGACGGCTACATTGTTGCCGAATGGGGCGATCTCGAGCGGGTCGATCTCACGTTTAGTGCAACCAAGAGCTACGTGGCAACTTTGGCGGGAATTGCTTTCGACAGAGGCAAGATTAAGAGTACGTCTGATCCTGTTCTGGATTACGAAGCTGGAAAATCGATAACGATGGTCAACACAGGCAATCCTGTGGATGGATTCGATACCGACCAGAACCGCGGAGTGACGTGGGAGCACCTGCTGCAGCAGACATCTGAATGGGAAGGCACGCTCTACACCAAGCCAGATATCGTCGATTGGAACCGTAATCTTGATCCAGAAGGCATGGGCGCCTCTGGTGACTTCAAACGCCGAACTCGACAAGCTCCCGGTGGTCACTGGGAGTACAACGATGTTCGTGTGAACCGAACTGCGTTGGCACTTCTCGCAGTGTGGAACAGGCCGCTGCCCGATGTATTGACGCAAGAGGTGATGGAACCTATTGGTTCGTCAGGCACGTGGGAATGGCATGGTTACGACGAACATTCCGTAGTTAATCTCGATGGATTAGTCACCGAGTCAGTCTCGGGTGGCGCTCACTGGGGTGGTGGACTTTGGGTCGACACTCTCGATCATGCTCGATTCGGAATGCTTTATCTAAACCGTGGTCGCTGGGGCGGTCGCCAGATCATTTCGGAAAAATGGATCGACTCGATGACCGCGCCATGCGATCTAAACGATCAGTACGGCTACATGTGGTGGCTCAATACTGGCGGAGTTAGGTACGGCAAGACCGCTTCGGAATCGACGTTTGCAGCTTCGGGAGCTGGCGGCAACTGTGTTGTAATCGATCCGGAGAAGAATCTCGTGGTCGTTACGAGATGGTGTCAGGATGTTGCGGGTGTTGTTGACCTTGCAGCTCAGGCAGTGGGTTCCAGCTAACCGTTTATGACCTCAACTCCCTCGGATTCAGAGTCAAAATCTGTCGACCAGACCGAAACGGTTGGGCGTCGGCCGCTTTCGGTCAAAGCTGGGTCGTTTTCGCTTCTTCTATCCACAATGTGGGCAGGAAATCCGGTTGCGAATAAGGCTGGATTGGAAGATGCCGGACCTCTAAGACTCGGATATCTACGATTCATTCTTGGCGCGATCGTGATCTTGATTTACGCGATTGCGACGAGACAATCGTTCAAAATTCTGCGTCACGAGTGGATGCCGTTGGGGCTGCTCGGAATTCTATTCACCGTTCAATTGGTATTTATGAACGTGGGACAGGACTACACGACTGCGGGTCATGCTGTTGTTGTGACCACCACGTTCCCTCTCTGGACAGGAGTGTTTGCTCACTTTTTCGTCCCCGGTGATCGAATGTCCCGATCAAGAACTTTTGGAACGCTTGTGGCTTATTCCGGCGTCGTGGCGGTTTTCTACAAGGGATTCGCCGATTCGAGTTCAGATTTCCTGATTGGTGACCTGCTACTGCTCGTTTCAGCCATGCTGCTTGGCGGTCGTCAGGTGTTTTTGTCGCAGTTGGGGCAAGGAATTGCTCAACACAAGCTGCTGGTGGCTCAGTTTCTTTTCGGCATCCCGGCGTTTGTAATCGCCAGTCTGATATTCGAATCTGACGAAGCATTCACCGTAACGACCAAGCTCGTAGTCGCGCTCTTCTACACAGGTGTGTTAATAGCCGGGCTAGGATTCATCGGCCAAACATGGCTACTAAAGCGGTATCTGCCTAGTCGTGTGACCGTGATTTCGCTGAGCCAGCCGATATTCGGCGTGTTGTTCAGCTGGTGGATACTAGGCGAATCGATAGGTGGCGAACTGTACGTAGGCGCAGTGCTGGTCGTAATAGGATCGGCACTTGCTCAGCGTCGATCGAAGCCCAAAGTTACGCAGCCAGAACCTGCTGATGGCGCTTCTCGATAAGATCGCGCACTACTTCAACGTCCAAGTGCCTCTTCGGGTAGAACGCAGCGGCTCCCGCATCTTGTGCTAGCTGCTCGTATTCGTCGTCCTGCTTCATGGAAGTTAAGACCACCACGGCCTTCGGATCACTTCTCAGTATTGTGCCAACAGCCTCGAAGCCGTTCATCTGAGGCATCTGCACATCCATGATCACGGCGTCGGGCAGAATTTCTTCGTATGTACTTGCGGCGTGTGCGCCGTCCTCTCGTTCGGCAACCACCTCAAAACCACCGGCCTTATCGAGCATGCCTCGAATAATGTCGCGGAAAATTGGCTGGTCGTCGATTAGTAAAACTCTGTACATGCGTAACTCTCGTTATCCCGAATGGGCTGCTCGAATTGATCTAGTTTGATACTACGAGAGT
>Ga0315336_1006888_pt1 | contig 11306 bp, 6 predicted proteins | sample ASW5metaG_FD_204512 | JGI IMG/M metagenome (GOLD analysis project Ga0315336, IMG submission 204512) | Ammonia-oxidizing marine archaeal communities from Monterey Bay, California, United States - ASW #5 | ecosystem: Environmental > Aquatic > Marine > Intertidal zone | place: USA: California... | reverse complement strand
CGCCGAACTCGCTTTCACCTTCCAAGGTGAAGCCCTGAAAAAACGCGTCGTGCCGTTGGCCGAGTCCATTGGTTCGGATGTCGTATTGCCTTGCGATGTTACCGATATCGCCAGCATGAATGCCGTCTTCGCCGATCTGGAGGAGCGCTGGGGCAAGCTCGATTTTCTCGTCCATGCCATCGCCTATTCCGATAAAAACGAGCTCAAGGGGCAGTACGTCGATACCTCGCCGGAAAACTTTCAGATGACCATGAACATCTCGTGCTATTCCTTCACGGCGATCGCCCAGCGAGCTCGGAAACTCATGAACGATGGCGGCAGCTTGCTGACACTGACCTATTTTGGCGCCGAGCGGGTGATGCCGCACTATAACGTCATGGGTGTCGCCAAGGCGGCACTGGAAACCAGTGTCCGCTATTTGGCCGAAGACCTGGGCAAAGAAGGCATCCGCGTCAACTCCATGTCGGCGGGGCCGATGAAAACCCTGGCGTCATCGGGTATCGGCGATTTCCGCTATATCCTGAAATGGAACGAGTACAACTCGCCGCTCCGCCGTAACGTCAACATGGATGATATCGGCGGTGCCGGACTGTATTTACTGTCGGACCTTTCAAGCGGTGTCACCGGCGAAAACCATCACGTCGATTGCGGCTACAATATCGTCGGCATGAAAGCCGTGGACGCGCCCGACATTTCAGTCGTTTAAGGGCCGGGGGAATTCAGGGGCATGTCCCACAACACTTTCGGCCATCTGTTCCGGGTTACAACCTTCGGCGAAAGCCACGGGCCGGCGCTCGGTTGCGTGGTTGACGGCTGTCCGCCGGGCCTGGAACTTTCTGAAGCCGATATCCAACCCTACTTGGATCAGCGCAAGCCTGGCCAGTCGCGGCATACGACGCAACGCAAGGAATCGGACACGGTAAAGATCCTCTCCGGCGTCTTCGAGGGCCTGACGACGGGCACGCCCATCGGTATGTTGATCGAAAACGAGGATCAGCGTTCCAAGGACTATTCCGAGATCAAGGACAAGTTTCGGCCGGGCCATGCCGATTATACCTATGACGCCAAGTACGGGCTGCGCGATTATCGCGGTGGCGGACGGTCGTCGGCGCGTGAAACCGCCATGCGCGTCGCCGCCGGCGGCGTTGCGCGCAAGGTTCTGGGCGACGCCATCCAAATTCGCGCCGCCTTGGTTCAAATGGGCGAGGAAATCATTGATTACAGCCGTTGGGACTGGAATCAGGTCGGCCAGAACCCATTCTTCTCGCCGGACGCCGGCTCGGTCGACACTTTCGAAACCTACCTCGATGACATCCGCAAGGCGGGCTCATCCGTCGGCGCCGCCGTCGAAGTCCACGCTTCCGGCGTACCAGCTGGATGGGGCGCCCCTGTGTATGGCAAGCTCGACGCGGAGTTGGCCGCCGCAATGATGAGTATCAACGCGGTCAAGGGTGTCGAAATCGGTGCGGGTATGGATGCGGCACGCCTGACCGGCGAGGAAAACGCCGATGAAATGCGCATGGACGGTGGTACGCCTGTCTTCACCTCCAACAACAATGGCGGTGTACTCGGGGGCATTTCCACAGGCCAGGATCTGGTCGTCCGGTTCTCCGTCAAACCGACGAGCTCTATTCTGAGCCCACGTTTGACGGTCGACAAAGAGGGCCAAGAAACGGAAATTTCGACCAAAGGCCGGCACGACCCCTGTGTCGGCATCCGCGCCGTCCCCATCGCCGAGGCGATGATGGCCTGCGTCCTCGCCGACCATCTTTTGCGTCACCGGGCCCAGTGTGGATAATGCACTAACGTTTTGGTGTCGCAGGGGGTGATCGTGGGGGACACTCAATACCGGCTGGGCTGCGATATCGGCGGCACTTTCACCGACTTTGTTCTTTATGATCAGAACTCTGGCGAATTTCGCGTCCACAAGGTTCTGACGACCCCCGATGACCCTTCGCAGGCAGTTGAGACCGGCGTCACTGCCATGGACGCGTCGAATACCGGATTTCTCGCGCGGACGGAGTACGCCATCCACGGCACGACGTTGGTCATCAACGCGGTGATTGAGCGTAAAGGGGCCAGAACCGCGATCATCGCGACACAGGGTTTCCGCGACAGCCTCGAGATGCGCCGCGAGATCCGCTATGACATCTATGATGTCGGCGCTGTTTATCCGGTCCCGCTCGTCGCCCGCCCGGACCGCCGCGAAGTTTCCGAACGTCTCTACAGCGATGGCAGTATTCGAACCGCGCTTGATGAAGAAGCCGTCCGTCAATTGTTCAAGGAAATGGCCGTCGATGGCATTGAAAGCGTTGCCGTCTGCCTGTTGCATGCCTACGCCAACCCCGTACATGAGCGGCGTATCGCTGAAATCGCTGCAGAGACCGCGCCTGAAATCGCTATATCGCTTTCCTCCGATGTGCTGCCGCAGATCAAGGAGTTCGAACGGACCTCGACGACAGCGGTCAACGCTTACGTCAAGCCGTTGATGGCGCGCTACATCGCTCGCCTCGAAGAACGCCTTCGCGACCATGGTTTTCAGCAGGGTCTCTACCTGATGCTGTCCGGCGGCGGCGTCATCGCGCCGGAAACGGCCCGGACTTTCCCCGTCCGCCTCATTGAGTCCGGTCCCGTCGGCGGCGCCCTGGCGGCGGCGCATCTGGGCGCGCAAGCAGATATAGCGAATATCTTGATGTTCGATATGGGCGGAACAACGGCAAAGTCCTGCCTTTCGACGAACGGCAAGATTCCCATCGCCGACACCTATGAGGTCAACCGTGTTCACCGGTTTAAGCGCGGCAGCGGCACGCCGTTGGGCGTGCCCACCGTCGATATCATCGAGATCGGCGCCGGCGGCGGTTCCATCGCCGCTATCGACGATCTCGGTCTGCTCACCATCGGCCCGGAAAGCGCCGGCGCGGCCCCCGGGCCGATCTGCTATGGCCAGGGTGGCACTCATCCGACGGTCACGGATGCCGATCTGGTGCTTGGTTATCTGGACGCCGGTTTCTTTCTCGGCGGCGACATGACCCTTGATCTGGCCGGCGCCGAAACCGGAATTAAAACGCATATCGCCGAGCCCCTGGGGCTCTCCGTGATCGACGCGGCGCGGGGGATTCATGACGTGGTCAACGAAAACATGGCCTCCGCCATCCGCATGTACGTGACCGAGAAAGGCGGTGACCTTTCAAATGCAGCGGTCGTCGCCATTGGCGGCGCCGGCCCCGTTCATGCCGGCGATTTCGCCCGTCGCCTTGGTGCCGGCAAACTCATCATACCGCGTGGCGCCGGCGTTTATTCGGCCTTCGGATTTCTCACCGCACCTGTTTCCTTCGAAGCGGCGCGGACCAACATCACCCCCCTCGCCCACTCGGACGCGGTGGAACTGCGAGCCTTGTTTGAAGCCATGGAAGCCGAAACCGCCGAAGTGATCCGCGCAGCGGCGCCGGAGGCCGACATTACCTATACCCGCGCCGCCGACATCTGCTACATCGGTCAAGGCTCGTCGTTACGTATCGACATGCCCGACGGCCTAGACCCAGCGGCCATTCGCACGGCGTTTCTAAACGCCTATGAGGCGCGTTTCGGCGCCGCTTATGACGATATGGAAACGCAGATCGTTACATATCGCGTCACCGCCTCGGCGGCGGGAGAGAGCGAAGCGCTGTCTCTGCCATTCCCGGAAACGTCCGAGCCCCTTGATGGCGCCGTCAAAGGGCAACGCGCGGCATTCTGCCCGCATCGCCGCGAAATGATCCCGCATACGGTTTATGCCATGGACCGACTGCCGCCGGACGCGACCTTCCAAGGTCCGGCCATCGTCGAAGAGGATTCCTCGACTTTAATCGTCGATGCGGAAAGTGACGTTCTTGTCGATGGCCGTGGCTGGCTGACGGTCACGCTCAAGGATACGTGGAGCCGGCCGTGAAACAACTCGACCCCATCACTTTCCAGGTTCTCTGGTCGCGGGCCATGACCATCGCCGACGAGATGGCGACAACTTTGATGCAGACCGCCTTTTCCACCGTGGTCCGCGACAACCACGACTTCGCCGTCGCCATCTACGACGCCGAGGCCGACTTGATGGCCCAGGCCTATCAATCGACGCCGGGGCAGCTTTACTGCATGCAACGCGTGATGAAGGATTTGCTCGTCGCGCATCCCAGCGACACCCTCAATCCCGGCGACATTCTGATCGCCAACGACCCCTGGCTGGGTTCTGGTCATACGCCCGACATCTTTATCGCGACGCCGGCGTTCCGGGACTCCGAGCTGATCGGCTTCGGCGTCACCTGTGCCCATCATACGGACATCGGCGGGCGGCTCGCCGCCCCGAACGCCCGCGAGGTCTACGAAGAAGGCATCATCATTCCAATCACCAAGCTTTACGACCGCGGAGAGCCGAACGAACTGTTGTTCCAGTTGATCGAACGCAATGTCCGCATCCCCGAACGCATCCTCGGTGACCTCCGGGCCCAGATGGCGGCCAACCACTTCGGTGGCGAGCGGTTGATCCAGTTTCTCGAAGAGTCCGAACTCGACAGCCTCGCCGATCTCACCCAAGGGATCATCGCTCAGACCGAGCAGAGCATGCGCAATCAGATTGCCGACTTGCCCGATGGTGTCTTCGAGGATGAAATTGAGCTTGAGGAAGAAGACCCCAACGGCGACCGCCTAGTGATCCGCATGCGGCTCGAAGTACGCGGCGATGAAATTTACATCGACTACGCCGGCACCTCCGCTCAGGTGCCGCTGCCAATCAATTCGGTCCTCAACATGACAACGGCGTATTCCGTCTTCGCCATCAAATGCGCGCTGCATCCGCACAGCCCCAACAACAAAGGCACCAGCGCCCCCATCCACGTCACCGCGCCGGAGGGCTCAATCCTCAATCCCCTCTTCCCGGCTGCGGTTATGCATCGGACGGCGATCGTGTTTTATTGCGTCCAAGCGATTTTCAGCGCCCTGTCGGAGGCCCGGCCGGAAAGCGTCATCGCACCCTGCGGCACCTATCCGCTCTGGGTTCAGCGTTTCGCCGGCAAGGATGACCAAGGCAATCCCTATGTCGTCGCCTTCAATGCGCAAGGCGGTCAGGGCGCGCGCTATGATCAGGACGGCGTCTCGACGACGGTCTTTCCGGCCAATGTGTCGAGCACGTCGATCGAACTGCTGGAGGCTGAATCTCCCCTATTCTGTGACAAGAAGATCTACATCACAGACTCTGGCGGTCCCGGCCGACAACGCGGCGGCCTCGGCCAGGAAGTGGTGCTCCGCAATCTCGCCGCCGAAGACGCCTTGTTATCTCTATCCGGTGGTCGATTTCATATACCGGCGCCGGGCATGGCCGGCGGCGGCGCCGGCGCGCTGGGCGAAATTCGGATCGACGGCGGCGATCCCGAACCGCGTCGTCGCCAGGTTCTGATAAAATCTGAACGGGCGGCGTCGTTTCGCTATCCCGGCGGCGGCGGTACCGGCCCGGCCTTTGAGCGCGATCCGGCCCGGGTCTTGGCCGACGTGCACAACGGATTCGTTTCCCCGGCACGCGCCGAGGCTGACTACGGTGTCGTCCTCACTGAAGACGGCACCCGAGTGGACCCCGTAAAAACCGAAGCCGCGCGCGGCGAAAATTCGTCCTAACCGGGTTCCTCTTTTATCTTGTCGTCGACATGCCGGCCTAGCGATCGCGCATACTTCGGCATGAAATCCTGCATCATATCCATCAGCGGCCGTTTCCCCGCCAGCGCTGGCTCTTGACCGAAAACGGTGGCGGCAAAATCCAACCCTTGTTGGACGACCCAGATGTCGTCGTGCCGGTCCGGGGGCAGACAGGTCACCGGATCGCCGACGGCGACCCATCCAATCGGCACATAGACCCCGGTCGGAATGCGCGTCTTGATATGGACAACGCCATTGATCCGCACCTGGCTGCGGTCCTCAAGGACGGCGCCATTGAAAACAGCGGCGCCGGTCGCGATGAAGACATCATTACCAATCCGGCAGCCGCTGAGATAGGCGCGCGGCCCGACCAGTACTCGCTCACCCAAAACCACTGGATGGTGCCTGCAACCACGGATCACGGCCGTGTCCATTATCACACACTCTGCGCCAACGGTAATCGGCCCGCTTTCCGCCGTCAGCACGGCGCCAAATCCGACCGAGGCGCCGGCGCCAATGGTCACGTCACCGCAGACCGTTGCGTTCGGGGCAATGCGCGCCGACGGGTGAATGTTCGGCGCCAATCCGATATGCTCGATGATCATCGGCAAAGATTACCGCCGTCAGCGCCGGCGGCCCACCCGATCCTTGCGGCCCCTTTAGCCCGGTTCCACTGAGGCGTTGCCTAACTCGCGAAAGCCCGCTCATAAGCCGCATGGGTCCAGGCATTGTTGGGCATGCGGCAGAGACGTTCGGCCGCCAATGACTTGGCCAGATTGCTCCGCCCGGCGCGGATCGCCGCATCCAACAGCATCATGGCGAAGAGATCGCGCTGTGCGTGGCTGCCGCCCATGGCGGGCAGATCATAACGGACCGGCGCGATCAACGCGGTGGCGCGCTCGAAGTCACCTTGGCGATAGGCGATCAGGCCATGCGCCAGCGGCGCGCCGATGTCGCGGCTAACGGCCGCGTTATCGTCTTCGTTGGCCATGGCATAGGTCTCCATGGATTGCATCAGGGCATCCGCCTCCGGCGCGCCATCGGCGGCCAGAGCCAAAGCAAAATGCGCATCGATAAAGGCCAGAATATGATCGTCGGCGCGGCTCCGGCATTTGTCGGCCAAGTCCCGCCAGCGCCCGCCGACATCGACACCGTGCAATTCGAGGCGTTGCAGGAGTGCCGCGTCATTGCATAGGTCGAGATACTCGTCGGATTTCGGATCCCATAAGGTTTCGTCGTATAGCGCCAGGACTTCGTCATATTCGCTCCGGTCGAGGCGCATCAGGGCGCGGTGCCACCAGACGTGATAGCGGAAATTGTTGGCGCCGGTCCAACCGGACTCCGTTTCCGTCAGCCAAGCGATGCCGTCTTCCGGCCGGTCGGTCATCTCATAGACGTGCGCGGCGGCATGAATGGCCCACGGGTTGTCGGGAATGAGATCGACCGCATGCTCGGCCGCCTCCAGGGCCGTCTCGTAGGCGTGGGTCTCCTCCAGGCCGAAGGACCGCATGCCCATGACGAAGCCATAGCCCGGTACGCTCTCATCCCAGGCGTGGAGATTGCGGGCGACGACATCGCGCAGGTTCTGGCTGTCGCCTTTATAGAAGTAACCATGATGGGCCAACCTCAATGCCAAGACGTCGGTGGGATGATCCAAGAGGATCGCCTCCCATCGGCGGAGCGCATCGTCGGTCCATCCATTGGCCCAGGCATTCATGGCCGCCCCGTGCGCCTGCTCGCGCGGCGTCGCGTCGGCCAAGCCGGCCTCGACCTCGGCCAAAATGCCCTGCGCCTTCGATTTCAGCGCCGGCATGGCCATGAGCATGAAAAAATAGCCCTTCAGCACATGCGCCATGGGCATTGCCGCGTCGGCGGCAAAGACCGCCTTCAGGCGCTCACCGGTATCGGCGGCGAGACCGAGATATCCGTCGATGCAATGATCGAACGCAGCGACAGCCCCGGCGTCGGCGGCGGTCAACGTCAGTCCCCTGGTGTCTTCGAACATCTAATCCTCCCATGTCCAAGTCACCTCACTTTACGCGTCCCAGTGGTTACCCGCCAGTGCCGGAGCGCCGCCCTCAGTCAATTTTGGCGAGGCCGAAATCATCGAGGATGGAATACATCGCCGGCACTAGGAACAACACCAAGACGGTCGTCGCCATGAGCCCAAATGCCAGGCTGGTAACCAAGGGAATCAGAATTTGCGCCTGCAAGCTGGTTTCCGACAGCAACGGCAATAGACCGACGATGGTGGTCAGCGAGGTCAACAGGACGGCACGAAAACGGGCCCGGCTGGCCAGCGGCGCGGCTTCGCTCACGGATTGGGTCTCGCCGTGGTGATGCTTGATGAAGTTGACCAGCAAAATCGAATCGTTGACGACGACGCCCGCCAAGGCAACGAAACCCAGCATGGAGGGCATGGTGAAGTCGAGCCCCATCAAGATGTGCCCGGCGATCGCGCCAACCAGCGCGAACGGGATGATGATCATGACCACCAAGGGCTCGACATAACTTCGGAACTGAAAGCTCAGCAACAGATAAACACCGATCAAGCCGAGAATAAAACCGCTAAACATCGAGCGCTGTGTCGTCCGGGCCTCCTTGTTTTGACCTTGCAGGGTTACCGATACATCCGGGTAGCGCTTCGCCAGTTCTGGGAAAAGCTTGTCGCCCGTGTCCCTCAAAATCTCACTGGCATTGGCGACGTTGACGTCGACATCACCCTGCACGGTCACCGTGCGTTGGCCGTTGACGCGGTTGATGCGGGAATTCCCGCGGCCGATCTCAATATCGGCGATGGCGGTCAGCGGGATCAAACTGCCGTCGGCTTGCGAGATGGTGAAATTATCGATGTCCGAAAGGCTGTCCTTGTCGCCGGGGTCTATCCTGACATCGATTTCGTAAGATTCCGAACCGTGCTGAATTTCACTTACCGTGCTGCCGAAAAACGCCGCCCGTAGCTGGTCGGCAATCTGGCGGGCGTCGACGCCAAGCGTCGAGGCGCCGTCCTTCAGCCGAACTCTCAGCTCCGGTTTCCCGGGCCTCAAATCATCGGTCATGTTGGAGGTGCCACGATATCCGTCAAGCCAATCGGTGAGTTGCATCGCGGCGGCTTTGAGCTCACCTAAATCCGCCCCCGTAAGCCGGATGTCGAAGGCAAGGCCCGCCGGGCCGATCTGCGACTCGGTAAATTTCACGGAAATGACATCCGCCAATTCACCGGTTTCGCTACGCCACAACGCGATGACATCGTCGATACGGCTGGATCGGGATTCGGAATCGAGAAGGTCGACCGAAATCGTCGCGACATGCGGACCGGTTTCATTCGCACTGACATTCTCGTTGAACTTCACGACGACCTTTTCGATCAGCGCCTTGGCACCAGGTTGTGCCGGCGTCAGCTTTTCGTTGACGCGCTGAAGCGCGGCATTGATCCGTGCGACCACCTGCTCCGTGCGCTTCAGGGGCGTACCCTGGGGCATGAGAATCCGGGCTTCCATGACATTGCCGTCAAGCTCGGGAAAGGCCGAAAACTTCACCAATCCGCCGGCGATGGCGCTGATCGCCAATAGAAACACACCGACCGCGATGCCAACGCTCAGATAGCGCCATTCGACCGCCAATGTCGCGAGGGGGCCGACAACCCGGTCGCGCAGCCGTTCGACACCGCGGTCAACAGCTTGTTGGATGCGTGGCGCTCCCGCCGGCATTTTTTCTAGCGCATGGCCAAGGTGGTGCGGCAGGATCAGAAACGCCTCAATCAGCGAGATGACGAGGACAAAGAGCATGACGACCGGTACAACGCGCAAAATTTGACCGATATCACCTTTCAAAAAAGCCAGAGATCCAAAAATGCAGGTTGTCGTCGCGAACGAGGCGAATACGCTGGGCAGGACCTGACGGGCACCGGTGATCGCCGCCTCCAACGGCGACTTTCCTTGCTGACGCTTCGCCGCGACATTTTCCGCAATGACAATGGCGTCGTCCATCAACAGGCCGATGACGATCAGCAAACCGACCATGGTCAACATGTTGATCGTATATCCCACCGCGACCATCAACCCGATAGCGCCGAGAAAAGACACGGGCAAGCCGGCGGCAACCCAGAACGCGTAGCGAAAACCGAAGAACAGCCACAACACCAACATGACCAACGCCAGACCCTGGCCGCCGTTTCTCAACAACAACTGCAGGCGGTCGCGGACGATGCTCGAAATATCGTTGGTGACCACCGCCTCAATGCCGCGTGGCGCGGTCCCGCGCTCGATCTCGAGGAACGCATTGATGGCGTCGATGACGCTCAGCGTATCCTCGTTTTCCGTCTTCGTGATATTCAGAATTGCCGCGGGCTTGCCATTGAGCATCACTTTCGCCTCGTCGAGATCGAAGCGGTCGGTGATCGTCGCAATCTCGCCCAGACGAATTTGGCCGCCGCCTGTGCTGGCGACAACGACCATGTCCCGAAAATCGTCCGGTGTCTTGCGTTCGTCGGCAAATCGGATCAGCACTTCCTGGTCGGCGGCCTGGATGCTGCCCGATGGCAGATCAAGGCTCTGGCGCTGGATGGCGCTGGCGACGTCGGAAATGCTGATGCCATATTGCCGGATGACTGCATCGGGCAATTCAATACGAATCTGGTGATCGGAAAATCCTTTGATGTCGATTTTCGGAATGCCGCCGAAACGCAGCATGCGGTCTTTCAACGCTTCGGCATAGGCTTTCAGGTCAGGTACCGACGCCGCCCCCGTAACCGCGACCGAGGCGACAAAATCAGTCCGTCCGAGCTGTTTGACAACCGGCTCTTCGGCTTGCGCAGGGAAATCGGTAATGGCGTCAACTTCGGTCCGGAGGTCTGTTGAAAAGCGGTCCAAATTGGCGCCTTCGATCATCTCGACAACGGCGCGGGCAAAACCTTCGCGGGATTCGCAAATGACCTCTGCGACATTATCGACGCCGTCGACGGCATCCTCGAGCCGCTGGCAGATCGCCTCTTCCACATCCTCTGCACGGGCACCCGGGTTGAGAACCTGAATCTCGACCTTTCTCGGCTGCACACGCGGGAAAGTCTCACGCTGAAGAACAGGCGCCGCGAACAAGCCGCAAACGATAAAGGCGATCATCACCAGATTGGCGGCGGTGGGGTGATTGGAAAAATACCGGATCATCGGCGCTGGTGCCCGCCGGCGGCCTCGGCCTTCATACGGTCCTGCAATTCTGCGTCCGTTTGCGGTGTCAGGAGCATACCTGCGACGGCCGGGATCAAGTCGGAAACGACGATCATCTCGCCGGGCACGACGCCATCCTCGATAATCGCAAGATTGCCCTGGACCAGGCCCGTCGTTACGGCACGGATGTCGAGCCTGTTTTCCGGGGTGGCGACATAGAGCCGGCCATCACGCAATGCCGCCCGCGGTACGACGATGCGGTTTTCCTTGGCACGGGTTCGGATTTCGATCTCGACGAACATGCCCTTTGTTAGCGGCGGGCGCTGGCCCGGCGCGGCCTTGGCGTAGGCGCCATCAACTGCAACGATCGCCCCGATGGTGCGGGTTTTCGGGTCAACCGTGTCGCTGATCCGGGCGAAACGGGCCGGCCAGTCGATAACTTCCTTGCCAGCCCGCAAGCGGACGGTGGCCTCAAAGCCGATTTTC
>Ga0315336_1006886_pt1 | contig 11309 bp, 8 predicted proteins | sample ASW5metaG_FD_204512 | JGI IMG/M metagenome (GOLD analysis project Ga0315336, IMG submission 204512) | Ammonia-oxidizing marine archaeal communities from Monterey Bay, California, United States - ASW #5 | ecosystem: Environmental > Aquatic > Marine > Intertidal zone | place: USA: California... | reverse complement strand
AACCGTGGGGAAACATAAGAAATGTCCTTTTCACGAGGACAGCACTGCAACTGAGCAGGACGGCGACTTGAGGGTCATTCACTGCCCGCATTGCGGCGAATATCGAATCTCTGAAATGGCGTTGGCGCGCATTGCTCGATTCGCCAAGCCACCGCGCGGTTGGTCTGAAGTGCTCGCGAAGGGGCGTTTGATTTCCACCCGGGACGCGGGTCAACTGATGGTCTGAGGAGCGTACCGCGCAAAATACGAATCTGCTCCTAGACCTGCTGATTGAACGATTTCAGGCCTAGGTTGCGTATAATTGTGCGCGCCCTATGGCCTCGTAGTTCAATGGATAGAACGACCGCCTCCTAAGCGGTAGATGTAGGTTCGATTCCTACCGGGGCTACCACTTTCGGGGTCCCAGAAATCGATCTGAACGCGAAGTTTTGGACGATTCCCCCGGATTGGGTCCGAGGATCAATTGTATTCAAGATGCGTCCTTCGCTTCCACTCGTTCGCAGTTAGGATGACGGCTTCAGCCGCCCGCGAAGCAGATTGCGCGCGAATTGCTTGAAAAGGAAGAAACTTGGCAGCGGGTGTCCGTCCAACACCAGCTGATGTGGGCATCGCAGGTTGCATGGGCTTTGATCATCTGGCGTAGCCAGCGAATTTTTTCGCGGGTCGTTAGGTGCCGTCGCTGGTTCACCCAGCCAAGCAGGTCGCGTTCGAACCAATACGAATGGAAGAGAAACGCGACTGTTGCCCATGAAGCCATTGACGTATTTGTGCGTTACGCCAGACGGCTTCGAGCCAAGCGAACGCAAATATGATTGCGTTGAGTTCACGGTGGAAGAAGGTGAAATGCTATACATTCCGCGCTGTTGGGCACATCGGATGACCGCGCTCGGCCCAGTCAACGCGAACTTGAACTGGGTCTGGACACGAAAGGCGCCAAATCGCGCGGCGCCAGCACAAGTTGGCCGCGAACAACTTTGACGAATCTTTGCGGCCTTGAGGGTTGGCACCGTGGCCCGCAGTTGTTCTACCCTGGTAACTAGTGTTTAGTTGCGAACAACCAAAAAAACTAGACACCGGCGTACCGTGTGCTCTCGAGGAGTCGGTTACCGCGCCAAGTAAATGAACCTAAGCACAAGCTAAACTATGACCGGGGAGGGACTTTGAACTGGGAAGCGTTAGGCGCGATTGCAGAATTTGTTGGATCCTTCGCAGTCATAGCAACGATTGGGTATTTGATCGTGCAGATTCGGCAAAACACTAGGTTCGCGCAGATCGATGCCGCCCAACAATTGAGAGGGGGCATGAATGATGTCCTGCGTGGAATCACAGATAGCGAAGAAGTCGTCAAAATCTGGGAGAAAGGCCTAACGGATTCGGCCGCATTAGAGAGTCACGAAAGGATTCGGTTCGATCTCATAATTCTGCAGATGCTCAGAGTCGCGGAGAGCTTGTATCTTCTATTCTCCGACGGTTATTTGTCCGACGAAAGTTGGGAGAGTACCCTGCGCGCGCTGCTGGTTCCGCTTGAAACCGAAGGTGGGGGGAGCTCTTGGCTTCGTCAAAAAAACCTTATGAATAATTCATTTAGGAAATATTTAGAGAAAATACTTGAATAAATGAATCTCCTCGACCGGGCCGTGTTACGAAGATTGGCGTGTGAGTCGAATCAGGCGTTTGGTAATGCGGTGCGGGCTGTTTAGCAGGTAGGTCTTACGAACGAATTTAGGCACCGTCCACGTGGCGGTAGTGCCATAGGCAAAGCGCGTACTGTCGCCGGGCTCGAGGGTAAATTTCTCACCGCGATATTCGATCTCTGCAGAGCCCTCCAGGATATAGATTGACTCGTCTACGCCATAGCGCCACTCGAACTTTGCCGGTCCTTCGCATTGCCAGAACCCGCTACGGGTGCGTTTGTCGTAGGAGAAGCCGAATGCGAGTGAACTACATACCGGTGAACCCGAAATGATCCAGGATGGATTTATTGGTTCTGGCGTCATCGCTATATGCTGCTTCGTCCCTGAGTCCTGATCGAACGCAGTAAATTTTTCCTGCACCTCCATCAGATAGGTGCCCGCTGCAACGGCGACTGCTACTGCAATGGCGAGCGCACCAATGGTCAGAATACGCACGTAACTGGCGATGGACATAGCCGTTCCTCTAAAGGAGTAATTCCGGGGTCACGGTAAGCCTAGCAGCGAATTCCAGGTAGCGTCTGAGGCTTATTTCTCAATCGGGGAGTATCACGGGACCAGCAAATTAATGGCCCTGTTGCTTAACCGCTTACAATCTGATTAATGATTTGTGGTGATTTTTCGCACAAAGTACGCGGGTCGGTTCGTATGGTGTGCATCGCGGTATGTCAGCAAAAAATGCTCCATCGATGAGGTCCGGCGCGCTGTGGGAGGCGGATCAGGCCGATTCTGAACTCGATTCTAGATCCGAACAAGGCCGCGACGAAGTCGGAGCCTTGCACCATAACGTTGCTCGAACCCCATTGTACTGCCGTTCTGGGGACGGTCAGATGTTTGCGTGGTTGCATCAACCAACAAATCGACCAAGCGCCGGATTTGCCGCGTTGATCTGTAATCCTCTGGGCCAGGAATACATGTCAGGTTACCGGTCCATCCGCCACCTCGCAGATGAATTGGCGGACGCTGGCATTTCGACCATGAGATTTGACTATACCCACACTGGAAACTCGATGGGTGAGGGCATCGAGCATTCCACCGTGGAGCAGTTCATGGTGGATATTACCAGCGCAGCTACCTCGCTCAGGTCTCTAACCGGTGAATCGCGAATTGTGATTCTGGGAGTTGGATTTGGCGCGACATTCGCGGCGCTCGCCGCTGAGCGTGTTTCAGCCTTTTCGCTGGTCATGTGGAATCCGACCACAAGTGGTAAACGCTTCGTCCGGGAGCAGCGGTTGTTGTCCGGGATGCTGGGTGACGAGTCCCCAAACAACGGTGCCATCGACTCTGCTGGTGTTTACCTGACTCCGGAACTGCAAGCGGACATCGGCAAAATCAATCTGACTCATCAAAGCTATGCCATGCTTGAGTCGGTGCTTATTGTCAGCAGAAACGATATGGATCAGGACGCGGCGCTTGCGAGCACGTTGGAAGCCCAGGAGGTTCCGTACGAGCGGCTCTGTCTGCCGGGCTATCAGGAAATGATGGACCATCCAACCGAGACGCATGTTCCGCATTTGGCGATTGACCGCATACGGACTTGGTTGGCTGCTTCGGTGATTAAGTCGAGCGAAGCGTCGCGGCAGGAATCCATCAGTATCGCGGCTGTAAGAAATGGCGCAAGCCCGTCCACCGCCATGAATATGCCCGGCGGTTTGACAGAACGGGCGTGCAATTTTGGGCTCAGCGAGCATCTGTTCGGCATTGTCACAGAGCCTGCGCTCAACTCAACGGAACTGGCGGGGTCGCCTGCATATGTGTTTCTGAATTGCGGGTCCGAGCACCATGTCGGCCCGCACCGTATCTACACCGTTATGGCGCGGAACATCGCAAGCAAAGGACACCTCGCCTTCAGATTCGACATCGAGGGTATCGGTGACGCCATCAGTCGGGGTGGGAACCCAGAGAACAATTCCTATTCTCCTGTAGCTACGAAGGATCTAAGGGAGGCGCTGGCCTTTCTTCAGGCTCGCTATGGCGTCCGTCGATTTGTGCTGTCAGGTATATGCGCAGGTGCATATCACTCTTACAAAGGCTCGGTTGAGATCAGTGATTTCGACATCGTCGAGACCAACCTCATAAATCCTCTCGTGTTCGAGTGGAACTACGATGATCCCGAGGATCATTTCAGGTACTACAAGCCGACGAACGTGCGATTGCTTTCGCGTCTATCCGGCTGGGTACGTATCGTGTCCGGAGAGGTTGACTACCGCTACCACTTGAGATCGATCAAGACTCGAATAAGTGAAAAGCTCGTGAGTCTTACGGCGAAAGTGCGTGGCGCAGGCCGTGACGGCGTGGGTCTGAGATTGCCCAACGGCTTGCGCGCGCTGGCACGCAGAAACACGCGGCTCAATCTGATTCTTGCCGGATCTGATCCCGGCTACAAGATTATGCTGATTCAAGCGAAGAACGAAACGCTGGCAGCCAGTCGTGATGGTTGGCTCAGGACGCATATCATTGAACACGCTGATCACAGTTTTTCGTTGCGGCGGATGCAGGACGAACTGCACGCGAAGATACTGGATATTCGCACCGGCTAACAAGTTTATTTCGCGGTTACAACTTTCAGCATCTTCCATACATCATCGATCGCGCCTAACAACTATCATCGATTGTTATGGAGTCTGATAGCAAAGTTAGCAAAGCTAACGGAGAAGGTCTGGGGGCGATCGATGGCGTCGTTCGAGCCGTGCTTGATCAGTCGGGCAAGTTGCCGGTAGAGATTGACGCGCTGAACCAGGACGCGGATCTGTACGAGGCTGGTTTGACCTCGCTCAACACCGTGGATGTCATGCTCGGTCTGGAAGATCACTTTGATATCGAGTTCGAAGAAAGCATGCTGACCCGGGCTACGTTCCAGAGCATCGGCGCGCTCGTCGATGCGATCAACCATATGCTGGATTAAGCCAATGTCGTCTGGGATGCGAACCGTACATTCTGCTGACCGACCACCTGAGCTGCCATGTTTCGCAAACGTTCTTGCGAGCGTTGAGGCGATCGGTAAGGGTGTTTTGACGGATCATGTGAAATCCGTGGATGAAGATGCTCGATTCCCCATCGAAGCTATTGAAGCGCTGAAAGCGGAGTCACTGCTGAGCGCGTACGTGCCTAAAGAGTACGGTGGCCATGGGTTGACGATTACAGAGATTTGCCGTTTGTGTGAAACCATGGGCAGGTATTGCGCGTCCACAGCGATGATCTTCGCGATGCATCAGATCCAGGTGGCCTGTATCGTAAATCACGCGCAAAGCTCATCCTATTTTAGACAGTATCTGCACGATCTCGTACGCCATCAGTACCTGCTTGCTTCAGCTACCACGGAGATCGGCACGGGCGGTGATTTGGGCGCCAGTATTTGCGCTCTGGAAATAGAAGGGGATGAGTTCTCCCTTGAGAAGATGGCTCCAGTCATCTCTTACGGACAACAGGCGGATGCGATTCTGGTCACCTGCAGACGTTCGCCTGATGCGCCCAAAGGATACCAGGTGCACGCGCTCGTGCATCGGGACGCGTGCAAGTTGGATGAAATTTCCGGGTGGGACACGTTGGGCTTTCGTGGCACCTGCAGTTCAGGATTCAAACTCAGTGCCCACGGAAACGTGAATCAGGTTTTGCCGGTTTCCTATGCTGATATCCACGTCCGCTCGATGCATCCTATTGCTCATCTGACCTGGGGAAGCCTGTGGTTGGGGATCGCCTTGGATGCGGTCCGGCTTGCCCGAGGTTCGGTGCGAAAAGCCGCACGTAAGAACACCGACGATAGGGACATACCTTCCTTGCGCCTGGCCGAGTTGGACGAACGATTGTTTCTCATGCGCAGCAGCTTGCACGACACGATGCGAGAGTACGAAGCGTTGGCGGCTGCAGGTGACGATAACGCATTTTCGCAGTTTGGCTTTGGCATTCGCGTGAACAACGTCAAGGTGCTGTGTTCAGAGATGGTGGTTGAAATTGTCGGCAAGGCGCTTGGAATCGTCGGTATATCCGGCTATCGCAACGCAGGCGAACTCAGCTTGTCACGGCATCTGCGCGATGCGTACGGCGCAGCATTGATGGTTAACAACGATCGGATTCGTGGTCACAATGCGGCCATGCAGATCGCCTTGCGATAATCTGTGTTGCACCGATGGCGATCATTCCCTGTCTGAACCCTGACACCTATGAACCTCACACCCTGCACAAGGGTGAGAGGGTGTGGGCCGAGACCAACTGTTATGTAGACGTGTTGATCGAATTGATCCACGCTCTCGGCCGAGAGCCTCTAGCCGCACTTCCCATGGTGTTTCGAACGGACTTCGAAATCGATCAATGGACCTTCTACAAATTCGCCCTGGCAGACCTCGACGAGCTTTATGGGATGGAAGTTCAAGAGCTCAACCCGTGGGGATCCTTAGCAGAACACGTGCAGGAACAGGTCGCTCACGGACGACCAGTGCTGATTGAGCTCGACTCCTACTACTTGCCGGACACAGCGGGCGTAGCTTACCGATGCGTACACCAGAAGAGCACTGTAGCCGTCAACGACATCTCGATCGCCGAGCAACGCATGGGGTACTTTCACGGCCAGGGATACTACCAACTTGAAGGCACGGATTTCGTCGACATCTTTCAGCTCGACGGGCTGATTCATGAGCGCATGCTGCCACCCTATGTCGAGTTGATAAAGGTGCGTGGCCATTGTGTGAACCAAAAGTCCACCCTGGAAAAGTCGATCGGTATTCTCAGGCGGGAGCTGGCCAGCGCGCCCCGCAGAAACCCGTTTCAAGGATTCCGGAACCGCTTTCGCGCCGATCTGGAGTGGCTCAGTGATTCGCCCATGGAGGTGTTCCATAGATATGCCTTCGCCACTTTCAGGCAGTTTGGAACGTGTTTTGAGCTAGCTCAGGTTTACCTGGAGTGGCTGGGCGGTCAGGGAGAAGAGGGTCTCGCGGAATCCGTGGACGCATTCACACGCATTTCTAGCATGGCGAAGATATACCAGTTTCAGCTCGCACGCGCGATGGCCAGAAACAAACCTCTGCCGCTCACTCCGATCGATGACATGGGCGACTGCTGGCAGAACGGTATGGATCATTTGCACCGAAGATTCAGTTGACGCCCGCGGTTGTGGCCACACCAATGGAACTCGTTTCACCGATCGGCAATGACTGGGTAGTCACGGCTGCCAAACCAGGACTGATCGAACACCCGGATGACCTGAAAGCGTCGACATGCTGGGTGCCTGTTGCTGTGCCCGGAACGGTCTGTGCTTGCAGGAATATAGTTGACGCGTTCCCGCAATTTGCCGCAGATCCCGATGGTGCCGACTGGTGGTACCGCTGCCAATTTCAATCGGCCCGCGAAAGTGATCGTCAACTTCTGCGCTTTCATGGCCTCGCGACACTCGCTGAGGTTTGGTTGAACGGAAAACAGTTGTTGTCCACGGATAACATGTTTCGTTCCTATGAAGTCGAAGCAACGGAACTCCTGTCACACCAAAACGAGCTGGTGCTCCGATTTAGATCGCTGAGTTCGGAACTCGCTGTAAAGCGTGCCAGGCCGCGTTGGAAAACCCAGCTTGTCGACCACCAACAGCTGCGTTGGATACGCACAACATTGCTGGGCAGAATTCCCGGCTGGACGCCACCAGCCAAACCCATTGGGCCGTGGCGGCGGATAGAACTGGTTCACATAACGGATTGGCAGGCCACTGACCTGCACCTTCGCCCTGGCTTGCATAAAGGTGAACCCCGACTCAGGGTCCGTGGCAGGCTTTCCCACGTCGGCATGCGTGCACCTGATGCTAGCCTCGTGCTCTGCGTCGATGGGCGCGAATTCCCGGTTGAGGCCGAAACTCATGCCGGCGAGCTTGACGTAGATTATGAGATTGCGCTGCCAGATGTCGAGCTATGGTGGCCTCACACTCACGGATCGCCACATCTGGTATCGCTTGAGCTCAAGCTCGTATCTGGTTCTAGATCGTGGTTGGTGCGCGGGGCGCGCATCGGATTCAAGTCGATTGAGATCGATAGACCGGACGCCGCTGTGGTGTTTCGCGTCAATGGTGCTGAGGTTTTCATGCGCGGTGTTTGCTGGGTCCCACTTGATCCGAAATCATTGCAGGCCTCTTCGCAAGACCTTCGTGGTGTTCTCGAAGCATTTCGTGACGCGGGCGTTAACATGATTCGTGTGGGCGGCACCATGACTTACGAGTCAGAGGCTTTTTATGAGCTCTGCGATGAGCTGGGTATTTTGGTTTGGCAGGACTTCATGTTCGCGAACATGGATTATCCGGCAGACGACGAAGCGTTCTCGAGAAATGTGGAAGCTGAATCACGACAGCAAGTCAGTCGTCTCGCGGCGCACCCCTGCATGGCGACTTATTGTGGTGGAAGCGAGATTGAACAACAGGCCGCGATGATGGGCAGGCCTCCTGAGCTGTGGAACAACGCTCTCTTTGGCGAGGTATTGCCCAGAGTTTGCGCGGAGTTGCATGATGGAATTCCGTACTTCCGCTCCTCTCCGTGTGACGGCGATTTACCGTTTCAACCGGACGTGGGTATCTCTCACTATTTCGGAATTGGCGCCTACATGCGCAACCTGTCAGATGTAGGCCACTGGCGCGCTAGCTTCGCCAGTGAGTGCATGGGTTTTGCGAACCCGCCGACGGCGCAGACGGCTCACCGCGGCTTCGGTTCTACCGCGCCTCCAATCAATTCGCCTCAGTGGAAATATGGCGTGCCACGAGATACCGGCGCCGGATGGGACTTCGAGGACGTGCGGGATTTTTACTTAAAGCAGATGTTTGGTGTAGATCCAGTGTCAATGCGGTGCCAACTCAACGAGCGTTATCACGAGCTGTCGCGGATCGTCCCAGGGGAGATGATCACCAGGGGTTTCAATATCTGGCGATGCCCTGATAGCCGTAGCGGTGGTGGACTCGTGTGGTTTTCAAAAGACCTGGTCCCCGGTGCCGGTTGGGGTTTGCTGGCGCATGATGGCTCTCCGAAACCGGTGTATTTTCAGGTTAAGCGAGCGTGGCAGCCATTGGGCGTTGCTTTGATTGATCAGGGGCTTGAAGGCAGTAGGGTATTTGTTTTCAACGATAAACCGGAAACATTTGCGGGGACTCTTGAAGTAGGGTTGATCAGCGCAAGTCAGCACATCGTGGATCAAGCCGAATTACCGGTGATCATCCCGGGCAATGGCATACATCGAATTTCGCTGGAAGGAGTCTTGCGGCGCTTCTATGACTCGTCTTACGCATATCGTTTCGGGCCCGCAAATCACACGGCAGTGTTCGCGCGACTGACGGATCACCAGGGCGCCAGCCGGGCAGTGGATGTATCGTTCCCGGCGGGGTATCTGTTGCCGCCTGTCGACGGGCTCGAGGTTTCAATAGTCGCTGAAATCGATGAATTCGGCCTGCTGTTGTCGATGGTCAGTAATCGGTTTCTTCAGCACGTCGCGCTGGACATCATCGGATGCACAAGCGACGACAATTACTTTCACGTGCTCCCGGGGGTACCGGTGAAAGTCAGGTTGCAAGGCGACGATGAATCTACGCAGAAAATCCGAGGCTCCTTAAAGGCACTGAACATGAACTCAGCGCTGACAGTGAGGATGGACTCAGTATGAGAAAGGATCGCTCAAACAATGTCGTCCAAGTGATGTCGGAGTAGGAGATTTAGGTCTTGGTTTACCTCGTTCAACAATATTTCAGCGAGTCGGCACAACGCTTTCCCGACAAAGCGGCCGTGCGTTGTGGTGATGAACATGCGAGCTTTTCTGAGGTCGAAGCGTTCTCGAATGCATTTGCCCGGGAGCTGCGGCAAAACGGGATAGCTCGTGGTGATTTTGTTCCGTTTTTTATGGGCAAAGGGATTCATTCTGTCCTGTCGATACTCTCCATTCTCAAGGCAGATTGCGCTTACGTGCCGCTTGATATCGACACGCCAGGGCCGCGTCTTGCATCCATTCTTCGGAGTACGTCCGCTCGACATATGGTGGTGGATGATGTTGGCGAGACGGTAATTCGAAGATTGTTACACGCTTCAGAGCTCCCCAATCTGATCAATGTGAATCAGTACCATGTTGAAGATCCGTCACCATTGGAATACGAGAATCTGTCGATTGATGTGGCGTACGTGTTGTTCACGTCGGGTTCAACCGGAGCCCCCAAGGGCGTGATGATTCCGCACAAAGCGATTGTTGATTACATCGACTGGTGCGTTACAACGTATGATCTGAGCGACGACGATGTGGTTGCCAATCACGCTCCGTTATATTTTGACAACTCGACCTTCGACCTTTATACGGCGTTCAAGACCGGTGCTACCCTGGATCTGGTTCCCGCCGAGCTGAACCTGGTGTTGCCCAAATTGATCTCGTGGATGCGGGACCGGGAAGTTACTGTGTTTTTCTGCGTACCTTCGGTGATGACCCTGCTATTGAAATCGCGCCGCCTTAAACAAGATAGTTTTCCTCGTTTGCGTCATCTGATCTTCGCAGGAGAGGTGATGCAGCCGGCAGTGCTCGAGGAGTGGATACGGCGGTACCCGCATGTTCAATTCACGAATATGTACGGTCCCACCGAGATAACGGTGGATTGCACATACCATGTGGTGAACGCGCAATCGTGGTGCAGAGATGAGCCGGTTCCTATCGGTCGAGCTCGTGCCAACATGGAGCTGTTCGTCCTTGGTGACGACGGCCATCTTTCTCAGGCGCCTGGCGCCCACGGCGAGTTGTTGGTGCGAGGAACGTCGGTAGCGTACGGATACCTGAATGATGAAGCCCGAACCGAAGCAGTATTTGTGCAGAATCCGATCCACTCGATCTATCATGACCCGCTCTATCGCACCGGTGATATGGTCGCGATAAACGATAACGGCGACTATCTGTTTCTCGGTCGAGTGGACGCGCAGATCAAATTCCTTGGGCACCGTATAGAGCTCGGCGAGATAGAGGTAGCACTGTTGAAGGTCTCAGGAATACAGGAAGCTGTCGTCGTCTTCAACAACACTCCGGACGAGCAGGAAATCGGGGCGTTGATTTCCTGTACAGACCCTGATTCAAGCCGACAACGGATTCTTGCTGAGCTAGCCAGTCATGTGCCCGATTACATGGCGCCAACGCGGTTACATTTCGCGAGTGGGGATTTTCCACGGACTCCGAACGGCAAGTACGATCGCATACAGGTGCATGCGACTGTATTCAATGAGTAGGCTAGCTTCGAGAGATTTTCGGCAGCCATCTGCCGCTGCCATAAGCGGTACCGGGTAGCTCATGTAGCATTGGTTGCTATGGTCTTCAGTGCTCTGTAAACCACCCCCGGATCGCTAAACCCGCGGTAAATCGGCGTGATGGCACGTGATGTTCCGGACAACCCGTGCACGGCTACCTGCGCGGAGCGTACGGAATACTCGACTGTAAACGCCGTGTCCTCTGGTAGCTCCACAAATTGGCCGAGAAACGCAAAGTTATTGCTCCCGCCTGGAATCACGGCAGGTCTCGAGCCCTTGGTGCGAGGCATGAATTGGGCCGTGATGTAAGGCATGGAGCACGGAATACAATTGGCAGTGGCGAACATTTTGCTGGCAAGTTCACCTGGGTCATGTACCGGCAAATGGTGCACCA
>Ga0315336_1006884_pt1 | contig 11312 bp, 7 predicted proteins | sample ASW5metaG_FD_204512 | JGI IMG/M metagenome (GOLD analysis project Ga0315336, IMG submission 204512) | Ammonia-oxidizing marine archaeal communities from Monterey Bay, California, United States - ASW #5 | ecosystem: Environmental > Aquatic > Marine > Intertidal zone | place: USA: California... | reverse complement strand
ACTTAAAACATTAAAACAACGGCGCTTGCAATACCGCAAGGCCGTCGCATAATATCAACAACCTGATGAGCCAAACCTCTCTTAGCTCAAGCCAACGCTAAGCCCATTTTATATGACGACGGACAAGTATACGAAAACCGACCCGGAATTAATTCGCAAGGAACATCGGGAGATAATAGATAACGGATACGCGGTATGTGACCGGGAACTTGATGACTGGCTGCTAGCCTACGCCGCACCGGTTATTCAATCTGGCCAAAGAGTCTTCTATGCAATCGCTCTTTCTGGACCAGCTGATCGTTTGCAAAAAATTTCCCGGCAAGAAATTACGGGGGCCTTGAAAGAGAAGGCAGCTCAAATAAGCGTAGAAATAGAGCAACGGCTTCGCCTGAGAAACGTCGTCGAGATTTCGAATTCATAGCAGTCGGGAGTGCGCGACGTTGTTTCTTCCAATAAACAGAGCAATTTCAGTTGACCCGTTTATTAGAGATATCGCTATCTATATAGCTCAGAAATGCCGTGGCTGATGGAGACAAAGATTTTTGTTTTTTCGTTATCAAATATTGAGATCGCCATAGATCCAAATCTGAAACTGGAATAAATCGCAAATTCTGGTCCATAACATTAACCGCATATTCGGGTAACAACGCAACACCCAAGCGTTGCGAGATCAGCATTAGTTGAGCAATGGTACTATAAACCTGCAATTTTCCGACCTTCAATTGCCCTCCAATTGAGCTGCGGGCAAGCATCTGAGAAATACCTGTTCCTGCCTTCAACGCAATGACCTCTGAGGGATCAATATCGGAAAGATTTAGCTTCCTCTCTTTCTGGGCAAGAGGGTGGTCTTCATGGCACACAAGACCGAATTTATCTTTCGCAATTTCGCGGTAATCCAGCCCGTCCAGGGTTTGCCACTTGGCCGCGAACCCAATCTCGGCTTCCCCACTATCAACCATCGCAGAAACTCTTTCGGCAACGTCATCATGGATCACGATATCGATCTTACCGTGCTCTTGCCGAAACGTTCCAAGGGCCGGACGAATGAATTGCATCAACAATGATGGTGAACATGCGATGCGAAGGTGCCCACGTTCTAAGCCACTGATTTGTTTTAGGGTCGTTAAGCTATCGTCGAAGGACCGAACTGCTTCCTCCGCAGACAAGACGAACTTCCTACCAGCATATGTCAAGGTAACGGGCCGCGATTGTCTGTCAAACAACTGCACTTGGCATTCCCGCTCTATTTGCTTGATTGTTTCTGTGAGGGCTGACGGTGCCACAGCTAGTCGATTTGCCGCCTGCAAAAATGATCGCTCCTCAGCAACCGCAAGCGCACATTTAAGATGGCGAATTGATAAATTCGTATTTTGTGAATTATATTTCATATCATTCTAATTGTACTAATTAATTTCTTATGTCTCAATATATTTTTTAAAGTTGATGTGAATGGACAATCATCCATGGGACCCTTGCAACACCTAATGACTGATCTTCAAAAGTCAGGTTTTATGGGCACTATCGAAATTGATCCAGGCTCACGTGTGGCGCATTCAACGGACAACAGTGTCTACCAGCTGGTGCCCGAAGGCGTCATTGCACCTCGTCATACCGAAGATCTCGCCCTGCTGCTCCGGCATCTCGGACAGCCTGATTTTGACGATATCAGTATTACTGCACGCGGTGGCGGAACCGGGACGAATGGCCAGTCTTTGAATACAGGGGTCATTATTGATTTCCGCCGATATATGAACCAGGTAATTGAAATCAATGAAAAAGATGGTTGGGCGGACGTCCAACCGGGCGTCGTTCTCGATGACTTAAACAACATCCTGAAGAATACCGGCTTATTTTTCGCACCGACGACGTCAACTTCCAACAGATGTACCATCGGTGGCATGGTCAGTACCGACGCCTCTGGCAAAGGATCACTTCTTTATGGAAAGACGAGTGACAACCTGATTGGTTTGGAAGTTATGTTATCCGACGGAAATATATTAAACTCATTGGAACCCGAGAATGTCGGTAGAAAACAATTATTGGCGAAACTTGCCAGCGCGTGCGATTCCGGTCGCGAGGCCCTACTTGAAACCGTTCCCCAGATAAAAAGGCGCTTTGTTGGATTCGATTTGGAACGCGCCCGCCCCGAAAAAACTAAACTGGAATGGTGGCGATTATTTGTGGGAGCTGAGGGCACACTAGGGTTGGTTACGAAAATCCGAGTACGCCTTACGAAACGCCCGAAGCATACAAGCCTTGTCGTCCTAGCTTTTGAAAATTTTTCCGATGCCTTGAACACTGCAGAAGAATTGTTAACGCACAATCCGTCAGCTATTGAGACAATGGATGACAAGGTGTTATCGCTTGCCAAAAATGCTGATTTGTTAGACAGGCTGCCAGATTCCATCCGGAACGACAATTCAACACCCTGGATATATAATCTGGTTGAATTTACCGGTGAAGATCCTGACAGGCTTGAAGACGATATAGACGCGATGCAAAAAAAGTTATCAAAATCGGCAAATATCAAAGGATCATATGTAACGCGGGATCCCGGTCAGATAAATGCATTCTGGTCGCTCCGAAAGGCAAGCGTCGGCCTTCTCGGCGGAATGAGCGGAAAAAGACGGCCGGTTTCTTTCGTCGAGGATTGTGTTGTTCCTCCCAAAAACTTGCCGGCATTCGCGAGTGAATTCCGCGAAATCTTGACACGTCATGGTCTCAAATTCGGGATGTTTGGTCACGTTGATGTTGGCTGTTTACATGTCCGCCCTGCCCTAAATATTGACTTGGAAGAAGATAGGGATCTCCTGAAAGAAATTTCAGACGAAGTTTATACGCTGGTAAAACGCCACAATGGAATATTTTGGGGAGAGCATGGAAAAGGCGTCCGCGGCCAATATCTGAGAGATTTTGTTGGTGAGACTGCCTACAGCGCTTTTCTCGATATCAAACGGGTTTTGGATCCAAAGGGCCGATTTAATCCTGGAAAACTTGTCGATAACTTCGCTGAGCTGTACGACGTTCGCAACACTCCTTTCAGAAAACAAAACAGTTCCGGTCCATTAGCGAATTCCTATAGCTGTAACGGCAACGCCTTATGCTTGGATTTTAACAGCAAAACAACAATGTGCCCGTCGTACAAAGCTACGCTGGACTTAAAGCTATCGCCAAAAGGGCGATCCGAAATACTGCGGGCATGGGATCAAGCGGAGGGAGACGGATCGGATAAGGCCGACATACAAGAAAATCTGTTTTCTTCACTTGATAAATGTCTCGGTTGCAAAGCATGTGCTGGCAGCTGTCCAATGCAGGTGGATATTCCGGAAATGAAGTCCGTATTTTTGGAAGACTATTATGCTAGCCATCGCCGGCCACTGACAGATAGGATTGCTATTGCCCTTGAGCAATATGCGCCGTTAATTCAAAAAGTTCAGCCCCTTCTCCGTATTGGGAATCTTAAGCCCTTGAAAAACATATTCGAGCGAGTTTTTAAGCTGAACGATCTACCCGATCTATCGCATCCAGTTCGCGATGGAAACAATGTCAGTATGATTTCTTTCGACGATGCCGAAAAAATGTGCTGGGCGGGAAATACTGTCTTTTTGGTGCAGGACCCATACACCAGCCTTTTCGATGATGAAGCAATTATCTCAGTTGCACAGGGGCTGGAGGCTTTAGGCTACCAACCAAAGTTACTTCCGCTTTTGCCGGGCGGAAAAGCCGCACATACCAAAGGTGCGCGTAACATCTTTACGGCCCAAGCAAAAAAACTGGTGACTCGATTAAATACTTTATCGAAAAAAGGCGTTCCCTTCGTTGGTATTGATCCCGCCTTCGTCTTGATGTTCCGAAGTGAGTTTCCAAAACTGAGACTGGAGCAGAAATTCAACGTATTGCTGGTTCAAGAGTTTTTATGCCAAAGGAAGGCTAAAGGAGATAAATGGCCAAAGCTATTTCAAAAGAGCAAGCTCAAATTATTTCTGCATTGTACAGAGCAAAGCATCGCGAAATCCTCAAATGAAAATTGGCTTTCTATTTTCAATGAACTCGGCATTAACGTCGAAATAGCGAAATCAGGATGTTGCGGAATGGCTGGTATGTTTGGCCATGAATTTCATCACTATGACATGAGTCAGCGGATCTTTGATCTATCCTGGAAAGAGGCAATAGAAGATGATTACACAAACTACGCAACTGGTTTTTCATGCCGGTGTCAAACGAAGCGATTTGCGCAGGAAAGCTTCGTCCATCCGATGAGCATAATTTCCAAGGCTGCAAATCCGAGAGAGGAACAAATATCTCCATTGGATTCTCCTCTTCAGGCGCCGTTCATATAAATTCCTCAAAGTGATATAAACTCAATTGTAGGCACATCATGACAAAAGAAGAAATGCTTTGCCCGGATGATATTCGGTGTAAATTCTCAAGAGAAATGTCCAACCTGTATCAGCGGGAAGTCCCGGCATATGAGACACTCCTCGAGCTCGTACAACAAGTTAATAAAGAAATTTTGGATTCTGATACCGTCGCTTCAGGAAAGCAGATATGGGCGCCCACTCCTTCTCGCCTTGGCGAAGAACGACACGGCGCCATCCGGCTCGGAACTGCAGCTGAATTAAGAATGATTAGACGCATATTCTCCATAATGGGTATGCACCCTGTAGGATATTACGATTTGTCTCAGGCCGGTATTCCTGTTCATGCCACTGCATTTCGTCCGATCGATCAGGCGTCTCTGAATAAGAACCCCTTTCGTGTATTTACTTCCTTGTTACGCCTTGATCTAATCGGTGACGAACAGCTACGCAAACGCGCGCAGAAAACCCTTGAAGAAAGGGATATCTTTTCAGATCGTGCTAGAGAATATGTCGCCCAGATTGAGCAAGATGGTGGTTTGGCTCCGAAAGATCTGGATGAATTCATAGAAGAAATTATGAAAACTTTTCGCTGGCATCAACAGGCAAATGTTGACCTGCAATTTTACAGCCTTCTGCATGACGCTCACAGACTGGTTGCTGACATTGTATCCTTTAAGGGCCCGCATATTAATCATTTAACACCAGGTACGCTCGACATTGACGCCGTTCAAAAATTAATGCCGTCACACGGCATTTCTCCCAAAGCAATCGTTGAGGGCCCGCCACTGCGCAGCTGCCCAATTCTATTGCGTCAAACTTCCTTTAAAGCTCTTGAGGAAACAGTCTCTTTTCCAAGTATAAAAGGCGGCGCCGACGAAAGCTCTCATACGGCGAGATTTGGAGAGGTAGAGCAACGAGGTGCAGCATTAACACCGAAGGGTCGGGATCTTTATGACAGGTTGCTCAAAAAAGTGCGGGCCAAGGTAACGCCTTTGCCAGACGGAGAAAATTCAGGGGAATACAATCAGGTTCTAGCTGAAATATTCAAAGAATTTCCCGACAACTGGGAGAAAATCCGAGAACAAGGGCTGGCCTATTTTAGCTACAAGATTGTCGGCAATATAGATGATGCGAAAACGACGGATATCGAAAGCCTGATAAAGGCCGGAATAGTCGTCGCAGAACCTTTGTTCTACGAAGATTTTCTCCCGGTAAGCGCTGCAGGAATTTTCCAGTCAAATCTTGGCGAAGAAGTAACTCAAGAATTTTCAGTTGTACCGAACCGGAAAGAATTTGAACGGGACTTAGGAACGACTACCTACGAGGAATGCGCTTTATATGCCGAAATGGAAAGTCAGTCATTGAAAGCAATATACAAGATTCTGCCCGCTTCCTGACACCAAAATCATTGATAGCCCTCCATCGCCCCTCAATCAAGCTTACTGACGGCATCCGCTTTATGCTCGGGAGCGAGATGGGCATAGCGCAATGTCATCTGCAGGTCCGAATGACCGAGCAGTTCACGCACAGTATTAAGATCAACATTTCTCATGACCAGCCATGAGGCGAATGTATGCCGCAGATCATGCCAACGGAACTTTTGAATTTTGGCTTGACGAAGAACCTCCTGCCAAGACTTGTTGACATTATCGAATTTGCCGCCTGTTTTACCAACAAACACCAGATCATTCGCCGCATTAGCCTGAGCCCGCCATTGCTGCAGAACATTAATTGCAAGGGCATTAAGCGGTATATGGCGTGTCTTCCCGCTCTTGGCACCCTCACCGCGCACAGTCAGGACTTTTTGCTGAGAATTTATATCTGACCAGTGAAGATTGAAAAGCTCCCCGCGGCGTAAGCCGGTATTGAGGGACAGAAGCACCATTGGCCGAAGATGGTCCGCATATTCCATTGCGTTGACATCAGGTAGAAGCTCAACACCTCTTTCGCGCCGCCATGTATTTGCACTCGTTCTTTCCGTGCGGATGCGGTTCTCTCGAACTTCCAGTGCGTTATAAAGCTGCCTTGCCTCTGCTTCAGAAAGATATCGAGCAACGCGATTATCATCGACTTTAGACTTCTTCACTGACGATAATGGGTGTGTATCAATAAAGCCCCATTCTACAGCCTTTGACAGAGCTGCTTTCAGGCTTACAAGATCACGATTAACCGTAGAGGGCTTACGTCCGTCATTGAACCGTTTTGTCCGCCAACGTTCTATGGACCGTGGCTCAAACTCTTGTAGCTTCGTATTCTGGTATTTAGGGAAACTAGCCTTAATCCGTTTTACGGTCGCATCAGCGGAACGTAAATGAGCTCGGGCCCAAGGCTCATATTCTTCAAGCAGAAATGTCGACAACGTATGAGATTTTTCCGCTCTCTTCACCGCCTTGGGATCAATACCCCGCATGGCGTCACCCAAGATCTTCTTTGCTTCTTCTCGTGCGTCATTTGGAGTTAGAACGTCTGCACGTCCCAAGGCCATACGTTTGCCACGCCGATACTGCGCGATATAGGTCATGACACCGCTAGGTTGGACTCGCAGCAAAAATCCCTTCATCCGTTGATCATGGATTTCGTACGGTTTTTCACCAGGCTCAATTCGTCGCAAAAGCTGATTTCCGATGGTCGCCTTCAACGCCCACTCCCTCCTCCGTAAGTGCAATGTAAGTGCAAAGTGACACAAAAACTGAACGTAAGGCAGAGTCTAACAGAGCGGCCCATATCTTGAAAGATGTAATTAAATCAAATAGTTATATGTTCAGCATGTTCCATTATGCACCCTCATGAATAGAGCCTTTATAACCCTCCGAAGGCAGAGGTCACACGTTCGAATCGTGTCGGGTGCGCCAATCTTTTCAATGACTTAGGTGAAACAGAAGCAATTGCAGTTTTGGCTGGGTCACCTGTGGGTCACCTATAGATCATACGGAATTAGCGGATCGATACGTCCTTACAAGTTGCAGCACCTCAGATTGGCGTTGGCCGGGCAAGTAATGGTTGCCTACGAAGTAGGTTTGCTGGGAGCGTTCTGGCTGACCAGCTCGAGGTCCTCATGGAAGGATCACCGTTGGCGGCTTTACTAAAACAGCTGTTGGTCCGCTTAGTGTCTATTACCGGACGAAATAGCTTGAACTGCGTATGGTCCGCTAAGTGCCAGAAACGGACATCCATAGTCATCAGACTCGATGGTAGAAAATGTCCGTTTGCGCCCCAAAGATGACATATGCAAGCACGCCCTCAGTATAATCAGCTTGGCTCCAAATGCGATCTGTTCCTCGATGAATATTAGTTTTCTCCGGAAACAATTGGGGACTATATCAACTTACTCAATAGAACCATTTCATGGTGCCACGTACAATTCGCGTAACGCTCATTTCGTGATTGATGCCAAATGGATTGCAAAGTTACCCTTACTCATCTTGTTCTTGCATCTTTCGAACCGCCCAACGGAATATTCCCAAAAATCGTCTACGGGGTTTTTGTTTGCATGCTGGATCAACTCATATTGTACCTTCCATGGCATTTGGCAATGCATATGTCGCGCCTCTTGCTGAAGGTATACGAAAGAAAATTTCAATCCCCGTATTTGTCGCAGGGCGCATTAACCAACCCCAATTGGCTGAGAAGGTGCTGAGTTCAGGGCAGGCAGATATGTGCGGTATGACCCGGGCCATGATATGTGATCCCCAGATGCCACAAAAAGCAGAAACAGACCGTTTGGATGATATCCGTGCTTGTATCGCCTGCAATCAGGCGTGTATCGAACATATGCTTAAAGGCTATCCAATTTCCTGCATTCAACATCCAGAGACGGGAAGAGAGCTTGAATTTGGTAACTTGAAGGAGGCGGTCTACGCTCGTAAAATCGTTGTTGTTGGGGGCGGTCCTGGCGGAATGAAAGCAGCCGCTGTTGCAGCCGAAAGAGGGCATGATGTTACGTTGTATGAAGCTTCTTCACGTCTGGGCGGCCAAGCCAATCTGGCGCAACTGCTGCCGGGCAGGTCCGAGTTTGGTGGCCTTATCACGAATATGCAGCGAGAAATGGAGCTGGCTGGCGTCCGGGTAGTTCTGAATACGAAGGTAGATTTTGCCTTGGTCAAGCAGATCACGCCAGACGCTGTGATTGCGGCGACCGGCGCAACTCCTTACCGTCCAGTCGTTGAAGGAGCAGACGAGGCGCACATTGTAGAAGCGTGGCAGATATTGCAGGGAGAAGCCAATGTTGGCTCGAATGTTGTCATAGCCGACTGGCGAAGTGACTGGATTGGGCTTGGGCTGGCTGAAAAACTTGTTCGGGACGGCTGCACTGTCAGATTGGCCGTGAATGGCATTACAGCTGGTCAGATGATTCCGCAATATGCCCGCGATAAATGGCTTGGCGACCTTCATCGTCTAGGGGTTGAAATAATACCCTATGCCCGGCTTTATGGCGCGGATAGCGATACGGTGTATTTGCAAAATACAACCAGCGGAGAAGCAATGATTTGTGAGGGAGTTGATACACTGGTCACTTCCCTTGGTCATCAAAGCGTAACGGACATGGAATCTGAGTTGGTGGATTGGTCGGGCGATTTACATGTTATAGGCGACTGCCTGACCCCCAGAACCGCCGAAGAAGCAGTTCTTGAGGGGTTGCGCGCTGGCGCGACAGTGTGATCATCGATCTTCGAAAAACACTCTGTCATGCTTTAACGGATTGTCCCGGTCAATAACAGTATCTAGCTCCCTTGCATATTTATGACCGGAATAAACTGCCGCGGCGATGATCGATGGGGCTTCACAATCCCCAATTCGTTTGATCGACTGAGGCGATTTTTCTATACCGGCTTCCAGTCGCCTGACAAGCGACTGGTAGAGCATATCTGAAGGGGACCGGGCCGTTACCAGCACAATAGACTGACACTCGATCTCGTGTTTCTGCCCACTATATTGACAGCTTAACACGGCCTTGTTTCCGTCACAGGATGCCAGATTGTGCGCGGTTGTAAGTGTCACTCCCATCTTCAAAAGCTGGGTTTTGGCTCTCCACCGGTCATAGGTATATCCGCCCCATTCCGAGATAATATCAGCTGGTGTTACTAATGTTACTTGGTTGCCCTGACGGCGAACAAGTTCAGCAATGACAGAGCCCATATAGTAGTGATCGTCATCAAATACCACTGTTGGGCCTTCGGGAAAGCGACCGGACATAATATCGTCTGGAGTATAGATTTGCGCTTTTGGGCCGAGTGATGCAATACCAGCGCGATTATTGTTTCCAAATCCGTCTGCCCGCCAACGGGAACCCGTGGCGAGGACGATATGATCAGCGTTAATGTCCAGAGCATCCTCGGTGCTCATATTACTTTCGCGAAAAATCTCGACATTATTCATTTTTTCTATTTGTTGAACTCGGTAATCTCGAACTCGAGCCCATTCAGCTAAACCTGGCAACTTGGCTTCAAGGCTGACCCGACCGCCAAGTTCACGGGTGGCTTCAGCAAGTAAAACGTCATAGCCCCTCTGCCCTAAAGCGCGTGCAGCTTCGAGGCCCGCAGGACCAGCTCCGACGATAAGTATTTTGGATTCTGATCCTTTGATGTCAATGTTTTCCGGGTGCCAGCCACGCCGCCATTCTTCACTCATCGTCGGATTCTGCGTGCAACGAACTGGGACACCTTTACCGTCGCCCGTATAACAAATGTTACATCCAATACATTCGCGAATGTCCTCAAGCCTTCCTTCCTCTATTTTCTTTGGTAAATAAGGGTCGGCTATGGACGGACGCGCGGCACCAATGAAATCTATAATTCCGCGTCTAATTTGTGATGCCATCGTATCCGGTGACGTGAACCGGCCAACGGATACCACGGGTTTGCTGGTGATAGACTTGATATAGGATATATAAGGTTCCAAAGATCCTTCCTGAACATACCGAGACAGTCCCATTTCATAGGAATAATCACTGACATTGATATCCCATAAATCTGGAAGTTCTCCGAGAATATTAAAAATTTCACGTGTCTCACCGGGCACAGGATTGCCATCTCCGGCACCACCGCCATTGGTTTCTGCGGACATCCTTACGGCAACCGCCATGGTATCACCCACAGCTTCTTTGGTATCTTCAATGATTTCCCGAATTAACCTCACACGGTTTTCAACCGAACCACCATATTCATCAATACGGGTATTTACGGTGCTGGATAGAAACTGGGATAACAGATAATCGTGGGTAGCATAGACATAGACAATATCAAAACCGGCTTCTTTTGCTCTTAACGCTGCATTTCGATGCCAACGCCGTGTTTCGCGGATGTCAGCCCTGTCCATGGCCCGCGTCTGAAACGGATTTCCTTCTGTATTTGGTTGGCTGACAACGCCTAAAGCTACTTCGCGTGTTGCTAGATTGGGCATACGAGCGCCACCGATACAAAGCTCTACACCGGCTAACGCTCCATGGGCGTGAACTTTTTCAGTCATCAGGGAGTGTGCTTTTATGTCTCCTTCATCCCATAACGAAGCGCTGACATAGGGGAGATCATCTGAAGACGGGTGAATGGAACAGTATTCTGTACAGACAACGCCCCATCCTCCTTCGGCTTTTACCTCTCGCAAACCGGAAAGAATACGAGGGCGCAGCCAACCGCTTCCGGTACAATGAGGCACCTGATAAAACCTGTTTTTGGCCGTGACAGGACCAATTTTCATAGGTTCAAACAAAATGTCGTAACGGGAATCCCGCATCATAGTAAGCTCCAAACAAACAATATCAAGCTTCGGACAATTGTGGTAGTTCGCGGCGGAAAGGGACAGCCTCAGTTGCCGGCTCGTTTAATTCCCTGGCATATCGGTGGCCGCTGTAAACGGCTGCTGCAATCGTACCAGGTGCCAGACAGTCGCCAATACGGGTGACTGTTTTTATGCCGGCCTGGGTCAGGGATCCAGAGTTTTTCATCAGGTCGTGAT
>Ga0315336_1006882_pt1 | contig 11315 bp, 7 predicted proteins | sample ASW5metaG_FD_204512 | JGI IMG/M metagenome (GOLD analysis project Ga0315336, IMG submission 204512) | Ammonia-oxidizing marine archaeal communities from Monterey Bay, California, United States - ASW #5 | ecosystem: Environmental > Aquatic > Marine > Intertidal zone | place: USA: California... | reverse complement strand
TAATTGATCGTGACCGCGCGGCGGACTTGGGTATTCCAATCCGTGACCTGTCGCGAACCATCCAGATCCTGTTCGGGGGCGAGGATCTGTCATCGATCAAGATCGGTGGCAAGCAGTACGACGTGATCGTACAGCTCGAGCGAAGGAATCGGCTTACCCCCGACCAGATGGATCAGCTTTACATCCGGGCATCAGACGGACAACTCGTTCAGCTGGGCAGCGTCGCGACATTGAAGGAAACCGCCGCCCCGACCGTCATCGAGCGGTTCGGGCGGCAGCGATCGGCTACCATCGAGGCTGCACCAGCCGGCGTGCCACTCGGGACCGCAGTTGATCGTGCAGAAGCCATCCTGGCGGAGACCATGCCTCCTGGGTTTTCCTATGACTGGAAAGGCGAAGCCCGCGACCTGCGGGAGTCCTCCCGCGACATCTACGGCTTCATGCTCCTTGCCATCATCGTTGTGTACATGGTTTTGGGTGCGCAATTCGAAAGCTTTGCCAGTCCCTTCGTTGTCATGCTCGCGCTACCGCTAGCTTTTCTCGGCGCCTTCGGATCACTCTCTCTCCTGAGCTGGATAAATGGTGTCGGCACCGGACTATACGAGGCTGCGAATTTTATGCCTGATGCGTCGGCCATGACCCGCTTCCTGTCCAGGTTGGTCCCGCGCATCCCGGCGATGAATCTGAATATCTTCAGCCAGGTGGGGCTAATCCTCTTGATCGGTATGGTTACGAAGAACTCGATTCTCCTGGTTGAATTTGCAAACCAGCAGCGCGCCGCAGGTAAGGACGCACGGGCAGCCATGCTCCAGGCCGGACTTATTCGACTACGGCCGATCCTGATGACCAGCATGGCCACCATCGCCGGCATCCTCCCCATCGCAATCGGAATCGGGGACGCCGCGGAAAGCCGCCGTCCGCTAGGTGTTGTCTGCGTGGGTGGCCTGATTACCAGTACCCTGCTTACGCTCTTCGTCATACCGGTCATGTACACGGTCCTGGCTGATCTCGGGCGCCGCCGCGCCGAGAGAAAATCTAGCCGTGGATCAGAGAAGCTTAGCACTCGTACTCTGGTAACGACATCGCTTGTGCTGGCGCTAGCAACACTGCCCACTTTGACCGGACGCGCGGATGAGTCCGTGATCTCGCTCCCCCAGCAGCTTGGCTTGTCCGATGCTGTCTCCCTGTCCCTTGAACATAATCCCGAACTTGCCCAGACGCGCGAGCGAATTCGCGAGCGAGATGGGGAATTGCGCGAATACCGTGCGGCAGGTCGCCCGCGCCTGACCCTCTCTGGCGACTACGTTTCCTTCGACGATGGCACACAGCAAAGTTTTGGTTCCGGGATGGCCCCTGAGGAAGTGCGCTGGAGCGCGGACGCCGAGGCGGCTATAACCGTATTCTCGGGATATCAGAACCGGAGCCGGGTAAAGGCAACGAAGAACAGAAAAGAAGCAGACCATGCAGTTCTTGCTTCCACCAGTAATGACCTCGTTGTCATTGTTCATGAAGCCTACTACGACGCGCTACTGGCGAGAGAGAACGTTCGCGTACAGGAAGAAGCCATCGTCGTACTTACGGAGCAACTCAAGATCACGAAGAGCCGATTCGAGGCCGGCAGGGGAGCAAAGTTTGATGTCACGCAGGCTCGCGTTGCGTTGGCTAATGCGCGCCCTCCTCTGATTCGTGCAAACAATGACTACCGGCGCAGTGTTGATCGCCTGAGGCAATTGATTGGCTTGCCCTACCCAGAAAACGTTGACGCGGAGGAGATCGAGCTGAAAGCAGTGCCCACAGGCACAGAAATAACCTTTTCGCTGGACTCGGCCCTAGAAAAGGCCGCGCAACAACGCCCCGAACTCGCAGAGGTCGCCGCGCTGGTGCGCGCCGAACGCCAGGATATCACCACGACAAGCCGGGAAAATCGTCCGATCGTCGATCTCTTCGCGGGCTACGGAGCAGAGAACGATCAGTTCGGAGAAGAAGATGTTCTCCAGGGATGGACAGGAGGGGCACGCATTACATGGCCACTCTTTTCTGGCGGCGCACGCGCTGGAAGAGTGGAACAGGCAAGGTCACAGCTCAATTCCCTCGAGTTTCGATTGAAGGAACTCAATCTGGCTGTCGAGGGTGACGTACGACTGGCCCTTTACGACTACCAGGAGGCCCGTGACATTCTCGCAACCGCTGCGCTGGTCGTGGAGCAAGCACAGGAATCACTTACTCTGGCCCGAAATCGCTTCGAGGCGGGTCGAGGCACGCAGCTTGATGTCCTGGAATCTCAACTCCAACTGACGCGCGCCAAGCTCGAAAACTCGACGGCCCTGCGCAATTCACAGATGGCCGTGGTCAGGATGAGGCGCGCAATCGGTGAAAAACTTTAAGCGCGTACTGACCAAGCGCCACCACTTCGCATGCTGTCCAGGGAATCTGCGTTGATGGCAAGACCGTCAGCTTACTGTCACCAAAAAACCCTGCGCAAATGCCACTGAAGCGTCTGACGAGGAGCATTCAATGGGTTTTGACTTGTGCTTTGGAGCATTATCAGCAGTTGAATCCTTTTCGTCAGTCGCTTCTCTTACTACATCGCCTCGATACCCTTGAGCTGACGAAAACAAACACTGTGCATTGTTTCAATGAAATCCTTGATGTATGCGGCACTAGCGGAGGTCGATGTCGTCGCCGCGAATAGCTTGCACCAGAGTCCCTTTGGAGTTATCGGCCGATCTAATACGTATTCTCTATCAATGTAGCTTTGAATCGCCCATCCAGGCAGAGCGGCTATACCCTGATTGCTAGCAACAAGTTGGAGAATCCCTTCAGTTAAGATCGCTGTCCGCCGCGCGGGACTAATCTTTGCCGGCTCGAGCACTTGACGAATAACATCAAGTCTCTCGTCGGGGATCGGATAGGTAATGAGTGTCTCGTTCGCAAAGTCCGACGCTCGCAGATATTTCTTCCGAGACATGTGATGTCTTTTGGACATGATTGCAGGCATAAGGTATTTGAATAATGGGTGAAACTTCACATCCATACCCTTTTTCTTCTGTGAAATTATTACGACATCTGCGCGGTTTTCCTGCAACAGCTCTACGGGGTCCGGATGAAACCCTGATACCAGGTCGAGTTCGACCTCCTCCCATTTTTCTCGGAACGAGTCCATCGAAGGCATTAGCCAATCAAAGCATGAGTGACATTCAACAGCAATTCGTAGCTGGCCGGCCTTGCCTTCAATGATGTGGGCAATCTCGCGGTCAGCGTCATTCATCGCACGCTGGATGTCGTAGGCGAGTGCCACCAATCTCTCCCCTACAGGAGACCAACGAAGCGGCGACGACTTCCTCTCGAAAAACGTGCAATCGTAGTGGTCCTCCAGCAGCTTCATCTGATGGGAAAGCGCAGATTGCGTCAGATGCATCCGATTGGCCGCTGCGGCGAGACTTCCAGTTTCGGCAATGGCGATAAGCGTTTGTAAATGCCTCGCTTCGAGCATCGAGAAATGCTGCCACCTTATTGAATGAAATTCAAGTTAATGGTGAATTATCTTCGTTTGATTCATGACCAGATGAGCACTAGCCTCTGTATGTGATTGCATTGACCACTGGATCAGAACAAGCACTTCTACGAGGTTAACCATGCTGACCCATACTTTGGGATTTCCGCGAATCGGCAGACGGCGAGAACTGAAGAAAGCGCTGGAGGCATACTGGAAGGCCGAGATTACGGAACAAGAGCTTCTAGAAATGGCCTCGGCTGTGCGACTCCAACACTGGGCGCTTCAACGGGATTGCGGCATAGATCTTCTTCCGGTCGGCGACTTCTCCCTTTATGACCATGTGCTAGATATGGCCGTCATGCTTGGTGCGATACCTCCACGCTTCGCGAGTCCAGACAATGACATTGATCTCACCACATACTTCAAGATGGCCAGAGGAGACGATGGCATTGCGGCAATGGAAATGAGCAAATGGTTTGACACAAATTACCATTACATTGTGCCCGAGTTTCGCAGAGGACAGTCATTTAATCTTTCTCCTAACATCCTACTAAATCAGGTGCGGCAGGCCAGAGAAATGGGAATAGATGCGAAGCCGGTTGTCCTCGGCCCTCTCACGCTCTTGAAGTGCGGAAAGAACAGAGATGAAGAGGGCGATCCCATGGATCATCTCAGTGCTGTATTCAGCATATATGAAAAGCTGATTTCAGAGCTGAGCGAATTATCGAATTGGATTCAGATAGATGAACCCGCACTGGTGTTGGATTTGTCGGACCAAGAAAGAAGCCACTTTCAACGAGTATATGATCGTCTTCTTTACGCAGCACCAAAGGCCAAGATTATGCTCACTACGTATTTTGGCAGTCTCCATCAGAATACACATTTGGCGTTCGCGTCGGGATTTGATTCCGTTCACGTGGATCTTGTACACGCTCCAGATCAATTGAAACAAGTGCTGCCTCTAGTTGGGGCTGATCAGATTCTTTCGCTGGGCATTATCAACGGAAGGAACGTCTGGCGTGCCAATTTGGATGCTGCACTGGTCTTGATTGAGCAGGCTGTGAATGCGTTGGGAGCGGACCGAGTAATGCTCGGCACTTCCTGTTCACTACTGCATGTTCCTGTCGATCTTGAATCAGAGAGCGAACTGGACCCCGAGATTCGGTCATGGCTGGCATTCGCGAAACAGAAGTGTTTAGAACTAAAGCTCCTTTCTCGTGTATTCGAAGGTTACGATGTCAGAGAAGAGTTATCGGATAACAGAGCCGCAATAGCGTCGCGTCAGCAGAGTTCTCGGGTTTTCAATCGTGGCGTTCAAGATCGCGTTTCAGCGATAAATGACGACATGTACCAAAGGACTTCGGATTGTAACGTACGCAGGGGACAGCAATCGAAAAGGCTCCGCTTACCCCGTTTTCCCACTACAACAATTGGATCCTTCCCGCAAACCTCAGACATACGAAAAGTGCGCAGTGCTCGAAAAAGGGGAAAGATTAACCAAGAAGAATATACGAACGAGATAAAACGGTTCATACGTCATTGCGTCGATTGTCAGCACGATCTCGGTTTAGACGTATTCGTTCATGGGGAGCCTGAACGAAACGACATGGTAGAGTATTTTGGCGAGAAACTTTCCGGAACATGTTTGACGAATTTTGGATGGGTGCAGAGCTATGGGAGCCGGTGTGTCAAACCTCCGATCATCTTCGGCGACGTGTATCGCCTCGAGCCAATGACCATCAATTGGATTCAATATGGCCAGTCTTTAACTGAGAAACCGTTGAAGGGAATGCTAACCGGACCTGTGACGATACTAAACTGGAGTTTCGTGCGAGACGATATTCCCCGCAGCGAAACGTGTAAACAGATTGCACTGGCCATACGAGACGAAGTGGCAGACCTGGAAAAAGCAGGATGTCGAATTATTCAGGTCGACGAAGCTGCTCTGCGGGAGGGTATGCCACTACGCCAATCTGAAGTCGATGCATACATGAGTTGGGCTATCAGCTGCTTCAAGCTAGCGGCCTGCTGCATTGGGGATGAGACCCAACTCCACACGCACATGTGCTACAGTGAGTTCAATGATGTCTTGGCGTGGATTGCTAAAATGGATGCCGATGTCATCAGCATAGAGGCGAGCCGAAGCGGCATGGAGATCCTATCTGCACTTGAGTCGCACGAGTTACGGAATGAGATTGGGCCTGGAGTTTATGATATCCATAGCCCTAGAGTACCAACAACCGACGAAATTTCAGGCCTCTTGAAGAAAGCCCTCCGCGTAATTCCCGCTGAACGACTCTGGGTAAACCCGGACTGTGGGCTGAAGACTCGGAATTGGCCGGAAGTACGGGACTCACTAAAGAACATGGTTGCGGCTACACATGAAATGCGTGAGTGGATTGCTAAGAAGGGGTAACACTATTAAATACGCGCCACCTGTGAGTTCGCTTAAATTCACAAGTCGACGCTCGTAAAGCCTACCCTGGGAGAGCCTTTGCTGCGATTTTCAGCGCGAATTTTCATTTCGGCAATTTGGCGCGCTTTTTTGTCTGCGGATCTTTCCAGGACAGTAGAGTCTGAAACGGCATTTCTGCATCTGAGGTAATTGAGGCAAGCGCGATAAATTGCTTTTCATCTGATACCCGTCTACCAGATGAACAGCACATCCCAAGCGCATCAGGCTCAGTGTTGACATAGAATACTAGAATGCAATGCCAACTACTCACCTTTAGGAAAGGCTGGTGGTCGGGGACAAATCGTATTTCGTATGTTTCCAGTCCCAATCGAAACAAATACAGAGGCATGCTCCATTCATGCTCGAAAATATTCCGGTGCTAATCTGCGCTTTTCCCTGATTGATCTAGATTCTCTCCGACTAACAATTTGACCATCGCTGAGAAACATTCGATCCTTCATTTTTGCCCCGAATCACACATATATCATCATTGGTGAATTCAAAATGATGGGAGGATTAAATGTGGAGTTTTAGACGAATATTTGCACCTCATAACCGTATAGAAAGAACGCGCGCTTTATGTCTTCTTCTCGTGCTCGTTAGCATCGCTTTATTAAATCTGGCATGCGTCTCGCACACAGCATTCAATACTAAGAAGGAGGACTATCTTAGGACCTACGTTACAGAGGGATCGACCAACACGTACAGCATCGCCGTGATCGAATTTGACGACCATGGGGAACTGTGGAATCCCGTCCAATTGCAAGATGCGGTGAAACACATCCGCTTGCAGAGCCGGAACAGCTCGAATGGTGTCGTGGTAGTTATCTTTATCCACGGCTGGAAAAACAATGCCTCCTGGAATAAGGGACGACTCCCGTGGCTTGAGCGGGAAATGGAGAAGAACGCCGAAAAAACCAAGGATCAATTAAACAGACCTATCCCTTTCATCGGAGTATATCTCGGTTGGCGCGGGAAGGCCTCGACCATACCCTTTCTCAAACAAGCCACCTTTTGGAACCGCATTATGGCTGCGAGACGTGTTGCTTCGCTAAGTATGACTGAAACGCTGATCAAACTGTCGTACGCCGCAGCCACAGAGAACCCTAAATCGAAGTCTGTAGTTATCGGGCACTCCATGGGGGGACTCATTTTGGAAAGGACGCTCAGCCATGCCTTGGTTCCGATCCTTATGTTCGCTGAGGTTACAGACTATTCGCCTGTAGATCTCGTGATTGGCGTGAACAGCGCATCTCCAGCGGTTCAGACGAAACAGGCCGTTGAATCGCTGAAGAGGAACCGTGCGCGTCTCGTAGTCGAGGACGGGCAGGGAAACATCTCGAAAGCGAAAGGTCCGCTGATGGTGTCGATTACTTCGGAAACCGACAAAGCAACTAGAGTCATTTTCCCTTTTGGGCAGTGGTTCACCTCGCTTTTCCTGCGTTACCGCGACTATGATGATCCGTCAGTACCGAGCCAGCGAATGATGGCGAATCACACACCTGGTCATGTGCCGTATCTTCACAGCCACTCTGTCGAGGTGAAGAACGGTAACATTCTCATTCACGAACTGGAGAATAGATACAATGATACGCCGTATTGGGTCATGAGGGTGCCTAAGGAAATAATTCCAGACCACAACAATCTTGACAGTCCACTTGTAGACCAGCTGTTTTCAAAACTCATATCGATGAACGATATCTATGATCCTGAGGTCAAGGTTAGACTTGTAACCGATAGTTCAGATTGGGGCTCCGCACCGGAGAAGGAAGACTAGCTATGTTGCAACAGTTGTTAATTGGAGGCGCTATCATCTCCTCTACGCTAGTCGCACAAGTCTTGTTCATTGGCATGGCAATGACGGCTTTGCAACGAGTAGGGCCTAGGCTCATTACACCGCCCTTCGCATTAAAAACAGCCATGTCGCTAATTGGCGTGGTCTTGTGGCTGGTTGCGGGGGTCAGCATTTGCGCCTGCATCTGGGCCAGTGCATTCCTATACCTCGGCCTATTTGAAACGCTGGAGGCTGCCCTTTACTTTTCGATTGTGACGTTCACCACGCTCGGCTACGGCGATATTACACTGGATACTCAATGGCGCCTTCTTTCTGGACTAGCTGCTGCCAATGGTCTGTTTGTGTTTGGTTTGAATACCGCCTTTTTGGTCGAATTTCTATCTCGGCTTAGAAACGTGCAAGAGAACAAGGCAGCGGCAAATTTTGGGTCCACAATAGGTAACTAACTGGCAACGTTATGGAGGAGTATACTGTAGCTGAGTTCTTGTCCTACACGATCGGCATCATGGTTTTCCTTTTCGGAAGCCACATAAACAAACGCATATCCTTCCTGCGCAATTTCAATATTCCAGAACCGGTAACGGGCGGCCTATTGGCGGCAATAATTGTTTTCTTCGTTTTCTTAGCCACGGGTACCGAAATCACCTTTGAACTCGAAACACGCGATCGACTGTTGGTATATTTTTTTACCGCTATCGGCCTGAACGCACGGTTTTCGGATTTAATTGTCGGTGGCCGCCCTTTACTCATTCTCCTAGCACTCACACTCCTGTTCATTGTCGTGCAGAACGTCGTTGGTGTTGGTGGTGCAGCCCTTGTTGGTGTACCGTCTCCAATCGGTGTGTTAGCCGGATCGGCGTCACTCATTGGCGGGCATGGAACCGCAATTGCCTGGGCGCCTGAAGTGGTCGCACTGGGGGTGGAAAGTGCTCTCGAAATCGGTGTGGCGTGCGCGACACTCGGCCTGGTGATTGCCAGTCTACTAGGTGGCCCAATCGCACGGATCTTAATAAACCGTTACCGCCTTTCCGGCGATGCTTCTGAACAACCCATTGTGGGTATCGCCTACGAAAAGGCCAATACCGAAGCCGTTAGTCACATGAATATCATGGCGGTCATACTCACTTTGCATATCGCAATCATAATCGGTTATGTCGCAAATCAAGCGATTGCCTCAGTGGGTTTCAAGTTGCCTCTTTTTGTCACCTGTCTATTGACTGCCATCCTGTTGTCCAATTCCATGCCCTATCTCTTTCCCAAAATGTATTGGCCGGCGCGTACCCAAGCGCTGGCGTTGGTATCGGATTTTTCGCTGAACCTATTTCTGGCCATGTCGCTCATGAGCATGCAGCTATGGACTATTGCCGGCCTTGCAGGGCCACTATTCGTCATATTGGCTTTGCAAACCCTGGCCGCCATAGCGTTCATATTCTTTGTGTTGTTCCCACTGATGAAGCGTAATTATCAGGCCGCCGTACTCAGTGCGGGGTTCGGTGGTTTTGCTCTGGGTGCCACACCAACAGCGATTGCTAATATGACAGCCGTCACGAAAATGCACGGTCCAGCGCCAATGGCGTTTATCATACTACCGCTGGTGGCTGCCTTCTTTGTTGACATTGCAAATGCCTTCGTTATTCGAATGGCATTGGCGTTGTAATCAAGCAGGATATGTCGCGAATGTCAGTCGTCCCAGCTTCCACCCAAGGCCAAATGCAGATTGACGCGCTGCTCCAGCAGCAGACGTTGTACCGCAACAACGTCGCTATTCGCCGTGGTTAGCCGTTCTTGAATGGTTAGAACATCGAGCAATTCGGTTTCACCTTCCTTGTGACGCAGGGCTGCGATTCGATAGGCTTTTTCAGCATGTCTTCTTGCTTCTGTTAACTCTTCAAGCCGTGCATTGAGGACGACACCTTGATCAAGAAGAGTTTCTACCTCGCTAAACGCATTGAGCACGGCGTCACCATATTGAGCAAGAGCCTGTTTCTGTTCAGCCGTTTCGATTCTTTCTTCTGCTTTAAGTTTACCACCGTCGAATATTGGCGTTAACAGATTGGCGCCCAACTGCCAGGCGAGGTTCTCCGGCTTCATGATATCGGACAATGAAGAAGAAGAACCTCCTGTATCGCTCGTTAATCTTAGCCTTGGAAGTTTGGCCGCTTTGGCCTCAGCCACCACATTGAAAGCGGAAGCCACCTGCCGTTCCGCCGAAACCACGTCGGGACGACGTTCCAGAAGTTCGGATGGCAGACCGGCCGGTGGCGGCGGCGGAACATCAGGCAATGTCTTTTGCACTTTAAGTTCGGCGCTTGGATACCGCCCAATTAAGATTTCGAGAGCCCGCAGCGCATCTTTTTGCGATCCAATAGCCGTTGTCAATCTCTCGCGCGCACGTGCCAAATCGGAGCGCGATAATGCGAGATCTTGAGCCGAGACCAGGCCGTTTTCATGTTTCGCGTTAACGATCCGCACAGTTTCTTGGAGGATGGATAGCGTTTTCCGCGCCACATCTCCTTGCTCATTGGCCGCGATGGCGGTCACATAAGCCTTCGTCGTGGTGGCCGCAAGCGAGTGCTGCGCATAGCGGTAATCCGCCGCCATGGCCTGGGCGTCGGCCTCGGCAGCTCTGATACCGGCACGAATGCGCCCCCATACATCGAGTTCCCAGCCAACCCGCAAACCAACACTCAGCTCGCTCGAAGACGACCCGCTCTCGGCCGTTCCCGAACGTGCTGCCCCGGCTGACAAGTCAACGGTTGGCTTGATGGCCGCGCCCGCCTTCTCGGCCAATGCCAGGGCGCGCTCTAGACTGGCGGCCGCAGCTTGAAGTTTTTTGTTGTTGGCCTGGGCCTCCTGTACGAGTTTTGCCAAGGTAGGATCGTTAAACGTGCTAATCCAACCCACCCTGACATCCGCCTGGTCTGATGGCATGGACCATTCCTCGGGTACCAAGGGAGCCTCCGCCTTAACGGCATCGCGAACCGCACTATCTACTTTTTCTTGAGAGGTGAACGATGCACAGCCGGCGAGAAAAGCAACCATTCCGATAGCCGACAGAATGAAAAACCCTGTTTTGATTTTAAGTGCTTGCATGATTGGACTCCTCGAGACGTATGGCGAAGAAAATGGCATAGAGTACCGGGACAACAACCAATGTTAGGATGGTTGCGAACAGGAGGCCAAACACGATGACCACAGACATGGCCTTGAAAAAGGCGTCGAAGAATAGCGGGATTACGCCGAGCACGGTGGTTAGCGTGCCCATCATAACCGGTCTGACTCGACTAGTGGCTGCATCAATAACGGCGTCATGCCGAGGCTTCTCCTGCTTGATTTCGAGATTGATCTGATCGACCAAGACAATGGCATTTTTGATGAGCAGCCCGGACAACGATAACAGGCCGAGCAACCCCATAAATTCCAGGGGCGTACGGGTAACAACCAGACCAAGCGTCACGCCAATCAATGCAAGCGGCACAACCAACCATATGACGACCGGCTGACGCACGGTCCCAAACAATACAAATACGATGATCACCATGGCTAGAAAACCGTAGGGAATAGTCTTG
>Ga0315336_1006881_pt1 | contig 11315 bp, 11 predicted proteins | sample ASW5metaG_FD_204512 | JGI IMG/M metagenome (GOLD analysis project Ga0315336, IMG submission 204512) | Ammonia-oxidizing marine archaeal communities from Monterey Bay, California, United States - ASW #5 | ecosystem: Environmental > Aquatic > Marine > Intertidal zone | place: USA: California... | reverse complement strand
TCAACCCGACCGGGAGCGCAGACTGGTCGTTCGAACTACAAGTGTTTTACCCCTCATTCTTTGTCGCCGTTGCTCGCGGCAGCTACTTCTCACATCAATTCCTTCCCCTCGCCGTCGATAAAACGCTGTGGCAATCCACGATCTGTTACCCACAGCCGACCACCCTCGCGGAGCAGTTCAGCCAGGAGTACAGCCGCGTGATGTTTCGCGACATCATGTGCGAGGACGGCCGGCAGATCGAGGAATCCCAGGCGATGCTGAAGTCCGGCGCTATCCGGCATTTCCAGTTGAAGGACGAGGAACTTCTTGTGCGTCAGGGTCTGTACGAGACCGAACGAATGATTAACGCCCATGACAAAGCCTGAAACGGGGCTGTTGCCGGCCGGATTTGAGGATCTGCAGGCGTATAGCGACTGGTCGCTTCCGACCATGGCCGAACGCAGCGCGCGACGATCGGCGAGTTCGATGGATGAGCTCGAAGCATTTTACGCGGCGATGCTCCCACGCATGGAAGCTGTGCTCGCTCACCTCGCGGATGTTTCTACCGAAGAGGTGAGCTGCGCAAACCAACGCCTGCTGGATCTGACCAAATCCCTGGCCGAGATCGCGCCGGCGGTGGAACTGTTCTTCGAACCGACGATTTCTTACGGCTACGACGTCTCGAGATTCGTTCCCGACCCAGAGTGACCGGAGGTCGGTCGCTTTATCGCAAAGCTCAGACCCGGCTGGGCTCAGTCGGATCCCAAAGCCAGTTCGGCCTGCTGGCGAAGGTAGTGTCGAAGCGCCTCCAGGGTCTCATCACTCATGTTCGAATAAGCCGGCATGCCATTTTCAAGCAACGCGCCGTTGCGGACGACATCGGCAAATGATTCCGCGGACAGCACGATCGGCGAGGCGCGTAAATCGGGCGCCAATCCACCGCCGATGGCAGCCGCGCCGTGACAGTAGGAGCAGGGCGCGAACACGTCTCCGCCGGTCTTAGCTAGCGACTCCTGAACCTCGAAAAACGGTGCTTCGATGGGCTGGGCCGGTGCGGGTGGTGGCGATGGAGGCATCTCCTGACGGCCATCCAGGGAAAACACCACAAGCCGGCGCGGATGTGTGCCATAAGACCAGCCTAGCGCCTCCACAGATCGCAGACCACTAATGGAGGCCGCCGAACCCCAGCCCACCAGTAGTGCCACATACTGACGCTCGTTTATCCGATAGGTAATAGGCGGCGCAGCGATGCCCGAGCCCATGAACTGCCGCCACAGCTCTTTGCCGGTTTCTGCAGCGTAGGCAACCAGATCGCCTTCAGCAGTGCCCTGAAAAACCAGGTTGCTGGCGGTTGCGAGGGTGCCGGGATTCCACTCGGTGGGTAACGATACCTCCCATACCTGCTTCTGAGCCACGGGATCCCAGGCCTGCAGCGAGCCGTCTGCCCGCACGCTGAGGTCCTGCTCGGCGGCAACGGCCAGGCCCTCTTTCGGTACTGGCGAAAACCAGTCGGTAGGCTGCCAGCGCTCGAGATCGACGGTGGTGTCGTCAAAGTTGTAGGTCATGTGAATGGTCGGGATGTAGACGAGCCCGAGATTCGGGTTGTATGACATCGGCGGCCAGTTGTGGGCGCCGAACGGACCCGGGCTGACACGCGTCTTGGCGTTCTCATAGCGTGCACCGGGTACCTCCACCGGTCGACCGGTATCGAGGTCCACATGTGTCGCCCAGGTGATGTCCGTGATCTTTTCCGCCGAGATCAGCTTACCCGTCGCCCGGTCGATCACATAGAAGAACCCGTTCTTCGGCGCATGCATCAGCGCCTTGACCTCACGTCCTTCGATCTCCAGATCGGCGAGCATGATGTCCATATTCGAGTTGTAGTCCCAGGTCTCGCCGGGGGTGGTCTGATAATGCCAGCGATACTCGCCGGTGTCGGCGTCCAGCGCGACGATGCTACACAGGAAGAGGTTATCGCCGCCGCCAGGGCTGCGCACCCGCCGGTTCCAGGGAGCGCCGTTACCTGTGCCAATGTAGACGGTGTTGAATTCAGCATCGAAGGTCCAGCCGTGCCAGGAGTTGCCCCCGCCACCGAGCTTCCACCACTCGCCGGTCCAGGTCTTGGCCGCCATTTCCTGGGCCTCGTCCTCGAAACCATCCGCGGGGTTGCCCGGCACGATGTAGAAGCGCCAGGCCTGCTCACCGGTCTCTGCATCGTAGGCCGTGACGTAACCACGTGAGGGGCCAAACTCCGTACCGCCATTGCCCACTAGAATTTTGCCATTGAACGCCTTTGGCGCGCCGGTGATATACATCGCCCGATCAGCAGGGATAGTGGCCACGCTCCATACCTGTTTGCCGGTAGCGGCTTCGAGCGCAAACAAGCGGCCGTCAGTGGACGCGAAATAGACCTTGTCGCCCCACAACGCGACCCCGCGGCTGCCATGCAGATACGCCGCCCGCATCCGGCCCGGCGCGGTCTTTGCCACCTGCGGATCGTAAGTCCATAACACGCGTCCCGACACAGCGTCCAGGGCTCGTACTACGTTGCGCGAGCCAATAATGTACATCACGCCGTCCGCGACCAGTGGTGTGGAAACAAGACCTACCGTGTTGGGCAGATCGAGGTACCAGTCCACCGCGAGATCGTCGACGTTGTCCTGGTTGATCTGCGTGAGCGGACTGAAACGTTGCTCGTCATGCGTGCGGCCGTATGTGAGCCATTCCGATGCGTTGCTGTTATCCACCATGGCCGCGTCGTTGACATCGGCATACGCAATCACAAACAACGAGGCCAACACAAGCGTTACCGCCATGTTCAGTGCTACTAACATATCTTTCTCCCCCAAGGATGCGGAAAAGCATAGCATGCAAACGGTAATTCGCGCTCGACAAGGTCGTTACTGGTCGGTCAGGTCCCAGGGCAAACCGGTTTTGCCCACGATCGCCTGAAACTCCGGATCGTCATGCAGAAAATCGAAGCGCGGACTGACAATGGCAGTAAACATCGTGCTGCGCGCCTCGTAGGCACGTTCGAGCCAATGCAGGGTCTTTTCACGGTCTTTGGCGCTGGCTGCCCACATGGCGGTAAAGAACGGCGGCGGATCTTCCATTTCTTCGTTCAAAGACAGACGAAACCGGCCGATGCCGCGAAAGCCTGCTTGTAGAAATGCCTGGTCGTATCGCTCGAGAAGTTCAGCCGGGAACTGCTGAATCTGCAGGAGTTTACGCTCAGCTTCGTAGGCTTGTTTTTCGCGCCCCAGACCCAGCATGGCTTCGCTCAAGAACCCGAGCGCGAGGAAGAACTGCGGAGAGGTGGTCAAGAGCTGTTGAAGCTCGGCTGCCGCCTGCTCGTAGTCCCCAAATCCCCAAAGCGTCAATGCCTTGTCGGCTCGATACTGGGGATGTAGCGGATCAGCGTCGATGGCCCGCTGGTGGTAGCGCAAGGCTTCCTCTTTGCGGCCCGAACCGGTCAGATATAGGCCATAGTGATTATTTACGAGCGCGTCGCCAGGATTCAGCGAGATGGCTCTAAGCAAGGACGGTTCGGCTTTCTCCAGACTCCACTCATAATATATGTAGTAGGCCCCAAGCGAGGCATGGGCGCGGCCAAGAGAGTCATCCAGCGCGATGGCTTTCTGTGCGGCGTCAAAAATCTTGGGCGCCGCCACGTCTCGCGGTAAAACTCCCAGACCCAATCCAAGCACCTGATAAACCGAGGCAAGTGCGGCATAGGCCTCTGCGTAATCAGGATCCACCTCAATCGCGCGCTCATAAAACTGCACAGCTCGGAAACTTTCCTCGGGTAGCACCTTAACCTGGTGCCTCAAGCCCTGGAGATACAGGTCGTAGGCTTCGGGGTCAATCGTACGTCTCGCCACAAGCCGAGATTCCTCAGTGGTGGTTAGCTCCAGCGCCAACGCCGTGGTAACGGCTCGTGCGATATCGCTGTGCAGATACAGAACGTCCCGCACATCCCGCTCGTATGTGTCTGCCCATATGTGGTCGCCGCTGCGTGCATCGAGCATACGCAGGCTCACCTTCACGCGATCGCCGGCCTTCACCACGCTGCCCTCCATAACGCCCTGTACGTCGAGGTCTGCAGCGATCTCCTCGATGGGTTTAGGATTTGTCTTGTAGGGCATTACCGACGTTCTGGAAATGACTTTGAGAGAACTGAGTTTGACCATCTCTCCGATAATTGAATCGGTCATGCCGTCAGCGAAATAATCCTGACTCGGGTCTGCGGAAAGGTTCTGTAGGGGTAGCACCGCGAGCGCCCGAATGGGTTGATCTTGGTCGTTTCGTTGCGTCCACACCCACAGCGATACCGCCACAACGACCACGGCGAGGAACCCCGCGGTGAGAGGTATTTTCGACTTGCCCGGACGGGAACGGCCCTGCAAACCTTCGCGCAATCCCGCACTGGGATCGGCCAGGCTTTGTTCGAGCCTCGCCCGGTAGATCGCGGGGTCTTGTGAATAGCGAAGAATGGCCTGGCGGTGACTCAGGCTCAGCCTCAGACCATCCGGCAGTGTTGTTTCTTCGAGATGTACAACAACCATGTGGCATCCCTGATCCAGCGCAAAATTAACCTCGCGACGGCAATTTTCCGACGCAACGGATCTGGGGGAAACAAAGTAGAGAAAGGTGGCACACGACGAGATCGCCCTGGCCAGGGCCTCAGGCCACTCGGAGGCCGGCGAAATACCTTCATCGAACCAGACGTTGACGCAGTTGGATTGAAGATCGCGAATCTCTGCGTAAACGTCGTTGGCGTCCTCGTGTGCATAGCAAACGAACACGTAATTGTCCTCGCCTTGGTACGCTAACGGTATTGAATCGCTGTTTTCCACTCGTTGCTCAGTAGTAGGCTACCGCCGCCAGGCACCAGTATAACCCTGGTCGCCAACAGGCGCAGAACGCGTTGTTCCACTTCTGCATTGACGATAAGCTCAATGACCAACGACACGATTGGGAAGTTCTATGAACGCACCTAGCCCCTCGAGCCCGGTTTCATTCGGTCTCTACGATCATGAAATCAAATGGCAACCGTTTGCCGGCATCGACAACCTCGAGCTGAGCATCTGCAATATCGACGAAGAACGGCAGGTTATCGACCTGATTGTCCGGTTCGCGCCGAACGAGGTCGTCGCCATGCACAATCACATCGCGCAGACCAACATGTTCATTATCCAGGGCGAGCTGCGGATGTACGAGCCGGACGGCTCGACTCGCGAGGTGCGTCCGGCGGGCCGCTACTACGAAGGACGACGGGATGACGTTCACAGCGAGGGCGGTGGCCCCGACGGCGCCGTTGTCCTATACAGCATCAGAGGTCACGGCACCGATGAGGTTTTCGAGATTATGGACGACGAGCAAAACGTTCTGGCCACGCTTTACATGAACGACGTACGCGCAGCGTTGGAAGCACAAACGAGCGCAGCCTGAATTCCGCTCACCTGCCGGTCCAGGAGCTGATCAAAAACGCAGGTGCTTTACCGACTCTCCGGAATCGGCCAGTTCTCGCAGCGCATCAATACCTATTTCCAGGTGTAGCTGAGTGAAGTTTTGCGTCACTGTCTTGTCGTTTTTCGCGGTCTTTATGCCCTCGGGGGCCAAAGGCATGTCTGATACCAGCAACAACGCGCCGTGCGGTATCTTGTTTACGAAACCAACCGAGAAGATCGTGGCCGTCTCCATATCAATGCAAGACGCCCGGGCGCGGGAAAGGTATGCCTTAAAATCGGTGTCGTGCTCCCACACACGCCGGTTAGTCGTATAAACCGTGCCGGTCCAGTAGTCCTGGTCGAATTTGCCAATACTATGCGAGACAGCCTTTTGCAGGCGAAATGAAGGCAGCGCAGGGATTTCCACAGGTAAGTAGTCAGTGCTGGTCCCCTCACCCCGTATGGCAGCAATCGGGAGGATGAAATCGCCAACCGCGATTTTTTTCTTCAGCCCTCCGCACTTTCCCAGAAAGAGAACAGCTTTGGGCTGGGTGGCTGACAGCAGATCCATGACCGTGGCAGCCATGGGACTTCCCATACCAAAGTTGATGATGGTGAGGTCTCCAGCCGTCGCGGTTTGCATGGGCAATTCGCGGCCGCTTATGGGCACACCAAACTTGTCCGCGAACATCTGCACATAGCCACCGAAATTCGTCAGCAGAACATAAGGTGCAAACTCGCTAAGCTCGGCTCCCGTGTAGCGCGGCAGCCAATCGTTTACGATTTCCTGTTTTGTCTCCACCGTTGTGCTTACTCTCTGGACATGACATATCGTCGCGACTGCGCAGTATCGGTCACCTAACCGGATATTGCGACTGTCCGCAGGGATCGAGCGTTCTCGCCGTGCTTAGCCAATACGCAAGGACTGGGCGTCCGTCGGTACTAGAGTGCTTCGCCCCGAATGTAGTGCTCCAGATGATCAATCGTCTGTGCCTGATCGGCGATGATCGCTGAGAAAAGATCCCGTGACGACAACACGCCAATGATTCTGCCTTGATCGATGACGGGTAAATGCCGCACATGGTGCGTCTGCATCAGGCGCATACATTCATCGATATGGACATGCGAGGTAACCGATATGACTTCTCGCGACATGATCTCGTTGACCGGAATGGACTGAGATTGTTTGTTCTTCAGAATGACCTTGCGGGCGTAGTCGCGTTCCGAAATGATGCCCACTAGATGGCGTTCATCTCGAGATGGGCCAGGGTAAGCCGGATCTTTGTCGACGACGAGCAAGGCGCCCACCGCGTGATCGGCCATCTTGGCAATGGCGTTGTACACCGAATCGTTCGGTGCGATTGACCAGATACTGCTTTCTTTCTGCTTCAATACCTCATGAACATATTTCATCGCGTGACCTCGCAGCGTGGCCCCGGCAGAACGCTTCTAAATTCTGTGCCTATCGCTCTACAGCTACAAGAAAGTAATGGTTATATCCGGTCATTCGCTAAGATCATCGAGCGCTAGCACATAGACCGCTTCTGCGCAGCTAAACTGCCTGAACGGTTTCGAGTTCAGCGCCCATCAATTGTCTTCTGTAGAGCGTCTGCACGACGCAGGTTTCAACATCTGCCATCACTGTCGAACCCGACGAAACGTATTAAACGCAGTCTATTTAACGATAAAGTTGCAATAGCATTGCGTTATGTGAAGCAGTTAGCACCATTCGTGTTAACGCTGCGGTGTAATTTCGCCGGCCAGAAAAACTGGTCTTGGAGAGAGAAGCCGCTATGCGAAAGTTTGTTGTATTCGTTAGCTGCATGTTGATATGGACTGCTACATCAGCAAAAACCCCCGACGGGAAAACTCCGTCAGAAGAAACCATTTGCGACCCTGTGAAGTCCGCCCATCCCGGGCTGTACGGATTGTGCGTTGCGTACTGCGAGGCGCGGGATATCGGCGATGAATTCGTCCCCGCGCATGGCAATCCGAAACGTCTCGAGAGATTCGCCGCCCATCAGCAGAATCTGCTAGACCGTTACGATGCCATCCGCCGCCCAGAGGACCCGCCTATGCCGTGCATTAAACAAGACACTTGTCCTTGCTGGGACGACGAGCAGACAAGCGCAACTTATTGGTCTGCAAAAACCTCTGCGCAATCGTGCACGCGGCGCGATAGTCCCGGGCTCAAGCTGCACGAACTATTTACGGCAGTGAGGCAGTCAGATCCGGAATACGCGACCATACGCACTTTCGGATACGACCACGCGGGCAGCCAGGTGAACTACTGTGTACATGTGGACGCCGGCAACGGCACCAGCATGGGTGCGCAGATCAACGAAACCGAGTTCATCATGTGCGCCACCGAGGTCGACACGACCTGTGAGATGTTGGGTTTATGAGCAGAGGGTCTATCAGGGTGTTTCGAGAAACTTCAAGACTGCTCGATTGTAATCGACGGGGTTATCTTCGTGCATCAGGTGTGAGGCGATTGCGATATCGCACCGTTCAGTATTCAGGATCCGTTGCTCCAAGTGATCGGTAAGACGGTGGAACGGTCTACGAATCGCGATGAGCAGAGCAAGGTACGCACCATACGAGTGACCAACCACGTGCACAGGTTTTTCGCCCACCGCGCCATTGCCACGTCGACCCTATCGGCGCATATTCCTATTCGAAACTCGCGGTCGGCCGCATCAGCGATTGGCTAGCAGAGTCTACTTCGATACTGAAAGAGGATCACATGTCCGAACGCATTGAACTGACCATGACGAATCTGCTCGAAGGGCTGGCCGGCGAAATACGATCGCCAGATGGACCTGGTGCATTTACCAAACGTTACAACGAGACACTGATCGCCGAATTTCGGGCCAACGGTGGCGCCCTGGCGGGCGAACTCGCGGAGTCGCAGTTCCTGCTGCTAACGACTACCGGAGCAAAAAGCGGCAAGCAGCGCACGACGCCGCTGGCGTACGTACCCATCGACGATCGTATGCTACTCATCGCATCCAAAGGCGGCGCACCCACAAATCCAGCCTGGTTCAGCAATCTGGTTGCCCACCCCGAGGTGACCGTGGAGCTCGGCGCGGAAACGTATCTCGCACGCGCAATCGTCATTGAGGGAGTTGAGCGCGACAGGCTATACGCCGAAGTCGCCTCGCGCATACCCACATTCGCCGACTATCAACGTCGCACCGACCGTGTGATTCCAATCGTCGAGCTGCGCCGTATAGAAGGCGACTGAAGCGCCGAGGCTAGAATACGATAGGCAGTTCGAGGTGCTGCTCGTATATATAGTCTCGATGCGCGCGCAAAGCAGACGTTACCGCATCATCAATTTCCTGATTGATAAATCCGTAAGGCCCGCTATTGTCCGCACCAACGCCTAGATCAGACGCGCCTTCATTCGCGGCTCGTACCGGCACGTACCCGAGACCTTTGACGTGATTCAGCGATGTTTAATCTGAAGTTATTTCGCCGGTTGCTCTATTGCGCTTCGATGCGAGCCACCTCGGCATCTATGAATGCAGCGTAGGTCTTCGCGAATCTTTCATGGCCAAAACGACGCCACCATTGCCGTACGCCTTCTCCGGCCAGCCAGAAGTCCAGAATCGCTTTGAGCTCGAACCAGTCTTCCTCGGACAACGTTCCTGCGCGAAGTTGGTAGTGCGCAGCGGAACCAAACCAGAATGTTTTCATGACCATGTTGGAGAAGCGATGATACTCCTCCGGTGACAGACCTTCCGTAGATGTAAGGCCCCTCATGAAAAGATCATTGAGTTCGGGCTTCGTAATCAGCATGTCCACAAACTCCGTGAGCATGCCTGTTGTAGCCAACTTGGATGCCACCGAACTCGCGCGGGCGTTGTGACCGAGTTGGGTAGCCAGATACACGAGTGACGCGATAACACCGACAGCACCTGCCAGCTCCGCAATCGCTCCAATAGCGTCCCAGTTAATCTGCTCTCTCCGCCTGGATTCCACGACAGCTTAACCTACACTGACGGGTTCGTGAACGTTCTAGCGACGTATTGAAGCTGGTCATGCTGGGGCGTACGCTTTCGCCATGAGAGTTTCGCGTCAATACATCAGGCACGCATCGTGACACCGTTTGAATACGTCGTTGGAATCCACACGATCGTTCTCGGCCTGGGCACCGCCTATTTGCTGACAACAATCACCGATACGATCAAATACAGAAAGTCCATAACACAGTACTGGGTACATACAGCGTGGAGCGTGGTGTTACAGTTCTTACTGATCGGGTGGTGGTACGGGCTTTGGCGAACCATCGGCGATGAAGCTGTTATCTCATACGGCGGCTTTCTGCGCGAATTCGCCTTCACCCTTGCACTGTTCATGGCCGTACGCTTCCTGATCCTGGACGTAGACCGATCTCAAGGGGTCGATTTGAAAGCCCATTTCAACGAGATTCGTATCCCGTTCTTTATCTGTCTCGGATTTCCATATGCCTGGGCTGTTTTTATTGGCATGTGGACCAGCGAAGAGACAGGAACACCCGTTGGGGATCTGGTGACCGTGGTGATACAACTCGCGATACCTATCGCTGGAGCCCTGGTGGCAAACGAACGTGCCCAGGCTGCATTCGTTCTTATCTACGGCGTCACCTACCTGGTCATTGAATTTCAACAGTATGGCGTGGGCTACGGTTAACCTGGGAAGACGCGCCACGAGGGCCGTCGCCTTTCATGGAGAATTCGCACTCTGCTCCATGTTCTTCCCCCTTTCTTAAGTTGCAATCGGCTTACATCGCAAGTGAACCGGCCTCGCAATTATTGGCTAAAGTGTGACGATGGTCACACGCTATACGTCAATTAGTCGACACATGTCAGTCAACGCGCTTGTCACGTGCGGTATCTTGCTGTGTTTCATGGCGTCCGGCACCCAGGCTGCCACTCAGGGCGACATTGGCTACTCTTCCAAGGCAGCAATAGAGCTGTCGTTGACCATTCACCCTCTCGTTAAAGTAAGTGGCGTGCAAGACATTGCACTCAACGCTACGCACGGTGAGTCAATAGCGGGCAGTACCCCCGTGTGCGTGGGCGGAACGTATGCGGGCACGTACTCAATTGAGGCGCAAGGAAGCGGTAGCGGCAACGACTTTCTTCTGAGCTCGGGGGACACCACTCTCCCATACGCAGTTGAGTACAGCGACGCGGGCGGACCCGTTGATCTTCAGCCTTCAAGCAGCAGCGACAACCGGCCTTTAGCCCCCAGCATCGAATGCACCGAGGGCACAAATGCACTACTTACAGTGGCCATTGATGGCGCTCAAAGTGGCGGCGTGCCGCCGGGTGTGTATAACGGCACATTGACCTTAATGGTAAGACCACAATAGCCGTTACCCAGTGACTACTTCTGCCGTGTCGGTACCCTGGTATAGGGGTCTGCTCCCCGCAACCATGATCTCCTGCTCTACATAGGCCTGAAATGCTTCGCTAACCTGGTGTCTGCGACTTGCCCAAACCTCACGAATGCCCTTGTTGCTGAACAAGTCAACGAACTGAGCCTTCCAGCCCAGCCAGATGCGATCATCAAATTGACCCTCTTGCCACTGATACCAAAATGTTTCCCAAGTGCGAAATGTGTGTACCGTCCATGCAAAAAGCGCCGCAGGCTCACTGTCGCGGAGATTAGACAACCCATCCAAGCCGCGCCAGTAAATGTCCCGGAACTCAGGCTCGGTGGAAATCTTCCCTAGAATGTCCTGCGACGAATTGGTGCACGATTCTAACCGCAAACATTTGGTCGATTCTTCCTAATAACTTTGGAGTTTGAAGCCTCCGTATATCCAACTAAAATGGCTACGTAGAGATAGCAAGGCCAAACTATGCCAGTCACAATTTCCGGACAGTGCGATCC
>Ga0315336_1006880_pt1 | contig 11321 bp, 5 predicted proteins | sample ASW5metaG_FD_204512 | JGI IMG/M metagenome (GOLD analysis project Ga0315336, IMG submission 204512) | Ammonia-oxidizing marine archaeal communities from Monterey Bay, California, United States - ASW #5 | ecosystem: Environmental > Aquatic > Marine > Intertidal zone | place: USA: California... | reverse complement strand
ACAAGTACGACGGCATCCTCACCGCCGAGGAGCTGTCCACGGTGGACCTGCGCGGCACCGAGCTCGTGGTGTTGTCGGCGTGCGAGACCGGTCTGGGCGAAGTGCAGTCGGGGGAGGGCGTGCTCGGCCTGCGTCGGGCGTTCGCCGCAGCTGGCGTGCAGCACCTGGTCATGAGTCTATGGTCGGTGCCGGACCGGGCCACCAGCGAGCTGATGCAGGCGTTCTACCAGCGCGTGCTGCACCGGAACCCACGCAAAGCGATGTCGCCGCCGGACGCGATGCGGGAGGCGCAGCTGGAGTTGTTGGAGCGCAACCGCCAGAGGTACTCCGGCGGAGCGAGGCCGGGAGACTGGGCGGCGTTCGTGGTCTCGGGCGTGCCGAGGTGACCTGCCCGTCGCCGAAATATGGCGAAACAGCTCGGAATAGTCCGTCGACCCGACACGAGTGATGCTTCAGTCAGATCATGCTCCCGGAACCCATCGTGGGCGACAGCGCCGTGGTCCGGACAAGCCAGCTTCCCGAGGGCAGACACCGCCTGAAGATATCCCTCCTGGCCGACGATCGCGTGGTGGCACGAACGTGGGCTCCCGTAGAGATCGGACGCCGTGCGTAGACGAGGACGAAGACGGCCATCAGGCCTGTGACGGCGACTGCGACGATGCAAATCCCGAGGTGCATCCGGGCGCCGAGGAGGTCATCGGCGACGGCGTCGATAACGACTGCGATGGCGCCAACGACGGGGACGCCGACGGGGACGGAGTCGCGTCCATAGAGGCCGGCGGTCTCGACTGCGATGACTCTGACCCTCGGGTCTGGGGAGGCCTTTCCAAACAACGTCGACGATGACTGTGACGGCATGATCGACGAGGGAACCGTTGCCTATGACGACGATGGAGACGGCCAGACAGAGCGCGAGGGAGATTGCAACGATGCCGATCCCGCGGTCTACGAGGGTGCCCCAGAAGTCCCAGACTGCAAGGACAACGACTGCGACGGCGACATCGAAGATCCGTCGACCCGGCGCCGTGTGGACGATGCGTACGAGAGAGCACCCGATGCCGATCCACACCAGCTACCGGGAGCGGTGAAGCAGAGGCGAGTCCATGGACTTGCTTGGGGTTACCGGACAACTTCCGCCAGCTTGGACCTGGTCAGCCACGGTGTGGACGACGCGGAGCGCTTCGAGGTCTGGACACACGACGGGAACGTCGACACCTGGCACGTCACGGCCACGATCCCATCTATGGGGGACCACGTGAGCTACCGGGTGGAGATCAATGGCGCAGAGTCCTCGACCTCTGGATTCATCACCAAGCAGGGCGGGTCCGTTCATCTCCTTGGCACTGCAGGAGAGGACAACACCGGGGTCTACACGGTCACCGTCACCCGCCGAACTCGGGGGAGAGTGGTGTCCGTTCACGTTGGTGGTCAGTTCGGGCTGAGGGTCGCGCGGCGTAGCATGGCACCGGAGGATGCGATGAGCCCACTGTGGCCTTGCCTGGTGATGTCGCTGCTTGCCCAACCGGCGTGGGCGGAGCCGACGGCGGAGGAACTCGAGGAGCGAGTCGCCAAACTATGGGAAGAAAGCAGGTACGCCGAGGCCGAGCCTCTGGCGCGGCGCCACCTCGCCATCCTGGAGAAACGACTTGGCCCCGACCATCCCGATGTCGCCACAAGCCTCAACAACCTCGCTGCCCTCCTCGCGAACCAGGGCGACTTTGCTGGCGCTCGTCCGCTGGCCGAGCGCGTCGTGACCATCTGGGAAGATGTCTTGGGCCCCGATCACCCCGAAGTCGCATTCAGCCTCGACAATCTGGCCAGTCTGCACGATGCAGATGGCGACTTCGCTGGCGCACGACAGCTGCTCGAGCGCAGCCTGGCCATCCGGGAGGCGGCCCTCGGGCCCGACCACGTCGAAGTTGCCGACAGCCTCAGTGGCCTCGCCCTTCTCCTCTCGACGCAGGGCGACTATGCCGGTGCACGACCACTGCTCGAGCGCAGCCTGGCTATCCGTGAAGAGGCACACGGCCCCAACCATCCCGAAGTCGCAACGAGCTTGAACAACATGGCCGGTCTGCTCGATGCCCTTGGCGACTATGGAGGCGCACGATCGCTACTGGAGCGCAGTCTGAACATCTGGGAAGAGAACTTGGGCTCGGACCACCCCGAAGTCGCATTGGGCCTCAACAACCTGGCCGCAATGCTCGAAGCGCAAGGGGACTACGCTGGCGCACGACCGCTATATGAGCGGAGCCTGGCCATTTGGGAAGAGGCCTTCGACTTCGAGCATCCCGATGTCGCAATCGGCCTCAACAACCTCGCCGGCCTGCTGGAGGCGCAAGGGGACTACGCCGGCGCACGACCGCTATACGAGCGCAGCCTGGCCATCTGGCGAGCCGTTTACGGCCCCGGCCACCCCGACGTCGGGACGAGCCTCAACAACCTGGCAGGCCTACTCCTCACGCAGGGCGACTACGCCGGTGCGCGACCGCTGTATGAGGAGGCTCTGGCCATTTCCGAACAGGTCTTTGGCTCCGACCACCCCGATGTCGCATTGAGCCTCAACAACCTGGCCATTCTGCTACACACGCAGGGCGACTACGCCGGCGCACGACTGCTGTACGAGCGCAGCCTCTCCATTCGGGAGGAGGTCTTCGGCCCGATCCACCCCGATGTCGCAACGAGCCTGAACAACCTGGCCGGACCGCTGGAGGCACAAGGCGACTATTCCGCCGCACGACCGCTGTACGAACGCAGCCTGGCCATTCGGGAACAGGTCTTTGGACCCGACCATCCCATCGTGGCAAATAGCCTGAACAACCTGGCGACTCTGCTCAACGCGCAAGGCGACCACATCGCCGCACGACCACTGCTCGAACGCAGCCTCACCATTCGAGAGGACGTGTTCAGCCCCGACCACCCCGAGGTCGCATCAAGTCTCGCCGCGCTGGCCGCCGTGCTCCGGGCGAACGGCGACCACGCTGGCGCCCGACCCTTGCTTGAGCGCAGCCTGGCAATCCGCGAGTCCCGCTTCGGTCTGCTTGACACAATGGGCGAACGCGAGGCCCTCGCCTATCTCGCAGAGAGCCGCAAGACCCTGGATAATTGGCTTCTTGCAATCGATGGACCCTCCGATACCGAGCACGCTTGGTCCACCACTCTGCGCTGGAAGGGCGCCGCCACGCGACGTACTCGCGAGCTGAGCTCCACCAGCACCCTCGACCCGGAGGCCCGGGAACTGCGCAGACAGTTGCGCGAATCCAAGGCACAGCTCGCCCGCCTCACGTTCGCCGACAACGACGCCGACGAGGTCGACGAGCGTCGCGAGCAGCTGATCTCCCTCACTCGTGACAAGGAGGATCTCGAGCGACAACTCGCCGCGGCGAGCGCCGAATGGCGGCGAGAACGGGCTACGAGCCAAGCCGGTGCGGCCGAGGTGTGTGCCGCTTTGCCCGACGGCACCGGACTGGTGGACTTCCTCCGCTATGGCCGCAACTACCTGGCCTTCGCGGTCGTGGCGCCGGGCTGCGAGGTCGACCGCATCGAGCTGGGAGACGCCGCCGCCATCGACGCTCGGGTGACGGAATGGCGCGAGGCGATGGAAGACAGCAACGCCACGACGCTGTGGATGAACGATCGCGGCCAGAGCGTGCGCCAGCTCGTGTGGGACCCGCTGAAAGACACAGTGGCAGGAGCCGAGCATCTGATCGTAGTGCCCGACGGCGGTCTCTCGGGGCTCCCCTTGGGCGCGCTGCCCGTGGACAACGCTCGATACCTGATCGAGGAGTTGCCCATCGGCTATCTCGAGAATGCCCAGGACCTTCTCCGTGCTCCTTCGGGTCGGGAAGTCTCCGGGGCACTTGTGGTCGGTGCTGTAGACTTCGGAGGAGCCGAAGCAGAAACCCCGACCGTGGCCATGGCAGAGCCACGAGAAGCCACGAGAGCCGCTCCCTGCGTTTCCGGCGACTACGACCCTCTACCGGGAACAGTCGACGAGGTGGACGCCGTGACAGCGCGGTGGGGCAAGAGCCAGCACCGCGACGAGGAAGCCACGGTGCTCACGGGCGGAGAAGCCACCGAGGCCGCCGTCAACGCGGCGCTCTCCGGACGGCGGATCGTGCACCTGGCCACCCACGGATTCTTCGCGGATGCCAAGTGCAAGAGCGTCCTGGCTCGCACCGATGACCGACTGGGTATCGAGCAGAGCGCAGTCGGCTTCAACCCCATGCTGCTCTCCGGCATCGTGCTCGCGGGGTCCAATGCCGAGCACGGGCCCCTCGACAAGTACGACGGCATCCTCACCGCCGAGGAGCTGTCCACGGTGGACCTGCGCGGCACCGAGCTCGTGGTGTTGTCGGCGTGCGAGACCGGTCTGGGCGAAGTGCAGTCGGGGGAGGGCGTGCTCGGGCTGCGTCGGGCGTTCGCCGCAGCTGGCGTGCAGCACCTGGTCATGAGCCTGTGGTCTGTGCCGGACCAGGCCACCAGCGAGCTGATGCAGGCGTTCTACCTGCGCATACTTCACCGAAACCCACGCAAAGCAATGTCGCCGCCGGACGCGATGCGGGAGGCGCAACTGGAGTTGTTGGAGCGCAACCGGCAGAAGTATTCCGGCGGAGCGAGGCCGGGAGACTGGGCGGCGTTCGTCGTGTCGGGGGCACCGGAGTGACGTGCATCGCCAGCCATAGCGGACTATCGCGTCGTCATCGACAGGTCCTCGGGGCGTGCGACGGCGAGACCTCAGCCTCGGGTCCAGGAGCGGACACCTCGATGAAGCAAGTCTTCAGCCGGTCTCCGAAGACCATCTGCAGGTATCCGTAGTCCGGCTGAGCCGCGTATTGGGTCGCGCCGCCGGTCCCCACCACCACTTCGTGCACGGGCGTGTCCGTGAACTCGAAGCGGCGATGGGCGTGTCCCGCCAGGACCATGTCGGCGTCCCTTGCCGCAAGCTCCGCAACGAGATGCTGGGCCTGATCTTCCGCCGTCCATCCGGAGCTGCTCCGGCCGGGGAGTGGCGGATGGTGCATGCCCGCCACGGTGAACTTCTGATCGGTGTCGAGGAACTCCGGGAACCTCCCGACGATCGAATTGGCCAGCCGGCCGCTGCCCGTATCGAGCATCACGACATGGGCATCACACACATCGAACGCCATGTTTCCGGCACCGAATCGCCGCGTGAACACCGCGTCGTTCGCCGCGTAGACATCGTGATTGCCCGGCACCGCTGCCGTGGGGACCGGGGCGCTCCGGAGCATGTCGAGCACCACGTCCAGCTCTTCGGGTTCCGAGGTCTCCGAGAGGTCTCCGAGGAGGAGCAAGCCGAGTAGTGGTGTGCCAGCCTCTGCGGCTGCAGCAGCTTCGATATGCAGATCCTGAATGATGCGTTGGAACTGGACCGGATTGGTCTGAATGTCTCCCACCGCCGCGAGCTCAAAGCCACTCGAGCACACCTCGGGCGGCATGGATCCCCGGATCTCGACGACCTCGTCCACGACTTCCACCGACACGGTGCGCTGCAATCCGTCGCGTCCGATCTCGTTGTCGAGCGTCTCCGTCAGAGGATGCACGTTGTGGATTTCCACCGTGAGGTCGTCGACGAGATGTGGGCCTGGATGCACGGTGATCAGAAAGTCCCCGAGGGTCGAGACACGCGCCTCGACGACGCCATCGCCGCGCTCCACCAATACGCCGCGAGCCTCCCAGGAGCCGAACCGGGTCGTTGTCGGAGACTGGAACCGCAGCTCCACACCGTCCGCACTCACCAGGCGCGCGAACTCGTTCTCGGCCTGAACGCGGCACTCCGGCAGCCAATAGGCAGGTTGGGAACACTCGTTTACGACACACCCCGAGGTGAGCGAAATCGCGAGACAACAGGGAATCAGAGAGCGGGTCATCGCTTCCTCCAGGCGTTGGGTGGGGTGAGTCCGATGGACATTGCGGCGCCGCCGCCTTCGCCGATGTCGGCGTCCAATCCGGCCTGCCACGCCCAGCGGGCATCGGGCTTGCGGATGGACAGATCCCACTCCACACGGAAGGGCCCGGCAAAACCGACCATCGCTCCGGCGTTGAAACCGGCGCCATCAAAGTTGGTGTGCAGATAGCTGAGGCGAACCCGGCTGTGGCTCTCTCCCCAGAGCAGGCGGCCGTGGTCGAGCTGCAGGTCGTAGTGCGCTTCGCCGTACAAGGGACCCAACCACGTGGATCCCTCGCCGTCCCCGGTCCGAATGCGGTCCCAACGGGGGCCGACATACATGCCAAAGCGCTGCCGATCGGAGACGTTGAACCAGGCACCGGCGGTGGCGGGCATCGTGGCCCTGCGGTGGAGGGTCTGGGATTGTCCATCCGCGTACTGGAACTGCTCGACACGCACCTGGGTCATGGGCCGCAGCGCGAACCACACGTGTCGGGTGGCGTATACCTGCAGCTCGGCGGACAGGTCGACGCTCCGGCCACTCGCCTCCAGCACGGGCTCGGTGCCGGCCTGCGGGCGGGGGTCGAGATCCAGGGAGGCGCCGAGGTCGGTGGACGCCGACGAACTCAGACCGAGCTGGCCCCAGTCCCCGAGTGGTACGGCCGGTGACAACGACAACTTCGGGCTGTAGGGAATCGCCTCACCCGCCCAGGCGCCGCCGTTGTATCCAAGACCCGCAGCAATGGCGGGGCTCGAGACGGCGTCGACAAGCGCATCGTCACCGGCAAGGCCCGCAACTGCGGCGCCGGCCAGGACACCGCCGGCCCCAATCATGCCGCCGCCGACCATCAAGCTCGCCGGATCGCCAGCGCCGTATGTGTCGCCAAGGACGAAATACCAAGCGGCACCCGCGGCGAAACCGACGCCGGACCCGATGCCGAGCGCAATCCGGGAGCCGCGGCCGCGGGGTCTCGCCGCGACATCGTCCGCAGACTCGGCCGGTGCGGCTTCGGTGGGTTCCGCGGCTGCCGAGAGAGACAGACCGACAAGTAGAGACGGAATGAGGCTTGCCACATCGGTTCCTGCGTTTCAGGTTCGCAAGAAACATGGCCCATCCCGAATCAGCCGCCTATTTCGCCATCTTTCGGCGTATTTCGGTTGCGCAGGCACCCATCGGGTCGCCTGCCCAGCGCTAGTCCAGATAGCCCAGGGCCTTCAGGGCTTCCTTCTCGTCGTCGCTGAGGTCTCCGGTCTCCGAAGCCACCTTCTCCGCCAGTGCCCGCTCCTGCCAGGCCTCGATGAGCGCCTTCAGCGCGGCCACCTTGTCGGGATGCTCCGATGCCACCTCCTTCAGGTTGAGGGGGTCGGCGCGGTGGTCGAAGAGTTCGAACTCGGGCCGCTCATCGCGCAGCACGATGTTCCAGATCAGCTTCCACCCGTCGTGCACCACCACCAGCGCATCTGGATGCACATCCTTGTCCTCGTCGTCCTCCGGCTCCTCCTTGTCCGGGTCGTCCGCCTTGTGGCGCAGCTCGGAGTACGCGGTTCCACCAGGCCCGGCCGGCGCTGAGGCCATACCCTCGACCTGGCTGTTCCCCTGGGTGTGTTCAGGCGTTTCGACCAGGGACAGCTCCAGCAGGGTCGGCATCAGATCGATGGACTGGGTCGTGCGATCGACCACCCGACCTGCGGGCACCACGCCCGGCCACCGAACCGCCATCGGCACGTTGATCATCTCCCCGTAGACGGAGTGTCCGTGCCAGCTCTCGCCGTGCTCCAGGAACTCCTCTCCATGGTCGGAGACGAAGGCGAAGAGCACGTCGTCTTCGATGCCCAGCGACGCGAGGTGGGCGAACAGCCGGTCGACCTCGACATCCATCGCGCGGATGGACGCGTCGTACCAGGCGTGCTCGGCGTCGACGAAGGCCTTCGGATCGACCTTGGCTTTCTCCAGATCTTCGGCGGTGGGCAGGCCGTGGAAGATGTCGACCACCTCGCCCACCTTCTCGAGCTGGTCCTCGTGGGCGGCGATGCCGTCGTCGTCCATCCACCGGCGATCCCAGGGGTCCTCGGGCCGAAATGCGCTGTGGGGATCGAACACGTGCAGGAACACAAAGAACGGCTGCTCGTGGTGTGTGTCGAGCCAGGGGATGAGCCGATCGACGTAGGTGCGTGCGGTCTTGCTCTTGTGGGGCGCTCCGTCGATGGAGTCCCGCTCGTGCATGACCTCCACCCCCTGGTGCAAGTTGCTGTTCCGGCCGCTGAAGAACACCGACGACGTGTGGAAGGTCGCGTACCCCGCCTCCCGGTAGGCCTCTGACATCGTGGTCACGGACGCCGGGATCCGGTGTTGGATCTCGACGATGCCGTGGGAGGTCGGGTAGAGCGAGGTCAAGATCGCCGGCACCGAGATCTTGGTCCAGGTGGCCTGAGAGATGTTGTCCGAAAAGCGTGTTCCCTCGCCGGCCAACCGGCTGAGAGTTGGCGCAGTGGCACGCTCGTAGCCCCAGGCGTCGAGGTGATCTCGGCGCAGAGTGTCGACCATCAGCACGATGACTCCGCGGGGTGGCGCGACGGGACCGAGCTTCTCGCGGGCGGGCGAGGGTTCGGCAACCGTTGGCGGCGCCATGCGGTGACGCACGGTCGGCGCGCCCCAGAACCCTACGCGGCCCTCGTCTTCCGCCTCGAGACCCAGAGTGATCCGCGTCGCTTTTCCCGCGAACGCATCGAGGGGAAGTGCTACATCGCTCCATTGCTTGGGCGTGGTGACGACCCGTCGCAGGTGCAGGGGCTCCACACCGTCGGCGGAGACATCGACGACGAAGGACACCGGGTGGAGGTCCGGCGAACCGATGGCGACATCGAGCCACGGGTCGACGCCGAGTTTGACCGTCCAGGTCACCCGCTCCGGGGACCGGGCCACGACCGTCTCCCGATAGATCCCACTCAGGCCCTGCCAGCTCATGCCGGGCTCGATCCGGGCCAGGTACTCGGCCCGGGGCACGATCTGCATCGACTCCAGCTCGAGTTCACCCCCCTTCCCGTCGAATACGACGATCCCGAAGTGCTTGAGGGCGCCGAGCCCCACCGAGCCGTTGTTCGGCGCATCGGACTCCGTGAAGGTCACCGTCTGGACCTCGTCCTTGGGCTCCAGCGGCTTCATCAGATTGACGTTGTCGCGCTCCTCGATCCGCTCGACGATGGCCTCCATGTCGAGCTCGTCCTGCGAGGCGGTGTAGATGCCGATCCGGGCGCCAGCGGTGACCTTGATCTTCAGCGACACCTCGCCGAGCAGGTCGTCCTCGAGCCCGCCCTCGGGCACCTTCACGGTGAGAATCGAGAGCGAACCCTCAGCCTTCGCAACCAGACGGCCGTCGCGACGGGCGAGCTTGCCCAGGCCGTGGCTGGCGGTCCACCCCTCGGCGTCGTCGATGGGTTCGAGGGTGCCTGTGTCGTCGAACCGCCACTCGAGCTTCGGGAACGCGACGGTCTCAGACGGGCTGCCGGTGAGCTTGGCGTCCGAGAATCGCGGGGCGAGGGAGATCGCCGACGGTGATACCGGAACCGGAACCGGAACCGGCGCTGGAGTCTGACAGGACAGGGCAACGAGGAGCGCGAGCATACGGATGTATACTCGACCCAGGGTGAGGTCGGGACGCGGGAGCCCACGCGATGGCCAACAACAAGGAGACCAAGTCTCGGGAGACCGGCGAGTGGGTGGGCTCTTCCGCGCCGCCCGACGCGGAAGATGTTCCCCCGCCAGTCCCCGAAGCGAAGCGCTACGAGCGGATCGGCGCCCTCGGCAGCGGAGGCATGGGTGAGGTCGTCAAGGTCCACGACCAACGCCTGAACCGCGTCCTCGCGATGAAGATCCTGCATGCGGACTATCTGGGCACCGCCGTGGAGAGCCGCTTCGTGGCCGAGGCGCAGGCCACCGCCCAGCTCGAGCACCCCGGGATCGTGCCGGTCTTCGACCAGGGAAACCTGCCCGATGGTCGCCCCTTCTACACCATGCAGATCATTCGCGGACGCACCCTCGGCGACGCCATCGACGCGGTGCACGCCCACTCGACGCCGTCATCCTGGGGCGCTGCATCGGAGGGCTGGACCTTCCTCCGGCTGATGGACATGTTCCGCCAGGTCTGCGAGACCGTCGGGTATGCCCACTCGAGGGGCGTGATCCATCGGGATCTCAAGCCTGACAACATCATGATCGGCGACCACGGTGAGGTCCGCGTCGTCGACTGGGGTCTGGTGAAGGTCGTCGACGGGGCGCCGCCGGACGGGGACCAGCCGAGGCCGGCGCCACAGGGCCCGGTGGTCACCAACCGCTCCCGGCACTCGGTGAACGCTACCCGGGACGGCTCGGTGGCGGGCACTCCGGCCTACATGCCGCCGGAGCAGGCCGCTGGATACGTTGCCGACCTGGACGCGGCCTCCGACATCTTCGCCCTCGGGGGCACGATGTTGTACCTCCTGGTGGGAAAGACGCCCTTGGAGGCCCTCGATCCCATGCCCGCCCTGGTAGATGCGAAGCGGGTTCCCGAAGCCCTGGGCAAGATCTGCATCCGCGCCATGCAGCTCCGTCAGGGAGATCGGTTTGCGGACGGCGCGGAAATGGCGGCAGCGGTCTCCGGCTGGCTGGAGGAGGCATTCGCCAAGGAGCGGGATCGGGAGCTCGCCGACGGCGCAGACGCCGCCTTCGAGCAGGTCCGGGATCGGAGCGCCGCTATGGAGGCGATGCTGCGGCTTGTCGGCCCGTCGGGGGCGCCGGTGCCGCGGCCCATGCGCTTTCTGGACCCGGGTGTCGTCGACCACCTCACTGCCGTGGGCCTCGTGCGATCGGAGGACATTGTCGGACTGGCCGACGAGCAGTTGGCCAGGTCGTGGCCCCGCCTCGCCGATCGGATCGAGACGGACGCGTTTGGACACGCGCTTCGCCATCGCCTGCTCGACGCGGCGGGCGCCTGGGACGAGGCGGGCAGACCGGGCCACCTGCTCTGGCTCGGAGAAGCCGCTCGCGAGGCAGACGCCTGGCACCGCCAGGGCAACGCGCTCGCCGGGGCCATCGATCTGCACTTCATCCGCGCCGGTATTGATGAGACCGACCGAAGAACGCGGCTGCGGCGGCGGTCAACCGGGATGTTCATGTTGGCGCTGACCGCCGTGACCGCGGTAGCCCTCGCCCAGTGGCGAACCGCGGTCCAACAGCGCCAGGTGGCCGAGGTCGCCCGGGTCGAAGCCGACACCCGCCGACTCATCGCCCAGGCTCAGGCGTCGGAAGCACAGCGGTTCCCTCACGAGGCCCTGGCGAACTACCGGGCCGCCGCATCAATGACTGGAGAGGCCGCCGCCCTGGCCGAGCAAGAGGTCGATCGCCTCGCGGCCACCCTGCCCGTAGTCGGCGTGCGGC
>Ga0315336_1006878_pt1 | contig 11322 bp, 6 predicted proteins | sample ASW5metaG_FD_204512 | JGI IMG/M metagenome (GOLD analysis project Ga0315336, IMG submission 204512) | Ammonia-oxidizing marine archaeal communities from Monterey Bay, California, United States - ASW #5 | ecosystem: Environmental > Aquatic > Marine > Intertidal zone | place: USA: California... | reverse complement strand
CGTCGCGACCGTCACCAGCGAATATCAGCGCTTCGAGGCGACCGAGGACACCTTCGTGAAGATCCTCAACGACCGCAGCCTGGACAGCGTGGCGCTCGACGCGCATTTCTCGGCCGACGACGCCAAGCTTGCCGGCGAGGCGCTGAAGGCGCTGTTCAACCGCGACGGGCTGGAGTCCGGCTTCGTGGTGGCCATGCGTGGGTTCCGGCCGAACCGCGAGACGACGACCATGTCGCTGATGCAGGTCTCGATCTATGCCAGGAACGTCTATGTCGGCACGCTGACACGCAATTCGGCCGGCGCTTTCGTGTCCGGTGTCGACCCTTGGGTCCGCGAGGACCTCTTCAATTATTCCGGCGCGTCGGACCAGGGGGGGCCGAAGCGCCAGTACCGCCTGCTTGACGCGATCTATTCGACGGCGGCGCGCAACAAGGTGCCGACCAGCGTCATCGGCGAGGCGATCATGTACCTGTCCCGAGGGCAGGACCTCGACGCCTTCGCAAGCGAGGACCAGCGCCTGGTGCTGATCTATTCGCAGACGCCGCGCGGCCAGGGCCAGATCTCCGGGCGGGTGCTTTATGTCGGCGTCCAGGGCATGGCCAAGAGTCTCGACTGTTTTGTCTTCCAGCAGAGCGACGGACAGTATGCCTGTGTGACCGGCGACGATCAGGTCCGCTCGCTGGCCGTCACCAACGGCATGGTCACGCCGGTAGCCGGGGTGATGACGTCGACCTTCGGCCCGCGCATGCATCCGATCCTCGGCACGGTCCGCATCCACAAGGGCGTCGACTGGGCGGCTCCGGTCGGCACGCCGATCATGGCGGCCTTCGATGGCGAAATCTCGTTCCAGGGCGATGGCGGCAGCTACGGCAACCTGGTGAAGATCACACATGCCAATGGCCGCGAAACCCGTTATGCGCACATGCAAAGGTTCGCCATGGCCAGAGGCGTCGGCACCAAGGTGAAGGCCGGCGACGTCATCGGCTATATCGGCACCACGGGGCTTTCGACCGGCCCGCATCTGCATTTCGAGCTTTACCAGAACGGCGAGGCGATCGATCCACTCGGCACAGTCACCACGGTCGCCACCGCCGTTTCCGTCACTTCCGGCGGCTCTGGCGACACCGCGGTCGAGACGCTGACCGACCGGATCGTCCATGTCGAAAGCGGCGGCAGCGCCAGCGCCAAGAATCCGCTGTCCTCGGCGACGGGCGCCGGCCAGTTCATCACCAAGACCTGGATCCGGATGATGAATACCTATCGGCCCGACCTCGCGCGCTCGCTGTCGACCGCCGACCTGCTTGCACTTCGCTACGACGCGACACTGTCGCGCGAAATGGTGCGCAACCTGGCGCGCGAGGGCGAGGCTTATCTGCGCGCGCGCGGCCACCAGATCACCGCCGGGCGGCTCTATCTTTGCCATTTCCTCGGCATGGAAGGCGCGGCGCAGGTTCTGGCGGCGCCCGGCTCGATGCAACTGAGCGACGTACTCGGGTCGGCCGTCATCCAGGCCAACCCGTTCCTCACCGGCAAGACCGCCAGTTATGTCGTGGACTGGGCCGAGCGGAAGATGGGACAAAAAGCGCCAAGCGCGGCAACCGGTCAGGGCCAGCCGACGACGACCATGACCGATGTCCGGCAGACCTCGCCGGAGTTCGAAAAGTACAAGCAGGCGATCACCGCGCTGATAGGTTCGATCCAAGATACGCTCGAGCCCGGCTAGAACCGCGCTTCACCAAAGGTTCGAGTTCCTCGGCGGGCCGGCTGGTTTCGGACCCGTTGGCGACCTATTCGGTCCTGATCCGCATTTCCACCCGGCGGTTGACCGGATCGTAGGGATTGGCGACGCGCGGGTGCGACTTGCCCAGGCCGATCGCCTCGAGCCGCGCCGATTCAACGCCGTTCGCCTCCAGGAAGGCGGCCACCGACTGCGCCCTCCGCTGCGACAGGTCCTGATTGTAGCTATCCGTGCCGGTCGCGTCGGTATGGCCCTCGACGACGAAGCTGAACGTGCTCAACCGGTTGTCCTTCAGCGCCTTGGCGAACTCGCCCAGCTCCGCGCGCGCGGTCTGGTCGAGCTGCGCGGAATCCAGCCCAAAATTAATCATCATGTCGAGGCCGGTTTTCTGAGACGAGCCGCTTTTGTCGGCCTTGCTCTTGCACTCTTCCTCAGTGCCGACGCAAATGCCGCGTGAGGCGCCAAGATTCCCCTGCGCGGCGAAGAACTTCACAATGTCTTCCGATTTCTGAAGCGGATCGGCGTAAACGTGCGTTGAAAAAAGCACGGCCGCCAATACTAAGGCTGAGCTGCCCCACCGCATGACCGTCACTCCTGTTCGATGTTCGAGCGGGTTTTCGCTGGGTGGACTATATCAAATCTCGAAACGATTGTCTGTGAACAAGCGCACGTCGGCGATGGACGCCGCCTGTTAAAGGTTGGAGCTTGACCGGCATTCAGCCGAGGGCTTGAGTGTTGTTCTGCCGGTGCTCGGGGAGTGGCGGCCATGGCCAATGAACTCGGATACAGAACGGCAAGGGATCTGTTTCTTGCCTGTCCCGCGATCGCCCGGGACATGAAATCGCCGGCCGCCTTCCAGCCGCCGCTGGAATTCTGCCGCGCCCTGCTCGCCGGGCGTGTGCCCGAGGAGGCCGTCACGTTCTGCGCCTATCTCTTGCCAGAGCGCGCCGCGGTCTGGTGGGGACATGAATGCCTGAGCAATCTCGCCGAACTCCTTGCGGAAAGGGATCTGGAATTGCTGGCGCTCGTCAACGACTGGGTGGGCGAGCCCGGCAACCCGCATCATCGGGCGGCCCTGAGAGACACCGTCGATCCATCTCCGGCGACGCCGGCCGGGTGGATCGCCCTGTCCGCGGCATGGCGCGACCCCGCCTTCGACATGCTATCGACCGGATTTCCCGCCGCTCACGCCGTCAACGCCGGAATCCTGGCGGGGCTGGCCCGCGTCTCGACCGCGGACCGCTTCGGCGTGCTTTCCGCCTTCGTCGAAATGGGCATCCAGATGGTGGAGATGGAGGCGCAGCGGCAATCGGTAGACGCGTATTAGCGCTTCCCCCTGACAATCATTTGCAGCCACCTTGCGCCCATCTGGCCAAAGCGACCTTGAAGCGGGTGCCGAGCGGATGCTGCAGGCGCAGGACAGAGACGTCGTTGGCGGCGAAGTTCTTCGCCTGGTCGCAGAGGCGGGTCTCGTTCCATTCATGGCAGCCGTTGCAGTGCTTGCCTTGCCAAACCGACTTGTCGAGGCCTTCGACCGGACTGAAAAGCGGTTCCTCCTTGATCAATTGGGCTATGCTCTTGCCGTCGATCGCCGGGTCGCCGAACTTGACCGGACGATCGAAGAAGATCGGCCCGTCCGTCGCCAGCTTCGGGATCTTCTGGCGCAGCGCATTGAGCGCAAGCTGGTCGTCGCTCTGGCTGGACGCCGCGCCGGTGTTGCGCGTCTCAGAGGCTGCTTCGGCCTGCGGCGCGCTTGCCTCGCCGACGATCAGCGGCGCGTTGAGATCGACCTTGTGCAGCACGACCTCGGTGGTCAGCGAGACGTTGATCCAAGGACGCTGCTTGCCGGCGGTCGCCTTGAAGACGTCGCTGGTCACCCTGTTCATGGCTTCGGTGACGGAGACGTTGGATTCGCCGATGTGCTGGAGCAGCGCCGTGGTGAAAGGCGAGTGGTCGCCGGATCCGTCATAGGCAAGCTGGTTCGGGCTGGCGGCAAAAGCGACCAGCGTGCCGGCGCCGCCATTCTCGATCGGGATTTCGGCAAGACCGCTGCTTGCGCCTTTTATGCCCGCACTCTTCGCCAACACGTCGGCAAGCGGATTGTCACGGCATGCATCGAGGAATACCAGCCTTATGCTGGTCTCGCGCGACATCTGGCGCAGGACGAAATCGACAGAGACGGCCTCGAAATCGAGCGAGGTCTCGTCCTCGAGCGCGGCATCGACGGGCAGCAGATAGTTCTTGCCCGAGACCTGCAGGCCGTGACCGGCATAGAAGAAGAGCGCGATGTCGGCGCCGCGAACCTGCTTGGCGAACTGCGCGACCGTGGCCTGCGTCTGCTGCTTGGTGAGGTCGAAGCCGGAGACCACCTCGAAGCCGAGGTCCTTGAGCCGCTCGGCCATGGCCTGCCCATCGCGGGCCGGATTGGCGAGGGGAGCCGCATGCTGATATTGCGAGTTGCCGAGCACCAACGCGACCCGCCGCTCGGCGCTGGCGGCAGCCATCGTCAACAGCAGAGCCATCGTGGCCAGCCCAGCAGCGCGAAGCAAGCCACCGCAAAAGGCAATCGGAGCGAAGCCCACCGCCACGTCAGTTGGCAAGCTTGGTTGCGGAGAATTCGATCCGCCGGTTGAGCGCCTTGTTCTTGGGCGTGTCGTTGGCGGCGACCGGCTTGTCCTCGCCATAGCCGGCGGAACTGATCTGCTTGAGCGGGACGCCGTCGGCGACCAAAGCATCGGCCACCGCCTTGGCGCGCCGTTCCGACAATTGCTTGTTTGCGCCGGGCGAACCGTCCGAATCGGTATAGCCGGCAACCTCGATCTTCAGGCTCGGGCATTTGCCTACGACCCCTTCGACCTCCGCCAGCAACGGCCTGCTTTTGGCATCCAGCTTTGCGCTCGCCGATCTGAAATATATGGCGCCGGTACGCGACAACACCGCAAACCTGTTGAGGCACTCCTCATCGCTGAAATTGGCCTTCGCCGCATCGGTGGCGACAGGACCCAACTCGGCGGTCGAAGCGGCAACCGTCTGCACGGCGGCCGGCTTGGCGCCATCGGCGTTGAAAACGAAATCAAAGGAAACCGAGGCGGTCGGCACGATGTTGGTTACGTTGGCGGCCTGCTGCAGTTTGTCGATGTTGGGCAAGAGCCCGAAATCCTCGACATGGACCGCGACAGGCGCTTCCGAGGCGACGGAGACCTGGGTGTCGCTGATCATGGTGACGACGACGCTCGCCTCCAAATCCTTGCTGACGCCATGCAGGTTGAGGTGGAACGGCAATGTCGTCTTTACCCGGCGCTTGGTCGGCAGGTCGGCGAACGCCGCCGGGTCCACCTTCGCCGTCACCTCCGCGGTCGGATAGGTGAACGTCTCGAAGAACAGGAAGCGCATGCGCACATTGCGCAAGTCGACGCCGGTGTCGACGGAATTGAGGTCGAAGCTGATCTTGGCGTCACCGGCCGAACTCAGGGTGCCGGTGATGTTCCTGATCTTGTTGGTCTCGACGATCGTGTTCTTCTTGACCGACTGGTAGGTTAGCACCGAGGCGGACGGATCGAGCGTCCAGTTCGGCGCTGCGCCAGCAGTCTGCGATCCGAAGACCAGCAGCCCCAGCAGCGCGGCAAGGATAACGCCAAAAGCCACGGCCTTGGCGCGCAACTTTTGCCAGAATGCAACGACTTCGAACATGGAACGCGCCCCACAAGGACAACCCGATTTCGATTCCGGCACGTGGCGGGACCATCGAGCACCCGCCCCTGCTTGGCGAGCAGCTGCAACCCGTTGGAAAAGGGGGTAAACCGCAAGCCGGAAAACTACTGCGCCTCGAGGCCTTGTCACCACCCGCCGCCACCGCCGCCGCCAGCGCCGCCGCCGCCACCCAGCGGCGTGATCACGGGCTTGGCTTGGTCGGCGACCGGCTTGATCACCTTCTTGGCAGTCACCTTCTTCTGCTTGACCACCTCCGGCTTCGTCGTCACGCGAACGTGCTTGGTACGATGTTTCGTTGTCGGCGCCGGCCCAATCCCAGGCGCGATGGTCGTACATCCAGCAACTGCGATGGATAGAAATGCTGCGATCAACGCCTGCTTCATTGCCCTGCCCACCATTGCCTCCTTGTTGATCATAAAAGGTCCCGACGCGGATTGGCTTGCTCCCAGACGGCTCTGGCGGTCTTGACCAATTGGTCGTCGACAGAGCCGCCCGTCGGGATTTTCGATTTGAGTTCGGAGCGCAGTTGCTTCAAAGCGGCCGACTTCGGCTTCGCGCCGAACTGCGCCAGCGTGGTGCGCGCGGCCGGCAACTCGTTGCGGAGGTCAAGCCCAGCGGCAAACGCCAGATAGCGAACGGCGATGGCCTGATCGGATTTGTCGCCTTTCTGCATTTCGATGGCTGCACGATCGTATGCCGCCGAATAGTCGCCGCGGTCCGTAGCCAGTTCGAACAGCCTCTGCGCCTCAGCAAGGTTCCGGTCCACGCCGTCGCCATCCCTGTACATGCGCGCCAGGCTGCCGGGCGCATAAGGCTGGCCGAGATCCATCGCCTTCTGGAACAACTCCTGCGCCTGCTTCGGATCCTTCCCGACGCCGCGTCCGCTTAGATAATTGCGGCCGAGAATGTTCATCGAATACATGTCCTGGCGCTCTACGCCCGCCTTGAGAAAAGCGACGGCACGAGCGGGGTCGGCAGGCACGCCATTGCGGCCCTCGGTAAAGATCGCGGCGAGATCGTTCATGGCATAAGTATGGCCCATGGCTGCTGCCTTGAGCAGCAGATCCAAGCCCTTGCCGGTATCGCGCTGAACGCCCAGACCGTTGAACAGGGCGCGTCCCCAGGCGGTCATCCCATAGGGATCACCCTTGTCGGATGCCTTCGCATAGAAGCCATTCGCCTTCGCGGGGTCCACGGCTGCTCCTATACCGGACGAAGCGATGTAGCCCAGCTCGAACACAGCGCGGACATGTCCCTGATCGGCAGCCTTCTGGATAGCCTTCTTGGCCTCGTCGACCTTGCCGGCAGCAAGCAGAGCGCGCCCGAGCTCGTATTGGAAGCGGGCGACATCGGGATAGGCCTTCACCGCCGCCTGGCAGGCCTCCACCGCGCCGGCGCCAATCTCGTTCGGCAACAGGCCGGGAACGACGCCCTGCAGGTCCAGAGGTTCGCCTGCCTTCTCGTCGCACGGATCGACGCTGGGCGACAGCTTCATCGTGGCCGGCTTTGACGGTGTGTTGTCGGCTCTGATTTCGACGCCGACGATCAACGGCTTGACCGCGCCTATCTGAGGTTCGTAGCGCAGTTTATCGACTTCATCGGCCATCAGGCTCGATTGCGGTGACAGGGTCCGATCCGGCAGGGACAGCGTCCCGGTTGTCGGATAGCTCGCAAGCTTCACACTTACGGCCGGATCGTTGGTCGGGAAATCCAGCTTGAGCGGCACGGGGCCGACACCGACGGGAATCTGGACGTCGCGGTTCTCGATCGCCTCTGCGGCGCCGGCGATGTGGATGCCGCGCTCCACCACCTCCTGCTTCTGCTCGGTCTCGAGCGATGCCACGAGTTGCTTGCCCGCAGCGGCCTCGCCGTTCTTGACCCTGAAAACCAGTATGCCCTGTGATCCGCCGCCCCATTCGTCATGCGTGGCATAGGCCAGCATATCGACCTGGTCCCCGGCGTCAGCGCCCTTCGGCACATCCATCTGAAGTCGCGGCAGATCCTTGCCCTCTATCGGCTCGCCCGTCGCGACCGGCTTGCCGTCGAGGATCAGGCGCCCGAGCGCCGGCGGTCTCTCGATGCTGATGGTTACGGCGCCACCGTCGACATCGACCGGCACCGGCAGGTCGAGCGCGACCGGTCCGACGCCCGATGGAACGGTCTTTTCCAGTACCGGCGGCAAAGCCGGCCGGCTGGCGCGGCGCATCAGCACCACCTCGTCGATCAGCGAGGAATTCTCCCAAGGAACCTGCGCGCCTTTGGTGGCCTCGACCACGTCGCGGCGCACGGCCGCCATGACCGAGCGTATCTCCTGGTTCGGCGCCAGCGCGCGGCGGGAGAAGGCTGATGAAAACGGGCTGAGATCGCCCGAGCCGTCATAGGCGACCGCGCCCGGCTCGGTGGCGAAGGCGATCAGCGTGTTCAGCGAACTTTTCACCTGGGCAAGGCCGGTGCCGCCGGCCGCGATCAACTGGTCGCGCAACCAGTAATCCTTGCGCGGGAACGGGTTGTTGCGACAGGCGTCGAGGATGACCACCTGGATCTTCGATTTGGCGCGCAACTGCTGCAGGACGTCGTCGAGCTTGACCGCCTGGACCTCGATGTCTGCTGCATCCTTGAGCGAGGCGTCGACCGGGATCAGGAAATTCTCGCCGCCGATCTGAAAGCCGTGGCCGGAATAGTAGACCACCGCCAGGTCGGCGCCGTCCGCCGCCGCGAGATAATTGCGGAACTCCTTCTCGAACTGGAGCTTGGTTAGATCCTTGGCGACGAACACGTCGAACCCGGCCAGCCGCAACGTGTTCGAAACGTCCTCCGCATCCTTGTCAGGATTCTTGAGGGCGGGAATCTCGCGGTATTCGGAATTGCCGATGACAAGCGCAACCCGTCGATCGGCGAGCGCCTGCACCGTCGTGAGGCCCACGAGGATCAAGGCTGCAATCAGCGCGCAGCGTCGCAGCATGGCAAAATCCCTAACCGCTATGACCAGTCGGCCACAAGAACGCAGCTTGCGGCGCGGAGGTCTGTTAAAGAGTTCACAATCCGCCCAGGCAGGATCGAACCCTTGCACTAACGACAGGAGGCATGCGTATCGTCCAATCCGCTTCAGACTACCGCAAGGGCATCGGCATCGCAACGATGGAACGGATTCGCCGCGACGGACCGGCTCGCGATCATCGGCCTGCTCCCAGCCCGACCATTGCCTCCGAGCTCCACTGCGCGTTTACTAATGCGCCGCCGCAGCAGTCGAGAACCAGATGCTGATAGAGACGAAGCTCCAGCCGCCCCACCTGCGCGATGCCCTGGTCCGGAGGGCACGGTTGCTGCGCACCCTGGATGCCGCGACCGCGGGCAAGCTGACGGTGGTGACGTCGCCCGCCGGCTTCGGCAAATCGACCCTGCTCTCGCAATGGGCGGCCGGCATCTCCGCCGGCATCGCCCAGGTCGCGTGGCTGTCGATCGACCGGCTCGACAATGATCTCGCCCGCTTCCTCAGATACCTCGCCGGCGCCTTCCACCGCGTCGACCCCGACATTGCCGGCAACGCGGAATCGCTGATCGACTCGAGCCCGGTGACGCCGGTCGATTCCATCCTTACCGCCATCATCAACCAGCTGTCGCGGCGCGCCGCGCCGATCTACCTCGTCCTCGACGATGCCCATCTGATCGTCTCCAGCGAGGTCGCCGCCTGCATCAACATGCTGGTCGCCTATGCGCCGCCGGCCTTGCGCATCGTGCTCGCGACCCGAGGCGAGCTGCCGCTCGAGCTCGCCCATATGAAGATGAAGGGGCATGTCGTCAGTCTCGGCGACAGCGACTTGCGCTTCTCGCTCGAGGAGACCGAGGACTACCTTGCCAATGTCTGCGGCCTCGACCTCGCAGTCTCGGCCGTCGTGGCGCTTCACCACAAGACCGAAGGCTGGCCGGCCGGCCTGCAGCTTGCCGCGCTGGCATTGGCGCATGAGGGGTCGAGAGAAGCCTTCATCGCCGAATTTTCCGGCAGCCAGCGCGACGTGGCGATGTTCCTGACCCACGACGTGCTGGCCCGGCAGGCGCCCGATATCCAGGATTTCCTGCTGAGGACCTCCATCCTCGACCGCTTCTGCCTGGGCCTCGTCGAGGCCGTTTGTCCGGGACAGGACTGCGCCGCCGCGCTGGCGACCATCGAGCACTCGAACCTCTTCCTGATCGCGCTCGATTCCTCCGGCCAATGGTTCCGCTACCACCACCTGTTCTCCGAATTCCTCCGCAACAGGCTTGATGCCTGGGAGCCGGAAGCACGCAGGGACCTGCACCGCTCGGCCGCCGCCTGGCTTGCGGCTCGAGGCCATATCTCGGACGCCGTCGACCACGCGCTTGCCAGCGGCGATGCCGACCACGCCGCGCGCCTGGTCGAGGAATGCGCGATGCCGCTCATCATGCAGGGCCACATCCCGAGGCTTACGGAGTGGCTGAACCAGCTTCCCCCCGAGCTGATCGCCGCTCGCCCTCGCCTGCTGCTGGCGCGCGTCTGGGCGCAGTTCCATATGAGCCGGCCGCGCCAGGCGGTTCGTATCCTAAAACAGGCCAAGACCCTTATCGGGCAGCTTTCCGAGCGGGACGAGATCGACCGCGCGACCACCCGTTCGCTCAAGGCCGAATTGCAGACGCTGACGGCCGGCGTCATCAGCGCCACCGACCGTTCCCGCACCGCGACGCGCGTCGCCTCGCGCTGGCTGGCGGAGTTTCCAGAGAGCGAGCCTTTCGCACGCGGCACGCTCGCCAACATCTGCGCCTTCAGCCACTATTCGCTTGGCGAACTGGACACCGCGCGCCTGCGCAGCCTCGCGGCGCGCGATCACCATGCCGCCGCCAATTCCGTGTTCGGCATCGTCTATTGCGACCTCCTGCTGGGGCTGGTCGAGATCTCCGCCGGCAACCTCGCCGAGGCGCACCAATTGCTCGACCGCGCCTGCCGATTGGCCCGCGAGCGCCTGGGCTCCGGTTCCTACACGGAAGCGATGACGGCGATCTTCCATGTCGAGCTCGCCTATGAATGGAACGACCTGCAAGGCGCCGAGCGCATCCTGCACCAGCACCGGCAGATCATCGAGGAGTGCGGGCTCGTCGTGCACGAGATGGCCTGCAAGCTGCATCTGGCGCGGCTCTCCGCCGCGCATGGGCGGCACGACGAGGCGATCGTCTTCCTCGAGCGCGCCGAACGGCTGGGCATCGAGAAGCGCTACCGCCGGCTGACTGCCGCGGCGCTGAACGAGCGTGTGCGGCTGCTTCTGTCGCGCGGCGATGTCCGTGCCGCCCGGCTGGCGCTGCGCTCGCGCGGCATCGAGCCTTCGGCCGAAAGCCGGCCCGCGCCGATCCATCCGCTCGACGAATATGCTCACATCGGCGCCGCGCGCGTGCTGATCGCCGAGGGTCATCCGGCAAGGGCCATCGCGGTGCTAGACCGGATCGCAGAACGCATGCGTCGCGACGGTCGCCTGCGCGGCTTCATGCAGGTGCGGGCCCTTGTCGCGATCGCCGCGCACAGCGCGGGCGAAACGCTGCTGGCCCTGGCCGCGGCGGTGGATGTCGTCACCCTTGCGCTGCCGCAGAACGCCATGCGCTCGCTGATCGACGAGGGACTGCCGATGCGCGAGGTCCTCGAATTCGCCCGGGCGCGAATTCCGGCCTGGTCGCGCAATTCCAGCACGGCCACCTTTGTCGACACGCTTTTGCGCGAGCTGGGCAAGACCGCACCCGAACGGACGCGCCCGATTGCAATCGCCGCGACATCGCGCAAGCAAATGCTGAGCAGCAAGGAAACCGATGTTGCCGCCCTGCTTCTGCGCGCCTACACCAACCGCCAGCTGGCCGAGACGCTGTCGATGGCGCCC